>Ga0164243_10001225_pt1 | contig 44300 bp, 41 predicted proteins | sample OricompcompostOP_FD_108781 | JGI IMG/M metagenome (GOLD analysis project Ga0164243, IMG submission 108781) | Organic Plus compost microbial communities from Emeryville, California, USA - Original compost - Organic plus compost (OP) | ecosystem: Engineered > Solid waste > Mixed feedstock >...
CCTTCGATCCGTTCCCATTGCTCGTCCGTCAGCACGCGTCTGCTCAAAGATCGTCTCCTTCAACGACTTTGAATCAGAACTTCTCCCCAATGGAAATCCCTGAATGCAGACAAGACCTAGGGCTCGGCCGTTGGGAGGGCTTCCTTCTCTCGTCACCCCAGCGAAAGCTGGGGTCTCGAGCGGTTTCGCATGAAGGCCTGAGATGCCAGCTTTCGCTGGCATGACGGACGAGGGGCCCTGCTAGAGCAGTTCCACCGCAATGGCGGTGCCTTCGCCCCCGCCGATGCACAGGCTGGCGATCCCGCGCTTTTTCCCTTGCTGTCGGAGGGCGTTGACGAGGGTGACGATGATCCGCGTTCCGCTGGCCCCGATCGGATGGCCCAGCGCGGTCGCCCCGCCGTTCACGTTGATCTTCTCATGCGGGATGCCGAGATCGTGCATCGCGAACATGGCGACGCAGGCGAAAGCCTCGTTGACCTCGAACAGGTCGACGTCCTCCACCGTCCAGCCCGCCTTGGCCAGCACCTTGTTTATCGCGCCGATCGGGGCGGTGGTGAAGTCCTTCGGCTCCTGCGCGTGGGCGGCCATGGCGACGATCCTGGCCACCGGTTCCAGCCCCTTTTCCTGCGCCACGCTGGCGCGCGTGAGCACGAGCGCGGCCGCGCCGTCCGAAATCGAGCTGGAGCTTGCGGCGGTGATCGTGCCGTCCTTGGCGAAGGCGGGGCGCAGTTCCGGGATCTTCTCGGGGCGGCCCTTGCCCGGCTGCTCGTCCGTGTCGACCACGGTTTCGCCCTTCCGGCCCGCTATGGTCACCGGCACCACTTCGTCGGAAAAGGCGCCGCTGGCGATGGCGGCATTGGCCCGGCGCAGCGACTCGATCGAGTAATCGTCCATCGCCGCGCGGGTGAGCTGGTATTCGTCGGCGGTTTCCTGCGCGAAGGTGCCCATCGCGCGACCCGCTTCGTAGGCGTCTTCCAGCCCGTCCAGGAACATGTGGTCATAGGCCGTGTCATGGCCGAGCCGCGCGCCGGAACGGTGCTTCTTGAGCAGATAGGGGGCGTTGGTCATGCTTTCCATGCCGCCTGCCACGATCACGTCGGCCGATCCCACCGCGAGGGCCTCGGACCCCATGATCACCGTCTGCATGCCCGAGCCGCAGACCTTGTTGACCGTGGTCGCCTGCACCGATTTGGGCAAGCCGGCCTTGAGCGCCGCCTGGCGAGCCGGAGCCTGGCCCAGGCCGGCCGGAAGCACGCAGCCCATGTAGATCCGCTCCACGTCTTCGCCAGCGATGCCTGCGCGCTCCACCGCCGCCTTGACCGCGGTGGCGCCGAGATCGGTTGCCGTGGCGTCGGCGAGCGCGCCCTGCATGCCGCCCATCGGGGTGCGGGCATAGGAAAGGATGACGATCGGGTCGCTGGCGGAGAATTCGGGCATGGTGAGGGCAAGCCTTTCGCTGGGATGGGGGCGGCGGTTGTGGAGGCGATGTAAGGTCGCTGGCAGGCAGAATCAATTGACCGGCGGGGAAGTAATTTTTGCCTCTTCCCCACGATGCAGGCGGGCGATCGGGCAAGCCGCCCAGCGCTTCCCGGCCGGCATGATCCTGCCGGTTCGTGCCGATAGGAGCCTCTGTGCCGCCATGAATCGCCCATGTGGGCGGGCTCGGGGCGCAAACACCCTGAAAATGGCCGGTTCCGGCCTTGCAGTCCGCCGGGGCAAGGCCTAGAGGCGGGCCGACTCCTTACCGACTTTCCGGGAATCGCTAGTGGTCGAGCTGTCCGAATATCTGCCGATTCTGATCTTTCTCGTTATCGCGCTCGGCCTTTCTGCGGCCTTCGTCTTTCTGCCGATGGGCGTGGCCCGACTGACCGGGGCGCATAATCCCGATGCGGAGAAGCTGAGCGAGTATGAGTGCGGTTTCCCAGCCTTTGAAGATTCGCGCAGCCAGTTCGACGTGCGCTTCTATCTGGTGGCGATCCTGTTCATCATCTTCGATCTCGAAGCCGCCTTCCTGTTCCCTTGGGCGGTCAGCCTCGACGTCACCGGATGGCCGGGGTGGATCACGATGATGGTCTTCCTCGCGGAACTCGTGATCGGCTTCGCCTATGCCTGGAAGAAGGGGGCGCTGGAATGGGAGTGAACGCCGCCATCCCCGCCGTCCGGCCGGGCGACGATGCCAAGCTGCCCGATCAGGCCTTCTTCGACAGCCTCAATGCCGAGGTTTCGGACAAGGGTTTCCTCGTCACCACGACGGAGGAGCTGTTCCAGTGGGCCCGCACAGGCTCGCTGTGGTGGATGACCTTCGGTCTCGCCTGCTGCGCGGTCGAGATGATCCACGTGAACATGCCGCGCTACGACATGGAGCGTTTCGGCGCCGCCCCGCGCGCCTCGCCGCGCCAGAGCGACGTGATGATCGTGGCCGGCACGCTGTGCAACAAGATGGCTCCGGCGCTCCGCAAGGTCTATGACCAGATGTCGGACCCGAAATATGTGATCTCGATGGGCAGCTGCGCCAATGGCGGCGGCTACTATCATTATTCCTATTCGGTGGTGCGCGGCTGCGATCGTATCGTGCCGGTCGATATCTACGTGCCGGGCTGTCCGCCCACCGCCGAGGCGCTGCTGTATGGCGTCATGCAATTGCAGCGGAAGATCCGCCGCGTGGGGACGATCGAGCGTTAAGATGGCTGCTGTCCTGCATTCCGCCCCGAAGATCGCCCAGATCGACGGGATTGCCGACACGCTCGCCAAGGCGCTGGGCGACATGCTGATCCATGTCACGCAAGCGCATGGCGAAATCGTGCTCGGCGTGCAGCGCGAACGCGTCGAGGATGCGCTGCGGCTGCTGCGCGACGAATTCGAATACCAGCAGCTGATGGAAATCGCCGGGGTGGACTATCCGAGCCGCGCCGAGCGGTTCGACGTGGTCTACATGCTGCTTTCGGTGACCCGGAACCACCGCATCCTGGTGAAGTGCCGGGCGGCGGAAGATACCCCGGTGCCCACCGTCACCACGCTGTGGCCCGTGGCGGGCTGGCTCGAACGCGAAGTGTTCGACATGTATGGCGTGCTGTTCGAAGGCAATACCGACCTTCGCCGCATCCTCACCGATTACGGTTTCGAAGGCCATCCGTTCCGCAAGGATTTCCCGCTCACCGGCTATCAGGAGCTGCGCTATTCCGAAGAGGAGAAGCGGGTGGTCTATGAGCCGGTGCAGCTCGCGCAGGATTTGCGCCAGTTCGATTTCATGAGCCCGTGGGAAGGCGCGGAATATGTGCTGCCGGGAGACGAGAAGGCGGCGGTTCCGCCTCCTCCCGCGCCTCCGCCACCTGCTCCTCCTGCCACGCCCAAGACCACCGAGAAGCCCGCCGACACGGGCGCGGGCGAGGTGGCGAACAAGGCGGCCGCGAAGAAGCAGACCGCCGGCTCGCCTGCCCAGAAGCGGACGGCGAAGAAGGACGCGGGCGCGCCCGAGGCGACCGAGAGCCGCCCGGCCCGGGCTCCGCGCAAGGGCAAGGCTCCCGAAACCGGGGCGGCGGCCAAGCCTCGCGCACGCCGGAAGAAGACCGACGGAGACGCCGAATGAGCGGCCTGGCACTCGAACAGTCGCCGACCACCGGCGACGAGGTCATCACCAACTACACGATCAATTTCGGGCCCCAGCACCCGGCGGCCCACGGCGTGCTGCGCATGGTGATGGAGCTGGACGGCGAGATCATCGAGCGGATCGATCCGCATGTCGGCCTGCTCCACCGCGGCACCGAGAAGCTGATCGAGCACAAGACCTATCTCCAGGCGCTGCCCTATTTCGACCGGCTCGATTACTGCTCGCCCCTGGCGATGGAATATTCCTACGTCCTGGCGATCGAGAAGATGCTCAATCTCGAGGTTCCGCTGCGCGGCCAGTATCTGCGCGTGCTGTTCGCGGAACTGACCCGGATCTGCAACCACATGCTCAATATCGGCTCCCACGTGATGGACGTGGGCGCGATGACGCCGAACCTGTGGCTGTTCGAAATCCGCGAGGATTGCCTCAATTTCTTCGAGCGGGCCTCGGGCGCGCGCATGCATTCCGCCTGGTTCCGCCCTGGCGGCGTGCATCAGGACGTGCCGCTCAAGCTGCTGACTGACATCGCCGACTGGCTCTACACGCGTCTTCCCGAGCTGTTCGAGGATGCGATGAGCCTGGTGGTCGACAACCGCATCTTCAAGCAGCGCAATGTCGATATCGCGCAGGTCAGTAAGGAAGATGCGCTGCGCTGGGGCTTCTCCGGCCCGATGATCCGCGCCGCCGGCATCCCGTGGGATATCCGCAAGAGCCAGCCTTACGACGTCTATGACCGCATGGATTTCGAGATTCCGGTGGGCACCAATTCCGATTGCTATGACCGGATGATGGTCCGCGTGGAGGAAGTGCGCCAGTCGGCCCGGATCATGAAGCAGTGCCTGGCCGAGATGCCCGACGGGCCGGTGGCCAGCGCCGACCGTAAGGTCGTCCCGCCCAAGCGCGGCGAGATGAAGCAGACGATGGAAGCGCTGATCCATCACTTCAAGCTTTACACCGAAGGCTTCCACGTGCCTGCCGGCGAGGTCTATGTGGCGACCGAGAGCCCCAAGGGCGAATTCGGCGTCTATCTGGTGAGCGACGGCAGCAACAAGCCTTACCGTTGCAAGATCCGTCCCACCGCCTTCTCGCACCTTCAGGCGATGGATTTCATGAGCAAGGGCCACATGCTGCCCGACGCGACCGCCATCCTCGGCGCGATCGACGTGGTGTTCGGGGAGTGCGACCGGTGAGCAGGCTCGAAACCGCCCGGCAGATGATCGCGCATTACAACGCACAGGACGCCGACGCCTATGTCGTGCTGATGACCGAGGATGCCTGCGAGGCGGGCTATCGCGGGGCAGTCGTGCGCGAAGGCAGGGAAGGAACGCGCGAAGGCCTCAGGAAGATGTTCGCCGAGTTCCCCGAGAACCGCGCGGAAATCCTCTGGAGCAACGAACTTGGTGACCATGTCGTGTTCCATGAGCGGGTGTGGCGCTCGGCCGACGCGGAACCGTTCGACGTCGTTGCGATCTACAGCTTCGAGGGCGACAAATGCTCTCGCGTGGAGTTCGTCCGCTGATGGTCGACAATCAACTCGAACCGGCGGCTGCGGAAGCCGATCCCGTGAAGCAGCCGAAGGCGATCCCGGTGAAGGGCATCGCGCGCGCGGTGTTCATCGCCAGCGGCGCGGCCTTTGTCGCCGCCCAGCTTGCGTTGAGGTTCCCGGTCGCGGTCCGGCCGGTGTTCTTCGGAACGGGCATCGTGTTCATTCTCGCAATGGGGCTGTTCCTCTGGAAATCGCTGAAAGAAAGGCGGGCGCTTCATGGCTGAACGCCACCTCGAACCCGATACGCCCGAATTGCGCGCGCGCTGGGGCGCTTTCGGCTGGACGCCCGAGAACGCCGCCAAGGCGCAGGAGATCGTCGCGCGTTATCCCGAAGGGCGCCAGAAGAGCGCGGTGATGCCGCTGCTCGACCTTGCCCAGCGGCAGGTGGGCGCCGAAACGGGCACGCAGGGCTGGTTGCCGATTCCGGTGATGGAATTCGTCGCCGCCTATCTCGACATGCCTATCATCCGCGTGGTGGAGGTGGCGACCTTCTACACGATGTACAATCTCGTCCCGGTGGGCCGCTTTCACGTGCAGGTCTGCGCGACGACGCCGTGCATGCTGCGCGGCTCGGACGACATCATGGCCGCCTGCAAGCGGCGTGGCATGAAGATCGGCCACACCACCGATGACGGCCTGTGGACCCTCACTGAGGTCGAATGCATGGGCAATTGCGCCTCCGCGCCGATGGTCCAGATCAATGACGACAATTACGAGGACCTGACGCCCGAACGGCTCGACGCCGTGCTCGACGCGCTGGCGCGGGGCGAAACGCCGAAGGCCGGCACGCAGGAGCCCGGTCGCTTCTCCGTGGAGCCGATCGGCGGGCCGAGCACGCTGAAGGAAATGGTCGTCGAAAATCACGATTACCGGGGGGAATGGTAAGCCATGCTCGCCGACAAGGACCGCATCTTCACCAATCTCTATGGCTATCAGGACTGGCGCCTGAAGGCGGCGCAGGCACGCGGCGATTGGGACGACACCAAGGCGATCCTCGCCAAGGGGCCGGAAGCCATCATCGAGGAAATCAAGGCATCCGGCCTGCGTGGGCGGGGCGGGGCGGGTTTCCCCACCGGCATGAAGTGGAGCTTCATGCCCAAGGAGCCCCCGAAGGACCAGAACGGCAATCCCAAGCCGAGCTTCCTCGTCATCAATGCCGACGAATCCGAACCGGGCTCGTGCAAGGACCGCGAGATCATCCGCCACGATCCGCACAAGCTGATCGAAGGCGCACTGGTCGCCGGCTTCGCGATGCGCGCAAGGGCGGCCTATATCTATATCCGCGGCGAATATATCCGCGAGGCGGAGACGCTCTTCGCCGCCGTGCGCGAGGCCTACGATGCTGGTTTGCTGGGCAAGAACGCCTGCAAGTCCGGCTATGATTTCGACGTCTTCGTCCATCGGGGAGCGGGCGCCTATATCTGCGGCGAAGAGACCGCGATGATCGAGAGCCTGGAAGGCAAGAAGGGCCAGCCTCGCCTCAAGCCGCCTTTCCCGGCCGGTGCCGGCCTCTATGGCTGCCCGACCACCGTGAACAATGTGGAATCGATTGCCGTTGCGCCCACCATCATGCGGCGTGGCGCAGCGTGGTTCGCCAGCTTCGGGCGCGAGAACAACAAGGGCACCAAGCTGTTCCAGATCTCGGGCCATGTCGAGAAGCCCTGCGTGGTCGAAGAAGCGATGGGCATCCCGTTCCGCGAGCTGATCGAGAAGCATTGCGGCGGCATCCGCGGCGGATGGGACAATCTCCTTGCCGTGATTCCCGGCGGCTCCTCCGTCCCCTTGGTCCCGGCCGAGATGATGATGGACGTACCGATGGATTTTGACGGCTGCAAGGAAGTCGGCTCCGGTCTCGGCACCGCGGCGCTGATCGTGATGGACAAGTCCACCGACATCGTCCGCGCCATCAGCCGCCTGTCGCATTTCTACATGCATGAGAGCTGCGGCCAGTGCACGCCGTGCCGGGAAGGCACGGGCTGGATGTGGCGCGTGATGGAGCGGCTGCGCACCGGCGATGCCGAGTTCGAGGAGATCGATATCCTCCAGCAGGTGACCAAGCAGGTCGAAGGCCACACCATCTGCGCGCTGGGCGATGCCGCCGCCTGGCCGATCCAGGGCCTGATCCGCCATTTCCGCCCGGAGCTGGAGCGCCGGATCGCCGAAAGGGCCGGCACCATGCAGGAGGCCGCAGAGTAATGCCCAAGCTCACCGTAGACGGCATCGAGGTGGAAGTTCCCGCGGGCGCAACGGTGCTCCAGGCCTGCGAAGCGGCGGGCAAGGAAATCCCGCGCTTCTGTTATCATGAGCGGCTGAGCATCGCCGGCAATTGCCGCATGTGCCTGGTGGAAGTGAAGCCCGGCGCTCCCAAGCCGCAAGCGAGCTGTGCCCTGCCGGCGGCCGAGGGCCAGGAGATCCGCACCGACAGCGAGATGGTCCGGAAGGCGCGGGAAGGGGTGATGGAGTTCCTCCTCATCAACCATCCGCTCGATTGCCCGATCTGCGACCAGGGCGGCGAGTGTGACCTGCAGGATCAGTCGATCGCCTATGGCCGGGGCCGTTCGCGCTATCATGAGAACAAGCGCGCGGTGACCGAGAAATATATGGGTCCGCTGATCAAGACGGTGATGACCCGCTGCATCCACTGCACCCGCTGCGTGCGCTTCTCCGAGGAGGTCGCCGGGGTGGACGAGATCGGCGCGCTCTATCGCGGCGAGAACATGCAGATCACCACCTATCTCGAGCACGCCGCGAAGCACGAGCTTTCCGCCAATGTGATCGACCTGTGCCCGGTGGGCGCGCTCACCAGCAGGCCCTATGCCTTCGAGGCACGGCCCTGGGAGCTCAAGAAGACGCTTTCGATCGACGTTTCGGATGCCGTCGGCGCGAATATCCGCCTGGACAGCCGCGGACGCGAAGTGCTGCGTGCCCTCCCGCGCATCAACGACGATGTGAACGAGGAGTGGATCAGCGATAAGGCACGCTACATGGTGGACGGGCTGACCCGCCGCCGGCTCGACCAGGTGTGGATCCGCAGGGGCGGCAGGCTGGCGGCGGCGAGTTGGGAAGAGGCCTTTGGCGTGATCGCCGCGGCCAAGCCTGGCAAGAGCATCGCGGCAGTGGCCGGCGACATGGTCGATTGCGAGACGATGTTCGCGGCCAAGAAACTGGTGAACGCACTCGGCTCCGAACTCGTCGAAAGCCGCCAGACCGGCATCACCTACGATGTTTCGAACCTCGCCGCGGTGAACTTCAATTCCACTTTCGCCGGAATCGAGAAGGCCGACGCCATCCTGATCGTGGGCAGCCATGTCCGCTGGGAAGCGCCGCTGGTGAATGTCCGCCTGCGCAAGGCGGCCAAGAACGGCGCGAAGATATTCCTCATCGGGCCGGAATGGGACACCACTTTCCCGGCCACCTTCCTCGGCGCGGACCTCTCGATCCTGTCGGACCTGCCCAAGGCGGTTGCTGACGCGTTGGGGAACGCCCAGCGTCCGGCGGTCATCCTGGGCGGTGCGGCGCTGGCGCGCGGCGCGCTCGCGGCGGGGCTCGCCCTGGCGGAACGGTTCGGGTTGGTGCGCGAGGGCTGGAACGGCTTCAACGCGCTGCATTTCTCCGCCGCGCGGATGGGCTCGCTGATGCTCGGCTTCGCGCGGAAGAACGGCATGGCCGACATCGTGGAGGCGAAGCCCGCCGTGCTGCTGGCGCTGGGCGCGGACGAGATCGATTTCGGCAAATTCGAGGGCGCCCTCAACGTCTATATCGGCCATCATGGCGACAAGGGCGCGCATGCGGCGGATATCATCCTGCCGGCGGCTGCCTATAGCGAGAAGCCGGGGACCTATGTGAACACCGAGGGCCGCGTCCAGTTCGCGGACAAGGCGGTGTTCGCCCCCGGCGACGCGCGGGAGGATTGGACTATCCTGCGCGCCCTGGCAGACGCGCTGGGCGTTTCGGTCGGCTTCGATTCCTATGAGGAACTGCAGGCGGCGATGATCGCCGCAGTGCCCGCCCTGGGCGAGGAAGGCCTTGCCGATTATGGCGCGCTGCCCAAGGCCGACGCAGGAGCGAAGGCGGAAGGCACGATCGCCGCCTATCCGATCGCGGATTTCTACATGACCAATCCCATCAGCCGCGCGAGCCCGACGATGCAGCGCTGCTCGGCCGAGCTGCTCCATGGCGAGCATTTCGCGGAGGCCGCGGAATGACCGGCTTCTTCCAGAACCTCGGCATGAACTACGAATGGGCATGGTTCGTCGCCACGATCTGCGGCATCTTGCTGATCGCGCTGCCGCTGATGCTGGCGGTGGCGATGATCATCTATGTGGACCGCAAGATCTGGGCGGCGATGGCGCTGCGGCGCGGGCCGAACGTGGTCGGGCCCTTCGGCCTGCTCCAGTCCTTCGCGGACGGCCTCAAGGTCTTCCTGCAGGAAACCATCGTGCCTTCGGCGTCGAACAAGGGCCTGTTCCTGATCGCGCCGATCATCACCTTCACCGTGGCGCTGATGGCCTGGGCGGTGATCCCGTTCAATTCGGGCGCGGTGCTGGCAGACATCAATGTCGGCCTGCTCTACATCCTCGCGATCAGCTCGCTCGGGGTTTACGGCGTGGTCGTCTCGGGCTGGGCCTCCAACTCGAAATATCCGTTCTTCAGCGCGATGCGCGCCGCCGCCCAGATGATCTCCTATGAAGTCTCGATCGGCTTCATCCTGATCTGCGTGGTGCTTTGGGCTGGCAGTTTCAACATGAACGCCATCGTGGAGGCACAGCGCGGCCACGGCTTCGGGATCGTCAACGGGTTCTTCTTCAATCTGCTGCTGTTCCCGATGTGGGTGATGTTCCTGATCTCCTCGCTTGCGGAAACGGCCCGTGCGCCTTTCGACCTGACCGAGGCGGAATCGGAGCTCGTCGCCGGCTACCAGACCGAATATTCCTCGATGAGTTTCGCACTGTTCTGGCTCGGCGAATATGCGAACGTCATCCTGATGTGCACGCTCAACGCCGTGCTGTTCTTCGGCGGATGGCTGCCGCCGCTGGATATTCCGTTCCTCTACCTGATCCCGGGCTGGCTGTGGCTGTTCGCCAAGATATTCTTCTTCTTCTTCGTGTTCAGCTGGGTGAAGGCCACCGTTCCGCGGTTCCGCTATGACCAGCTGATGCGACTGGGCTGGAAGATCTTCCTGCCCACCAGCCTGCTCTTCGTGGTGCTGGTTTCCGGTTATCTTATGCTCACGAGGTACGCGGCATGAGCGTTGCCCAACTCGTCAAAAGCTTCACCTTGTGGGAGTTCGTGAAGGCGCATGCCCTCACGCTGAAATATTTCTTCAAGCCCAAGGCGACGATCAACTATCCGTTCGAGAAGAACCCGCTCAGCCCGCGTTTTCGCGGCGAGCACGCGCTGCGCCGCTATCCCAACGGGGAGGAACGCTGCATCGCCTGCAAGCTGTGCGAGGCGATCTGTCCTGCCCAGGCGATCACTATCGAGGCGGAGCCGCGCGACGACGGCAGCCGCCGCACCACGCGCTACGACATCGACATGACGAAGTGCATCTATTGCGGCTTCTGCCAGGAAGCTTGCCCGGTGGATGCGATCGTCGAAGGGCCGAACTTCGAATACGCGACCGAAACGCGCGAGGAACTGCTCTACGACAAGGCCAAACTCTTGGCGAACGGGGACAAGTGGGAGCGGGCGATCGCCGCGAACCTTGAAGCCGATGCGCCCTATCGCTAGGGGCGCGCGGTCTCATGATCCACATCATCGCCTTCTATCTTTTCGCCTTTCTGGTCATCGCCAGCGCCTGCCTGGTGATCATGGCGCGCAATCCGGTCCATTCCGTGCTTTGGCTCATCCTGGCCTTCTTCAATGCAGCCGGGCTGATGGTGCTGGTGGGCGCGGAGTTCATCGCGATGCTGCTGGTGATCGTCTATGTCGGCGCGGTCGCGGTGCTGTTCCTGTTCGTGGTGATGATGCTGGACATCGACTTCGCCGAACTGCGCGCCGGCTTCGTGAAGAATTTCCCGCTGGGAATGTTGATCGCCGTCATCCTGGCGGCGGAACTGGTCCTGGGGATCGGCGCCTACCAGGCCGGCGCAATGCGGCTCGGCACGCCTGACGGTTCGGCTGCTCCGCTGCTCGAGAAGAGCAATATCGAGAGCATCGGGGCGCTGCTTTACGGCAAGTATTTGTTCCTGTTCGAGACCGCGGGCCTGATCCTGCTCGTCGCGATGATCGGCGCGATCGTGCTGACCCATCGCGAGCGCAAAGACACGCGGCCGCAGATCGTCTCCAAGCAGGTTCGTCGACGGCCGGATGAAGCGACGGTCAACGTGAAGCCGGAAGTGGGCAAGGGGGTGCAGCTGTGATCGGCATCGAACATTATGTCGTCGTCAGCTCGATCCTGTTCGTGCTCGGCGTGCTCGGCATCTTCCTCAATCGCAAGAACGTGATCGTCATTTTGATGGCGATCGAGCTGATCCTGCTCGCGGTGAACATCAATCTCGTCGCCTTCAGCGCCTTCCTGGGCGATTTGACGGGGCAGATCTTCGCGATGTTCGTGCTCACCGTTGCGGCGGGCGAAGCCGCGATCGGCCTGGCCATCCTGGTCATCTATTTCCGCGGCCGTGGCTCGATCGCGGTCGACGATGTCAACCGGATGAAGGGGTAATCCAAAGTGTCCTCCATCCTGGTCATCGTGTTCCTGCCTTTGCTCGCGTCCATCATAGCGGGGCTGGGCAATCGCGCGCTCGGCAACACCGTTGCCAAGTCGATCACCACCGGCGGCCTGTTCGTTTCATGCCTGCTGAGCTGGCCGATCTTCCTCGGCTTCCTTTCGGGCACGGCGGAGGCCACTGTGGTGCCGGTGCTGCATTGGGTCCAGTCGGGCAATCTCACTTTCGACTGGGCGCTGCGGGTCGATACGCTCACCGCGATCATGCTGGTGGTCATCACCACGGTTTCGGCGCTCGTCCATCTCTACAGCTGGGGCTACATGTCGGACGATCCCGACCAGCCTCGCTTCTTCTCCTACCTTTCGCTGTTCACCTTCGCGATGCTGATGCTGGTGACGGCGGACAACCTCGTCCAGATGTTCTTCGGATGGGAGGGGGTGGGCCTCGCTTCCTACCTGCTCATCGGCTTCTGGTTCAGGAAGCCCAGCGCCTGCGCGGCCGCGATCAAGGCTTTCGTGGTCAACCGCGTGGGCGACCTCAGTTTCATGCTCGGCATCTTCGGCACCTTCCTGGTCTTCCAGACCACCTCGATCCCCGCGATCCTCGAAGCGGCCCCCGGCATGGCAGGCAGCACGATCTCGTTCCTCGGCCATCGGTTCGACACGCTGACGATTCTGTGCCTGCTGCTGTTCGTGGGGGCGATGGGCAAGTCGGCCCAACTCGGGCTCCACACCTGGCTGCCGGACGCGATGGAGGGCCCCACGCCGGTCTCCGCGCTGATCCACGCCGCCACCATGGTGACGGCGGGCGTGTTCATGGTCTGCCGCCTTTCGCCGATGTTCCAGGCCGCGCCCGATGCGCTGACCTTCGTGACCTTCATCGGCGCCGCGACCTGCCTGTTCGCCGCGACGGTGGGCACTACCCAGTGGGACATCAAGCGGGTGATCGCCTATTCCACCTGCTCACAGCTCGGCTACATGTTCTTCGCCGCCGGGGTGGGGGCCTATGGCGCGGCGATGTTCCACCTGTTCACCCACGCCTTCTTCAAGGCGCTGCTGTTCCTCGGCGCGGGCTCGGTGATCCATGCTATGCACCACGAGCAGGACATGCGCTATTACGGGGCGCTGCGTAAGGAGATCCCGCTGACCTTCTGGGCGATGATGGCGGGCACGCTGGCGATCACCGGCGTCGGCATCCTCAACGTGTTCGGCTTCGCGGGGTTCTATTCGAAGGACTCGATCCTGGAAGCCGCCTTCGCCAGCGGCACGGAGATGGGCACGGTCGCTTTCTGGATCGGCGCTTTCGCGGCGCTGCTGACCAGCTTCTATTCCTGGCGGCTCATGTTCCTCACCTTCTGGGGCAAGCCGCGCTGGATCGAGAGCGAGCATATCCAGCACGCAGTCCACGGCGATCATCACGATCATCCGTCCGAGGAAGACGCAGGCCATGATGCGCATCATCATGTTCCCGACCCGCATCATGGCGATGGTACGGGCGGCTATCATCCGCATGAGAGCCCCCTCAACATGCTCATCCCGCTCGGCGTGCTGTCGCTCGGAGCAGTGTTCGCGGGCTTCGTGTTCAGCCCGGCCTTCATCAACACCGAGAGCTTCTGGAACGGCGCGATCTATTACAACGAGCACCTGATCCATGCGATGCACGCGGTGCCGCTTTGGGTGAAGCTCGCCGCGACGGTGGTGATGCTGATCGGCTTCGCCATCGCCTGGCTGGCCTATATCAAGGACACGTCGATCCCGGCCAAGACGGTCGAGCAGCTCGGCCCGATCTACCGCTTCCTCTACAACAAGTGGTATTTCGACCAGCTCTATGACTTCGTGTTCGTGAAGCCTGCCTTCTGGCTCGGCCGCCAGCTCTGGCTGCGGGGCGATGTGGGGATCATCGACCGCTTCGGCCCCAATGGTGCCGCCTGGGTGGTCGAAAAGGGCGCGGTGGTCGCGAAGAGGGTCCAGTCCGGTTATCTCTATAGTTATGCGCTGATCATGCTGCTGGGCCTTGTGGCCGCGATCAGCTGGGTGATGGTGCGCTGATGGGGGGCTTTCCTATCCTTTCGCTGATGCTGCTCGTGCCGCTGGCCGGCGCGATCGCCTGCTTCTTCGCGGAAGCAAAGGCCGCGCGCGCGATCGCGCTGGCGGCGACGCTGATCGATCTCGCGCTCGGTATCGTGCTGTGGCTGAATTTCGACATCGGCGGTGCGCAATGGCAGTTCACCGAGAAGTGGGAGATCTTCGCAGGATTCAGCTATGCGCTGGGGATCGACGGGATCGCGCTGCTGCTGATCGTGCTGTCCGTGTTCCTGATGCCGATCTGCATCGGGGCGGGGTGGAATTCGATCACCAAGCGTGTCGGGGAATACATGGCGGCCTTCCTGCTTATGGAAGTGCTGATGATCGGCGTGTTCGCCGCGCAGGACCTGTTCCTGTTCTACATCTTCTTCGAAGCCGGCCTGATCCCGATGTACCTGATCATCGGCATATGGGGCGGCGATAACCGCATCTACGCCAGCTACAAGTTCTTCCTCTACACGCTGCTCGGCTCGGTCCTGATGCTGATCGCGATGCTGTGGATGGTGAACGAGGCGGGGACGACCGACATCCCCACGCTGATGGCCTATGATTTCCCGGCCGGGGCACAGACCTGGCTGTGGCTGGCCTTCTTCGCCAGCTTCGCGGTGAAGATGCCGATGTGGCCGGTCCATACCTGGCTGCCCGACGCGCACGTGCAGGCGCCGACTGCGGGCTCGGTGATCCTGGCCGGCGTGCTGCTCAAGATGGGCGGCTACGGCTTCATCCGCTTCTCGCTACCGATGTTCCCCGAAGCATCGGCGCAGTTCGCTCCGCTGATCTTCGCCCTGTCCATGGCCGCGGTCGTGATCACCAGCCTGATCGCGCTGGTCCAGCACGACATGAAGAAGCTGATCGCCTATTCCTCGGTGGCGCATATGGCGATCGTCACGGTTGGCTTGTTTGCCTTCAATACGCAGGGCCTCGAAGGCGCGATGATAGTGATGCTGAGCCACGGTCTGGTGGCAGGTGCACTGTTCCTCTGCGTGGGCGTGATCTACGATCGGCTGCACACGCGCGAGATCGACCGTTACGGCGGGCTGGCGATCAACATGCCCAAATATTCGCTGTTCTTCCTGCTCTTCACCATGGCGAGCATCGGCCTGCCGGGGACCAGCGGCTTCGTGGGCGAGTTCCTGAGCCTTGCCGGCATCTACCAGCTTTCGAGCTGGGTGGCGCTGATCTGCACCACGGGCATCATCCTGGGCGCGGCCTACATGCTTTACCTCTATCGCCGCATCGCCTTTGGCGAGCAGAAGAACGCCGATGCGGCCGCGATGCCCGACCTGGACCTGCGCGAATGGGCCATGCTGCTGCCGCTTGCGCTCGCCGTGCTGTGGATGGGTGTCTATCCGGAGAGCTTCCTGGCCCCGATACGCCGGGATATCGCCGCACTCGATGCTCGCCTCTCCCGCGCCGCGCCCGAAGGGGACGTGCATTTCAAGATGGGCGAGCCCGCGAAGACCGAAGTTCATTCCGAACATGCCGCGCCTGAGGGGGGAGCGCACTGATGGATTTCGCTGCCTCCCTTTCGCTGATCGTGCCGGAGATCCTGCTTTCGGTCTCCAGCCTCGTCCTGCTGCTCGTGGCTGCCTGGGGCGGTGACAAGGCGAGCCGCGGCATCAGCATCGCCGCTGCCATCGTGCTCGGCGCGTGCTTCTTCCTCGTCGCGCCTTCGGTCTGCGGCGGAGCGAGCGGGCCTGACAGCGCCGCCTTCGGCGGGCAGTTCGCCGCCGACGCCTTCGCCGGCTTCGCCAAGCTGCTGATCTATGCGGCGGGTGGCGCCGCGCTGGTGGTGGCGCCGTCCTTCTTCGGGCGGGTGCGCGCGATGCGCGCGGAATATCCGGTGCTGATCCTTCTGGCAGTTCTGGGCATGAGCGTGATGGTTTCGGCCACCGATCTCCTGACGCTCTATATCGGCCTGGAGCTGAACAGCCTGGCCTCCTACGTGCTGGCCGCCTTCCTGCGGACGGACGATCGCTCGGCGGAAGCGGGGCTCAAATATTTCGTGCTCGGCGCGCTGGCCAGCGGCATACTGCTGTTCGGCATGAGCCTGACCTACGGTTTCACCGGTACGACCGGTTTCGCGGGGATCCATGCCGCGCTGTCGGGCCCGATGGCGATGGGCGCGCTGTTCGGCGTGATCTTCGTGCTGGCAGGCCTGGCCTTCAAGATCAGCGCGGTGCCGTTCCACATGTGGACGCCCGACGTCTATGAAGGCGCGCCGACCCCGGTCACCACCTTCTTCGCCTCGGCTCCGAAGGTCGCCGCTCTGGCGTTGACCATGCGCGTGACGCTGGAGGCTTTCGGCGCGCAGGACGATGCCTGGCGCCAGATCGTGATCTTTGCCGCGCTCGCTTCCATCGTCGTCGGCGCGCTGGGCGCGATCGGGCAGGCGAACATCAAGCGGCTGATGGCCTATTCCTCGATCAACAATGTCGGCTTCATCCTGATCGGATTGGCAGCGGGGACGCCGCAGGGCGCATCCGCAATGCTGGTCTATCTCGCGATCTATGTCGCGATGACGGTCGGCAGCTTCGTCGCCATCCTGATGCTGAAGCGCGAGGATGGGGAACCGGTGGAAGCGATCGCGGATCTCGCTGGCCTTTCGCGCACGCGCCCCGGCCTTGCCTGGTGCCTGTTCTTCCTGATGCTGAGCCTTGCCGGAATCCCGCCGCTGTTCGGCTTCTGGGGCAAGTTCGTGGTGTTCCAGGCAGCGGTGGCTGTGGGCCTGGTGCCGTTGGCGGCGATCGGGATCGCGGCCAGCGTGATCGGCGCCTATTACTACCTCAAGGTCTGCAAGATCATGATGTTCGACGAGCCGGCGGATGTGGTGAATGGACGCAGCGACTGGGCCCACTGGGCACTGCTGACGATCTCCACCCTGTTCATCTCGCCGTTCGGCTATCTGCTCACCCGCTGGCTGGGTGAATTGACCGAAAAGGCGGCAGCCGCGCTGTTCGTCGCGGTTTGACGTCCGAACGGATCGGACCGATCGTTTGATAGAGTTCGTCGCCGAAACCGGTTCGACCAATGCCGATCTGGCGGAAGCCCTCCGCAGCGGCAAGGCGGTGGCCGAGGGATATTGGCTCGTCGCTGATCGGCAGACCGGTGGAAAGGGCCGCCAGGGCCGCGCATGGAGCGATGGCGCAGGCAATTTCATGGGCTCGACTCTGGTTCGGCTCACGGGGCAGGAGGAAAACCCCTCCGCTCTTGCACTGATTGCCGGCCTCGCGGTTTATGAGACGGTGCTGCCCCGCCTGCTCCCGCCGGCCTGGTTGGAGCTCAAATGGCCCAATGACCTGCTGCTCTCCGGGGCAAAGCTTGCGGGCATCCTGCTGGAGCGGCATGGCGATGCTGTGATCGTGGGGATCGGGGTCAATCTCGCCGATGCGCCGCGCCTTTCAGGGCGCGAGACCGTGTCCCTCGGCCAGTTCGGCCCGGCGCCGGATCGCAACAGCTTCGCGGTCGATCTGGCCCGGAATTTCGCGGAGGAGCTTACCCGTTGGCGGGCGGAGGGGCTCGACTCCGCGCTCGCCCGCTGGCTCGCAGCAGCTCATCCGGTAGGGGCGGCATTGACGGTTCATGGCGTGGATGCGACGCCCATTTCCGGCGAGTTCGCGGGGCTTGCGCCTGATGGAGCCTTACGGCTCCGCTTGGCGGATGGATCGGTGCGTGTCATCCACGCGGGCGATGTTTCGCGGGAAGGGAGCTGAGGGGCCGATGCTGCTCGCGATCGATGTAGGCAATACGAATGTGGTGTTCGCCTTGTTCGAAGGGCGAACCATTCGCGCGCGCTGGCGGATCGCCACTGATCCCCGCCGCACGGGTGACGAATACGCCGTCTGGCTGATGCAACTGCTGGAGATCGAATCCGTTGCCCGCAGTGAGGTGGACCGGATCATCATCGCAACCGTCGTCCCGCGCGCGATGCATAATCTGTCGGTGCTGGCGCGCAAATATTTCGGGATCGAGCCGCTGATTGCGGGCGAAGGCAAGGCGGAATGGGGCATCGAGATCGATGTGGACGAGCCGCGTTCGTTGGGTGCGGACCGCGCCGTCAACGCGATCGCTGCTCATTCCAAATATGAGGGCGACCTCATCCTGGTCGATTTCGGCACGGCGACCACTTTCGACGTGGTTGATGCAAAAGGTGCCTATAAGGGCGGCATCATTGCTCCGGGCATCAATCTCTCGCTCGATGCGCTGGTGGGCAACACCGCCAAGCTTCCACGCATCGCGATCGAGGCGCCTCATTCGCAGAATGTCATCGGCAGGAACACGGAAGACCAGATGCTGATCGGTATTTTCTGGGGCTATGTGGCGATGATGGAAGGCTTGATCGCGCGCTTGCGCGCCGAGATCGGGCGACCGGTCCGGGTCGTTGCGACCGGAGGACTCGCTATCCTGTTCGACGAACATACCGACATCTTCGATGCGGTGGATGCGGATTTGACGCTGGAAGGGCTGGCATTGCTGGCGGAGAGGGCTGCAAGCCGGTGAAGCGCGATTACACCCCGGAAAAGGAACTGCTCTTCCTCGCGCTGGGCGGCTCCGGCGAGATCGGCATGAACGTCAATCTCTACGGCTGCGATGGCAGGTGGCTGATGGTCGATCTCGGCATGAGTTTCGGGGCGAACGAATATCCCGGCACGGAACTGGTCTTCGCCGACCTTTCCTTCATCGAGGAACGGCTCGACGATCTCGTGGGTATCGTGCTGACCCATGCGCATGAGGATCATATCGGAGCGGTGCCCTATTTCGCCGCTGATCTGGGGGTGCCGCTCTACGCGACCCCCTTCACGGCGGACCTCGTGATGCGCAAGCTCGAAGAAGCCGGGATCGCGGACGAAATCGAACTGAACGTGGTGGAAGGGCCGGACAGCTTCGCGCTGGGGCCGTTCGACATCTCCTACGTGCCGCTCGCCCACTCGATCGCGGAAGGCAATGCGCTGCTGATCGAGACACCTTATGGGCGTGTGTTCCATACCGGCGATTGGAAGCTGGATGAGGAGCCGATCGTGGGCGAGCCGGCCACCGAGGAAGAACTGACCCAACTCGGCGACGAAGGCATCCTCGCACTGGTGTGCGATTCGACCAATGTGTTCAATTCCCACGCCTCCGGCTCGGAAGGCGAGGTCTATCGCGGGATGCTAGCGGAAGTGCGCAAGCATGGTGGCAAGCGCGTGGTCGTCACCACTTTCGCTTCCAACGTGGCGCGCCTGCAGACGCTGGGCGAAGTTGCCAAGGCAACCGGTCGGAGGCTTTGCGTGGCCGGGCGATCGCTGGAACGGGTGATCGAGGCAGGCCAGGCGAACGGTTATCTTGGTGATTTTCCCCAATTGGTCGATTTCGACACGGCCATGCGTCTGCCGCGCGGGGAACTATTGGTGATCGCGACCGGCGGGCAGGGCGAGCCGCGCGCCGCCTTGGCTCGGATCGCCGAGGAGACTCACCCGATCGAGCTTTCCGAAGGCGACGTGATATTGTTTTCGAGCCGCCAGATTCCCGGCAACGAATTGGCCATCGGGCGAGTGCAGAACCTGCTGGCAGAACGCGGTATCGAGATGGTGACTGATCGGCAGAGCTATATCCACGTCTCGGGTCATCCCGGGCGGCCGGAACTGGAAGCGATTTATTCCTGGCTGCGTCCGGAGATTCTCGTGCCTGTCCATGGTGAGATCCGCCATATGCGCGAGCAGGCGCGGCTTGGGCTGGCGAGCGGCATCCCGCGCGCTGTGTTCCAGAAGAACGGCGACATCGTCAGGCTTGCGCCCGGTATTCCGGGGAAGCTGGCGGAGGTGCAGGCCGGTCGTCTGGTTCTCGACGGGGACATCATCGTTCCTGCCGATGGAGAAGCCGTCACCATGCGCAGGCGCCTTGCGCGGGACGGCATGCTGATCGTGGCGCTGGGTGCGAAGGGCAGGGCGCAGGTTACCGGCATTGGCCTGCCGCTTGATGAGGACTACGACGAATTCGTGGCCGAAGCGGAATCCGATATTTCGCAGGCCATAGGCCGGCTCAAGGGCGGCACGCGCAGGGATCGCCAGGCAGTCGCCGAAGCGGCTCGGCTCGCCGCCCGCCGCGCAGCTCAGCGCTGGAGCGGCAAGAAGCCGCAGACCCGCGTGGTGATGCTTGAGGACTGAGCGATGCAATGGACATCCATCCTTGCGATCTACGCGCTCTTCTGGGTGATGTGCGCCTTCGTGATGCTGCCCTTCGGGATCAGGACGCATGACGAACTGGGTATGGACAAGATCGCAGGGCAAGCGGACAGCGCGCCGGGCAATTTCCGCCCCGGCCAGATAGCCTGGCGTGCGACCATCCTGTCCGCGATCCTATGCGCGGCCTTCGTGGCGAATTATATTTATGGCTGGGTCACGGCAGCCGATTTCGACTTTTTCGACGGGCAAGGGCAGACCGAAACCGCCGGCTGAGGCGGCTTGCCGGCCAACAGGCGGCAATCAGGTGCGCAGGCGTTCGATCGCCTGGGCAAGGGCGACGTAGAGCTTGCCCATGTCGGATGAGAGCAGCGTAACGCTGATCGCATTGCCGTCGCGGGTGGAGAGCATGGTCCGCAGGATCGATTCGAAATCGTGGATGTAGCGGCTGACATGCTCGCGAAAATCGGCGTCGTTCTGGTAGATTTCCGCGATCTCGCGCGCCTCGGCATTGTCGAGCAGGCGCACCGCGCGGCGGGTGAAGATACCCCGGTCGCCGCGAAGATAGGAAGCCCAGGCCATATCGGTGATGTCGTTCGACAGCGCCTTGGAAATATCGATGGCGTTGGAATTGAGGCTTTCGGTGATCAGCGCCACCCGGCGGGCGAAGTCGTTGTCGACCCGCTCCTCGGCTCTTGCGCGCGCGCGGGTGACACGGTCTTCGAGCCGGCCGGCGAGCTCATCTACGATCGCAAGCTGGTCGTGCAGCTGGCGGGCGGCCTCTCGCCCAACGCCGCTTGCATGGGCGGCTGCCTGCTCCAGTTCACCGATGGCTTCCGCCGCACGATTGCGAATCGCGCGCTCGATCGCTTCCGAACTCTGCGCGCCGATATGCTCGGCCAACTCGTCCACTGCCTCGCTCTTGCCGCTTCCGAGTTCCTCCACGGCACTTCGCAGAGCGCCCCTTAGCCGAGCGATCGCCTCGGACAGCTCTCCGTTCACCTTCTCGGACAAGCCGCTGCTCTCTTCCGAGAGGGCTGCCAATTCGCCGCGCAGACTGCCGACCTGACTCGAATTGTCCTCGTGATGAGCGAGCAGGCGTTGCTGCAACGCTTCCAGCTCTTCCAACGCCGCCTTGCCGGCCTGATGCGTGGCTGACATGTTCTCCGACAGGGAGAAGCCCAGGCGGTCCGCTTCGCCGAGGATCGTGCCGAACTCGGATAGCCGCTGCTCGACCGCAATCAGGCGATCTTCCGCAACGCCGATGGCCATGGGAAGCTGCTCCCGGCTATGCTCTGCCCCCGCCTGGATCAGCTCCAGCAAACGCACGCTTGCATCGGTCAACTGAGCCACGGCGTCGTCGGTCGCCTTCAGCACGTCGCGATTGGCTGCGAGCTTCGCCGCGAGCACGTCTGCCGCTTGCGACAATTCCTCTCCGGCCTGGCCACCGCGCGATGCGATCGTTTCCACCTCGTTGCTCAGCTGGCTCAGCCCTGCGGCCATTCTGCCCAGCGCAGCGTCCATGTCGGTGGCTTCCTGCCGGAAAGTCTCGGCATGCTCGCGTAGCACGGCAAGTCGCTGCTGCAGGGCAGTCACGGCAATTCCCTCCGCCTCGTCGAGCCGGGCGGACTGGCTGTCGATTGCTGCGAGAGCGGAATCCACGCGACCGCGCACGGCTGCGATCTGCCGTTCGCTCGCCGCTCCGAATTCGTTGAGCCGATTGAAGCCGTCTATCAGTTCCTCGAGCTGGGCATGGGCAGTGCGGCCGGCATTGCCGATCTGGCTCGTCACATCGCGCGCCGAATTGGCAATGACGGGGAAATCGCTGCGCAGTTGGGCCATGTTGTCCAGCGCCGTGGAGCTGACCGTGGCGATGGTTTCCACCTGCACGGAGTTCTCGTGGATCAGCTCCTTCAGGCGATCCGCGTTCTGAGACAGACGATCCGCAGCGACTCGCCCCAGCGATTCAAGATCACGCGACTGTGCGGCAATGAATTCACGCGCAAGGCTGAGCTCCCTGTTGACGGTTGTCAGCCGCGCTTCGAGCTGGCGCGATTCCCGCGAGAGATCATGCGCGATCCGGCTGAAACGCGCCGCTTCCCGGTCGCCCGAACGATGCGAGAGAAGCCAGAGCGCCACCAGCAGGAGCACAGGCATGGCCCAGTTTCCGATCCAGGCGCTCCATTGCCGGGGGTCGGCGCCTGCCAGCATTTGCTGCTGATGGGCGAAGATGAAAAAGCCGGTCCAGCCCAGGATTGCCGCCAGAATGAGGGCCGGTGCGATCCAGGCAAGATTGCGGCGCGGCGGGTCTTCCGCGTCGTCCCACACTTCTCCCACCGCGAAATCGGCTCCGTCCTCCGCTGCCTCCGGGCGCGACTGCGCAGGCCGTTCTTCCTCCGGCCCGATCGCCGTGATGTGTGAACCCCTTGTCATAGGAAGAGAATATCATGGAACGCTTCACAATAAACCCCGCCTTAACCTTGCCCGCCTAAGAGCGAGGAATGGCCTATGAAAACGGCGCTCTTGACGCGACCTTGGCGGCGGCGGCCGGCGGTGATTCCGCGCTGCTGGTTGAGCTGCGCAATGCCTTCCTGGAAAGCGCGCGAATGCAGGTAAGTCTGCTGCGCCGCTCGCGCTGCGACGGAAACTGGAATGTCGCGGCCATGCGCCTCAAGGGCTTGGGCGCGAGTTTCCATGCCGAAAGACTCGTGCGTCTCGCGGAAGAAGCGCTGGAAGGGGCACCGGGCGAGCCTGCGATCGTGCGCAAGCTCGAACGTTTCGTCGACGACTTCACCGCCGCATAGGCCAGGTACCGTTTCCAGCGCTTGGCAGGGTGCCGCCGCTGCCTTATCTCGCCTGCGTGCGCGTAGCCCTTCTCTCCATGACCGGACGCGCCGGGGACGATCTCGGCGCTCCGCTAGCCGAGCTTGCATTCGCCGGCAGATCCCTCGCCGAACGTCAGCTTGATCTGGCGCTGGCGCTGGGCTGCGAGCGGATCGTTTGCCTGGCCGAAGGGCTCGACAAGTCGCTGGTGGCGCTCCAGCTCAAGGCGGAAGCGGCAGAGGCGAAGTTCAACCTGGTTGCCGGCCCACGCGCCTTGCTTGGCCTCGTCTCGGCCAATGATGAACTGGTGGTACTGGCCGATGGGCTGCTGCCTACCGCGCACGAAGCAGAGGAAGCATTGGCGGGCGGAAATTGCGTGCTCGTGCTGCCGGTGGAAGCGGGGATCGCCGCGGGTTTCGAGCGCATCGACCTCAACTATGCCTGGGCCGGCGCGCTTTCGATGCCTGGACGCCTGGTCGAGCGGCTTGCCCAGCTTCCCCCCGATTGCGACCCTGTCTCCGCCTTGCTGAGAATCGCGTTGCAAGGCCGTATTCCGGAACGTGAATTGCCCGAGAGGCTGCTCACCGACCGCCAATGGTCGTTGATCGCAACCGAAGCCCAGCTTGCCGAGCTCGAGCCGGAATGGCTGCGCCGCCACGTGGCCCGACCCAATCCCTTTGCCCCTGGCAGAGGGCTGGCACGCTTCGCGATACGCAATATGGGCGCAAGGTTGCTCGCGACGGGCTGGAAGCCCATCTATCTCGTGGGAGCCGGCCTTGGCCTTGGCGTGGCTGCCATAGTCGGCGCGGTCTTCGGATACAGCGTGCTTGCCTTGCTCGTTTACGGGTTGGGGTGGATGATTGCGGAGGCGGGCATCGCGTTTGCGTCGCTCGCGGCGGCGGGAGCGGGAAATGCCCGGATGCAGGACCGCACCGGACCGATGGCAGGTGTTCTGCTGGATTTTTGCCTGGTCGTAGTGCTGGCTGCTTCGCTGCCCGGCAATTGGCTGGATCGCGGTTTCACGCCGCTTGTCCTGTTAGGACTGGCTCGGCTTTGCGGCCGGTCGATCGGAACGAAGTGGTCGGAATTTTCGGAAGATCGCGCTGCTCTCGCCGTGCTTCTGGCGATCGCGGCAAGTGCCGCCCTGCTTCTTCCCGTAATCCAACTGCTCGCTTTGGGATTGATTTTCACGCTTCTCGCAATGGTACGGATCAAAACCGGCTAACACAGGCTTAACCAACGCGGGCTAAGGCGGGACGATGACGGAGGCGCGCGCTACATCCTATCCCGAACTCGGCGTGGAAGATGTGTTGCGCGTCGAATTGGCTGAAGGCGATGCCGTGATCGGCACGCTCGCCCCCGTCCTGCGGCATCTGCTGGCTCATGACGACCATTCGCTGTTCAGCGACGAGATCGTGGCGCGCGTGCGGGGCATGCTGTCCCACCTCGCGCGCCAGTTGCTTCATGCCTTGATCGATACGGCCGCCGACGAAGGTGGGCAGGCCGTTATCGAGGAGCAGGAAGGAGCAATGGTGGGATGCCTTCTCGACCATGCCGGCCTTCTGCGCCATCTGCACGCGCTCGCGCTGGAGACGCAGCTGACCGAAAGATTGCAGGAACGCAACGCGGTCGATCCAATTCTCTCCCCCTTGCTGCAGGCCCTGATCGGATCGAGCGATGCGGTCACGGCCGGCTTTGCGATGACTGCACTGGCCGCCCAGGCCCGCTTCGTCCAGTGCCAGCGCCGGATGGAGCTTCCATTGGCGGAACTGCCTGGAGACTTGTTCCACGTCGCGCTGATGGCGCTGCGTTCGCAGGCTCGCGACGGCGACGCTGTGGAGCGGGCGGAAAGCGAGTTGCGCGCCGGCTTCGATGAAAGCCACGGCCGGCTCGGCCTGCTGTCGCGCCTCGTGATCGAGATGGGCGGCGGAGCGATCGCGGCGCTGGCGGTGGAACATGCGGGCGTCGCGATTTTTCTCACCGCCCTGGCGATCGGCTCGGGGCAGGAGCGCGATCTGGCAGTGCTTTCGACCAACGACCGCTTGCTTGCGCGCTTCGCCTTGTCCTTGCGGGCAGCGGGGCTCAAATCGCAGGCGGTGAGGGAGCAATTCGCCGCGCTTCATCCGGAAATCACCTTACCGGAAGGATTCGAGCAATTGGCGCCTGATCATGCTGCCACCTTGCTCTCTGCTTCCAATCCGGTCGTGGCGGGCTGAAGCGATGCGCCCTAGCGGTCCCTATCTGGCGAAAGCGCGCAGTGATGCCGATGATCGGCTGATCGAGGCAGACGAACCTCTGGCCGGGCTGCAACGCCGCTGCGGTGGCGAACTTCCGGGCATGATAGCGACCCCCGCCTTGCTGGAACTGGTGCGCAAGGCCCGGCGATATGGGCTGCGCCTCGCCCGGCCGATCCAGGCATTGGACGAGCGGGATGCGATCACCGCCTGGATCGAGGTGCGCCCTTCCGCCGATGGACAAGGAGGGTGTGAGATCGGCCTCGCGAATTGGCGTGCCACTCCGCGAGGTGACGACGATCCTGCAGTTTCAGAGCGTCGCCGGCTCGATATCGATCGACAGGTTGCCGAGATAAGCGCGCGGCTCGATGCGCGGCAAAACATCCTTTCCGCCGAAGGACATGCGCCTGAACTTGCCGGGCTGGTCAGGCGTATGCGCCAAGGTATCGGGCAGGCGTGGACCGATTTCGTGAGGATCGAGGGCAGCCAGCACCGGCAGCCGTTGCATTGGCGGCTGCTCGATGGAGCGAAGGTCGTGCTCGAAGGTTCGGACCGTAACTGGACCGCCAGCCTTGTTCCGCTGGGCGGGCCCGACCCGGGTGCGGCGGGCTTCGAACTCCATCTTATCGCGGATCGTCCGCCGGCCGGCATCGCCTCTGCCCCGATTGCCGCGCAGCCAATGCGGGCTGTGCCAGGCACGGCGATCGGGCGTGAGATTGCGCCGGTGCTTCGCCAGCCTATTTCCCGCATCATCGCCAATGCGGAGACGATCCGCACGCGCCTGGCCGGGCCGCTGACGGAGGAATATAGCAATTATGCAGCCGATATCGCTGCGGCAGGGGAGCATCTGCTCGCCTTGATCGAGGATCTGTCCGATCTGGAAGTGGTCGAGTCGGAGCAGTTCTCCACTGCTCCAGACCTGATCGACCTCGGCGATGTCGCGCGGCGAGCCGTGGGTATCCTCGCCATGCGTGCGCGAGATCGCGGGATCGCGATCAACGCGCCTCACCCGGAGGAAAGCCTGCCGGCCATCGGCGAATTCCGCCGCGTGCTGCAGGTGCTGCTCAACCTCATCGGCAATGCGATCCGTTATTCGCCGGAAGGCTCGCAGATATGGGTCAGCCTCGACCGAGCGGGAGAACGCGCTTGCGCGACGGTGGCCGATCAAGGCCAGGGGTTGAGCGAGGAGCAACGGGCCAAGGTGTTCGAGAAATTCGAACGGCTCGGCCGAAGCGGCGACGGCGGTTCGGGGCTGGGCCTCTATATCTCGCGCAGACTGGCCCAGGCGATGGGGGGCGACTTGACGGTGGAAAGCGTGCCGGGCGAGGGGGCCCGCTTCACGCTCTCCATCCCCGCCTCCGGCTGAAGCTGCACCCAAGCCCTCCCGAAGGGGGCAGGGGTTAGGGTCAGCGCTTGTCGACCGGGATGTAATCGCGCTCCGTCGGGCCGGTATAGAGCTGGCGCGGGCGTCCGATCTTCTGGCCCGGATCGGAGATCATCTCGTTCCATTGGGCGACCCAGCCCACGGTGCGTGCCAGCGCGAACAGCGCGGTGAACATGGTGGTCGGGAAGCCGATCGCCGAAAGGATGATCCCCGAATAGAAGTCGACATTGGGGAACAGCTTCTTCTCGATGAAATACTCGTCGTGCAGCGCGATCTCTTCGAGGCGCAGCGCGGTCTCGAACAGCGGATCGTCGACCTTCAGCGCCTCGAACACCTCGCGCACGGTCTTCTGCATCACCGTGGCTCGCGGGTCGTAGTTCTTGTAGACGCGGTGGCCGAAGCCCATCAGGCGGAAGGGGTCGTTCTTGTCCTTCGCGCGTTCGATGTAATGCGGGATCTTGTCGGGCGTACCGATCTCGCGGAGCATGTTGAGCGCCGCTTCGTTGGCGCCGCCATGGGCGGGACCCCAGAGGCAGGCGATGCCGGCGGCGATGCATGCGAAAGGATTGGCGCCGGAAGAGCCGGCAAGCCGCACGGTCGAGGTGGAGGCGTTCTGCTCGTGATCGGCATGGAGGATGAAGATCCGGTCCATCGCCCGTTCCACCGCCGGATGCAGTTCATAGGGCTCAGCGGGGACGCCGAAGGTCATGCGCAGGAAATTGCCGGTGTAGGAGAGCGAATTGTCCGGATAGAGCAGCGGCTGCCCGACCGAATATTTATAGGCCATCGCCGCGATGGTCGGCATCTTGGCGATCAGGCGGTGCGAGCTGATCCGGCGATGTTCGGGATCGGAGATATCGGTGCTGTCATGGTAAAAGGCGCTCAGGGCGCCGACCACGCCGCACATCACCGCCATCGGATGCGCGTCCCGCCGGAAGCCGCGATAGAACTGGATCAGCTGTTCGTGCAGCATGGTGTGGCGGGTGATCGTCCAGGTGAACTGGTCGAGCTCTTCCCTGCTCGGCAGCTCGCCGTTCAGCAGCAGGTAGGACACTTCCATGAAGCTGGAATGTTCGGCCAGCTGGCCGATCGGATAGCCGCGATGGAGCAGTACGCCCTTTTCACCGTCGATGTATGTCAGCGCGCTCTCGCACGATGCCGTGGAAGTGAACCCCGGATCGTAGGTGAACATCTGAGACTGGCCGTAAAGCTTTCGGATATCGACAACATCCGGTCCGACAGTGCCTTCCAGGATCGGCAGGTCGAGGTTGTTGTCGCCTATGGTGAGCGTTGCGTGCTTGTCGCCCAAGTCTCGTCTCCTCAAAGCTATGCGGTATGGCTGCTCGCGACTGCCTGCGCGTCGATCCGCGCCAGGCTCTCGTCCTTTCCGAGCAGGACCAGGACATCGAATATGCCCGGTGAAGTGGTTTGACCCGTGAGCGCGGCCCGAAGCGGTTGCGCGAGCTTGCCCAGACCAAGCCCCAATTCTTCCGCCATTGCCTTCAGACTGGCTTCCAGCCGTTCGCTTGTCCAGTCCGTTTCACCTTCGAGACGGGCTGAAACCTGTCCCAAAATCTCACGCCCGGCGGGATCGAGCAGGGCACGGGCCTGCTCCGTCAGTTCGAGGGGGCGCTGCCTGAACAGGAACGCCGCGCCATCGGCAAGCTCGTTCATATCGCGCGCCCGGGTCTTGAGTACCGGCATGGCGGAAGTGAGCAGGGCTATGTCGGCTTCCGGCCCGATGCGTGGGGCGACCAGTTCCGCCAGCCGAGCATTGTCGGCTTCGCGGATGTAGTGCCCGTTGAGGCTGAGCAGCTTCTTCATGTCGAAGCGCGACGGGCTCTTGCCCACCCCGCCGATGTCGAACAGCGTAATCGCTTCCTCGCGCGTGAACTCCTCGCGGTCGCCATGGCCCCAGCCGAGCCGGAGCAGGTAGTTGAACAGCGCTTCCGGCAGGATGCCCAGCTCGTCGCGATAGGCATCGACGCCGAGCGCGCCGTGGCGCTTGGACAGCTTCGCCCCGTCATTCCCGTGGATCAGCGGGATATGGGCATATTCCGGCTCCGGCCAGCCCATCGCCTTGATGATCGCCAGTTGGCGAAAGGCGTTGTTGAGGTGATCGTCGCCCCGGATGATGTGGGTGACGCCCATGTCGTGATCGTCGACCACCACGGCGAGCATATAGGTCGGGGTTCCGTCGGAACGCAGCAGCACGAAATCGTCGATCTCGGCATTCTTCACCGTCACGCGGCCCTGGACGAGGTCGACGATCTCCGTCTCTCCCTCCCGCGGGGCCTTGATCCGGATGACATAATCCTTGCCTTCGGGCCAGGTGGACGAATCGGCGTCGCGCCATTCGCTCTCGATCCGGAAGGGCTTGCGCTCCTCACGCGCCTTTTCCCGCCGCGCGGCCAGCTCTTCCTGTGTGAGGTAGCAGCGATAGGCGGCACCGTTGGCCAGCAGCTCATGCGCGATCTCGGCATGGCGCGCCTCGAACTGGGACTGGTAATAGGTGTGGCCGTCGAATTCCAGGCCGAGCCAGTCCAGCCCGTCCAGGATCACCCCGATCGCCGCCTCGGTCGAACGGGCCTTGTCCGTATCCTCGATCCGCAGCAGGGCTTTGCCGCCGTGATGACGGGCATAAAGCCACGAAAACAGGCCCGTGCGGGCATTGCCGATATGCAGGAAACCCGTGGGCGAGGGCGCAAAGCGCGTGACGACCGGGCGCTTCGCCTCCGCCGTGCTTCCGCTATCGCTTGCCATGACGCCTCGTTTCCTTTCCAACTCTTTTCATTCTCATGCCCGACAGCCCGTCCGTTCCCCTCGTCCTGGAAGAAATGCCGCCGGATGCTGCGATGCAGCACACGCATTGGCGAATGGAATGGCGCTTGTCCAGCGTGGGCGATGCGTTGGAAGCTTTTTTGGTCCGGGCCGGTTTCGATCGCGGGCCATGGCTGGCAGTGGCGTTCGGTGCCGGTATCGCACTGTGGTTCGTGCTGGCAACGCCGCTGGAATGGATTCTGGCGATCGCGACCGCCTGCGGGGCGGCGCTTGTGGCCCTGCTGGCGTGGCGGGACGAAGGGGGAAGGGCGCATCTGCGCCTCGCCATCGTGTCGATCGGCCTGCTGGTAGCGGCAGGCCTTGCGATCGCCTGGGCGCGGAGCGAGCTGGTGGGCGCGAAGCCGCTGGAGCGGCCCTTGGCCGGGACGATCGAAGGGCGCGTGCTCGATCGGATCGAGCAGCCGGCGGAAGGACGGGTTCGCCTGGTGCTGGCGATGCGCGACCCGGAGGATGGGCGGGCGATCAAGGTGCGAGTGAACCTGCCGATCGCCCTGGACGATCCCGCCTTTGACGAAGGTGCGCTGTTGCGGATGAAGGCGCGGCTGATGCCGCCCGCGCCGCCGATGCTGCCGGGCGGATATGATTTCGCTCGCGCTGCCTGGTTCCAGGGGCTGGCGGCAACCGGCAGCACCTTCGGCGAGGTGGCCTTGCTGGAGCCGGCGCCGCCGCAAGGCGGGCTGGCCCGGCTGCAGCGCACGCTTTCCGCTCATGTCCGGGCGCGGCTCGACGGCTCACCGGGGGCGATCGCCGCCGCCTTCGCCAGCGGAGACCGAGGCGCGATTGCACAAGCGGACGAGGAGGCCATGCGCGATGCGGGCCTCACCCATCTGCTTTCCATCAGCGGGCTGCATGTGAGCGCGGTGATCGCCGCGGCCTATCTGATCGCGATCAAGCTGCTCGCCTTGTGGCCATGGCTGGCCTTGCGGGTGCGCTTGCCGATCCTCTCTGCCGGCGTGGCGGCGCTGGCGGGCATCGGCTACACTCTGTTGACCGGGGCCGAAGTGCCGACCATCCGAAGCTGCGTGGGCGCGGTGCTGGTGCTGCTGGCGCTTGCCCTGGGGCGGGAGTCCCTGTCGCTGAGGATGGTGGCGGTCGCAGCCTTCGCCGTGCTGCTGCTGTCCCCCGAGGCGCTGGTCGGCCCCAGCTTCCAGATGAGCTTCGCGGCGGTGATCGCGATCGTGGCGCTGCACGGCAGTGCCCCCGTCCGCGCCTTCCTGGCGCCGCGCGAGGAAGGCTGGATCGTGAATGGCGCGCGCAAGGGGGCGATGCTGCTGTTCACGGGCTTCGTGATCGAGCTGGCTCTCACGCCGATCGTGATGTTCCATTTCCACCGCGCGGGCATTTACGGGGCATTCGCCAATGTGATCGCGATCCCGCTCACCACCTTCGTCTCGATGCCGTTGATCGCGCTGGCCCTGCTGCTCGACGCGTTCGGGCTGGGCGCTCCCGCCTGGTGGGCGGCAGGCAAATCGCTGGAATTGCTGATCGTGCTCGCGCATTGGACCGCAAGCCGGCCGGGTGCGGTCACGCTGATGCCGCAGATGACGGGGTGGACTTTCGCCCTGTTCATCTCCGGCCTGCTGTGGCTCGGCCTGTGGCGGGGAAGGGTGCGCCTGCTCGCCTTGCTGCCGCTTGCCGTGGCGAGTGCGATGCTGCTGGCGATTCCCGTTCCCGACCTGCTGGTCTCGGGCGACGGACGCCATGTGGCGATCACGGGTGAGGGCGACCGGCTGCTGGTACTGCGCGACACGAAAAGCGATTTCACGCGCGAGAACCTGCTCGAGCTTGCGGGGATGGAGAAGGAGCTCCTGCCGATCGGGCAGTGGCGCACGGCCGAATGCAGCGCGGAATTCTGCACGGCGATGTTGAGGCGCGGTGGGCGCAACTGGCATCTCCTGATGGCGCGAAATCGCGATATGGTGGCGGAAAGGGCGCTCGCCGCCGCATGCGAGCGCGTGGATATCGTGATTGCGGACCGTTTCCTGCCAGCTAGCTGCCGCCCCTCATGGCTCAAGGCGGATCGCCGGATGCTGCGGGAAACCGGTGGGCTGGCGATCATCCTTGCGGACAGGGAAGTGCGGACGGTCGCCCAGGGGCAAGGGGATCATGGGTGGTGGCACGAAAGGGGCGGCGCGGATCGCCGGGCCCTTCCATCATCGCCCAAACCCCGCTGACGTGTCAGTGATACTGGCGCAGCAACCCGGCGAGCTTGCCCTGCACCACCACCTCATGCGGATCGTAATATTGCGGCTCATAGGCGGCATTGGCCGGATCGAGCCGGATCCTGCCGTTCTCGCGCCGCAGATATTTGAGGGTCGCTTCCTCGTTGCGGACCAGCGCGACCACGATCTCCCCATCACGGGCCGTGTCGGTGCGCCGCACCAGGGCGAAATCGCCGTCGAGGATGCCGGCCTCGATCATCGAATCGCCCGAGACTTCCAGCGCATAATGCTCTCCGGCGCCCAGCAGCGCCGCGGGGACGGGCAGGGTGGCCGCGGTTTCGAGTGCCTCGATCGGCACGCCGGCCGCGATCTTGCCGTGAAGCGGGATCTCGATCACGTCGTTGGCAGGGGCAGGCGGCATTGCGGGCGGGGCCGTGACGCTTCCCACCCTTCCCACCAGATCGTTCGCCGGCTTGGCGGCACCCTTGGCGTTCACATCTTCAGGCTGGCGCAACACTTCGAGCGCCCGTGCCCGATTGGGCAAGCGGCGCAGGAAACCCCGTTCCTCCAGCGCGGAGATCAGGCGATGCACGCCCGATTTGGATTTCAGGTCCAGCGCTTCCTTCATTTCCTCGAACGAAGGCGAGATGCCCGTTTCCTCGAGCCGGCGCTGGATGAAAAGCAGGAGCTCGTGCTGCTTGGCGGTCAACATGAACCACTCTCCTAAGATGTTCCAATTCGGGAACGAACACGGAACAACTAGGCAACCTTTTCCTACAAGTCAAGCAATCGTGCGTTTTTTTCCGTTCTTCCCCATAATTGCGCGACAGGGAGGATTTTCAGAGCAGATAGGCTGGCACCAGGGTTCCCGCTTCGGCCGGGCCAGCGTCCGCAGGGCGCAGGATCAGGGCGTTGGCCGCCGCGAGGGACCGGAGCGCGCTGCTGTCCTGCTCATCGAGCGGCTTCACCGAGTCGGAGGCGGCGATCGCCCGCTGGAACTCGGTGCGGTTTCCCACGGCCGGCAGCGCCGTAGCCAGCGGCAGCAACAAGGGCTGGGGGAGGGGATTCGCGTTCCCGGACAGCGCGCGAAGCAGCGGGAGCAGGAACAGGAACGCGGTGACGAAGCCGGAGACGGGATTGCCCGGCAGCCCCAGAATCCATTGCGGGCCCTTGCGGGCGACCAGCAGCGGCTTGCCCGGCTTGATCGCCACGCGCCAGAAGGAGATTTCCGCCCCCCAGGCTTCCAGCGCGGGGCGGATCAGGTCGTGATCGCCCACCGAGGCCCCGCCGCTGGTGACCACCACATCCGCCGCCCCGGCCTCCGCCGCTCCCAACGCCGAGGCAAGCGCGCCGAGATCGTCTGCAACCGGGCCAAGCCGCAGGATCTCCCCGGCAAGGCCCTGCACCATGCCGGCGATCATCGCGCCGTTGCTGGCGGGAATCTGGTGGGGTCCGCAGCGGGCGGGATCGGCGGCGAGCTCGTCCCCGCTGTCGAGGATGGCGATCTTCGGCCGGCGGCGGACAGGCAGCGCGGCGTTTCCGCCCGATATGGCCAAAGCGAGCTGTGCGGGGCCGATCCGGATGCCGGCAGGGAGGATCTCGTCCCCTTCCTCGAAATCGAAGCCCGCGCGGCGGATATGGCGCGCGCTGGGCTCGCCTTCGCCGTTGAGCGCGACGATGCCGCCATCCCGCGCGGCGTTCTCCTGCAGCAGCACCGCGCCCGCCCCTTGCGGCATCAGCGCGCCGGTGGAGATGCGCACCGCCTCGCCGGGGCCGAGGGTGCCGGAAAAGGGATGGCCGGCCGCGCTTTCCCCCACGATTCGCCAAGGGCCGGCCTCTCCGGCGCGCATCGCATAGCCGTCCATCGCCGAAAGGTCGGCGGGGGGCTGGGTGCGGCGGGCGAGCAGCGGAGCGGCAAGGCAGCGGCCGAGCGCGTCCTGTGCAGGCACTTCCTCGGCGGGGAGCGGTTCCGCCATGGCGAGCAGGCGCGCCTGCGCTTCGGCGAGGGGCAGGGGAGGCGTGGGGCTCACGGCTCCACATCCGGCGCGTGCCATTCGCCGGACTTGCCGCCGCTCTTGGACAGCAGCCGCACGCCTTCGATCACCATCGCCTTGTCGATCGCCTTGGCCATGTCGTAGATCGTGAGCAGGGCGACGAAGGCGGCGGTCATCGCCTCCATCTCCACCCCGGTTTTCCCGGTGAGCGAGGCGGTGGCGGTGGTGCGCACGGCCCCTTCCTCGAAGGCGAAGTCCACCGTCACCGCGTCGAGCGCGAGGGGATGGCAGAGGGGGATCAGCTCCCCGGTCTTCTTCGCGGCCATGATGCCGGCGATTCGCGCCGCGGCCAGCACGTCGCCCTTGGGCGCGTCGCCCTCGCGAATGGCGGCGAGCGCCGGCGCCGACATGCGGATCCGGCCGGTCGCGACCGCCTTGCGCGCGGTGGCGGGCTTGCCGCCAACATCGACCATGCGCGCCTGGCCCTCATCGTCGAGATGGGTCAGCCTGCTCATCGCTGGAGTGCGGGCTTGCCGCCCAGCAATGCCTTCGTCGCCGCAGCGACATCCTCCTGCCGCATCAGGCTTTCGCCCACCAGGAAACAGCGGATGCCGGCCCGGGCGAGGCGTTCCACGTCGGCATGGCCGCCGATGCCGCTTTCCCCCACCAGCAGCGTGCCTTCCGGGGCGAGGGGAGCCAGGCGCTCGGTGATGGCGAGATCGGTGACGAAGCGCTTGAGATCGCGGTTGTTCACCCCGATCAGCCGCGAATCGAGCCGCGCGGCCCGCTCCATCTCGGCTTCGTCATGCACTTCCACCAGCACGTCCATCCCCCGCTCGGCGGCGGCGGACTCGATCTCGGCCATCGCGCCATCATCCAGCGCGGCGACGATGATCAGGATAGCATCGGCCCCGATCGCGCGCGCTTCGGCGACCTGCCAGGGATCGACCATGAAATCCTTGCGCAGCGCCGGCAGCGAGCAGGCCGCGCGCGCTTCGACCAGATAATCCTCATGCCCCTGGAAATAGGGGCGGTCGGTCAGCACCGAAAGGCAGGCCGCGCCGCCCGCCTCATAGGCGCGGGCATGGTCCGCCGGCCGGAAATCGGCGCGGATCAGGCCCTTGGAGGGGCTGGCCTTCTTGATCTCCGCGATCAGGCCGAAGCCCTGCACAGCCTTGGCTTCCAGCGCCTGGCGGAAGCCGCGCGGCGCCGATTGCTCGCGGGCGCGGGCTTCGAGCTCGGCGAGGCCGGTTCCCGCCTTGCGGGCGGCGACTTCCTCGCGCTTGGCGGCGCAGATTTCGGCAAGCTTGTCCATGGATGGGGACCTAGTGCGGAGTGGGCCTTTCGACAAGCTCGGGGCGCGTGGCTACTTCACCGCCTTGATCCAGCAATCGAGCAGCGCCTTGGCCAGGCCCCGGTCGATCGCCTCGGCCGCTTCCTCCACCCCTTCGTCCCAATGTGTGGCCTTGTCCGCCACGATCAGCGCCCCGGCGGCGTTGAACAGCACCGCATCGCGATAGGGGCCCGCTTCGCCTTCCAGCAGCCGGCGCAGCGCAGCGGCGTTATAGGCCGGGTCCCCGCCGCGGATGGCTTCGATCGGAGCGGTGGGCAGGCCTGCATCCCGCGGCTCGATCCGCCGCATCGAGACCTGGCCGTTGCGCGTTTCGGCCACCTCGTTTCCGCCCGCCAGGCTCAGTTCGTCGAGCCCTTCGTCGCCCGAGACGACCAGCGCGTGATCGGTGCCCAGCCGGCGCAGTGCCTCGGCATAGATCGGGACATAGGCCGGCCGGGCGATTCCCACCAGCTGGCGGCGCACGCCCGCCGGATTGGCGAGCGGGCCCATCAGGTTAAAGATGGTCCGCCGTCCGATCGCCTTGCGGATCGGCATGATCCGCCCCATCGCCGGATGGTGCCGCCCGGCGAAGAGGAAGCCGATGCCCAGATCGGCCAGCGTCGCTTCCACCGTCATCATCGCGCGATCGAGATCGAGGCCCAGCGCCTCCAGCGTGTCGGCCGCGCCCGCCTTCGAGCTGGCCGCGCGGTTGCCGTGCTTGGCCACCGGCACCCCGCAGGCGGCCACGACGAGCGAGACGGCGGTGGAGACGTTGAGCGTGTGGTGTCCATCGCCCCCCGTCCCGCACACGTCGATCGCGTTGGAGGGCGCCTTCACCGGGATCATCCGCGCCCGCATCGCCCGTGCCGCGCCGGCGATCTCGCTCGCGCTTTCGCCACGGTCCGACAGGGCCACGAGGAAGGGGACGATGTCCTCCTCAGGCACCTTGCCGTCCAGGATCGCGGCAAAGGCGGCTTCCGCCTCCTCCTCGCCCAGCGCCTGGCTCCCCGGGGGGAGCTTCATGCCGGAACGCCGACGTTGAGCCCGCAGATCTTGAGGAAATTGGCGAGCAGGGCATGGCCATGCTCGGTCGCGATGCTTTCGGGGTGGAACTGCACTCCATGGATCGGCAGCTCGCGATGGCGGAAGCCCATCACATGGGTATCGTCCGAGGTGGCGTTGACCACCAGTTCCTCGGGAATATCCTCCACCACCAGCGAGTGATAGCGGGTGGCGGTGTAGGGGGAAGGGAGGCCTTCGAACACGCCCGTCCCGTCATGCGTGATGGGCGAGGTTTTGCCGTGCATCAGCCCGCCGCGCACCACGCGCCCGCCGAAATGCTGGCCGATGGACTGGTGGCCCAGGCACACGCCCAGCAAGGGGCGTTTCCCGGCTGCGCAGGCGGCGACGAGGTCGAGGCTCACCCCTGCTTCGTTCGGCGTGCAGGGGCCGGGCGAGATCAGGAAGCCGCGCGCGCCGCTCGCCAGCGCTTCGGGCGCGGTCAGCGCATCGTTGCGCACGACCTTCACCTCCGCGCCCAGCTCCATCACGTAATGGACCAGGTTCCAGGTGAAGCTGTCGTAATTGTCGATGACCAGGATCATGAGGCTGCCTTCTCCTGCCGCGCCTTCGCCCGTTTCTCGACCACGATCAAGGGGCCGATCGGAATCCCGGTGTCGAGCCGCCCGGTTTCGGGTGACCAGAGCGAGGACACCGTTCCATCGAGAAACAGCGCGTTCTTCACTTTGAGCACATCGCGGTAGAAGCGGGCGAGCTTGCCGAAGGAAATCGGTTCATTCGAGATCACGAACTGGGCGCGCCCGGCATCGTCCACGCCAACAGCGTTGCGGATGCGCAGCGACTCCCCGTCCGGCGCGATCTGCGGATGCAGTTCGCCATCGATCACCAGCATGGGGCCCGATTGCGTGCCGAATTCCGGACGTTTCTCGACATGGGCGAAGAAATCCTCGGTCGTGCGCACCTCCCACTTGCCGCCGGTGCCGAAGAACACCCCGTTGGGCAGCATGTGGAAGTTGCCCGGTCCGCCCGAGCGGTTGAGTGAGTGCAGCCTCTCGCCGCCCTCGACGAAATAGCCGATCGGCTTGCCGTCGTCATCGAACATGCCGCCATTCATCGCGAAGGCCACCTGCGGCGCGCCGGAGGGGCGGCTGGCGGCATAGGCGGAGAGATCGCGATAGGGCGTGTCGCCCCCGGGGGCGAGCGCGGTCAGGATGCGGTTCTCGGCAGGATCGGCGGTGCACAGCGTGAGCGGGACGTTCTCGAACGCGGTGGGCCGGCAGGGCGGGTGCGGTTCCGCCGAAGCCTGCGCTTCCGGCTGCCCGGCGGCATCCTCGCCCGAGCAGGACACGAGCGCCAGCGTGCAGCACGCCAGAAGGGCAGCCGCCCGCGCGGCGCTCATTGCCCGAAGCCGGGCTCGCTGGCGATGCGGGCGGCCTCGCGCGCGGCGGCGATCAGCGCGCCGGCCTTGTGTTCGCATTCGCGCTGCTCATAGGCAGGATCGCTGTCCGCGACGATGCCGGCGCCTGCCTGCACGTGCATCGTGCCGTCCTTCACCACGGCGGTGCGCAGCACGATGCAGCTGTCCACCGAACCGTCCGGCGCGAAATAGCCTACTCCGCCGGCATAAGGTCCGCGCGTTTCCGGTTCGAGCTCGGCGACGATCTCGCAGGCGCGAATCTTGGGGGCGCCGGAAACGGTGCCGGCCGGAAAGCCCGCGAACAGCGCGTCGAGCGCGTCGCTTTCGGGTGCAAGCCGGCCGATGACATTGCTCACGATGTGCATCACATGGCTGTAGCGTTCGACGGTGAAGCTGGCGGTGACCTTCACGCTGCCCCGGCTTGCCACGCGGCCCACATCGTTGCGCCCGAGGTCGAGCAGCATCAGGTGTTCGGCGCGTTCCTTCGCGTCGGCGAGCAGGCTTTCCTCGTTCGCCCGGTCTTCCTCTTCCGTCCGCCCGCGCGGACGGGTGCCCGCGATCGGGCGGATGGTGACTTCCCCGTCGCGGACGCGGACGAGGATCTCCGGGCTCGATCCCACCACGGCGAAGCCCGGAAGGTCGAGGAAATAGAGGAAAGGCGAGGGATTCACCCGCCGCAGGGCGCGGTAGAGCGCGATCGGTGGAAGCGGGAAGGGGCAGGTGAAGCGCTGGGCCAGCACGACCTGGAAGATATCGCCCGCTTCGATGTAATCCTTCGCTCGCAGCACGATGTCGCGATATTCGCCGTCCTTCATCACGGGCGTGAGCGCCATTTCGGGCAGGTTCGCCCCGCGCACGGGCACCGGGCTGGCTTCGGACAGGCGGCGCAGGGTCTCGTCGATCCGCTCGCCCGCTTCCTCGATCGCGCGCACAGGGTCACTGCCGCCGGACCAGAGCGGGGCGATGCAGAACAACTCGTCCGAAAGCCCGTCGAACACCAGGATCAGGGTCGGGCGCACGAACAGCATATCAGGCAGGGCCAACTCGCTCTGCGGCGCGCGCGGCAGCTTCTCGACCAGGCCGATGGTCTCGTAGCCGAAATAGCCGACCAGGCAGGCGAGGGCGGGCGGCAATGCCTTGGGCACGTCGATCCGGCAGGATGCGGCCAGGGCGCGAAGCTCGGAAAGGCTGTCGCCCGCGAGCGGGGCGAACGCCTCGGGATCGCGGCGCCATTCGCGATTGATCTCGCAACTGGCGCCCGTGGCCCTGAAGACGAGGTCGGGATCAAGGCCGAGCAGGCTGTAGCGCCCGCGGATCTCGCCGCCTTCGACCGATTCGAGCAGGAAATCCCCCCGGCCCGGCTCGATCAGCTTGAGCGCCGCGCCGACCGGCGTTTCCGTGTCCGCCACGATGCGCCGCCAGACCAGGGCCGGGCGGCCCTGTTCCAGCGCTGCGCGTGCCGTTTCGGCATTATCAGGCAAGGCCCCCGACAGAGTTCCGGTCCTTATTCGGCCACGCTGCCGCCGGTGAGTTGCACCCTCACGGCCTCGATCGCCGCCTGGTTGCGTTCCACGCCCAGTTCCGCCTTGATTGCGCGGCTGAGTTGCTGGGCGGCTTCCTCTGCCGCGACCTGGCCGAGCTGCTTGCCGGCGGCCGCGATCATCGGATCGTCGGGGGCGAGCTTGCCTGGCTCGATCTTGTCGAGCTTGACCACGAACCAGCCATTATCGTTCGGCGCTTCCAGCCGCTTGGACGTGCCTTCGGCCATGCTGAACATCAGCGCCAGCACCGGCGGCACGCGCCCGCCGAGCTTGGAAAGCTGCTCGCGGTCCATGTTGATCGGATCGACGGGCGGAAGCTGGACGCTTTCCTTGGCCATCGCCGCCGCCACGGTTTCGCCCTGCTGGACCCGCTTGAGCACGCGATCCGCCGCCAGCTTGGCTGCCTTGTCGCCCTCGCTGCGTTTCCAGGCGAGCTTCACCGTGTCGCGGATCTCGCTGAGCGGGGCGGCGGTGGAAGGGACGATCTCGCTCACGTCGTAGATCAGGAAGGTCTGGCCAGCGGTGATCTCGGCCAGCTCCGGTTCGCCTTCCTGCATGTCGAACGCATTGGAAAGCGCGGTTTTCAGGATGGGAGGCGCGGTTTCTCCGGCCTTGCCGTAGACACGGCCGTCCGCGAGGATCTCGGGCGTGGTCGCCACGGTCAGGCCGCGCTTCTTTGCCACTTCGGCGAGGCTGGCGCCATTGTCGAGCTCTTCCTCGATCTGCGCGCTCAACTCGGAGAGCGCGGCGCCGCGCTTTTCGGTCTGCAGCGTCGTCAGGATCGCTCCGCGCACCTGGTCCAGGCTGCGGGCCGGCGTGCGCTGGATATTGTCCACCCGCACCACATAATAGCCGAGCGCGCCGCGCGCGGTGGCGGCGATCCCACCTTGCGGCGCGGCGAAGGCCGCCTTGGCGACCGCGTCGGAAGCCTGCTCTGCCAGCGCGCTCTGGGCGATCGGCCCGACGCGGGTGGTGGCGAGCCCCCGTTCGCGCGCCGCCGCATCGAGCGGCTTGCCGGCGGAGACTTGCGCGGCGATCTCGTCGGCCACGGCCTTGGTGGGCACGACCAGCTGGGTCACCTGCCGCAGTTCCGAAGCCGCATAGAGCGCCGCGTCCTGCTTGTAGCGGGCCGCGATCTCGGCCTCGGTCGGGGCAGGGAGGTTGCCCAGCGCCTTCTCGTCGAAGGTCGCATAGCGGATGACCCGCCGCTCGGGCCGCAGATAGTCCGTGCGGTGTTCCTTGTAATAGGCGTCGATCTGGGCGTCGGTCGGATCGTTCTTAGGGGCGTAGGCATCGCTCAGCAACAGGCCGACGGAGCCGGTGCGCCGCTCGCGCAGCAGCGCGGCGTAGCGCTTGACCAGCGGCGGGGGGATCGAGCTGCCCAGCGAAAGGGGCATCAGCACCTGCCGCGCGAGCAGGCCGTTGGCGATGTCGGCCCGCAGCGCCTCGTCGGAGATGCCCTGCTGGGCCAGGGCGGCGCGATAAGCCTGCTGATCGAACTTGCCGTCGGCACCCTTGAAGGCAGCGAACTGGACGAGCTCGCTGTCGACCAGCCGGTTGCCCGCGCGCATTCCGTATTTGACGCCGTATTGGGCGAGGGCGGTGCGGTCGATCAGCTGGTCGAGCGAGCGCGAGAGCCCGCCCGCCGCGACGAAGCTCTCCATCGTGGCGGTGGGGACTTGCCGCCGATATTGCTCGAAATCGTTGCGCACCGCATTCACCAGCTCGGAATTGGCGATCTTGCGGTCACCCACGATCGCCACGCGATCGCCGCCGGAAATCCCGCCGAACGTGCCCATATGGGCGATGTCGCCCGCGCCGAACGCGATCGCGATCAGCAGCAGGAAGGCCAGAGTCACGCCGACGCCGAGCTTGGACTTGAAGAAATTTCGGAAGATCTGGAGCATGAATCGACGCCGCCGGCTGGTCCTTTCGAGGCCTAGTAGGCCCTTTCGGGAGGCGCTTTATCCGGCATGAGGCGGCGCGGCAACAGTGGAGACGCAGTGCGACGAGATGTGGAAAAGCACTTTTGACAAGCCGGGCTCCCGGCACTAGCGGGCTTCGTCCGAGAAGACGCCTTCGGGCATCGGCAACCAATTCGAGGACATCCATGGCCCAGCGCCCCTTCGTTGTCGGCAACTGGAAGATGCATGGCACCCGGTCCATGCTCGCCGAAGCGCGCGCGATCGATCGCGCGGCCGAACGGCTGATCAAGGTCGAAGTCGCGCTCGCGCCGCCTTACACGCTCATTCACGCCACCCGGAAGGAAGCCGTGCTGATCGGCGTCGGCGCGCAGGATTGCCACCCGCTGGATGGCGGCGCGCACACCGGCGACATTTCCGCGCCGATGCTCAAGGATGCAGGCGCGTCCTTCGTGATCGTCGGCCACAGCGAAAGGCGGGCGGACCACGGCGAAACCGATGCCATCGTGAAGGCCAAGGCCGAAGCGGCGATCGGTGCCGGGCTCGGCGCGATCGTCTGCGTCGGCGAAAGCGAGGCCCAGCGCGACGCGGGCAATGCGGAGAAGGTGGTGGCCAACCAGCTCAAGGGCTCGCTCCCCGGCGGGGAAGAGGCGGTGGCCAGGCTTACCGTCGCCTATGAGCCGGTCTGGGCGATCGGCACCGGGCGTACCCCTTCTACCGACGATATCGAGGCCATGCACCGCGCCATCCGCGCGAAGCTGGTGGATATTTATGGCGAGACGGCGAAGGAGGTCCGCATCCTCTATGGCGGCTCGGTGAAGGCGGAGAACGCATCGGAGATCCTCGGCGTGGACGAGGTCGGCGGCGCTCTCGTCGGCGGGGCGAGCCTGACGGCGGAGAGTTTCCTGGGGATCATAGCCGCCGCGGCGGACCTCGCCGAAGGCTAGGGCCAGCGGCGAACCCGATCGGGCGCGTCCTTGCGGTTCCACCCGCGCATCGCTATGTGCCCGCCAATCGAACGAAATTCAGCAAGGCTCAGCCGTTCATGTCCCTTTTCCTGTTCCTGACGGTCGTTCAGGCTATCATCGCGGCGGCGCTTGTCGGCGTCATCCTGATTCAGCGTTCCGAAGGCGGCGGCCTCGGCCTGGGCGGCGGGGGCAGCCCTGCCGGCCTGATGTCGGCCCGTAGCGCAGCCGACTTCCTCACGCGCGCCACGGCGATCCTTGCGACCTTGTTCGTCCTGCTGAGCATCGTTCTCGCGGCGCTTGCCGTGGGGACGACAACAGGGCGGGAGATCGACGACACGCTCGACCGTTCGGTCACTCCCGCCGCCAGCCAGGCCGCGCCCGCCGATCCGCTCGGCAATGCGGCAGGCGGGGGCGCTCCCGCGGCTGCTCCGCAAGCCTCGCCTTCCGCCGCTCCCAACGATCCGCTGTCCGGCGCAGCGGAGTAAGGACGGCGCCGCATCGCGCGGCGCACCCCTTCGCAACTGTGGATTGCAGCATGACGGCGCAAGCAATCGCTTGCGCCGAATCCGAAACTCGTCTTAAGGCCCGAATCCCATGGCGCGGTTCATTTTCATTACCGGCGGCGTGGTTTCCTCGCTTGGCAAGGGCCTCATGGCCGCAAGTCTCGCAGCTCTGCTGCAGGCACGCGGCTACAAGGTCCGCATCCGCAAGTTCGACCCCTATCTGAACGTCGATCCGGGGACGATGAGCCCCTACCAGCATGGCGAGGTCTTCGTGACCGACGACGGGGCCGAAACCGACCTCGATCTCGGCCACTACGAGCGCTTCACCGGCGTTTCGGCGCATCAGGGCGACAACATCACTTCCGGCCGGATCTACCAGCAGATCATCGCCCGGGAGCGGCGGGGGGACTATCTCGGCGCCACCGTGCAGGTGATTCCGCATGTGACGGACGCGATCAAGCAGTTCGCCCTGGCCGATACCGAGGATCTCGACTTCGTGCTGTGCGAGATCGGCGGCACGGTGGGTGACATCGAAGGCCTGCCCTTCATCGAGGCGATCCGCCAGCTGCGCAACGAATTGGGGCGGGATCGGACGGCGCTGGTCCATGTGACGCTGGTGCCCTACATCTCGGCCGCGGGCGAGCTGAAGACCAAGCCCACCCAGCATTCGGTGCGCGAGCTCACCAGCCTGGGCGTCCAGCCCGATGTGCTGCTCTGCCGCTGCGAATATCCGCTGCCGGAAAGCGAACGGGCCAAGATCGCGCTGTTCTGCAACGTCCGGCCCGAAGCGGTGATCCAGGCACTCGACGCCTCCTCGATCTACGCCGTGCCGCTGCAATATCACGCCGAAGGGCTGGATGCGGAGGTCCTGCGTCATTTCGGGATGACGGCGCCCGCGCCCGATCTTTCGCGGTGGGACGATATCGTCGATCGCCATCAGAACCCCGAGGGGGAGGTGACGATCGGCGTGGTCGGCAAATATGTCGGCCTGCCCGATGCCTACAAGTCGCTGAACGAGGCGCTGGTCCATGGCGGGATGGCCAACCGGGTGAAGGTCAATATCCGCTGGATCGACGCGGAGATCTTCGAGCAGGACGATTCCGATATCGCCGCCCAGCTCGAGCCGCTCCACGGCATCCTGGTGCCCGGCGGCTTCGGCACGCGCGGCACCGAAGGCAAGATCGCCAGCGTCCGCTTCGCGCGCGAACGCAACGTGCCCTTCTTCGGCATCTGCCTCGGCATGCAGATGGCCTGCATCGAAGGCGCGCGGAACACCGCGGGGATCGCCCGCGCTTCCTCGACCGAATTCGGCCCGACCGACGAGCCGGTGGTGGGCATCATCACCGAATGGATGAGCAGCGAAGGCCTCCAGACCCGCGAGGCGGGCGGCGATCTCGGGGGCACCATGCGCCTCGGCGCCTATGAGGCGCGGCTCGCCGGCAACAGCCAGGTGGCCGGCATCTACGGCGCCACCGTCATTTCGGAGCGCCATCGCCACCGTTACGAGGTCAACTCGACCTATATCGACCGGTTGGAGAAGGGCGGGCTGGTGTTCTCCGGCATGTCGCCCGACGGGCTGCTGCCCGAAATCGTCGAGCGGCCGGACCATCCCTGGTTCGTCGGGGTGCAATTCCATCCTGAGCTGAAGAGCCGGCCGTTCGACCCCCATCCGCTGTTCAAGGGCTTCATCGCCGCAGCACGGGACCAGTCGCGCCTGGTTTGATTTGTAACGTCACCCCGGGCTTGACCCGGGGTCCCGCTGCCTGTTCAGGCGAGCATGTCGAACATGTCCTGCCAGTCGGGATTGCGGCGCTCGATCAGGTCGAATTTCCATTCGCGCCGCCAGCGTTTGAGGCGCTTTTCATGGGCGATGCAGCTCATGATGTCATCTCCGCGCTCGGTCCAGACGAGACGCTTCAACCCGTATCTTGCGCAGAAATCGGAGCCCTCGCCGGATCGGTGCTGATGGATGCGGGCAACGAGATGGGTCGTGACGCCTACATACATGGTGCCGCGATAGCGGTCGGCCATGATGTATATCCAGCCGCCCTGCCTTTCACGATCCATGGCCGGCGTTTCGAGGAAAGCGGGACCC
>Ga0164243_10001227_pt1 | contig 44290 bp, 30 predicted proteins | sample OricompcompostOP_FD_108781 | JGI IMG/M metagenome (GOLD analysis project Ga0164243, IMG submission 108781) | Organic Plus compost microbial communities from Emeryville, California, USA - Original compost - Organic plus compost (OP) | ecosystem: Engineered > Solid waste > Mixed feedstock >...
CGGATGCTGCCGGCATCTCTTCCATTTTCTCCATCAGCAATACCGTGCTGTCGGAAGCGCCTCCTGCCGGGCTGGCCGCAGGGTTCACCGCCTTCAGGAATTGGTCGAACGCCGCTTTCTTTTGCTGGTAGCCGGCTTCGTCCGCCGTTTGCTGCCGCTGCTTCACCAGTACGTCCAGCGCAAGACGGTAGATATTGATCAGGTCTTTCAGTTTTTGCTTCGCCATTTCAAAGGCGGCTTTGGCATCGCCGGTGAGCTTCTTCAGGTCGCCGGCCAGTTTTTGCCCGGTGGTTTGCCGCTCTTCCGGACTCATATCCGGGTATTGCGCCTGGTAGGATTGCAGCTCCTTCAACTTCTCCTGCAGCTCGCCCAGTTGCGCCTGGGTGGCGGGGTCGAGGTCGTCCCAGCCTTTCATCTTGTCTATTTCGGACAGCATGTCCGCCGCATCGATGAGGAAGAGTTGTTTAGGATCGGGGGAAGTCAGCATGGTATCCAGCTTGTCGAACAGGTGCTGTATGGCATCGTCGAGGTTTTGCCTTACCTGCTCATGACTGCTCTGGGCCAGCTCTATCACGCCGGCGTACATACGCTTATCCGTATTCACGCTGATGTTGCTGAAGGTGACCGGCAGGTCCAGGAAGCCCAGCAGGGGCACCATTACCTGACCTGTACCGCTGAACTGGCCGTTGCTGCCGCTGACGGAGGTAAGAATCACTTTAAAGTCCGCCGCATAAATGGTATCCTGTATATTCAGTTTTTCAATACTGTTCGTATTGCTGATCTTCTGATCGCCGGCATTTTTACCGCACACGAAATCGCCTTCGCTGAGGGTTTCGTTCGGCATGGTAAACTGCTGGATGGGCGAATAATCCCCGTATCCCCACATACACTGGGCTTTCACCTGGTATTCGTATTGCTTGCCCGGCTTCAGGCCACTGATGGTCGCCTGGGGCATAAACGAAGTTTCCTCGTACCATTGGGATGGCGCGTTGCCCGCTTCCCGGTAACGCACGGTGAAGCCCTGCTGGGAGATGGTGGAGGCCCAGGAGAGCTTCAGTTCATTCCTGCCGGCAAATGCGGCCACAATCTGCTGCGGCACGCTGCATTTTTCGCCGTAGGTGAATTTCACCACTTCGCTGAAGCCATCGTTTACAAACATATCCTTGCCGTCCGCTTCAATGGCCTGCACCTGCACGGCATAGTTGTTCCCCGGCGTCAGGGCCGGCTCGCCGGGGCCGTACACCAGCGACGTCTGCTGCACAATATTTTCGTATATGGGTCGCAGTGAGCGCATGGCATCGTTGGGATCACGGTCCTGCGGCACCAGTTCCACCAGGCGGAATTTATACACCACGTTGAACGCTGCGTTGACAGAGGCGGTATGCCGGGGCATCCATTGAAACAATACATTCTGGGGGTCCATGGCGTCTACCTTAGCATTAGCCATGGGCAGGTTGATAATGGGCGGATAGCTCAGGAAGCTCGCTACCATGGCAGATCCCGCGTTGGAGATTACTGTATTGCGGTTATAATCCATTACCTCTACGGTAAAGCGATAGATGCCTTCCGGTAACTTAGCCCCGTTCCGGGTAAAGGAATTATCCAATCCCTGAATAACGAGATTGCGCGTGTCAAAATAGGGCGCGAGATCGGCCCCTGATAAGGTTACCATCTCCCCCCCATTAATAATAAAAGGCGCTACATAGAAGCCTGTTTTATTTTGTATGGTGATGCCAATGCCTTCGATGGTAACCCGGAGGCGGCATTTGTAATTGGATTCAGTCAGGTCTTTCAGCAAAATATGCACCTGCATGCGCTGCACATCCGGCGCAGCATAGTCGCTCAGGTACAGGCTATACGGCGGATTCAGCTGCACATTCACCATCACCGGATGGTTGATCTGCCCTGCGGCCCAGAGCGGCAACAGTAACAGTGTGAATAAGAGTCGTTTTCCTATAGACAAGCGCATGTTTTAAAAATTATAATTGTATCCCAGTGTGGACGTCAGCTCCGAAATGCTTTTAGCGGAATTACTGCTGCCCGACCTGTTCAGGCCCGTAATCCCCAGGTTCAGGTTATGTTTCTTCTTCACCGTGTAAGCGCCGGAAAGCCTCGCTGTCAGCACTTTTGTGCCGGCGTTGCCATTGTTGAAACTACCGTTCCAGGACACGGTGCCGGATGTACGCAGTTTTTTATTCAGCAGCGTTTTGTTCACGCCCAGGGTAGGCCCCAGCGTAGTGCTTTGCATATTCATGGCAGAGTTGCGGTTGGCGTTGAAGCCAAGGGTGACGGACATATTCCTGGGCACCAGCTGCATGCTGTAAGCCGTATTGAGGTTATAGAAAACCGTACCGGTAGGCTGTTTCACGCCGCCCTGCAAATCGCTGCTTTTCATGTAGGAAACATTGCACATCAGCATCTGCGCTTTTTCTTTCGTGCGGGAGATGCTGTAGTTCATGCTCATGCTGGCGTTGCTGGATATCTGCGTATAATTGAGCGTGTCCAGGTTCTGGTAGGGCGATACCTGGTTGATGTAATCGAAATCGGATTTGATATTGACGAAGGACTGGAAGTTGCTGTAGGAGAAGTTGAAATTTATTTTCTGGGATGCTACCCAGGAGAGGTTCAGGGCGCCGACCCACCGGCTCATCGTGCTTTGCTTGTCTTTCTTCAGGTTGTTATGCTGCACCCCGGCGTTGAGCCCTCCCGTTACTTTGTCCTTAAACATCCTGAACTGAAGGTTGCCGGTGATATTCTCGAAGTCGTTCGTAAAATAATAGGCGCCGAGCGTTTTGTATTCCGGCGCTACCCATTCATACCCCAGGCCCAGCGAGTATTTATTGGCTGAGTAGGTCATCCCTGTTTTATAGGCCGTGTATAAAGCGGTGGTGCTGTTTTTTTGGATGAGGCCCAGGGATGGAAACTTCACCAGGTCAGCACTATCGGATGCCAGCCGCGCATCGCGGGTGAGTGCGCTCCAGGCCACCTCCGCGTTTACGGACAGGCGGTTCATTAATTGCTTGCGAACGTTGAGGCCTACCACGAGGTTTTCCTGCGGGGTGATATTATACTGCGGCCCGGGCGCTTCGATGGAATTGGGATCGTCCTTGGCGCTGAACACGATGAGGTCTATATTATCTTTCCCGGCGCCATAGCTGGCTTTAAAACCATAACCCATACGCTTATACGCAGGAATGATCTCCGGCCGGGTAGTATCCGCTGTTACAGCCTGTTGCAGCCGCCCGTACATGGCGCTGAACTTAAACCGCCCTGCCGGCGCGAGGTCCACCCCCAGCCCGTTAAACAGATGGCCGCTTAAAGTATAGCTGGAAAAATTCATGCTGGTATAGCCGATATGACCGGTGATCCATTTATACGTTGGCGTGAGGCCGTATTGGTTAAAAGGCTGGCTAAACGCCACCCTGCCCTGGTTGGTATAGGAAAATGAGAAGGGCACTGCCCATCCGAAGAGGTCAAAGTTGATGTTGCCTGTAAGAAAAAAGTTATAGGGCTCTCTCCGTCCTTCCTGCAAACCTGACGACAGGTAAGCTACCTGCTCGAGGCCAATGCCGCCGGTCACTTTGATGGGTTTTTCCTTTCCGATGGCATCGAGGCGCTGGGCCATTGATGTAGCGGGACTAAGCAAAAACAATGCAGATACAAGCGCTACCGCTCTGCAGGCATAGGTATGGTATTTGGGCCGATGCAAACTATGAGATTTAGGTGATCGGGATCTTCAATGGGATAAGGTTAATCTTTTCCAGCACACAAAATATAAATATTTTATATACGATAATATTATTATTTGATCTTGGAAAGTTGGGATGTATAAGTCATTGGAGGTCATAGTGCGCCCTGCAAAAAATGCTACCAAATAAAAAAAGCGGGCCCCCTGGCCCGCCAACAAAACTTCCGCTTTCACCGTATGCGCCCTACGCAGCCGCCTTCTCCGCAAACCGCCTCGCCTGCACCTTATCATATTCCTTCACATAATCCGGATGCTCCGTGCCCATCAGCCGGTCCCACACCCTGAAATACAACCCGTAATTCCCTTTGAACTTACTATGATGCAGGTTATGATGTACCGATGTATTCAACACCTCAAACGCCCAGGTATGCCTGAACCAGCGCGGCATCAGCTCATAGCCCAGGTGGCCGTACACATTAATCATAAAACCTGTCACAGTAAACAGCATTATCGTAATAGGGTGCAACGGCATCAGGACGGTGAGCACCAGCAGCACGCCGCCTTCCGCAATCGCTTCCAGCACATGAAAACTGTAGCTCGTCCACGGGCTGGGATTGGTGCTCAGGTGATGCACCAGGTGCGTGCGCTTGAACAGCGCCGGGTGATGCAGGATGCGGTGCATCCAGTAAAAATAGGTATCGTGGACGATCAGCGTCAGCGCCAGGCTCACGCCGATGTACCACAGCGGATAGTCGTTCACGTTAGTGTACAGCTGCGTAATATGCCGTACCGGGGTAAACAGTATGATCACAGAAATAACGGTAAACACCAGCGTGCTGGTCATGGAGTGCCATACCTCCCGGAGGAAATCCTTATTGCCAGCCAGCCGCTGCTGGATTTTACGCCGGCTGTTCCTGCGGGGGAAGAAGAGGTAAAACAGCAGGAAAGGAATCCCCGCCAAAAGAAAATACCGAATAACAGAAGTGGTAAAAATTTTAATCGTCGCTGCAATAACTGCTTCCATATCCATTGAGATTATACCTCAAAATTAGCTACAGCAGCAGGATACCGGGGTTAACAAAGGTTAATAAATCCAATTAACAAATGTTAATTTCCCGCTTCATTTTTGCGGCCGCGGGCATGTAGCCGCTTACGGATACGGCTCAACGAAACGGGCGTTACCCCCAGCATGGACGCAATATATTTATCCGGCACCCGGTTCACCACGCCCCACTTACTGTCCAGCAGGCGCAGGTACCTTTCCTCCGGCGTCAGGAACACAAATCCTTCCAGGCCTTCCAGCGCTTCTCCCAGCATCTTCATCAGGAAGTAATTACGCAGGGGCTCAAACTCCGGGTGTACTTTAAGCACCTCTTCCAGCTTGTCATAATCGATTTCCAGCATGGTCACCGGCTCCAGCGCGCGGTAAATAAAGCGGGAAGGCTGCCGCTGGATAATACCATCATGGGAGGCAATGAGCTGCCCTTCCCAGCGGAGGAAGAGCGTACCGTCATCCCCGCTCGACTTCTCCGCATACGCCCGTATGATCCCTTTTTCAATATAGGCCAGCTTGCGCGTGAGCTCGCCCTCCCGGATATACGCCTCCCCTTCTTCCAGCTTCACCATCCGGGTAATGGCAAACAGCGGCGCCGTATCCGCCGGCAGCACACCGCTGAGCTCCTGTAACAATTCCTGTAAAAGACTGATTGAAAAAGACATCTTTAAAATTTAACGGCAAGATAAAAACTATTTCCTTTCCCGGACCTCCGCCCCTGCCGGCTGCTGCCGCGTGAGCGTGCGTATCAGCCAGGGCAGCGAAAGCCCCTGCCCTATCAGCGATATCAATACCGCCACTACGGAAATGAATATGATAATGTCCCGCTGCGGAAATGGCGCTCCGCCTTCCAGCGTCTTAGGCAAACCTATGGCAATCGCCAGGGATACAATGCCCCGCATCCCCGCCCAGGAGATGATCAGGCTGGTCTTATAATCCAGCAGGGCATTGGCGCTCACGCGCTTGTCCTTCCGCTGAAAAGCCCGCTGCAGGGAGCCTTTCTGCATAAATACCCGGATCATCCGCACCACCAACGCCACGATATTGACGAGGAAAGCATAGCCGACATACAGCCATACCTTGTCAGGATCTATGTTCTTCAACACGTACGGAAACTCCAGGCCTATCAGGATAAAAATCAGCCCGTTCAGCATGAATATTATGATATCCCAGATGGACTTGGATTGCAGCTTGATACTATCCGGAAATACTTTCTTGCTGAAGCGGGAAATGCCCAAACCCAGCAGCACCACGGCTATCACGCCGGATACATGCAGCTCTTCCGCCAGCAGGTAAGTGATAAAAGGCATGATCAGCATAAAGCTGATGGTAACCATATCATTATTTTTCACCCGCACGAGGATGAAGGCCAGCAGCTTAGCCATCACAAAACCGATGATAGCGCCGCCTCCCATGAGGATAAAAAATTGCAGCAACGCCTCCCGGAATACAAATGCCGTCCCCGTTACGGCCGCCAGGGAAAAGCGAAACGCCACCAGCGCAGAGGCGTCGTTGACCAGGCTCTCCCCTTCGAGTATCGTCAGCGTTTTATGGGACAGGCGCAGGCCCTTGGTAATACTGGTAGCCGCCACGGCGTCCGTCGCGGAAAGGATGGCCCCCAGCGTGAAGGACATGGCCCAGGTCATACCCGGGATAAGATAATGCGCCAGCACCGCGATGCAGGTAGCCGTCAAAAACACCAGCCCTATCGCCAGCGCGCTGATGGTACGGATGTTCGTCCGGAAATCCGGAAACGAAATATTGAACGCCGCATCATACAATAAAGGAGGTAAAAAAATGAGGAAGATAATTTCCGGATTGAGCACAATCTCCGGCAAGGTGGGAATAAAGCCAATGCCTATACCGGCTACAATCAACAGCACCGGGTAAGGTAATCTTATCTTGCCGGCCAATGCCGATAAGCCAATCATGACCGCCAACAGAAATAATACGATACTGTAATTCTCCATGCCGCTGGATAAGTTTTTTATGCGGTTAAAGATAACCCTTTTCAGTAATTGCAGGGGGTTAAAGGGGGCAGGGTTGCAAAAGCAATCGCCCCTGCTTACTTTTAAAAAATAAGTCTGACTAATTTATGAGAAACACGTCCTTACTCCTTATTCCATTATTTGCCCTTGCCATGGATGCTGCCGCACAAACCTGCTCCTGCGAAAGCAATTTCCTCTGGGCTAAGAAAACCTTTGAAGAAAACGATGCAGGGTTTAGCTACATCATCAAAAAGAAAGGCCGGGAAGCCTATGAAATGCACAACCGGGTGTACCTGGAAAAAGTAAAAAAGCTGCCGAACAACAGCGAGTGCGCCGCCACCATTAACCAGTGGATACGCTTTTTCAGGAACGGCCATATCGGCATCCAATACCTGAAGAGCGATGCCGCCGCCCAGGCCATACAGACGGCGCCCGCCACGGAGGCAACGCTGCCCGAAGGCGTGGACAAGGCGAAATACGAAAAGGCTGCCGTACAGCTAAATGCGAGGAAGCCTTTCTTTGAAAAGCTCGACGCCACCACTGCTTACCTGCGCATCCCTTTCTTTGAAATTTCCGAGAAGAAGCTGATCGACAGCGTCATCCGCCAAAACAGGGACGTGATCCTCTCTACCGAAAACCTGATCATTGACCTGCGGAACAATCCAGGCGGCAGCGACGCGAGCTTCGAACAACTCCTGCCCATCCTCTACACCAACCCGGTACGCACGGTGGGCGTGGAATTCCTCTCTACCCAGCTGAACAACCAGCGTATGCTGGACCTGACCAAAATGGATGAATTTGACGAGGATTCCCGGAAGATGTTCAAAACGTTCTATGATACGCTCAGCGCGCATCCCGGCGAGTTTGTCAATTTGTTCGGCAAGGATGTGAACATCTCCAAACGGGATACCGTGTACCCCTATCCGAAAAGGGTGGGTATCATCATTCACAATAAGAACGGCAGCACCACAGAACAGTTTTTGCTGGCCGCCAAACAAAGTCAGAAAGTGAAATTCTTCGGCCGTACTACGTATGGTATGCTGGATATTTCCAACGTGCATATCGTACCATCTCCCTGCAAGGATTTTGAGCTGTACTACGGCTTGTCGCGTACGATTCGCATCCCGGATTTTGCGATCGACGACATCGGGTTGCAGCCGGATTACTTTATTGACCGCACGGTGAAAGACTACCAGTGGGTCGACTTTGTAGCCGAAACACTGAACAACGGCAAAAAATAATCATTCGGGTGGCAAATCTTTTGCCACCCTGTTTTTTTATCTGGAATTTTGCTTTACTTCGATGTAGCGCTTTTTTTCTGCTTCCCCAGGCGCGTATAAATTTTAATGCTATGTGGAAATACTGTTTAACCCTGGTACTGAGTTGTACCGTATGTTTTGTACACGCGCAACAGTCAGACGCTCCAAAGCTGGACTCCTTCCTGAACGCGCTGGCCGCGCATGACAAGTTTATGGGCAGCGTGGCGGTCACTAAAAATGGAACGCTGGTATATGCCCGGGCAACCGGTTATGCGGATGTTGCCGCCAAACTCCCGGCAGACGGGGAAACGAAATACCGCATCGGCTCCATCTCCAAAACGTTTACCGCGGCGCTGGTATTTAAAGCCATCGAAAGCCGCCAGCTGGCGCTGGATCAAACGCTGAGCAGCTGGTTTCCCGGCATTGCGCAGGCGGATAAAATCACGATCCGCCATATGCTGAGTCACCGCAGCGGCATCCACAATTTCACCGCCAACCAGGATTATCTTTCCTGGAGTACCCAACCGAAAACGGAGAAAGAACTGGTGGACATCATCACCAAAGGAGGGAGCGATTTTGAACCTGGCAGCCGCATGTCCTACAGCAATTCCAACTACGTATTGCTCACCTACATCCTGGAAAAGGTTTTCAAACAACCCTACGCCAAATTGCTGACTACCTATATCTGCAAGCCGGCGGGCTTAACAAACACATACCTGGGCGGGAAGATCCGCACCGCTGACCACGAAAGCAATTCCTATAAATTCCTCGGCCAGTGGCAGCTGATGCCGGAAACGGATATTTCCGTTCCGTTAGGCGCAGGCGGCATCGTGTCCACCCCGGCAGACCTCACGCGGTTTCTCCGCGCGTTGTTTACCGGCAAGATCATCAGCAGGGAAAGCGTGGAGCAAATGAAACCTGTCAGCAACCAGGAAGGCCTGGGCCTGTTCCCGATGCCTTTCGGCGATAAGGCCGGCTATGGCCACAATGGCGGTATCGATGGCTTTAGCTCCCTCTGCGCCTACTACCCGGCGGATGATATTTCTTTTGCCATCACCTCCAACGGCGCCAACTACGATATCAACAACATCGCCATTATCCTCATGTCCGCCGCCTACGGCGTGCCTTGGGAAATGCCGCCTTTCAGCGCCTACGCGGTTACCAGCGAAGAGCTGGACCAGTACACCGGCGTGTATGCCTCCAAAGACCTGCCGATAAAAATCACTTTTACCCGCCAGGATAACACGCTCATCGGGCAGGTAACCGGGCAGACGGCGCTGGCATTGGAGCCTACCGGCAAGCATCAGTTCAGGATCGACCGGGTGAAGGCGGAGATGACGTTTGATCCCGCGGCTAAGACGATGACGCTGAAGCAGGCCGGCAGGGTAATGGTATTTACCAAAGAATAAAAAAACCGATACGATTGCATAAGGGAACGGCGTTCCCATGGCATACTGCAAAACATATAGCCATACCTGTTAGAAACCGCTTTCCGGCTGCGGCATTATATTTTCTCCCATAAAAAAATTTTGGGGGAGAAAAAAATGCTGCCAATAGGTAGGGCATCGTTATTACAAAATTTGCAACTTTGCAGTATGCCAACACAACGGCCCAACCTTATAAATACAGGCATCTTATGAACCCAAAGCAACAGCCCATCGATTCCCGGTTCAATGCGCAAAGCACGGCTGATGAAGTAGCGGCCGGTCATGACCTCCGCGGTAAAAACGTGGTGGTGACAGGCGGTAGCGCCGGCATCGGTTTTGAAATAGTGCAAACCCTCTCACGGGCAGGCGCCAACGTAGTGGTAGGCGCCAGGAACGCCGGTAAAGCAAAAGCCAGGCTGGAAGGGCTGCCCAATGTATCCTACCATCCGCTGGACCTGGCGGATCCGGTTTCCGTGGAAGCCTTCGCCAAACAATACCTGGCTGCGCACCAGGCGCTGCATTATTTGTTCAACAATGCCGGCGTATTTTTTCCGCCGGAGATAACGACGGATAAACGGGGTTACGAGCTGCAATTCGGCGCCAATCACCTCGGGCATTTTCAGCTGAGCGGCCTCCTTTGGCCCGCGCTGAAAAAAGCCGGCAACGCGCGCGTCATCGCGCATTCCTCCGTGGGGCACCGGCGTATGGCGCTCCTCCTGGACGACCTGAATTTTGAACGCCATCCTTACGATCCCGTAAAAGCATATGCCCAATCCAAAACAGCCAATGCCTTGTTTGCCGTGCATTTGAACAAGGCGGGGCAACCGCACGGCGTAAAAGCCTATGCGGTGCATCCCGGCGCCATCCTCACGGATGTAGTGCTGCATATGTCCGAAGCGGAGCTGGAAGCCTGGAAACAGCGGGTCAAAAATTTCAAAACGCCGGCCCAGGGAGCGGCAACCGCCGTTTGGTGCGCCCTCAGCGAGCAGCTGGATGGCATTGGCGGCGTTTATTGCGAGGATTGCAACATCGCTCCGTTTGTAGCGGATGATGAAACGATTATTTACGGGGTGCGCAGCTATGCCAGCGATCCGGAGCTGGCGGCGGCCTTGTGGCAATTCAGCGAAAAAGTGACGGGCGTAGAATGGCCGGCATAAAAAAAGACCCGCCAGTAGCGGATCTTTCTTTCATACTTTATGTCTTGCTGTTTGCGCGCTGGCAATTGCTTGCTATTTATGCTTCAGCGCGGCAATCCGCACCACCAGGTCAGCCAGGCGGTTGGAATAGCCGAATTCATTATCGTACCAGCCTACTACCTTCACGAGGTCGCCCACGATGGAAGTGAGCAAGGCGTCAAAAGTGCAGGAATACGGGTTATCCACGATATCGATGGATACGATGGGATGTTCCGTGTACTTCAGGATATTTTTCATATCGCCTTCCGCCGCCTCCCTGAACTTCGCGTTGATTTCAGCTACGCTGGCAGGCTGCTTCCTGAGGATGCAGGTAAAGTCGGTCAGGGAGCCGTTCAGCACTGGTACGCGTATCCCCGCGCCTCCCATGCGGCCTTCCAGGTGCGGGAAAATGGAAGTGATGGCCTTGGCGGCGCCGGTGGAAGTAGGGATAATGGAAGCGGCCGCAGCGCGCGCACGGCGCAGGTCCCTGTGGGGCGCGTCATGCAGGTTCTGGTCCCCTGTCATGGAATGCACGGTGGTAATATAGCCGTCAACGATACCCCAGTTGTCGTCCAGCACTTTTACCATAGGCGCCACGTTGTTGGTGGTGCAGGAAGCGTTGGACAATACAGGCGCTGTAAGGTCTACCAGGTGGTCGTTTACCCCTAATACCACGGTCGGGATGTCCTTATCGGGCGAAGGGGCGGACACAATCACCTGCCTCGCGCCGGCCTGCAGGTGTAAGCCCGCGGCCGTGCCGGTGGTAAACTTCCCGGTAGATTCTACGACCAGGTCAATGTCCAGCTCTGCCCAGGGCAGCTTCAAGGGGTCGCGTTCCGAGAGGATACGGATCTGGCGCCCGTCAATTACCAGGTGGTCGCCCGCCAGGCGTACCTCCCCTGCGTATGGCCCATGTACGGAATCGTACATATAAAGGTGAGCCATGGTAGCGGCATCCGCCAGATCATTAATGGCAACCACTTCTATACCCGGCCTTTCCAGGGCCATCCGTAAGAATATCCTGCCGATACGTCCAAAACCATTGATAGCTATCCTCATGTTGTAACTTTTGTAAGCTGCAAAATTATTTTAAAAGCGAACGTTAGCAAAATCATTATCAGGGAATTAGCAGGGAGGTGACAATCGACCCTGATGGTCGGAATTTGCACAATTTTGTTAACGAAATTTAAATTTCTGGTACTATAAGACATATCCTGACATTACAGAGTAGTAAATCATAGTAGGATATGAGAAAAATTATGTTAGCCATCGCCGGCTGCCTGTTTATCAGTCAGACACAGGCACAGGGGATCAAAGAAATCACTGTGAGTACTGGAAGGTATGATATGGACAACAGTTCCCGCAGTAAGATCACCCAGCTGTCCATGGGCTGGGAAACCTGGGCGCTCAACCGTTTTAACCCCGTTGGCAAAGCCACCGATATTGACAACTGGGACCTGAATGGGATGAAAAAAAACGTCCTGAAGCTGGAATGTACCGCTAAGGATTGCCTGGACAGCATGCAGCTCAATTTGCTTTATACCCAGTTCAACTTTTCCGAGCCCATGAAGCAGGGCGGTAAATTTGATGTGGATATGAAAATAGTATATGAGGATTCCACCGGCGTCACCAAAACGCTGAAGAGATCGGCAGAGGTGCATATACCCAAGAACTCTATGACGGCTATGCTGAGTTGGGTGTGGGAACAGCCGGAAGAGCCTAAAAGGAAAAAGAGGGATTGAGCTACTTCCTGAAAAATAAAAAGCCTTTGGAATTTATCCAAAGGCTTTTCGTGTTTTAAGTAATGTATGCTGATAGCGTTAACGCCAACCCAATCCTGGCGCTACATACTTCAGGATGGAGGACAGTACGTGTACATTGTATTCAACGCCCAGTGTATTCGGTATCGTTAGCAGCAAGGTATCCGCTTCGCGGATGGCTTCATCCTCTGCAAGCTCCTTAATGAGTTGATCCGGTTCGGCCGCATAGCTCCTGCCGAAGATGGCGCGCTTGTCCTGCTCGATCATGCCGATTTTATCCACCCGGTCGCTTTCCCGGCCGAAGTAATAACGGTCCTGGTCATTGACCAGCGCAAAGATGGAGCGGCTGACGGACACCCTTGGCTCGCGCGTATGGCCGGCCTTCTTCCAGGCTTCCTTGTACAGCCTGATCTGTTCGGCCTGTTGGATATGGAAAGGCTTTCCGCTTTCGTCGTACTTGAGCGTAGAGCTTTGCAGGTGCATCCCGTTTTCCGCGGCCCATACCGCTGTAGCGTTGGAAGCCGCGCCCCACCAGATGCGATCGCGCAGGCCTTCCGAATGAGGCTCCAGGCGCAGCAACCCCGGCGGATTGGGAAACATCGGGTAAGGGTTAGGTTGCGCGAAGCCCACGCCTTTCAGTTTGTCGAGGAACTCCAGCGCCTTACGGCGGCCCATATCCGCATCCGTTTCGCCGGCTGCAGGCTCATAACCGAAATAGCGCCATCCATCGATGACCTGCTCCGGCGATCCCCTGCTGATGCCTAATTGTAATCTTCCTCCCGAAATCAGATCCGCCGCGCCGGCATCTTCTACCATATACAGCGGATTTTCATACCGCATATCGATCACGCCTGTTCCGATTTCTATCTTGCTGGTTTTAGCGCCGATAGCCGCCAGTAAAGGAAACGGCGACGCCAGCTGGGCGGCGAAATGGTGTACGCGAAAGTACGCGCCATCCAAACCGATTTCTTCCGCGGCTACGGCCAGGTCGATAGATTGAAGCAGGGTATCACTCGCGGTACGGGTGCTGTAGGCCGGATGATTGGCCCAATGCCCGAATGATAAAAATCCTATTTTCTTCATAGCTTTTCTTTCCTACTGAAAGGTAAGACTTTATTGTCACTGATGAAGATAATGCAGGGAGATGCATCCGGAAGGAAGGGTTCTGGCATCGGCGAGTTTTAAATGCTCCTGCGCGCCCGGATGAATGCCATCCAGCAAACGCCGGCCCTGGCCTGCTATCACGGGATGCACGAGGAAATAATATTCATCCACGAGCCCCAGCCTGATTAATTCCCCCGGCAGTTCCACACCGCCAATGGAGATATCTTTACCGGGTTGCTGCTTCAGTTGCATGACCTCTTCCGCCAGGTTATCGCGGATCACCCTGGGGTTGCCGGGAAAGTGGTCCACCGTCCGGGAACAAACTACCTTTTCCAGACTATCAAACACCTTCGCAAATTCAAGCATCGATGGGGCGCCGGTTTGCGCCCTGGCCACCTCCGGCCAGAAAGGCACCATCAGGTCATAGGTCTTACGACCGTAGAGGAGCAGGCCCGCCTGGCGCAGCAGGTCCGTAAAGTACACGTGGGTTTCTTCGCTGCCGCTGATTTGTGTGTGGTCGCAGCAGCCATCGGCAGTCAGGTTAATACCGTAGATAATTTTTCTCATTGGAATCGGATTTGAAGATACAGGCCTGGTGTAGTTGCCTTTCAAAAATAAATCAATCCGATGTTCGGGACAGGGGGTATCTGCGACAAAAAAGCCCCGGTATTTACCCGGGGCCTTTGAATGGTTGTTAGCGTCAGTCAATCTGAATTTGTTCAATGGCTTTATCCATGGCATGTCCCTGCACGGCCGGCATTTTGAGCCCTTCCGCCCGCACGACGGACACATCCTGCATGCCCAGGAAGCCCAGCACTGCCTGCAGGTAAGGCGCCACAAAGTCGTACGCCTTAGCCGGACCTTCCGAGTAAATGCCGCCGGAAGTCATGGCTACATACACCTTTTTTCCTTTGACCATTCCTACCGGGCCATTTTCCCCGTATCCGAAAGTTACGCCGGCACGGGTAATATGATCGATCCATGCTTTCAGGGAAGAGTGGATGGTGAAGTTGTAGAGCGGCGCGCCGATGACAATAATATCGGCCGCCAGCAGCTGTTGCACCAGCGTGTCGGAAAGCTGGATGGAGGCTTTGTCTTCCTCCGTCAGCTGATTCTGTGGGATAAAGAAAGCGCGCAGCGAGTCCGGCGTCAGGTGAGGGATTTCCATTTCCACCAGGTTCAACTCTTCCAGCGTGCTGCCGGGATATTTTTCCTGAATTTTTCTGACGATGGCCTGGCCCAGTTGCAGACTATGGGATGCTTTCCCTTGCAGACTTGAAATCAGATGAAGTATGCGTTTCATAAAAATTGCCTGTTTAATTTTTCCGTTTTATCTGCCGGTATGCCCGGCATGTTCCAATCGAATTATCGAAGGCAAAATTAGGTCCGCCTGGTGGTGAAAAGGAGGGAGTTACTTAAAGGTAAGTAGTAACGTAGAGGTTAGTGGGTGGGGAATTTTTTTGGGGGGAGGGGTTGGTGGTTGGTGGATAGTGGTAAGTTGTAAGTGGTTAGTGGTTTAGTGGTTTAACGGTTGATTGTAAGTGGTTAGTGGATATATGGTGTAATGAGTTGCGGTTGATGGCCGGCGGAGCGGAGCAGCGCAGTGATATTAACCGCCGGCAAACGACTCTTTATTATACCTGTTCCGGTATTCCAGTGGCGACATCCCGGTAATCTTACGAAATACTTCCCGGAATGCCTTCAGGTCCGAATAGCCTACTTCGTACATCACCTGGTTGATCGTCTTCCGGGTGGTTTCAAATGCGCGCTTTGCTGCTTCAATTTTCAGGCGCTGAAAGTATTCCAGGGGCGTGTTGCCCGTTGCTTTAATAAACCGGCGATCAAAGTTCCTGCGGCCAACGGCAAACCTGGCTGAGAGTTGTTCAAAGGAGATTTTCTCGCTCATACGCTCTTCAATATAGGTTTGCGCCGCTTTGACCATTTCGTCCCCATGTTCCTTCTGCCCTTTGAAGATCATAAAGGCGGACTGGCTGTGCCGGTCGATCTCAATCTGGAATACCTTCGAACAGAAAATCGCCGTCTGCCGGTCAAAATATTTTTCGACCAGGTATAATACCAGGTTCAGGAACGAGTAGGCGCCACCGTTAGTATAGATACCGTTTTCCTCGGTGAGCAGTTTATCGGATTCGACGTTGATTTTCGGGAATCGTTGTTTTAACTGGTCAGCTGCAGACCAGTGTGTGGAGCAGGTTTTGCCGTCCAGCAAGCCGGCAGCCGCCAGGAGGAATGCCCCGGTGCAGATGCTGGCGATTTCAGCGCCGTTCCTGTATTGCACGCGCAGCCATTCGATGATCGGCGCGTTCTGCGCTACTGCTGCATCAAAAGCATGGTTCAGGGAAGGAACAATGATCAGGTCCGTTTGCTTTACCTGCGAGATATCCGTATGCGGCTTTACGCTGAAAAGGCCGCCGTAGAAGTCGACCACGGGAGCCGTTCCTGCCAGCTCAATCCGGAAGAGCTCCTTGCCCTGATGTTCTTTGCGGTAGGCATTGGCGCGGGAGAATATTTTGAAAGCACCTACTATACTACTGAGGTTATTTTCGCCGTTGGGCACGATGATGGTCAGATGCTTCATGCTGGGTTTTCTACAAATATAACGCTTGTAAATGTCCAAATCAACCCACCAAAAGGTCCATATCACCCACCCTGAAAGTCAAAATCAGGCGGTAGCTTTACCTAAAAATTACTCCTGCCCCAACGAGGCCCTACGGACACAAATTAACCTTCAAAGTCAAAACACTACATATGATGAATGCGCAAAATTATACAGCATCCATACAGGTACGGCAGTCGCCCGAAGAAGTTTTCCGGGCAGTCACCAACGTCCGCGGCTGGTGGTCCGAGCAAATCGAAGGCCGCACCGATGGTTTGGACGAAACCTTCCATTACCACTACCAGGATGTACACCGCAGCCGGATGAAAATAGTCGAATTTGTGCCGGATAGTAAAGTAGTCTGGCTCGTAGAAGAAAATTACTTCAACTTCACCAAAGACGCATCCGAATGGACAGGCACCCGCATCAGCTTTGACATCAGCAAAAAAGCGGATCAGACGGAATTGGTATTTACGCATATCGGCCTGGTGCCGACGGAAGAATGCTATAATATCTGTTCGGACTCCTGGGGCAACTACATCCGCGGCAGCCTGAAAGCGCTGATAGAAACCGGCAAAGGCAATCCTAATCCTTACCAGGCTGCGATTGACAGCGCCGGGAAGAAGAAAAGCGAACAGTCCCGCAGCTACCAGGTAAGTTTCCTGCTGGATAAGGCGCCGGCTACCGTGTACCGCGCCATCTGCGAGGTGGACCAGTGGTGGTGTACGCATTTTAACGGCGCATCCGCCAATACCGGGGATGAGTTTGACGTGACCTTCGGAGATGTGCATTATTCCAAACACAAAGTAGTGGAAGCAGTACCTTTTAAACGCATCATCTGGCTGGTGACGGATAGTAAGCTCTCCTTTTTGAAGGATCAACAGGAATGGACAGGCACTAAGAACATTTTTGAGATCGATACGCTGGAAGGGAAAACGAGGTTAACGTTTACCCATCAAGGCCTCGAGCCGGAAGTGGAGTGCTATGAGGCATGCACGAAGGGATGGCAACAGTTTATAGCAGACAGCCTGGTACCGTATATACAGGAGGGGAAAGGGAATCCGTTCAGGGGTTAACGGACACCGCTCCGGTGATCCCCATGGCAGCGTTTAAATGCTCCAATATCCTTGCCTCTTCACTATGCCCGTCCGTCGATAATCTCAGTAAAGGAAGACCTATCTTTTTCAGGATATGGTCTTTCTTATTATCTCTTTGCTGTTGCAGCCGGTTGGCATGGAATGCCACGCCATCCACCTCGATAGCGAGGATGGGCGTTTTATCGATCTTATTATACAACAGAAAATCAAGCCTGGAATTGCTTCTTATAAACCGGGTTTCCTCTTCGGTGAAGGGTTGAAAATCCCGGATAAGGTCTGACAGCTTGTATTCCCTTGCCATATCAATACCGGCGTACCTGATATGGCTTACCAATATTTTTTCCCGCAGGAGCTTATCTATGATGATCTCTGCGGCGGATCCTTTTAAGTTGTTATTGGAAGAAATAAAGGACACGAATACCTGGTTATACTCCTTGTACAATAAGTCAAACACGGAACGTATGCGGCCGGGTACAATGGTTTTCTTTGGGTCAGTCGTGTAACACATATAGCGTATGAGATCCCCGATATTTGTTCCGTGCGGCAATTCCATGGACGCTGACTTCACTAATACAAATTCCTTCACCGCCCTTGATACCGCTACATTTATCAGGTTGGGGTTATCAATGAATGCGCTTATTTTATTTCTGACGGTGTTGAATATAATCACTTCTTTTTCACGCCCCTGGAACTTATGGATGGTATCCGCCTCTATACCGGGCGGCAGCTGCTGCTGCAAGAGGTGCGTGTGGTTTCTGTAGGGCGCTATCACGCCCACTTTTGTATAGTCCGTAGCATATCTCTCCCGGATATATAAGTCTGTTTCAGCGATCTGCCTTTGATTATAATTATCTTTTTCGCCTGAGATGTTTGTTTCAATTATCCTGAACGGATGATGCTGACCGGAAGTCATAATTGCCAGGTTATTGCTATAGTACTTCTTGTTACAGAACCCGATGATGAGGGGGTGGCACCTGTAATGTTCTTTCAGCAATACGGCCTCGATCTTATGGCCGTACAAGGTCTTCAGCGAGTCCAGGATATTCTTTCCGACATAGTCATACGCAGGAGCAACCGTGTATTTCGACAGGATTACCTCCGCCGCGGCCCGGCTTTGCTCGTCCACAATATGGGTGAGCTGCATACTATCCCCTACCACGATCGCATTCCGGCAGCAGGAAAAGCACACGGCAGATTTGATAACGTCTACCTGCGAAGCTTCATCAATGATCAGGTAATCAAACAGGTGCCCTTTGGGAATACTGGTGTGCAGGGAGAGCGTCGAGCTGAGGATGACCGGGTATCGTGCGGTGAATTGGTCAAACTGCCGGCGATAATCGTCCGCTGTGAAGGTAACCGCATTCAAACGGCTGTACCTTTCATATAACAGCCCATTGAATATTTCTTTGGAAGCTTTAATCAGGCTGCCGAGATTTTCCTTTTCATCATGGGATTGCAGCCACCTTTTAATGCGCTCGGTTTGCTTTTTTAACTTTGCGGTATATATTTCGTAGAACCTGTGATTGACATAAACGGGGAATTCTTCGTGGTATTGCCTGATAACATCCAGGTCGAACAGGCCGTATTGCAGCGTGAAGCGTAATTTATCGATGACGGAGTACTTTTTCTCCCTATCGGCGGCTGCTACCAGCTCTTTTAGCTTCAGGGCGCTCCTGACGCTCCACTTGCGGTAAAACTTCTTGTCCAGTATAGACTTTATGTTTGGATCGAGCGGTTGCTCTGCTTTCAGATGACTAAATTCGATTTCCGCGTCAGATAAGGCTGCCGTTAAATACGCAAACCTATTCCGCTGCTGAAAGCATTTGGCAAGCATGGCATCCAGCCGGCGCACCTTTTCCCTGCGCATTTTTAACTGCTCCCCTGGTAGCTTGAAATTATCAGGAACGGTTTGTTTTTCGAGGCTTCCGAAAAAGGTGGCTTTATTGCTACTATTGCCCAGCGAAGCCACTACTGTTTCATAACCGTATTTCGCTAACTTCTCCCGCACATTAAACACCGCAGAATTGTTGTTCGAAACAATTGCCACCGTTTTTTGCTGCGCAATAAGATTGGCGATAATATTCAGTATTGTTTGGGTTTTACCTGTACCCGGAGGGCCTTCTATGATGCTTAAACTATTGCTGAGCGCAGTTTTCACCGCCTGTTGCTGGCTTTCATTGCAGCCGAAGGGGTAAATCAGCAGCTCGGGGGCCTTAGTGGAAGCCGGCGGAACGCCGTCAATATACTTCGATAACACAGACCTGGATTCCTTCAGGTCTAAATTTTCAATCGCTTTGAGTAATATGTCATTGCTGATTTGATTGGCGCCTCTGGCCTCCCCTTCTTCCGTTTGAATATCAAAAGTATTGCTTGTATTTTCTTTCAGGATCCTTTTGAAATAACTGATGACGGAATCTGCCCGCCGATTATCCTTCCTGATGTCGCAAATTTCAATACTGGCATCGTTTTCAACGGGATCAGAGCAGTAATCCCCGTTTCTGAAAATCAAATAACGGCCATAGCTATCCACTGCATTATATTTTTGATTCAACTTTCCTTGTTCGTAAATACGGACGTTTTCCCGGGTGGCAAGGAGGGGGTAATACTGGACTTTATCGGCTCCGTAATTGTAACTTCTGCCGTCGCTAAATGTAACGCGGTATCCGTTCTTTGCCTGGGCTATATGCCTGACGTTTCCTGCATATTTGAATTGGAAGGAGGTTTTATTTTTAAGGAATACAATGAAGGAGCGCTGCATTGATAAAGGTGTTAAATATAGGATAGTATCTAAGTTACTAATTTATGTTTTTTGGGGGATGTTGGGAGTTTTTTGTGGATGTTGCTGGGATGTAAAATGCGTTCGGGTATAATCCGAAGGCATTTACAATATGCCCGCAATTCGAAACCCGGGACCTGTTAAAGAACAGCACACAGGAAAGGTCCGGGCTACAGGAATAGCCAGCTGATCTGGCCATCGCCAAAACGGGAAATGTTTTTAAAAAAGGATTTGGGCGTATGGCCGGTCAGTTCTTTAAAGTCACGGATCATGTGCGACTGATCAAAATAATTGGCCAGTACCGAAAGTCGGGTCAGCCTCTGCTCCGCTAGCAATGATGGATGCGCATGCACCGCTTTCCGGAAACGGATGATCTTTCTGAACGCTGCGGGTGTTTTACAAAGGTATCTTTCGAAATGTTGGTGCATGGTTTGACGGGATACCCCATACGCCTTGCATATCTCGCTTATGCTGCGTTCCGGGATGTCCTCATTGCTCATTTCATCCAGGATAGCAGGCAGAAAAGGGTGTGTATAACCATTGTATTTGCTAAGCCAGTAAGCTTCCAGTGCAGCCAGCTTGTCCTGCACCGTATGCATGGATTGGATGGCCTGCATTGCCGGCACATAATCAGGATGAGGATTGAAAAAAGAAAAATGCCCTCCGGCAAAGTCTTTTAACGGTGATGGCAGAAAAGCGTTTATGGCGAAGGGTTTGAACAATGTGGTGATCTCGCTGATCCGGCCTTCATACTTAACACATACCGCCTTGCTGAATTTTCCTACCACCCGGCTTTCCAGTACGCCATTCGGTTCATGCCGGATAGATACCAGGTCGTCACTCACCTCACTTACCGTGTCGGCGTACAAGCATACAATATTATAGATACCAGGAAACGTCAGGTAGGTGCAGGGTTCATCCCCATCCTGCCGGTCAAGCGTATAAATATAGGCGATATGCTGTTGCAGCAAAGGGGAAACCGGTTTGTAGATACTAACCTTCATATCAGTGGCTAATTTAATAAAAAACTGCAGGCGCCTGACATTTGTACAATTATTTATCCGGGTGATCATTTTATTTTGCATAAAGTATAATCATGAAAAATTTCTTGGCTGCTGTTGTTCCAGCATTGGCCGTTGTATTATTTCCACCAACGCTTTCAGCTCAGGTTAAAGACCCTCTTGCTGTGTCTGTAGCCCGGCATCTCGATCAATTGGCAGCAACAGATCACTTCAGCGGCGTCGTGCTTATCGCCAGAAACGGGAAAACCATTTTCAATAAAGCTTATGGCTACGCCAATCTCTCCGATAGCATACCTAACCGGCTCAATACCCGCTTTAATCTTGCCTCTATGGGTAAAATGTTCACCGGTATGGCCATTATGCAATTAGTGCAAGCCGGCAAACTCTCCCTCAATGCGAAAGTCGGTTCCGTACTGCCGGGTTATGCCAACAAAGCAGTGGCTGATTCCGTCACCATTCACCAATTGCTCACGCATACTTCGGGCATGGGGAACTTTTGGGAAGAACATGAAAAACTGGCTAAAGAAAAGTATAAAACGGTTGACGACTATATTACACTGTTCATCAACAAACCGCTACTTTTTACGCCAGGCGCCCGCTACTTTTACAGCAATGCCGGCTATACACTTTTAGGAAAGATCATTGAACAGGTAAGCGGGCAAACTTATTTTGACTATGTAAAACAGCATATCTTCCTCCCGCTGAAAATGTATGATACCGATGCTTATGAACTCGACAATGCTGTACCCCGTATAGCCATTGGCTATAGCATGTCGCCTGAAGATCCCGGCCAGTGGAAAAATAATATCTATGTAAATGTGGTCAAAGGCGGCCCAGCCGGCGGCAGCTATTCCACCGCGGCAGATCTGCTCAGGTTTGCCAATGCAGTTCTGACCAACCAGCTGCTCAATAAAGAAAACACTGCGCTTTATATAAACGGGAAAGTTAAATATGACAAAGGTAGCTATGCCTATGGCATGAGCATAGACACATTGAATGGCCACCCGCTCTTCGGTCATACCGGTGGGCATTTTGGTATTGCCAACGAACTGATGATCTGTCCTGACCTAGGTTTTACCGTAATTATCCTCACTAACGGCGAAGTAGAGAATTATTGGGAAGCCAGCAATTTTATCAAGCGCCTTATGTGCGGCCCATCAGCAGCAACAGATAATTATTTCTATACAAAAAAGATCATCGATACAACTGCCAAAGCCGGATTGGAAGCCGGGCTCAAGCTGGTTGCTGAAAACAAAGGCCAGCTAAAACTCAGGGAAAGCGTTATTGACCGCTGGGCATGGCATAAGTTGTTTGATAAAAAGAATGACGAAGCGTTGGCATTGTTACTGCTGAACACAAAGAGTTTCCCCGGATCATCCGGCGCGCTTTACAGTCTTGCAGAAGGATACCGCCTGACGGGTGATAAAAGTAGGGCCATCGAAACGTTTGAAAGATATCTAACACTTGAACCCAACGATGCTGAGGTGGCAGCAAAAATAAGAGGATTAAAAAATTAGGCGTAAGCCGATTTCTATTTTTACTCGCGGAGAGTCAGAGATAGAAAAGACTGACGGATTCTCCCTAAATCCCTTAAAACAAAAAATGAGATTATCTTATCGATAATCTCTTTTTACTCGCGGAGAGTCAGGGATTCGAACCCCGGGACCTGTTACAGTCAAAATCATTCAAGAAAAGACTAACGCATTCTCCAAAATCCTTTAAAACAAAAAAAGAGATCATCTTACCGATGATCTCTTTTTACTCGCGGAGAGTCAGGGATTCGAACCCCGGGACCTGTTACAGTCAACAGTTTTCAAGACTGCCGCAATCGACCGCTCTGCCAACTCTCCAGTGGGATGCAAAGGTATAAAACCCAAACAAATTTCCAAAAAATTTTTGAAATTTCTTCGTAAACCCGCTCCCACAGGGATTCCGCTTAACGAAGGATGTACGAACCAGGCCCGTTTTTATTACCTTACTGTTGATTCATGGTCCATAGATATTGCTGATTCATCACACTTTACCTGGCCCGTACTTCCCGTTTTATTTATTTCCAGCCTCCGCCCAGTGAACGGTAAAGGTCCACCATGGCAGAAAGGCGCTCTCTTTCAATATTCGCCTGGTTCAGCTCAGATTCCAGGGCTTTCGCCTGCGCCGTGATTACTTCCAGGTAATTAGCCATACCGCTGCGGAACAACAGTTGTGCCTGCTGTATCGCCAGCTGGGTAGTACTCACCTGCCGCGCCACGATCTCCTGGCGGGTTTTGAGCTTATCCAGCTTCACCAGGGCGTCGCTTACTTCCCCGATCGCATTCAGGGCCGACTGCCGGAAGGTTATCACCGCCTGCTCCCTTTGGATACGGGCTACTTCAAATTGGGTTTTTAAGGCCCTTTTCTGGAAGATCGGCTGGGTAAGGCTACCCGCTACTGTTCCAAACAGGGAAGCCGGCATTGTGAACCAATTGCTCGCTTTAAAGCTGTTCAGTCCACCGCTGGCAGTGATGTTCAGGGACGGGTACATGCTGGCCTGGGCCACGCCTACTTTGGCATTGGCCGCCACCAGGCCCATTTCGCTGGCGCGTACATCCGGGCGGCGACTGATCATCTCAGCCGGAATACCCGCCGGCAGGTCCGCCGGCACGCTGAAATCTTGCAGCTTGCTGTTGCGGGCTATAGTCCCCGGCAGCTCACCGGTAAGGATACGCAGGGCGTTTTCCTGGATGGCAATCCCCTGTTCCAGCTGCGGTATGAGCAATTCCGCCGCCTGCTGCTGGGAAATGGCCTGTTGTATGGCCAGCTCCGTCACCTCGCCGGCAGCCTTCTGCAGGCGGATCACCTGCACGATGGTATCTGTCAGCGCCACGTTCTTACGGGCAATGTCCAGCTGCTGGTCCAGCATCAGGAGGTTGAAATAACTGCTTGCCACGGCTGATACCACGCTGGTCTGCACGGCGTGCGCGCCTTCGTAGGTTTGCAGGTAAGTAGCCAGGGCAGCCTCTTTCTGGCGGCGTATCTTACCCCAGATGTCAATCTCCCAGGACATGCTTACGCCGGCATTATAATCTTCAATATGATCGCCCATGCCAAACTGGCTCATGTTCATACCATTCAGGCTGTTCTTGGACGGGAAGTTCGTTGCGGCGCTCACCTGCCCGGTGAAGGACGGCAGCCACGCTACTTTCGCCTGCTTCAGGTATTCCTGCGCTGCATCCACCCGTTTTACGGCCAACTGCAGGTCCAGGTTACCGCTCACCGCTTTGTCGATCAGCTGTTGAAGGGTAGGATCCGTAAAAAACTTTTTCCATTCCATCGCGGCAATGCTGCTGTCGGATGGCGCCGCATTGTTGAACTGCTCTGGCAGCGCCATCGGGGGTCGCTCGTAATTGCGACCTACCCGACATGCTGCTAAACCTACAACTAAAGACAACACGATGAAATGACTTTTAAAATATCTGTGCTTCATTTTTTCTTTCTTGTTGCGTTGAATCTTAATGTACCAGCTCTGCTTCTTCTTCCCTGGCGGTAACCACCATTCTCTTAGGACTTACCTTCTCCTGCAGGTACTGGAAAATCACATATAATACAGGGATAGCGAATACCCCCAGGATAACCCCGGTAAGCATACCGCCGGCAGCGCCGGTACTGATAGACCTGTTACCCAGTGCGGAGGAACCGGTTGCGCGCATCAGCGGCAACAGACCCGCAATAAAGGCGAAGGAAGTCATCAGGATCGGGCGTAAACGCAGGCTGGCCGCTCTGATAGCCGAGGCTACCAGCCCCATACCGCCGCGGCGCCGCTGCACCGCATACTCCACGATCAGGATCGCATTCTTAGCCAGCAAACCTACCAGCATGATCAGACCTACCTGGACATAAATGTTATTGTCGATGCCAAACAGGTTGATGAATGCAAATACCCCGAAGATTCCCAAAGGAATGGATAAGATAACCGCAAGCGGCAGGATATAACTTTCGTATTGCGCTGCCAGCAGGAAGTACACGAATATCAGACAGAGGGTGAAGATGATCACCGTCTGGTTACCGGCGCTGATCTCCTCCTTGGTCATACCTACCCACTCGTAAGCATAACCCCTTGGCAGGTACTGCGCCGCTACTTCCTGTACAGCCTTGATGGCGTCACCGCTACTGTAGCCAGGTTTAGCCTGACCGTTGATCGTTACGGCGTTGAACAGGTTGTTCCTGGTTACGGTTTCAGGTCCGTACACGCGTTTCAGTGATACCACGGTGTTGATAGGCACCATTTCACCACTGGCATTTTTAACGTAGATACCGTCCAGTGAGGAAGCTTCCTTACGCATCGGCGCATCCGCCTGTACAATTACACGGTAGTATTTACCGAAGCGGTTAAAGTCAGACGCAAACATGGAACCGTAGTACACTTGCAGGGTCTGCAGGATGTCCGCCACGGGGATACCCAGCTGCCGCGCCTTTCTGTCGTCCACCTCCACTTCATACTGCGGATGCCCCGCATTAAACGTGGTGAAGGCAAAGGCAATCTCCTTACGCTTCATCAGCTCGCCGATAAATCCGTAAGCGGTATTGCCCAGCTTATCCAGCGGGCCGCCGGTGCGGTCCTGCAGGATCATTTCAAAACCGGCTACGTTACTGAAGCCCGGCACCGTAGGCATACTGAACACAAACACGCTCGCTTCAGGGATGCCGGCCAGTTGCGCCTGCATCATGCCCATGATCGCATTCATATCTTTTACCTTACCGCGCTCCTTATATGGCTTCATTTTCACGAAGCCTACGCCGGAGGTAGCACTGCTGGAGTTGGACAGGAAGTTGAACCCGGATACGCTGAGGTAGTTATGGGTAGCTTCCATGTTTTTCATGATCTTTTCCACTTTGTCTACCACCTGGCGGGTACGTTCCAGGGAAGAACCCGGAGGCATGGTAACGGCATATACCGCGAAGCCCTGGTCTTCCGTAGGAATAAAGCCGGTAGGCGTTTTACGCATCATCCACACCGTGGCGACGCCTATGATAGCCAGACCTGCAATAGTGATCCACTTACGTTTGATCAGGAACTGCAGACTCTTGGAATATTTGTTGGTCATGGCATTGAAGCCGGTATTAAAGGCAGCAAAAAATCTTTTGCTAAAACCTTTCTTCGCAGGCTCCTCGTCGTGATGGTGACCGCCGGCATGTGTATTTTTCAGCAGCAGCGCACACAAGGCAGGACTCAACGTCAACGCGTTCAGCGCGGAGATCAGGATGGCGATAGCCAGCGTGAACGCAAACTGACGGTAGAACACCCCTACCGGGCCCTGCATGAATCCCACAGGTACGAATACCGCGGACATCACCAGGGTAATGGAGATGATAGCCCCGGAGATTTCCTGCATGGAGGTAATCGTCGCCGACCGCGGGTCCCTGCCCTTTTCCATCTTCGCATGCACGGCCTCCACTACCACGATCGCATCATCCACTACGATACCGATCGCAAGGATCAGCGCAAATAGGGTGAGCAGGTTGATGGAGAAACCAAACAGCTGCATAAAGAAGAACGTACCGATAATAGCCACTGGTACCGCAATTGCCGGGATCAGGGTAGAACGGAAGTCCTGCAGGAAGATGAACACCACGATGAACACCAGGATAAAGGCTTCTATCAGGGTATGTTTTACCTGGTCGATAGATTCATCCAGGTATTCTTTGGTACTATAGATGTTGAACGTTTCAATACCGGTAGGGAAAGCAGCTTTCGCTTTTTCCATCAGGGCATTAATGTTCTCCTGGATCTCGTTTGCATTCGATCCGGCAGTTTGGAAGATGGCAATACCAATACCATATTTACTGTTCACTTTCGTGTCACTTCCGTAGCTGAACGAGCCGAATTCCACACGGGCTACGTCCTTAAGACGTATCACGGAACCATCGGCATCAGCGCGCAGGATGATATCCTCGTACTGTTCGTTCTTATTGAGCTTTCCTTTGTATTTAATAACATACTCGAAAGACTCTTTACTACCTTCCCCGAAACGGCCCGGGGCGGCTTCCAGGTTCTGGTCTTTGATAGCCGCCAACACTTCCTGCGGCGCCATATTATAGGCAGCAAGGCGGTCGGGCTTCAGCCATATACGCATGGAATAGTCTTTGGCGCCAAATACCATCGCCTGGCCAACCCCAGTTACACGTTGAATATCAGGAATGATATTGATCTTAGCGTAGTTCTGCAAAAAGGTTTCATTGAACTCCTCTTTGTCGCTCATGAGGTTCACCACCATGATCATACTGTTCTGCTGCTTCTGCGTGCTGATACCCGCCTGCACCACCTCTGTCGGCAGCAGCGCCGTTGCTTTGGCCACGCGGTTTTGCACGTTTACAGCAGCTTTATCAGGATCAGTACCCAGCTTGAAGTAAACCGTCAGGGTCATGGAACCATCATTGTTGGAAGTAGAGGTCATGTAAGTCATGTTCTCTACACCATTCACCGCCTCTTCAATAGGCGTAGCCACGGAGCGGGCTACTACCTCAGCGTTCGCACCCGGATAAGAGGCTGTTACGGCCACACTGGGTGGCGCAATGTCCGGGAACTGCGTCATGGGCAACTGGAACAAGGACAGTATCCCCAGTAACACCAGCAGTATGGATATAACGGTGGCAAGTACCGGCCGTTCTATGAATTTTCTGAACATAATAGCAATAGAATTTAAGTATCATCAATAATGATGACTTACAAAAGGTGGTAATTACGGTAACGACTATACGTAGTCAAAAGAACAGCATACCCGTCACCGTTATAACTTATTAATGATTAAAGGGGCTTCGCTTTCAGCAGGCTGTCGAGCGACATCAGCTGCGGCGCCACAGGAGTACCATCGTGCAGGCGGTCAAGGCCTGAGTAAACGATACGCTGTCCGGCTTTCACACCCTTTTCCACGAAGTAATAGTTACCGCTTTTACCGGCAATGGTGATCGGCACGCCAGCTACTTTATTACTGTCTGCCACCACAAACACCATTACTTTATCCTGCAGCTCATAAGTCGCTTCTGCCGGTACCAGTACTGCCTGCTCAAATTGCTCAGGGATTCTGATCTTACCGGTATTGCCACTGCGCAGCAGTCCTGCGGCATTCGGGAAAGTAGCACGGAAGCTCACCGCGCCCATGGTTTTATCGAACTGACCTTCCATGGTTTCAATCGTTCCTTTTTCAGGATAGATCGTTCTGTCGGCCAGCTGCAACTCCACTTTAGGCAGGCGTTTCACCTTATCCGCGATGGTAGCGCCTTCTGTATTGTTTTTGAATTGCAGGAAGTCGGGCTCGCTCATGGAAAAGTAAGCATATACCTCGGATACATCAGAGAGTACAGTCAGTGGCTGCGGTTCACTACGACCTACGAGCGCGCCTGTCTTATAAGGTATTCTGCCGATGTAACCACTTACCGGGGCAGTGATCAGCGTGTAGCCGTTGTTGATACGCGCGTTGCCTACCATGGCCTGCGCCTGTGCTACAGCGGCTTTCGCGGCAGCGTAGGTAGACTGTGCCGTTTTCAACTGCACTTCGGATACTACATTATTCTTTACCAGCGGCGTAATGCGGTCTACTTCCACCTGCGCTTTTTCCAGGTTAGCCTGCGCTGCCAGCAAACTTGCGTTAGCATTGCTCAGCTGCTCGTTGTACAGGCGGTCGTTGATCTTAAACAACGGCTGGCCGGCCTTTACGTATGCGCCTTCGTCCACGAATATTTTTTCCAGGATACCATCTACCTGTGCGCGGATTTCCACGTTCACGCGACCTTCAATAGTAGCGCTGTATTCACGGTAAGTAGTAGCAGGTACGGTACTGAGTTGCAGTACCGGTAAGGGCGCCGCCTGATTGCCAGGATTGTTGTTCGCCTGTGAAGCGCCACAACCATACATGGCAGATAGAATAACAGCACTATAAAGTAAGCCTGACGGCAGGTTTGCAAAGATTGATCTCAATGAATTCATACGTTGTTCTTTTTTGTGTTGCGACAATAGCTTCCCCCGTGCGAATCCAGTACAACTCTTCTGGTTTCACAAAAGCTAGTTCTATGATAGCAATCGGGCGTGAGGATACAGGTAATATATTGCACGGCAGTGTACAGGGTATGCATAACGGTTTACGGGCGGGAGTTATGCATCCGCAATTCACTGTGCATTCGTATAACTAAACAGCAATGTTATACGCTTACATGCAGCAACATGTTACTTCTGTAAATGAAATAATTAATTAAGCAATTCTGAAGGTTGCGGTTAATCTCTAATCGCTAATTTCCATGGCTTTCAAATTTTGAATGACGTACGGGCAGCGTCATTATATTATTCACGATGCAAAAATAGACAAATATATTTTTGATCGATTTAAATTTTTGCGGGTTTAATTGTACTTTTCACGGCTTTCTCGTTGAAATGCCGCCGGAGTTTGTCCGGTATGCTTCTTAAAAAAGCGGTTAAAGTAGGCATCATCTTCAAAATTCAGGTGCGATGCAATCTGCTTCACAGAGTGCTCACCCCAGTACAGTAGCCGCTTTGCTTCGAGAATACGCTTCTCGTCGATCACGTATTTCGCATTCCGCCCCATGAGGGATTTCACCGTATCATTCAAATGACCGGGGGTCACAAATAACATTTCGGCATAATCTGACACCTGGGCCTTTTCATGGTAATGTTTATCTACCAGTACCTTGAACTGGCGCGCCATATTATATTGCGCGCTTTCCACCCGCAGCCAGATGCTGTCGCGTGTAGCCGGCTCGGATATACGGCCGCAGGCAATAATAAAGGCGTTGAGCAGGTTACGGATAATCTCCTCCCGGCGGATCCGGTTCGATAAATACTCCTTTTCGATCAGGTACGCGTAGGAAAGCAACTCTTCCAGCTGCTCCTCATTTATAGGAATTACCCCTGAACCGAAGATGCAACGCCAGCAACTTACCACTCCCTGCAATTCGGATTGCAGAAACTCATCGGTAAAATAGATACTGATCATCTCGCAATCTTCCTCCATCCTGTGCAGGTGCACCTGGTCAGGCTCCATCAGCATTACTGCCGGCGCCATGACCTGGTGCTGCCGGAAGTCCACCGACTGGTGGATGCTTCCCTTCACAACGATATCTATACTATATCCTGTATGGCGATGTGGAATGGCAAAGTCTTTTACCACCGGTTCGTTCCCCTTCATCCTGGTGATCAGAAAGGGAAAACCATCCGTACAGTCTTCCAGTCGATAAACAGGTATTGGTGTTTTACTTGCTACTTCCATCTTCGGTTCATTTTAAGGTAATCTAATTACTCGGATACTTTCTCCTCAACCACCACAAGGTCGCTCAGCTTCACGTTGATAGGCACTTTGCCTAACTGGACGATCGCGCGTTTATCGCGGATCTCTATCAGCTTACCTACCTGGCGGTTACTCAGGATTTTCACCTGGTCGCCCACCTGGACCTCTCCTCCTACTTCTCTGAATTTATCCTGTACTTTCTTGTCAATTTTTTCGTTAATCTGTTTTTCCCTGCGTCTGAAAAGCAGGATTTCCGCGGCTTTCATCACTTTTTCACGCTCGTCGTTCTTCTCGGCGCGCTTCCATTCCACCACGATCTGCTTGAGCTTGCGCTCCATATCTTTCAGATACTGCAGATCGTCTTCCTTGATTTTATTCTGCAATTTAAGGAAGGTTATCTGTTGGTTTTTGCGCTCCTTGTCGGACAACTCTTCGTATTCGCGTTTCAGCCGTTCGTTTTCCTTGATCAGCTTCTGCAGGTCTTTCTTCTCGGCTTCCACTTTCTGGAGGTCCTGTTCTGCCTTGTTCAGCAGCTTATCCAGTTTGAAATGCCCCTCGTCCACCAGCTTCCTCGCCCGTGCAATCAGCGAGGGATGTAACCCGATGCGCTGCGCGATCGAAAACGTATAGGAGCTGCCTGGCTTGCCAATCAGTAATTTATACAGTGGCATAAGGGTTTCCTCGTCGAAGCCCATGGCGCCGTTGATAATACCTTTCACCTTGTTGGCCATCACCTTCAGGTTGAGGTAGTGCGTGGTCACGATTCCGAAAGCATGCTTCTTGGCCAGTTCCTCCATGATCACCTCCGCAAAAGCCCCACCCAGGTTAGGATCGGACCCGCTTCCCAGCTCATCTATGAAAAACAGCGTTCTTCCGTTCGCGTTTTCCATGAAATATTTCATGTTTTTCAGGTGAGAGGAATAGGTACTCAGCTCAAATTCCAGCGATTGGGTATCCCCGATGTGGATCATGATCTGTTTAAAAATACCCATCTGGGAGGTCGGATGTACCGGCACCAGCAACCCGGATTGTACCATGAGCTGCAATAAACCAACGGTTTTGAGCGTCACGGTTTTACCGCCGGCATTCGGTCCGCTGATCACGAGGATATGGTTGTCCTTGTCCAGCGTAATGTTCACCGGTACGGTAGGCTTGCTGTTCTTGCGGTTGTACAGCAACAGCAACGGGTGGTAGGCCTGCACCAGGTGTACCTGGGCGTGCGGTACCAGTGCCGGGTAGTTACCGTCCATATCCAGCGCCAGCTTGGCTTTCGCCCGGATAAAGTCATAAATCCCCAGTACGTCGTGATAGCTGTTCAGCAAATCGCTGTAGCCATTAAGCTTTGCCGTCAGCTGACGGAGAATGCGGTACACCTCACGGTTTTCTTCCCGCTCGAGCGACTGCACATCATTATTCAGTTCAATGGTTTCGTCCGGCTCCAGGAAGGTGGTTTTGCCCGTATCGGACTCCCCGTGGATGATACCTTTTACCATGCGCTTGTTTTCCGCATAGATGGCTACCACGCGGCGACCGTTGAGGAACGCCTCGCCCTGGTCGGCCAGGTAATTGGCCTTTTGCAGTTTCTGCATCACGCGCTCAAACACGCGGCGCAGTTCCGTACGCTTGCGGAACAGGGACATGCGGATCTTCGCCAGCTCAGGGCTCGCATTATCCTTCACCTGCCCCACTTCGTCCAGCACCTCGTCTATTAAGGCCGTGATCTTTTTCTCGTAATAGGTTTCTTTTATAACCTCGTGTAATGCAACATATTGCACCTTACGGTCATGATCAAAGAAGCGGGTAATGGCATGCATGCTCTCCGCCAGTTTGCGGATCTGCAGCGCCTGTTCCCCGGTGAGTACCGCCCCCTGGATAGACAGGAGCTTCAGCTCCGTCTTCAGGTTGAGCACAAAATCATTCGGGAAATGCTCCTGTAATAAGGTAAGTTGCTTGTATTCATGCGCCTGTTGCAAGGCGGTCTTAACATAATCTATATGCGTATGCAGCCGGAGATCTTTGGCCATCTGTTTACCTAACTCCGTCTTACAATGCTCCATCAGGAGCTGTTGTACTTTATCAAATTCCAACTGCACAAGCGCAGATTCAGGAAAATACTTCAATTGTAATGTGTTGTTTAATAATAAATCTGACCATCTCCATACGTGCTGCTAACATAGGCGGTGGTCACCGGGAAATTCATTTAATTCTCTGTTTGCTAAGGTTAAAAACGCTGCTGCTGGGCAAAAAGAATGTTAAAGTTACTTAACTTGTCGTTCTCTTGTATCAATTTACACGTAAATAATATTTACGCTGTAAGGTTTGGGCATTTCTGGCGTCTTACTGGTAAGTGGTTTAACCAACAATTAAAAACGGTTTCATTATGCGAAAATACTCAATATTTATATTTCTGATAACAATGGCGCTGGCAGCCTGCGCCCAAAATAAAAAGGATAAGGTACCCAACGATATGGAAGTAAAGAACAATACCAATCTCCAAACCGCCACCTTCGGCGGGGGATGCTTCTGGTGTACAGAGGCACAGTTTCAATACCTGGATGGTGTGGTGAAAGTGGAATCCGGCTATTCCGGCGGTAACGTCCCCAACCCCACCTACGAAGAGGTATGCGAAGGCAATACCGGTCATGCGGAGGTGATCCAGGTGACGTACGACACCACCAAAATTACCTACGACGAGCTACTGGAAGCCTTTTGGATCAGCCACGACCCTACCCAGCTCAATCGCCAGGGCAACGACGTGGGCACCCAATACCGCTCCGTTATCTTCTACCATAATGAAGAACAGAAGGAAAAAGCGGAATATTACAAAAATAAACTGCAGCACTCCGGCGCCTACGAAAAGCCCATCGTAACCGAGATTGCACCTTTTACCAGGTTCTATAAGGCAGAAGATTACCACCAGAACTATTATAACCAGAACGGTTCCCAGCCTTACTGCTACTTCGTGATCAAGCCTAAGCTGGAAAAGTTCAAAAAAGTCTTTAAAGACCACCTGAAAAAGCAATAACTGCCTTTTTTACACCGGAAGCAGCCGGCCGCCTACCGCGGGCGACTGCCTCCGGCAAATCTTCCTCCCCCAAAATCGTATTTTAGTCAGCCTTTTTCATTATCTTCCGTCAGTTATAAAAACTGATATTCCATTAATGAGCACAGTAAACGACCTTGCCGCTGCCTGCCCATTCTGCGGCAGCCATGAACTCGTCCGCGCTATTCCCGAAAAAAATCCTAATGATGTAATTGTAGTGTGTGATCACTGCCAAAAGGTAGTCCCCGCCTACCCCTCATCCCCACACTCGCTGGCGCAGCAAAAAAAGAGTATTAACGACCAGGTGGTCGACCTCTGCCTTAGTCATGGCATCATCCACGGTATAAAATATTACCTGATGGAAATGAATAAGCTGGGCGGCCCAAAAATTTCCCTGTCGCAAGCCAAACAGGATGTAGATAATTTACTGGCAACCAGGGGACTTACACATGCGGTTAAAAAGCCAAGCAAAAATGGATGCGTCATAGTCCTGATCGTATTACTGCTCATTGCCGCCAGTGTCGTGTACTTCCTCAGCCGCCGATAATTTCAGTATTCGCCGCTTTTATTGTAACTTTGTACTGTAATAACATTAATTACAGAATGAATAACGGCAGATTTCCCATTTCTCTACATATACTTACCCTGCTCGCCAGAGCGGAAGGAAGTTTACTGTCGTCCGACTTCATTGCCGGCAGCATCAACTGCAACCCGGTGATCGTCCGTAAGGAAATCAGCAACCTCCGTAGCTGCGGCCTGGTAGAAAGTAAGGAAGGAAAAAATGGCGGCGCCACCCTGGCCAAACCTGCCGGGAATATTCTGCTGTCCGATATCTACGCCGCGGTGCGGCAATCCTCTCTCCTTGGCAATAGCCGCAATACGCCCAACCCTGACTGCGCAGTAGGCCGGGATATCAACACCCACCTCGAAAACCTCTATGCCGAAGTAGAAGGCGTATTGGTTAATAAGCTGCACGGCATCTCCCTGGCCGACTTCAGCCGGCAGTTTGACTAATCGGCTGACCGCAAACTCTTTGCAGGATTAGCTACAGCCGCCCTTACAGCATGGACACTTACTGTAACCAGCGCCAACAGCAGTACGCCCAGCGCAGTAGTAATAAACAGCATTGAGCCCAGCGGAATATGGTAGGCAAACTGGTCCAGCCAGCGGTGCATATACCACCAGCCCACCGGAATGGCCATCGCGATCGCAATCAAGACCAGCTTCATAAAATCCTTTGATAGCAGGCCCACTATGCCCCAAACGGAAGCTCCCAGGACTTTCCGGATGCCGATTTCCTTATTACGCTGTACCGTGGTAATTGCTGCCAGCCCCAGCAGGCCAAGGCAGGCGATGAATACTGCCAGCAGGGTAAACGTAATGAATATACGCTCCTGCACCCTTTCCCGCTGGTACTGCTGACCAAAGGCTTCATCCAGGAACCGCCAGGAAAAAGTATTCTCCTTGTCGAACCGGTGATAAACTTTTTCAATCCACCGGATCGCTCCCGGTATATCCTCCCCGCTCAATCGTACATACAGATTATCTTCCATGCTAACCTCCGGCGCCATCTTTAAAACCAGCGGCGCAATTTTGTGCTGCAGGGAATAAATATGGAAATCATTCACTACCCCCACCACCGTGCGGGAAATCCGTGTACCGTCGGCGCCGATCTCAAACTCCACTCTTTTACCTATGGGATGTTCCCATTTCAGCTTCTTCATCAGCGTTTCGTTGATCAACACCCCGTTGTACCTGTCGCCCTCCCCTTCCATACTAAAGTTGCGGCCCCGGATCACCTTCAGGTCCAGGGTAGGAACGAAATCTGCGTCCACATAAAAATTCTGCGCCAGCATAGTCGCCGACGGCATTTTTCCATCCTGCTCAAAATAATAACCATTCGTACCAATATTATTATCGCCGATAGGGTTGCTGGCGGCGGACACGCTTTTGATCAGACGGCTTTCCAGCAACTGCTGCTTCATTGCGGCAATATGGTGGCGACTCTCCTCCGATGGCAGGTGGAAGGTTAACACCTGGCTTTTGTTAAAGCCAATGTCTGCCGTCATTACATATTTCATTTGCCGGTAAGTCACATTGGCGCTGATAGCGAGCAGGATGGCTACCATAAACTGGAATATCACCAATCCTTTCCTGAAATAGTTCTGCCCCGGTAATGCCGACTTGCCTTTCAGACTCTGAACCATCTTGTATCCTGACATGATCAGCGCCGGATAGGCCCCAGCCACCAGGCCAGTGAGCAGTACTATTGCCACGACCGCCAACAGCGTATTACGTACACCCGCGTCCGTTATATGGATGTTCATGCCTGCCATACTATTAAAATAGGGAAGCGTAATCCAAACAATGCCAGCAGCTACCACTACAGCCGCCAGCGTCAGCAAAAATGCTTCCGCGAAAAACAGCATTGCCACCTGCCAGCGGTCTGACCCCAGCGCCTTCCGCACGCCAATTTCCTTTGTACGCGCCACCGCCCTGGCGGTAGACAGGTTGGTGTAATTAATACAGGCGATCAGCAGGATCAGGATGGCGGCACAGAGAAAAATATACACATATACCACATTTCCATTGGCATCCAGCTCAAAATCCAGGTGGGAATGCAGGTGTATGTCCCGGAGCGGTTGCAACGTCATCATGTAAGCCACTCCTTCTCCCATATATTTTTTCAGGTAGCTGTCATAAAACCAGCCCAGCCTCGTTTGCAATGCCGCTGCGCTGGCATTGGGCTTCAACAGCAGGTAAGTATATAGTTCAAACCCCTGCCAGCCATCTGCATGATAATCTGCGGGTAATGGCCGTACGGCGTCAAACCGGAAATGCGTATTGGCAGGCACATCTTCCACAACGGCCGCCACCTGGTAAGTGGCTTTATTCATCACCAAAGGCTTGCCTATCGCCTGCTCCAGGCTTCCGTATATTTTTACAGCAAGGCTTTGGGTGAGTACTATATTGTTGGGAGAAGTCAATGCTTCGGATGCATTACCTGCCAGGGACCGAAAATTAAACACTTTGAAAAAGCCGGGGTCAGCGATGAAGAGAGAGGGAAAATCGTATCGTTTACCCCCAGCATCTATACGGTTGTTACCATCGGCCACTACTCTGATGGCGGCTTCCACTTCCGGAAAATCGCGTTCCAATATGGGACCAAACGGCGCCGAGGTAGGCGCCAGGTTCAGGCTTCCTCCTGACCAGGTGGCCGAATTTACTACGCGGTAAATCCGGTCGCCTTTATCAAAATAGTTATCGTAGCTACGCTCCCTGAATACGTACAGCAACAATATCCAACAGGCGGCCAGACCAATGGTGAGGCCGGTCATATTGATGAGGGTAAACAATGGATAGCGTATCAGGTTACGCCATGCTATAAGCAGATAGTTGCGTATCATGGGGAGTGTTTTAAACGATTGCCGCATGCCATATGCCAACCACCCGATTACTAACTCACAACAGTAAACATATGTAATATTATATATAACTGTTCGATTTTAGTACAGCCTTGTCCGGTATTACGCGTGCAGGTGTACTCATGGGATGCCGGCTTCCGCCGGCGGCGCGTTCTGTATATTAGCCCTTCTATAGACTAATATTCTATGATCCCATTTTGGGGCTGTCAACAGTTCCCTGCGTTCGTACACCTTATTTTTATGCGTTCAAATAATCTCCTGCTAACCGCGCATCTTATTCCAAGCTTTCAAACCATATTCTATACCTTCAAATAATCCCCTTCCATCTGCACCACCTTATTCTCCACGCTAACCGCGATCCCTTTCAGGAATTCCGCCCTCATCTCCTCCGTCACCCGGCTGAAACCAAACATCTTAGCCATAAAAGGTACGGCGGCCTCCGGCTGTATTGCCACAGCGTCTTTCACCACTTTTTCCAGCGCTACCCCCATTTCCTCCACGGCGATATAATTTACTTTCCGGGCAGATGCAGGCAACTCACTACGGTCACGTACCAACGGAGTAGGGAGGTCCACATGCCAGAGGAACTGGCCTTTTATCCGGATACGCTTTCCGGCATCGGCATGCCGTACTGCGTGGCGCAGCACTTCTCTGAGTCGCGGCCCTACCCGGGTAACGCCCGCTGCTTCCACCATGCGGCGCGCCAGCTCATCAAAATGCACGGGGCTTTCCACTTCCACCACCTGCTGTATCCAACCGCAAAGCTGTCCTATGGGCGCCTGATGAAGTTCCTGGTTGCGGATTTCATCCGGCAGCGTTGCTATCCGGTAAGGCGCCGCTTTTTCTTCCGTCGCCTCCACAGCAGTACGCTCCATGGCCATTTCTTCGGCGGTGATCAGGTCCACCTTATCTGCTTCCTGGTGGGCATGCTTCGCCGCTTCGATAGCAGCGATGAGTCGCTCCAACTCCGCTTCCGGATGATGGAACCAATCCGTACTCCATATGCGGTGAATCTTCCAGCCCATGCCTTCCAGGACCTGCTGACGTAAGCGATCCCTGTCGCGCGCGGATCGTGCGGAATGATACGCTGCTCCGTCACACTCTATCCCCAGCAGGTACCTGCCAGGATAGTCCGGGTCCACTACAGCCATATCTATAAAGAACCCTTTGGCGCCTACCTGTTTACGCACCGTATAACCCCTGGCGGTAAGCGCAGCGGCTACGTTTTCCTCAAAAGGACTGGCCGCCGGCAGGCCGGTTTCTTCTGTATAGTTAAGCTTGCCATGCTGCGCGTAGTATAGGAAACTTTTCAACGCGCGGATGCCATAGCTCTGAGTGCGATTTTCATCGATATCGTCCGCAGTGATATTAGTAAACACTTCACAGCGCAGCTTCGCACGGGTGATAAGTACGTTCAGCCGGCGCTCCCCGCCTTCGTTGTTCAGCGGTCCGAACGACATGGCCACATATCCTTCCTCCGTACGGCCGTAACCGATAGAGATATAAATTACATCCCGCTCGTCGCCCTGCACGTTTTCCAGGTTCTTAACGAAGAAAGGCTCATCGTGGTGACTGGTAAAGAAGCTTTCCAGTTCAGGATTTGCTTTCCGGCGCACCTCCAGCGCATCGCTGATGGCTTCGCGCTGACTGGTACTGAATGCTACCACTCCCAGGCTTTGGTGTGGAAATAATTTCGCATGCGCAATAACGGCATCGGCTACACGCGCTGCCTCTTTCGGGTTCGTCCGGGTCTTCCCGCGGTCGTACGCCGTATCCGGCAGATGGTGAAATACCAGTCCGGCCTGTTCTCTGGAGCCGGGGCCCGGGAATATCACCAGCTTATTATCGTAGAATTCGTGGTTGGAAAGCGTGATCAGGGATTCGTGCCGGCTACGGTAATGCCAACGGAGCATCCTTTGCGGAGCGCCCTGGGCGTCGCAGAGCCCGAGTATGCTTTGCATATCCGCCGTCACATTTTCCTCGTCATCGATTTCTTTGGTCAGCGTATCAAAGAAGCTGGTAGGCGGGAGCTGTCGTGTATCCCCTACTACAACCAATTGTTTACCCCGCATAATAGCGCCCAACGCGTCCACCGGCCTCACCTGGCTCGCTTCATCGAAAATCACCAGGTCAAACTCCACTGATTCCGGCGGCAGGAAGTTCGCAATGGACATGGGGCTCATCATGAATACCGGCTTAATAGCCTGGATAGCCCAGCCAGCGGCCTGCATCAGCTTACGCACCGGCATATGCCTGGCTTTCTTATTGAATTCCGTTTTCAGTATGTTCACCTGTCCGCCGGCCTCGGTCTTCGGCATTTGCTCCCAGTGCTGCAATGCGGCGCGCACCCGGTTATACTGTAGCTGCAGGGTATCCAGGCGCTGGAACTGCCGGATCAGCTCTTCGTGGCTGGACCTGTTAAATTTCCGCAACTCCGGATATTGCCGTACAGCTGCTTCCAGGAGGTGTTCATACCAGCTTTTCAGCAGGGCGGCCTTTAGCCACTGCCCGGCTTCCGGCCAATGCATGCCTGCATCAGTAAGGCATTGCAGCTGCTCGCTTGCAGCCGTAGCGGAAATATTATTCCAGGCAATCGTATGGGTTATCTCCGGCAGATGCGACAGCCACACCTGTAATGTTTCCTGTTGGGAGCTGAAAGTCTGCTCCTGCAATGCGGGCAGTGGCAGGCGTTTGCTTTCATCCATTTGCAATGCCTGCAGGACAGCCTGCAATTGTTCCATGGCAACGGCCAGTTGCCGTTGCAGCTCCCCGGCTTCCACTCCTGCTTTTGCCGGATCGGCGCCGCGCTGCAGGCAGTCGAGCACCACGGCGGGTGTTGTTCCCTGTTGTATTTGCTGGTGCAATTGCTGCAGCCAGTTTGTAGCCGTGTTCAGTACCGGCCAATCACTGTGCAGCTTTTCCCAGCGGGTAGCAAAGAGGCCATCGGTCAGGGCCGCATTCTCCCTGAGCATTGCCTCAAAGCGGCGATAAGCCATCACATCATCCACGTATTGAAGGCGGGTAGCGTTATCATCCGGTAATCCCTGCAGGCACAGTGCTGCCAGCTGTTGTTTACTTCGGCGCCAGGAGCCAATCAGGAACTTATACCACTTTTCCCCGTGTGCCAGCAGATCCTGGCGAACCTGTAACAGGTCCTGCTCCCATGCTTCGGGAATCAGGATCTGTTTATATTGTTCCCGGAGAGCAGCTGCCTGCTCTCCCGCGGATAATACTTCTTTAATAAGTTGGAATTGACGCAACCATCCCGGATGGCTGATATTCATTTCCCGTATGTCCGGCTGCGCGGCAATCACCCCGCAAATTGCGATCAGGTCCCTAACCGCCGCCATCGTTTCCGGCGCAGGCAGTTGCAACCAGGAGGCAGTTTCCAAGGCGCGCGCCTGCAAGCGCTGTATAGTACCCACTGCTTCCTCCAGTAAGCTTTTAACGCGTTCCTGCTCGTGCGGCAGGAGACTGGTCAGCATAGAGCCGCGGAACACAGCGGTGGCAGGCACGCCCGTCATACGCAAACAAGCCTGCATTCGCTCCGCCAGGGCAATAGCCTTACCGGCCGTATAGGCGTCCCAGTTATGGATATCCGGAACGGCAATCCGGGGCAGGGTAACCCCTGCCGTTTCCTGGCGCAATTGCAGCAGGTGACCGATGATTTGCTGCGGCGTGAGGCTGCTGTTTTGAATGTCGCTGTTTATGGCAATGCAGTAATCGTTTAGCTCCTCACGGGTTGCTTCCAGCAGGTGCAGTTCCTCCTGTAGTTTGGAGGCAGCGGGCTTGCCAAGGTCCATCACGCGCCGGAGCTCCTGGTGCAGCGCCTTCTTGTTAGCTTTATGGCTGTGCAATTCCAGGCAGGCTTCTCCGAGGTAGATATTATCCAGTCTGCGCTTTACCACTTCCAGGGCCGCCAGTTTTTCCGCAACGAACAGTACTTTCTTTCCCCTGCCGATGGCGTCTGCGATGATATTGGTGATGGTCTGGGACTTGCCGGTACCCGGAGGCCCCTGTATCACCAGGTTACGCCCCTGTTGTACGGCCAGCATAGCCATGATCTGGGAGCTGTCCGCATCCACCACCTGGAACAGTTCAGCCGCGTTGGTATCCCGGTCGATAAACGCATCTTCCGGCACGTCGGGACCTGCGTCCTGAAAACCGTTTCCGAACAGGCTTGCAATCAGCGGGTGCTCTTCCGGCTTCTGACCGGCTGGCCAGTTGGCGCTGTCCAGGTCATTATATATCATGAACTTTCCGAAGGAGAAGAATCCCAGTTCTATAGCATCAGGAATCACTTTCCAGCGATCGAATCCCTTGATGGCCGCTTCTACCCCGGCAAAGTATTCGTTGATATCCACATCCTCCTGGTCCGGCAGCTCCGGAATATGGATATTGAATTCCGTCTTCATTTTCGCCTGCAGGGAAATATTCTCTCCCACCTCTTCCAGGGTATATCTCAGCTTGAAGCGATCCCCCACATTACTGCGATCCAGCAGCACCGGTACAAGGATCAGTGGCGCCAGCCGCGCTTCCTGGCTGCTGTCTGATTCGTACCATTGCAGCATCCCAAGTGAGAGGTAGAGGATATTCACCCCTTGCTCCTCCACGCTGGTACGGGCTGCGTAATAGGTTTGCAGGAGCTTATGCTGAAGGGTAACGTTATTTTCGTTGGTTTGCAGCTTGGTATCCGTAATGGGATCCTTCGCGGTTGAAGAAGGCGCCTCAGCCACCGCAGGCGCATTCCCGTTAGTGCCTTTCAAAGGCGTTTCCAGTGGCAGTTCGTGGGTACGCGCCGCCTCGGCGGCAGTCTTGCCGGCGAAGGTCATTGTCCTGTTCTCCCGAACGAGAATGTTATAAACAGCGGCAGACTGCTCCTGCACAATATGCAGTCCTTTGCCGGTGGGTAACTTATAGTTCAGCAGGGGATTTCTAAGGCCGAGGTCCAGCAGTTCCTTGCGGGAGGCTTCCAGCCTGCTTAAAATGGATCCGATCATAACAGCAGTGAGAAACTGTAAATTTAGGTTTATTTCCTAAAACGGGGAAGCATAGACTTACAGTATGCTGCATCAGGAATTTTAAACAGGCTTTAGACCTTACCCTATATGGCGGAACTACGGAATTCGTACCACCGGTAGCCGTTTTGTATTAACGACAGGCCGGACCAAGGCCATCCGATGGCCTTTTGACGGGCTCCCACATCGGAAACTCCACCCCTTTGCTAAAGTTTACCATAACAGGAGGAAGGCGGTCTGCCATTTCACGGGCTATTTCCTCACTTCCAAAAATTTCTGTCATATCCCTGATAAACTCTCCCTTCTTGTCAATACTGGCATAATACTTCTGCCATTTCCGAATGTAACGTTTCTGGAAAAACCGCTGAATTGCTTTATACATAATGGTATATTTTAGTAGTGCAATAAATAGTTGCTAAAAACAATTGTAAAAATCGCAAAGGCTGATACAGCATAATAAACACTCTGCTTGAAACATGATTCCAGGAAAACAGCGCGTCTATACCTTTCCGATGCCAAGGCCTCCAGGTCTTTATTGTAGAGTAATTTCAACTGCTCGTTCATTTTATCGGCCAGGGTAATTTCATTCCCCGGTGTAAGGATGCAGAGGAAATCCCTTGCTTCACGATAATAATACCTGAGCAGCTTCAGAATACCGGGTTCCTCCGAATCAATCAAGGGCAGGGCATAAGCAATGGACCCGGCCAGCATAATGCCGAAAGCCAAAAATCCTATACCCAGTGGGTAGTCAATACTCCTTCCATATAACAATTGCTTCAGTAACAGCCTCAGTACCGGTATGGCTCCCGCTAGGACGAAGGAATAGAAAACAAACAACATACTAAACCGCGAAGCCATCTGATAGGCTAACGATGCATACTCCGCGCATCTTTTCTCGTTCAGTTCGATGAGAAAATCATTATCTAAAAATGATTTCATAAAGGTTAATTTTAACAATGGTTGAAATCAAATGTAAGTAGTTCTAACAAATCTCGGCTGTTCATTCTCATTCGTTGAAAAATGATCTGTTCATTCTCATTCGTTGAGGTGAGGAATCGCTGTTCATTCAACGAATGAGCGGGTAAGAAGCTTTACCAGGTTGGGTTTAGAGAGGAGTTCGATTTCCTACAGCCCTGCCAGCAACAGGGCTTTCGGTAAATGTATCATCCGGGAAAGTAGAACTGGGGAATAAGGCACCTGCGAATACCTGGCATTAAAATAGTTTGTAAAATACATACCATGGATTGATGCATTCAGTCGCAGGTCCGAACCAATCACCAATAAAAAAACGTTAGAAAAAAATAGTATAGCAGCCGCCAGTAATACTATATCGGAGATATGAAATTCAATAGTACAGCCACTTAGTTATATAACCATTACCTCACATAATAAAACGCCATCAACAAAAACACTACCACAGCCGGCGGCAACTCCTGCCGTAACCTCCGCAATGCCTTGCGCATATGCTGCTCCACCGTATTTACAGATATCCCCAGCCGCACCGCAATCTCCTGATTACTTAAATGCTCCTCCCTGCTCAGCAAAAATACCTTTCGGCATTGCTCTGGTAACAGATTAATACTTTTACGTATCCCCGCCATCAGCTCTTCCTGGAACAAACGCTGATACGGATCGTCCACCTGCGCCACCCGCTCCCCGGCCGAAGCCACATGCTGCTGCATGATTAACGTCTTCCTGAAATAATCATATAACTTATTACGTAATATAACCTGCAGGTAAGCGCCTACATTGGCAATACCGGCCTCCCTGCGATGATAGAAAGCCAGCATACACTCCTGCACCACCTCCTCCGCAATAAACCGGTCCCCTGATTTTTGCCAGGCAACACTTACCAGCACAGGAAAATAACGTTTGTAGATTTCCTCAAACGCCTTTTCATCGCCGCTTATCCATAGCGAGAGCAATTGTTGGTCAGTATGTTGTTGCAGATGGATCAATATTTGGCCACATGACGGGCCGTAAATATAGGCCAAATCACAGAATAGCAAAACAGGAAGATTTTTTTCCGGCAGGAGTAACGGTCAGGCCGTTTTCATTCGTCATATATATGTTCGAAGTAAAGAACTTACCAACTAAATGACTAAAAAAGAGTTGCAGGAACTGTTGGACAAGCACGCCGCCAACCAGCAAACTGCCGAAGAATCAGCCAAATTGCAACAGTGGTACGAGCAACTGGGCAACCATGCCCCGGCGCCGGATTGGGACCCGCATGCGCCGGCGTACCTGCAGGACCGCCTTCGGGAATTCAACGACCTGAAAAATCCTCCCAAACGCCGCTACCTGCGCATCATTAAAATATCACTGGCTACAGCAGCGGCCATCGCCGCGCTGGCCGTCATACTGTATAAACCATCCATTGTTACTCCCCCCGCTACCAACATCCATGGGCCCGTCGCCGCTACGACGCCGGCTGTACCCATCAGTGAAGCCACTGCATACGACCGGCACATCACCCTGCCCGACAGCAGCGTGGTGTTATTAAAGGCCGGCAGCACCCTGCAAATGGAGTCTGACTTTGAAGGTAACCGCCGGCAGGTAAGCCTTAAC
>Ga0164243_10001228_pt1 | contig 44284 bp, 45 predicted proteins | sample OricompcompostOP_FD_108781 | JGI IMG/M metagenome (GOLD analysis project Ga0164243, IMG submission 108781) | Organic Plus compost microbial communities from Emeryville, California, USA - Original compost - Organic plus compost (OP) | ecosystem: Engineered > Solid waste > Mixed feedstock >...
ATCGACAGCTCGTCGGCGCACCGCTGGACGAGGCCGTTGAACGAGGCGGAGTAGTCCTCCATCCACAGCGGGCCCTCGCCTTCGAGGAGCACCAGGTTGCCGGAGCCGACCGTGTCGAGGTTGAGGAACCAGGTGCGCTCGACGTCGAGGTACCGGAAGTGCCGGCGGGCGAAGCCGCGGATGCCCTGCTGGAGGGCCTCCTCGGCACCGGCCGAGACGAGCAGCACGCGCAGTCCGCGTACCGGGCGGTCGCGCAGGGCGCCGGCCAGGTCGATGAGCGCGGCCACGCCGCTGAGGTTGTCGTTGGCGCCGGGCACGGCGGGCCGTACGGCGATGTCGGCCAGCGCGGCGGCGGCGATCGCGCTGGCGGCCACGCCCGTACGGCGCAGGCCGCGCGAGCCGGTGGCGCTCCCGGCCGCGACCAGCGCGGGTCCCGCGACGACCGGCCACCACAGCGGCGGGTTCTGCGTGATGCGCTCCACGATCTGCGGGAAGCGGCGGACGAACCAGCGCTGCGCGGTCTGGTCGAACACCAGGCCGGTGGGCGCGGCGTCGTGGTGCACGGTGACGACCAGGGCGCGCGCCGCGTCCGGGTCACCGGTCTCGGCCACCACGTTGTACGCGGTACGGCGCGGGCTGAGCACCCGGCGGGCCAGCTGCGGGCCGCACGAGACGTCGTCCGCGATGCCCGCCGTGGCGGCCAGGCCGGCGAGCGTACCGGCCAGCCGCCGGCCGCGTCCGGCCGCGAGACCGCCCGCCGCGGCCAGCGCGCAGAGCGCGGCCACCGGCCAGGCGTACGAGCCGGTCGCCTCTTCCTCCTCCACCCGTGCGGGCCAGCCCAGCGCGGAGATCCGCCCGGCGATCCAGTGCGCCGCCTCCCGCTCGCCCTGTGAGGTCGGGCCGCGGCCCGGGAAGGCGAGGCGTTCGACGGTCGCGCGGAGGCTCGCCTCATCCGGGCGGGGGAGTGCGGGGAGGGGCATAGCCGAACTTTGCCACCTACTGGACGCGGCGTCTACCTGAGGGTAACTCGCGCTTTTCCGGTCACCGGAACGTCGCGATCCAGGCCGCGCCAGGTGCGGCCGATCGCCGGGCTCGCGGTGGCCAGCAGGTACGCGACGCCGCACAGCACCAGGGCGGCCCGTACGCCGGCCGCCTCGGTGAGGGCCCCGCCGAGCAGCCCGCCGAGCGGCATCGCCGCCCACGCCACCGCGGTGACCGCGCCCATGACGCGGGCGCGCAGCGCGCCCGGCACCCGTTCCAGCTGGGTCGCCCCCAGGATCGGGTTGATCGCGCCGGTCGCGACGGCCAGCACGACCATGCCGCCGAGCAGCGCCGGCAGCGGCACGCCGAGCATCAGCAGCAGGAACCGCGGCCCGCCGGCGACCACCATGGCCAGCACGAACGTGACGCGCCGGGGGAGGCACGCGCCGGCCGCGCCGTACAGGACGGTGCCGAGTACCGCGCCCGCGCTGAACGCACCGCTGATCGCGCCGAGTGCCAGCGGGCTGTGCAGCACGTCGCGCGCGTAGACGGGCAGCAGCACCTGGGCGTACGCCGCGTCCAGCAGGTTGGTGACCAGCACGAGCAGGCAGACGGCGCGCAGCAACCGGTCGCGGGCGAGGTACGCCAGGCCCTCGCGCAGCCGGGTGACGTACGGGCCGGTGACCGGATGCCGCTGCTCGGCGACCCGCCGGAGGGCCAGGCCGACCAGCGCGGCGGACAGCAGGAAGCTCAGCGTGTCGATGAGCAGCAGGTCGGCCGCGCCGAACACGGCGATCAGCGCCCCGGCCAGCGGCGCGCCCAGCATCTTGCCGCCGCGCGACGCGCCCTCAACCGCCGACATGGCCCGCTCCAGCGGCGTCCCCGCGTCCCGGGCCACCTCCGGCATCAGCGCCTCGCGCGCCGTCTCGCCCGGGGTGGCGAACAGCCAGCGGAGGAACAGCAGCGCGAGCAGCACGCCGTACGGCAGGCCGACGGTGCGCCACAGCACCGGGATGGCCGCCACCAGCACGGCCCCGGCCAGGTCGGCCAGGACGCTGGCCCGCCGGTACCCGAGCCGGTCGACCAGCGCGCCGCCCAGCCCGGCGGAGATCACCACCGGCGCGAGGGACACCGCCGCGGCCAGGCCGGTCCGCGCCGCGCTGCCGGTCGTCTCCAGGACGAACCAGGGGACGGCGACGGTGGTCAGCGTCGTGCCGGTGACGGAGAGCAGGTTCGCGGTGAGGAGGGCGAGCAGCGGCCTCCTCATGCGGCGGGCCGCGGCGTGGCGATCCGCAGGCCCAGCTCGACCAGGAACCAGCCGACCTTACGGCGTACGCGTTCGTGCGCGGGACGGTACGGAGGTAAACGCCGCAGGTCGTCGATGCGGGCGGCGGCCAGGGCACGGAGGATGTCGGGATGCATGGGGGCTCCTCGCGTCAGGAGGTACGGCGGGGGAAGAGCTGGATGCCGACGACGACCCGCTCGGCCTCGGGCGAGTCGGCGCTGGCGTCGTCGCGGTAGCGGTCGAGCACGGAGTGCAGCTCGGCGTTCAGCTGCTTGGCGCGCTCCGGCGTGAGCCGCAGCCAGGCGTCGGAGATGTCCGCGGCGTCGATCCACGGCTGGTGCCAGTCGTCCTTCTCCGACACGAACGCCGCGACCCGCTGCATGTGGTCGTCGAGCACGGTGTGGAAGAACAGGTCGAGCGCGCGGCTGGTCTCCGGGTCGCCCATGAACTCCTTCGCGTCGACCATCGTCCGCGCGTGGACGGCGCGCCACCAGCGCTCCCGGCCGCGAACGGTGTGCTCCGGGTCCTCCTCGATGAATCCGTGCGCCGCGAGCTGGCGCAGGTGGTAGCTGGTCGCGCCGGAGCTCTCGCCCAGGCGCGCGCCCAGGCTCGTGGCCGTGGCCGGGCCCTCCGTGCGCAGCAGGCCGAGCATGCGCGTGCGCAGTGGATGGGACAGCGCGCGGAGCTGCCGCGGTGTCACCCGGATCTGGTCGTTGTCGTCCACGCGTCCATGGTGAACGATGCAAAGACTCCTTTGCAAGCATTTATTTGCGGTAGCGGTGTGTGGACGCGCCGTGTTCGGCCGAAGTTCGGGTGCGTGCTATGTCCGGGTCGCCCGGAGGAGTCACCGTCAGAGCGTGGAACACCGCTGGTCAGCAGGTTCCGGCGGCCCCTAAGGGTGGGGGAAACCCCACTGCCGGCCGGATGGAAGACCCCACGCGAACCGGGGGGCTGCGCCATCGACCCGTGGCGCGCCGCCCGGAAGGCTGCGAGTACTGCCGAAAGTTGGGAGGTCGGGCCGATGACCTGGGTCGCCGTGGTGCTCGCCGTGGCCGGTGCGTGCTGCTACGCGTTCGGTGCGCGGCACCAGAACACGGCGGTGCGCGGGAACGGCGCGATGACGCTGCGCGGCCTCACGCGGCTCGTACGGGACCGGGGCTGGCTCATCGGGCTGCTGCTGCTCGCCGGCGGCACCGCGCTGCACGTCACGGCGGTGGCGCTGGCGCCGCTGACCGTGGTGCAGCCGATCGGGGCGCTCGCGCTGGCGCTGACCGCGATCCTGCACGCGCGGGCCCAGGGCATCCGGCTCAACCGGGCGTCGGTGGCGGCGATCGTGGCGTGCATCGGGGGTGTCGCCACCTTCGTCGCCCTGGCCGCCGGCGCGGTCCACCCGGACCCGGTCACCACGGCGGAGGCGGTCCGCGTGCTGGCGCTGATGGGCGCCGCGGGCGTCGTCCTCGCCCTGGTCGTCACGACCACCCGGGCGGGCCGGGCGCGGGCGCTGGCGCACATCGTCGCGGCCGGCGTGGCGTTCGGCTTCGTGGCCACGCTGACCCGGGTGCTGACCCAGCGCGTACGGGAGGGCGGCCTGGACGACCCGTTCCTGCTGGTCCCGGCGCTGGCCATCGTGACCGCACTGCTGGCCGGCGGCTGGTGCCTGCAGCAGGCGCACGCCGACGGCCCGCCCGACCTGGTGGTGGCCGGCCTGACCGTCATCGACCCGCTGGTCGCCGTGGCGATCGGCATCACCGTCCTGGGCGAGGCGCCGTACCTGGCCCCGGCGACCCTGGCCGCGCTCGCGGGGGCCGCGGTCATCGCCGCGGGCGGCGTCGCCGTCCTGGCCCGGCACCATCCCGACGCGACCGGCCCGGCCGCACCCGCGATCCCCGACCGCGAACCCGTGGCGCACGCGCGCCACGGCTGGGACACCGAAACGTTCGAGCTGAGGAGCTTGTTGTGACCAGACCACTGCGAATCCTGATCGGCGCCGACACCTTCCCGCCGGACGTCAACGGGGCCGCGCAGTTCGCCCGGCGGCTGGCCGTGGGCCTCGCCCGGATGGGGCACGAGGTGCACGTGGTCTGCCCGGCGACCGCGACCGAGATCGGCGCGGGCGTGGACGACGGCATCATCATGCACCGCATACCGGCGCACAAGACGCCGGCCCACCCGACCTTCCGGGTGTGCCTGCCGTGGCGGGCGCGCAAGGCCGTGTCGGCGCTGCTCGACGGGCTGCGGCCGGACGTCGTGCACGCGCAGGCGCACTTCATCGTCGGCCGCGCGCTGATCAACGAGGCGTCCCGCCGGCACCTGCCGGTGGTGGCCACCAACCACTTCATGCCGGAGAACCTGTTCGACTACGTGAAGATCCCGCAGCGGCTGCGCACGTACGCGGCGCGGAAGGCGTACGCGGACCTGTCCCGCGTGTTCGGCCGCGCCGACCGGGTCACCGCGCCGACGCCGCGCGCCGCGGAGCTGCTGCGCGCGGGCGGGCTGCCGATGGACGTCATGCCGGTGTCCTGCGGCATCGACATCGACAAGTACCGTTCGGTCACCGCACACGCGGACCGTCCGACGGTGCTGTTCGTCGGGCGACTGGACGTGGAGAAGAACGTCGACGAGCTGGTCCGCGCGCACGCGCTGCTGCCCGCCGAGCTGGACGTACGCCTGGAGGTCGTCGGCGACGGCTCCCAGCGGGACAAGCTGGAGGCGCTGGTCGACGAGCTCGGCACCCGGGCCCGCGTACGCTTCCACGGGTACGCGCCGGACGAGGAGCTGCTGGCCGCGTACGCCCGGGCCACCGTGTTCTGCATGCCGGGCACCGCGGAGCTGCAGAGCCTGGTGACGATGGAGGCGATGTCGGCCGGCAAGCCGGTCGTCGCCGCCGACGCGATGGCGCTGCCGCACCTGGTGCGGCACGGCCGCAACGGCTTCCTGTACCGGCCCGGCGAGGTGGGCGAGCTGGCCGCGCGGCTGGCCGACGTACTCGAGGCGCCCGCGTCCGTACGGGACCGCATGGGGGCCGAGAGCGGTGAGATCATCGCCCGGCACGCGATCGGCGCCACGCTGGAGACGTTCGAGGACATCTACCGGGACGTGATCGGCAGCGGTGCGCGCCGCGTGGTGGCGGACCGGTCGATCGGCGTGGCGCGGGCGGCCTGATGGACCAACGCCGGCCACTGCTGGGCGGCCTCGCACTCACCGGAGTCGCGGTGGCCGCCCTCCTCGGCGTGTACCTCCACCTGCGGCTGTCCGCCACGGTCAGCCCGATCCGCCAGACCGTCAGCGACTACGTCCTGGCCCCGGACGGCGCGGCCACCTTCGCGGCAATGTGCCTGTCCCTGGCCCTGGGCTCCCTCGGCCTGGTCAGCGCCGTCATCGGCCTGCGCCCGTACCCGGCCACCTCACCGCGCGCCACGCGCGGCGGCCCAGGCGCTGCCCGCGCGCCGCACCTTCGCGGCCCCGCGCGCGAGGGCTCGGCCGCGCGCGGGCACGTGATCGCCTTGCTGCTCAGCGCCTGGTGCCTCGGGCTGATGGTCGCCGCGCTGTTCCCGACGGACCCGATGAGCGGCCCGATGTCGCCCGCCGGGGAGGCGCACCGGTGGGCGATCGTGCTGGCGTTCGTGAGCCTGCCCGCCGCCGGGTGGCTGCTGTCCGGTACGGGCGCGCACGCCTGGACGCCGTACGCGGGCGCGCTGCGGTTCTGGTCACGGACCGCGTTCGCGTCGCTGGGATTCCTCATGATCACGTACGTGCCGGTGGTCTTCCCCGGCGTCATGTCCGGCCCGGTGATCATCGGCCTGAGCGAGCGGCTGGTGCTGTTCGTGCACCTGGCCCTGCTGGTGACGCTGGCGCGCCCGCTCGTACGGCCCGCGCCGGCCCCGATTCGGTCCGCCCCTAACACCGCCGAGCTGCGCGAACAGCCTGGATTTGTCACACCTGACGCTTAGTGTTCGGTGCACGGGCCGGACACCGGGTCCGGGCCCGTGACAGTGGGGGAGCATCCGATGGACGTCACCACCAACCAACCCGACGGCACACCCGCCTGGATCGACCTCGGGATTCCGGACATCGAGCGCGCGATGGCCTTCTACCGCGCGGTGTTCGGCTGGGAGTACCTCACCGGCACCGAGGAGACCGGGTACTACACGATGTGCCTGGTCCGCGGCCGCCCCGTCGCGGCGCTGTCCCAGCCGCCCGAGGTCGGCCCCGAGCACTGGTGGACGGTGTACTTCGCCACCGCCGACTGCGACGGCCACGCCAAGCGCGCCGCGGACGCCGGCGGCACCGTCGTCATGCCGCCGATGGACGTCATGACGGCCGGCCGCATGGCGCTGGTCCAGGACCCGGTCGGCGCCCAGTTCGGCCTGTGGCAGGGCCGCGACCATCTCGGCGCGGGCGTCGTCAACGAGCCGAACACCCTGCTGCGCAACGACCTCATCACGCCGAGCCCGAAGCCGGCCCGCGACTTCTACACGGCGCTGTTCGACTTCACCCTGGACGCCGACCCCAAGACCCCCGAGACCGACTTCACCTTCCTCCGCCGTCCGGACGGGCACGAGATCGGCGGCATCATCGGCGACGCCGGCGCCCGCCGATCCAAGTGGACCACGCTGTTCCTGGTCAACGACGCCGACACCGCCGTGCGCGCCGCCACCGAGGCCGGCGGCACCTGCCTGAACCAGGAGACCACCGTGTACGGGCGGATGGCGGTGCTGCTGGACCCGTTCGGTGCGGAGTTCTCCGTGGGCAGCGCGGCGTAACGGCTCAGCCGTCCTCGGCCTCCCAGCGCAGGAGGTCGCCGGGCTGGCAGTCGAGTACCTCGCAGAGCGCGGCGAGGGTGGTGAAGCGTACGGCCTTGGCGCGGCCGTTCTTCAGGACCGCCAGGTTGGCGGGCGTGATCCCGACGCGCTCGGCGAGCTCGCCCACGGACATCTTGCGCTTGGCCAGCAGCACGTCGATGTCGACGATGATCGGCATCAGATCACGTCGTCCAGCTCGGCCCGCATCCGCGCGGCCTGGGCGAGCAGCGCCCGCAGCACGAGCACGATGAGCGCGACGCCCAGGATGCCGAGGCCGATCCCGCCCATGATGAGGGTGACGCCCGGGTCGTCCCGCTGCCCCGGCGCGTTGATGGCGGTGACCGTGAACCACACGAGCGCGGCCGCCACGATCGCGCCGATGATGATGTCCACGTACCGGAAGGCGGCGTGGGAGAACACCGTCCCGCGCCGCGCCATCGTCACCAGCCGCCACACGCAGACCCCGATGACCTGCACCGTCGCGATCCCCAGGATCGTGACCACGCGCAACGCGGTCAGCGGCAGCGTCCCGTCCTCCGGGTCGTTCCCGCTCACCAGCGCCCACACCATCATCACCTGCACGAACACGGTGCCGGCGAGCATCACCACGAGCACGGCGCGCAGCGCGCGCACGGTCAGCCGTCCCATGCCCCGCCTCCCATCGAGTTACGATTGAAATCTATCGTTTTTCGATAGGTCGGGCAAGAGCGTCGGCCCCGGGAGTGGAACTCCCGGGGCCGAGGCGGATGGATCCGGCTACTTCGTCAGAAGCTGACGCAGCACGTACTGCAGGATGCCGCCGTTGCGGTAGTAGTCCGCCTCACCCGGGGTGTCGATGCGGACGACCGCGTCGAACTCCACGCCCGTGTCCGTGCTGACCTTGACCGTGGCCGGGGTGGAACCGGAGTTGAGGCCGGTCACGCCGGTGATCGAGAAGGTCTCCTCGCCGGTCAGGCCGAGGGAGTCGGCCGACTGGCCCTCGGGGAACTGGAGCGGCAGTACGCCCATGCCGATCAGGTTCGAGCGGTGGATGCGCTCGTAGGACTCGGTGATCACCGCGCGGACGCCCAGCAGCGCCGTGCCCTTGGCCGCCCAGTCGCGCGAGGAACCGGAGCCGTACTCCTTGCCGCCGATGATGACCAGCGGCGTGCCCTGCGCGGCGTAGTTCTGCGCCGCCTCGTAGATCGACGTCACCGGGCCGCCCGCGACGGTGAAGTCGCGGGTGAGGCCGCCCTCGGTGCCGGGCGCGATCTGGTTGCGCAGGCGGATGTTGGCGAACGTGCCGCGGATCATCACCTCGTGGTTGCCGCGCCGCGAGCCGTAGGAGTTGAAGTCCTTACGGGCCACGCCGTGCGCCTTGAGGTACTCACCGGCCGGGCTGTCCGCCTTGATCGCCCCGGCGGGGGAGATGTGGTCGGTGGTCACCGAGTCGCCCAGCTTGGCCAGCGCCCGCGCGCCGGTGATGTCGGTGACCGGCGCCGGCTCCATGCCCATGCCGTCGAAGTACGGCGGCTTGCGCACGTACGTGGACTGCTCGTCCCACTCGAAGGTGTTGCCCGTCGGGGTGGGCAGCGAGCGCCAGGTGTCGTCGCCGGCGAACACGTCGGAGTACGCCCGGGTGAACATCTCCTGCGCGACCGCGCCGTCGATGACCTCCTGGATCTCGTGCTGCGACGGCCAGATGTCGGCGAGGTACACCGGCTTGCCGTCCGCGCCCGTGCCCAGCGGCTCGGTGGTGATGTCCACGTGCATGGACCCGGCCAGCGCGTACGCCACCACCAGCGGCGGGGACGCCAGGTAGTTCATCTTGACGTCCGGGTTGATCCGGCCCTCGAAGTTCCGGTTGCCGGACAGCACCGCGGCCACCGCCAGGTCGGCGTCGTTGACCGCCTGGGAGATCGCCTCCGGCAGCGGCCCGGAGTTGCCGATGCAGGTGGTGCAGCCGTACCCGACCAGGTTGAAGCCCAGCTTCTCCAGGTACGGGGTCAGCCCCGCCCGCTCGTAGTAGTCCGTGACCACCTTCGACCCGGGCGCCAGCGACGTCTTCACCCACGGCTTACGGGAGAGTCCGCGCTCCACGGCCTTCTTGGCCAGCAGCGCCGCGCCCACCATGACCGACGGGTTGGAGGTGTTGGTGCAGGACGTGATGGCCGCGATCACCACGGCGCCGTGGTCGACCTCGGTCTCGGTCCCGTCCTCCAGGACGACGCGGGTCGGCTTGGACGGCCGCCCGTTCGGCGCCACCGCCGGGGCGTCCGACGCCGGGAAGGACTCCGCGCCGGCCTCGTCCACGCCGTCGTCGGCGACGTAGTTGCGTACGTCGCTCTCCCACTGCGACTTGGCGTCGGACAGCGCGATGCGGTCCTGCGGGCGCTTCGGCCCGGCGATCGACGGCACGACCGTGGAGAGGTCCAGCTCCAGGTACTCGGAGTACGCCGGCTCGTGCGCGGCGTCGTGCCACAGGCCCTGCTCCTTGGCGTACGCCTCGACCAGCGCGACCTGCTCGTCCGACCGGCCGGTCAGCCGCAGGTACTTGATGGTCTCGTCGTCGATCGGGAAGATCGCCGCCGTCGAGCCGAACTCGGGGCTCATGTTGCCGATGGTGGCCCGGTTGGCCAGCGGCACCTCGGCCACGCCGTCGCCGTAGAACTCGACGAACTTGCCGACCACGCCGTGCTGGCGCAGCATCTGCGTGATCGTCAGGACGAGGTCGGTGGCGGTGGTGCCGTCCGGCAGCTTGCCGGTGAGCTTGAAGCCGACCACCCGCGGGATGAGCATCGAGATCGGCTGGCCCAGCATGGCCGCCTCGGCCTCGATGCCGCCGACGCCCCAGCCCAGGATGCCCAGGCCGTTCTGCATGGTGGTGTGGGAGTCGGTGCCGACGCAGGTGTCCGGGTACGCCTGGCCGTTGCGGTCGAAGACGACGCGCGCCAGGTGCTCGATGTTCGCCTGGTGCACGATGCCGGTGCCGGGCGGGACGACCTTGAACTCGTCGAACGCGGTCTGGCCCCAGCGCAGGAACTGGTACCGCTCGCGGTTGCGCTCGTACTCGATCTCCACGTTCCGCTGGAAGGCGTCCTCCCGGCCGAACACGTCGACCTGCACCGAGTGGTCGATGACCAGCTCGGCGGGGGCCAGCGGGTTGATCTTGGCCGCGTCGCCGCCGAGGTCGGCGACCGCCTCGCGCATGGTGGCGAGGTCGACGACGCACGGGACGCCGGTGAAGTCCTGCATGATCACGCGCGCCGGCGTGAACTGGATCTCCTTGCTGGGCTGGGCGTTGGGGTCCCAGCCCGCGAGGGCGCGGATGTCGTCCGCGGTGATGTTCGCGCCGTCCTCGGTGCGGAGCAGGTTCTCCAGGAGCACCTTCAGGCTGTACGGGAGGCGGGCCGAGCCCTCGACCGCGTCCAGCCGGAAGATCTCATAACTCGCCTCGCCGACGCGCAGATCGCCGCGGCTGCCGAAGCTGTTGGCGGACACGCTCTCACGCCTCCTCGGGTTTCATCGTCCGTTACCTGGCCGGGATAGGTATCCCTGCGTGCGATCCTCCCGCAACCGCGGACCGGTATCGCCAGTGAGGCTTGCCTAACCCCGGAGGATTTATCTCGATGTCAAGATATCGCGGTTTTGCCGCGACGTCGAACCGGTCGCGCGCAGGCAATAAGGTGGAGGCCTTACTCCGGCCCGAAAGTGATCATGAAGACCTTTGACGATCTGTTCGCCGAGCTGTCCGAGAAGGCGCGGACGCGCCCCGCGGGCTCCGGCACGGTCGCCGCGCTCGACGCGGGCGTGCACGCGATCGGCAAGAAAGTCATCGAGGAGGCCGCCGAGGTGTGGATGGCGGCCGAGTACGAGTCGGACGAGCGCGCCGCCGAGGAGATCTCCCAGCTCCTGTACCACCTGCAGGTGATCATGCTCGCCCGCGGTCTTCGGCTCGACGACGTCTACGCGCATCTCTAGCCGGGATCTGCTCTTTCCCGGATCCCGGCCGCCTGACGTCCTCAGCCGTTCATCACCGCCAGGAGACCCGTACATGATCCGCATCGCCGTGCCCAACAAGGGCATGCTCGCCGAACCCGCCGCCACCATGCTGCGCGAGGCCGGGTACGCCCAGCGCAAGGACCCCCGCGAGCTGGTGCTCGTCGACCCCGAGAACAACACCGAGTTCTTCTTCCTGCGGCCGCGCGACATCGCCGTGTACGTGGGGGAGGGCACCGTGGAGGCCGGCATCACCGGCCGCGACATGCTGCTCGACTCCGGCGCCCCCGCCGATGAGATCCTGCCGCTCGGCTTCGGCGGCTCCACGTTCCGCTTCGCCGCGCCGAACGGCGCGGCGATGACGCCGGAGGACCTCAACGGCAAGCGCATCGCCAGCTCCTACAACGGCCTGCTGAACCGGTACCTCACCGAGCGCGGCATCGACGCCCGGGTGATCCGGCTCGACGGCGCCGTGGAGTCGGCCATCCGGCTGGGCGTCGCCGACGTGATCGCCGACGTGGTGTCCACCGGCACCACCCTGCGCAACGCCGGCCTGGAGACCTTCGGCGACCCGCTGCTGGAGTCCGAGGCCGTGCTCATCCGGCACAACGCGACGGCGGAGACCCCCGCGTTCAGCCAGTTCCAGCGCCGGCTCGAAAGCGTCCTGGTGGCCCGGAACTACGTGATGATGGAGTACGACATCCCGACCGACAAACTGGAGGAGGCGGCCGCCGTCTCCCCCGGCGTGGACGGCCCCACGGTGTCGCCATTGCACCGCGAGGGCTGGGTCGAGGTCCGCGTCATGGTCCCCCGGCAGAAGGCCCAGCCGATCATGGACGAACTCTGGGACGTCGGCGCCCGCGCCATCCTCGTAACAGACATCTACGCCTGCCGCCTCTGAGGCACGGGAGGAAGTCCTCACCCCGCGAGCCCCGCGCCCGCCCGGGATAAAGGCCTCGCTTCGCGAGACTGATTTTTTGGCGCGTGCGGCCGCCTTGGGTGGTTGGGCGCCGTTCGCGAAGTGCGGGCAGGATTCCGGGCGGGGTCTGTGCAGATTCTTGGCACGGGGGCGTTGTGGTACTTCCAGGGTGCCGGGCCGGTCATGGCTCGCTTCGCGCGTCATGGGGTTGATGCCCGCCGCAGGCGAAGGATCGGCGCCCTGGCTGTACAACAACGGCGTGGCCAACAAACTGCAGGCCCTGCTCAGACCCGCACTTCGCAAACGGCGCCCAGCCACAACGGCGGCCGCACGCGCAAAAAATCAGTCTCGCGAAGCGAGGTCTTTGGCGTGGGGTTCACCTCGTGCCCGCCGCCGCGTACCGCCGGGCGAGCCGGGTGAAGGCGGCTCGGAGCTCCTCCGGGCCTACGACCTCGATGTCGGTGTCGAAGCGGCCGATGGAGGCGGCCAGGGCGGGCCAGGACCAGGAGCCGAGGATCAGGCGGCAGCGGGTGGGGCCGAGTTCCTCGACGACGCCGTCGGTCACGTACGGGACGACCTCGGTGGCGGGGCGGTCGAGGATCACCTCCCCACGGCACGGCCACTCGCCGTCGCCTTGGAACCGGGCCGATACGAACGCGGCCACGCTGCCGCCGGGCAGCTCGCGGGGGGTGAACCGCGGCCCGTTCGGGGTGCGCGGGGTGATGCGGTCGGCGCGGAAGGTGCGCCAGTCCTCGCGGTCGAGGTCCCAGGCGACCAGGTACCAGCGGCCGCCCCAGGTGACCAGGTGGTGCGGCTGCGCGCGGCGCGGTACGGGACTGGTGGAGTAGTCGAAGCGCAGCACCTCGCGGGCGTGGACGGCGGCGGTGAGCGCCACCAGGACGTCCGGGTCGACCTGCGGCGACGACCAGGCCGTACGCCGCTCCACCGCGGTGACCTGGAACGTGTCGATGCGGTGCCGCAGCCGGGCCGGCATCACCTGCCGTACGGTGTGCAGCGCCCGGGTCGCGGCCTCCTCGATCCCGGCGCCGGTGGCCGCCGCGGTCTGCAGCGCCACGGCCAGCGCGACGGCCTGCTCGTCGTCGAACAGCAGCGGCGGCATCGCGGCGCCCGCCTCCAGCCGGTACCCGCCGTCGGGCCCCTTCCCGGCCACCACCGGATACCCCAGCTCGCGCAGCCGGTCGACGTCGCGGCGCACCGTACGCGGGCTGACCTCGAGCCGCTCGGCCAGCACCGCGCCCGGCCAGTACGGGCGGGCCTGGAGCAACGAGAGCAGGGCCAGCAGGCGGGCGGAGGTCTTCGGCATGTCTTTCATTCTGCCGCGAGTAGAGGACACATCCTGTCCGCTACCGCTGCGAATGTGTGGGCCATGACGAACCACGACAAGGCCGAGCGGGACGACCTGATCGCCCAGCTCGCGGACGTACGTTCCGCGCTCACCCGGTCCGTCCAGGGACTGACCGACGAACAGGCCGCCGAGCGGCCGACGATCAGCGCGCTGTGCCCCGGTGGCGTGATCAAGCACGTGACGGCGATGGAGGAGGGCTGGCTGCGCTTCGCCGCCGACGGCACGACGACGAGCTACGACCTGCCCGAGGGCGTGACCTGGGCGGACATCATGGCCGGCACGGCGCGCGAGGTCCCGCAGTGGATGATCGACCACCAGAACGGCTTCCAGGTGCGGCCCGGCGAGACCGTGGCCGGGATCCTCGAACGGTACGAAGAGGTGGCCGCCCGTACGGAGGAGACCATCACCGCCATCCCCGACCTGTCCGCGACGTACCCGCTGCCGCCGGCCCCCTGGGGCGATCCGGGCGGAGAATGGAGCGCGCGCCGGGCCATCCTGCACGTCATCCACGAGACCGCCCAGCACGCCGGCCACGCCGACATCATCCGCGAGACCCTGGACGGGAAGACGGCGACCTAGCGCATGATCGTACGCAGCACCTGCGCGCTCAACCGCGCGTGGGGCCGCCGTCGAGGCTGGTCGCCGTTTGCGAGGCGCGGGCATCACACCCGCGCGGGGTTGCGCGTAGCGAACCCTGATCGGCTCGGCACCCTGGAGGTACCACAACGCCCCCGTGCCTGGACTCTGCACAGGATCCCGCCCTGCATCCTGCCCGCACTTCGCAAACGGCGTCCAGCCAGGCACATGGCCCACGCGTAAGAAATCAGTCGCGCGAAGCGAGGCCTTTTCGCCGTGCAGCGCGAGAGCGTGGGACGCGTCCCAGGCCCTACGCCCACCCCCAGGGCCATGTCCAGAAGACGGAGGGGCCGGGTGGGTGGGTGCGGAGTTCGGCGGGGGTGAAAAGGCCGTCCTCGTCGTTGTCGACGATGAGGTTCCAGCGGCGGGACGCGGCTTCGGCGATTTCGAGGGCCAGCTCGGGGCTGCCGGGGGAGCGGGACAGCTCCAGGGTGACGTCCTCCCGGGGAGGGGAGCCGAGTTTCTCCTCGTACTCGGCGTCGTCCTCGGGGTCGTAGACGCGGTGGCCTTCGGGGCCGTGGATCCATACGTGGTCGGCGCCGCGGGAGACGCGGAGGCGGCCGGACGTGTCCGGCTCGCCGTCGAGCCCGGTGACGAGGTCGTGGAACGCGTCGGGATCGACCGGCTCGCCGAACACGAGCATCACGGTCATCGACATCTGCTCGCCCCCATCAGACGTCGTCGCCAAGTCTGCGGAGCGCGTCCTTCAGCTCATCCATGTCTTTCACGACTATACACTTTCCGCCGGTCTTGTCTTTGACGTCTCTCTCGAGTTGCTTCCGGGCATTGGGCTTCATCTTTGAATTGTTCGCGAATAGGATGACGGGCTTGCCGTCAGGGTTCCGGTTCTTTTTGTCCTTCCAGATCGAGTCGACCTGGCCGGCCTTGCCGCCGGGGTTCTTGCCGCCCGCGATCTCGATGATGGCGTGCTCGGTCTCCGCGTCGGTCTCGCCGTCTTTTCCGTTCTGTCCGTACTTCTTCTCGAAGTTGACCAGCTTGTCGCCGAGCTCCTTGCCGACGATTCCTTCGAGTTTCTTCTTGTCGTCCGTGGCCTTCAGGGCGTTGTCGACCTTGGATTTGATGGTATCGCGGTTCGCGTCGTCGGCTATTTTCTTGGCGTAGTCGGCGGCCTGCTTGTTCAGCGGAGTGGGGTCGTCATCCGCGCGCTGCTTCGCCTTCCTGGCGTTCTCGCGCAGGTCCTTGATCAGGTTGTCGGCGTCCTCGAAGCGGCCCTTGGAGTTCGCCGTCTTGATGTCGTTGTAGGTCTTCAGCCGGTCCGCGGCGGACTTCGCGGCGGCCTCCGCGTCCTCGGCCTTCTTCAGCTTGTCCCGGTCCTCCTTGCTGCAGCTCGGGCCCATGGGGGCGCCGAACCGGACGACGTGCGGGAGGTCCGGGATGTCGACCGGGCCGCCGAGCGCGACCGTGCAGCCGTCCTTACGCAGGAGGTCCTTGAGTTTCTTCAGGTCGTCCGCGGCCTTCTTGGCGGCCTGCTGCGCGCCCTTCAGGTCGCCCCGCCTGGCCGCGTCGATCGCGTCCTTCGCGCCGTTGGTCAGCGAGTCGGACAGCTTGTGCTCGTCCTCTTCCTTCTTGTCGTTCTTCCGCCGGTCCTTATTTTTTTTGTCTTTGTCTTTGTTGTCCTTGTCGTTCTTCTTCTTGTCCTTGCCGAGCCTGCCCAGCTTGCCGAGCCGGCCGAGGTCGCCGAGTTCGCTGGCGCCGGGAATGAACCAGCTTCCGACGTTGGCGATCAGTTCGCCGACGCCCTCGTTGATGTCCCCGTTCTTGATCTTCTCGATCGCGTCGCCGAAGAACAGATGCTCCAGGGACTTCCCGGGGTTCTTGAAGAAGTCCCCGATCTGCTTGATGAAGCCGATCGGGTCGGAAAGGATGTTCCCGATCCCCTTGAACATGTTGGCAATGGCGTTGCCGAAGCCCTTGGCGGTGTCGATGAGGCCATCGCCGATGCCGCCGAAGAAATCGTTGACGTCCTGGTTCGCGCAGATGAACCACTTGACGCCGCTGCAGTCGCGCTTGTGCCCGCCGTCATCGCCGCCGTCGTCCTTGGGCGCGTCGTCGCCCTTGTGGCCCAGGGGGTGCAGGCGGCGGTCCGGCGTGGCGCAGCCGTCCTCGCCACTTCGCAGGACGCGGCAGATCGCCCCCTCGGTACCCGAGGCGATCTTGGACGGGACGCCGAGCGCGGTGAGGCCGCCGAGGATCATCGCGACGAGCGCGATCAGCGCGGCGTACTCCAGGACCGAGGCGCCCTCGTCGGCCGACGTCCGGCGGAGGCGGAGCCGGAAGCGGGACGGGATCCGGACCTCGCCGCCCCACAGGTCCGGCGTGCGGTCCCGGGCGACCAGCACGGTCAGCGTGACCGGCACGATGAGCTGCAGGTACCCCGGCGCGTAGCCGTTGCCGAGATCGGACATGGCGAAGGCGATCTCCACGCCGAGGACGGTGAGCACCGCCCATCGCGGCACGAGCCGGCGGGTCAGGTACCCGGCCAGCACGCCGCCTGCGACCTCCGGCAGTACGGCGATGAGCATCCCGCCGATCTGCACGGCGGCCGGGTGATGGACCACGATCACCAGGACCGACCAGGCCACCGCGAAAAGCGCGTGAACGAGCAGGACCCAGCGCACGATCCGCGGGGCCCGCGCCGGTGGTGGCGCGTCGGAAAAATAGTCGAGCGCAGTCATAAGAGGGGCTCCACTGCCGAAGGCTCGCATTTGGGCGCTGCAACGTTACAAGCCGGCAGGTTAAACGCACATAAATGACGGCGGCGGCCCGGAGGCCGCCGCCGTACGGGCATTTCTCATTGACGCGTCAGATCGTCTCGCCGAGGTCGCGGAGGGCCTGTTTCAGCTCGTCCATGTTCCGGACGACCACGGAACCGGTCTCCTTTCGGACCATGTTGAGCGCGTTGGTCTTCATGTTCGGCGCGTACATGATCACCGGCTTCCCCGACGGGTTGGTGATGGCGCTGTTCTTGTTCCGGTTGATCTGGGCCGCTTTACCGCCGGCCTTCTTGCCGTTGGCGATCTCGATGATCGCCTTGTCGGTCTCGGCGTCGATCTCGCCGTCCTTGCCGTTCTTCCCGTACTTCTTCTCGAAGTTGGTCAGGTGGTCGCGGAGCGCGTCGCCCACGTCCCCCTCGACCTTCTTGTTCGGGTCCGCGGACTTCAGCGCGTTGTCCACCTTGGAGTTGATGACCTTGCGGTTCGCCTCGTCCGCGGCCCGCTCGGCGGCGCGCGCCGCCCGGTTGTTCGCGTCATCGGGACGGTCGTCGGCGCGTTTCCTGGCGTCGTTGGCGTCGTCGCGCAGCTTGCCGATCAGGTTGTCGGCGTCCTCGTACCGTCCGTTCTTCAGCGCGTCGTCGATGTCCTTCTGCGTACGGAGGCGGTTGGTGATGGACTTGGCGATGTCGACCGCGTCCTGCGCCTTTTGGACCGCGTCCTTGTCGTCCTTGCTGCACGCGGGGCCCATCGGGGCGGCGAACCGGCCGAGGTGCGGGAGCGACGGGACGTCGAACGGGGCGAGCGCGATGGCGCAGCCGTCCTTCTTCGCGTCGTCCTTGGCCTTCTTGAGGTCGTCCTCGGCGTTCTTCAGCGCGTTCTGGGCGCCCTTGAGGTCGCTCTTGTCGCCGGCCTTCAGCGCGTCGTCGGCCTGCTTCGCCGCGTCGTTCGCCGCCGACTTGCCCGGGTCGCCCTTGCCGTCTTTCCCGTCCTTACCGTTCTTGCCGCCCTTCCCGGTCTTCCCGAGTTTGCCGAGTTTGCCGAGGGCGCCGGCCTCACCGGCGCCGGGGATCAGCAGTGACCCGGCGCTGGCGAACAGGTCGCCGAGTCCTTCGCCGATGTTGCCGTTCTTGAAGTTCTCGATCGCGTCGCCGGTGAAGATGTTCTTCAACGTGTCGACGGGATGGGTGATCGCGTAGCCGATCCCTTTGAAGAATCCGACGGGATCGGTGAATATCTTCCCGATTCCCTCGAACATCCCGGCGATCGTCTTGCCGACGCCTTTGAAGAAGCCGGCGACGGTGTCGCCGAAGCCCTTGAAGAAGTCGCCGATGCCCTTGCCCAGGCATTTGAAGAAGCCGACGAAGCCGCTGCATTTGCTCTTGTGGCCGCCGCCCGAGTCGTCCTTTCCGTGGTCGTCGGTACCCGCGGCGGCCGCGTCGACCGAGGCGCACGCGCCGCCCTTTTCGCCGCCGTGCATGATGTGGCAGATCGTGGCCTCGGTCTTCACCTGAAGCTGCGTCTGCACGCCGAGCGCGGTGAGGCCGCCGAGGATCAGCGCGGCGAGTACGACGAGGGCGGCGTACTCGACCACCGAGCCGCCCTGGTCGTCCGTGCTCCGCCGGCGGAGCCGGATCGGGCGGGTGGTGGCCCACACGTCCGGCGTACGGTCCCGGGCGACCAGTACGGTCAGCGCGACGGGCACGATGAGCTGCACGAACGCCAGGCCGTGGCCGTTGCCGAGGTCGGAGACCGCGAACGCGATCTCGGTGCCGAGGACGCCGAGCACCGCCCAGCGCGGTACGGGTTGGCGGCCCAGGCGCCAGGCCAGCACGCCGCCGCCGATCTCCGGCAGTGCGAGGACGCAGAGCGCGGCCAGCTGCTCGGCGGTCGGGTGATAACGGATCACCATTGCGGCGGACCAGGTCACCGCGAGAATCGCGTACGCGAACATCGCGTAGCGCACAATCCGCGGGACCAGCGGCCGGGAATGGCTCTGGGCATCAGAAAAATAGTCGAGCGCAGTCATAGCGGGGGACTCCACTGCCTCGAATCGTCGTTTTCAGTTGGCGCGCACGACGTTAAGCGCGGCGGTGGGGTCCCCGCATGGGTCTCCGGGCCCAAATCAATCGGGCCGGGTCCCTTAAAAGGATATGAAGGCCAGGTACTTCGCGTCGCGAAAATGGCAGGTCAGTGCGGTGGGGCGGCGGGGTGGGCGGGGGCCCAAACGCGGGAGCCGTGGACGGTCGCGGCGTTTGGGCCCGGCCCGGTGGGAACCGCGGTGGGCGGTGCCGCGTCTACAGCTCGGCCGGTTCCCGGCGCAGCGTCACCTCGCGGCCGGACGCGGTGCGTACGGTGACCGCGTGCACGCCCGGCCGGCCGCGCACGATCTCCAGCGGCAGCCGGTCGAAGGTCTCGGCGCCGACGTGCTCGCGCAGTTCCCCGGCGTCGGCGCCGATCTCCAGCCGGGTCACCGCCGTACCGCGATCGCCGTGCTCGGCCGCGCCGCGGTCCGGGTTGGTGGCCGGGTCCTCCCGGTAGAACCAGTTCGGCAGCCCCCGGCGCCATCCGGCGAAGGCGCGGTCGGTGCCGGGCGCGGTGATGATGATGCGCTGGGTGCCGTCGGGCTGGACGCGGCCCGGCGCCCGCTGCACCTCGCCGCCGAGCCGCTCCGCGACCGCGGTCAGCTCCTCCAGGGTGTCCGCGCGCAGGCTCCAGAACATCCACCGGTCGCCGTCGGCGACGACCCGGTCGAACCAGGCGGCCGCCGCCTCGCGCTCGGACGCGGGGGCCGTCACCGCCTCGACCTCCAGGTAGACGTCCTCACCGAGCGGGAAGATCGTGTTCCCGATGCTCCCGGCGAGGACGCCGCCGTAGTAGGAGGCGAGCCCGGTCTCCTCCCGCACCCGGCGAACGCCGTCGTCCAGCTCGCGGACGCCCAGGCAGAAGTGATCAAGATGGAACATGCCGGTCCTCGGGGAGGTCGCGGATGAAGGCGGACCAGGCCGTGCGGGGGACGGTGAGATGCCCGGCCGTGCGGTTCTTGCTGTCCCGGACGCCGATTTCCTGGGGGAGAGGGGCGACCTCGACGCACTGCGTGTTGCCGCCGCCGCTGTAGCTGGACTTGCGCCAGAACGCCGCGACCTCCACGCAGTTGGTGTTCGCGCCGTCGCTGTAACTGGACTTGCGCCACTCGATCATTGCTCGAGCTCCTCGATGACGGCCGATATGTATTCGGCCGACTGGTCTGGGGGCATTGCTGCGGCAATAATCCCATCGAAGGCCCGTTCCTCCCGTAGTACGGCGCGCCGATTATCGAAGACCTCGCCCTCGCCACGGCTGTCCGTGCGTACGAGCGGGCGGCCGTTCTCGAAGCTGAGGATCGTGAGTTGCCCGGCGATGCCCGGGTGCAGTCCCGCCATCGTCGGCATGACCTGGACGCTGACGTTCTTCGGGAGTGCGAGCAGGCGAGCGAGTTGGGCGAGATGGACGTCAGGGCCGCCGATGATGCGCTCGATCGCAGACTGCTCGATGATCGCGCGAACCTCGGCTCGCTGGAGGACGGCCTGGCGATGCAGGCGTAGCTGGACCTGCTCTTCGAGGTCCAGCCAAGGCGTGAGGGCGTCGATGAGGGTCCGAGCGTAGTCCGCAGTCTGGAGGAGGCCGGGGATGAACCCCATCTCGTACGTACGGATTCGGCTCGCGGTTTGCTCGCGCTGAACCCAGTCCCGGAATCCGGATGAGTCGTCCCGGGCGAAGGTGCCCAGATCGATTAGAACGCCATTTTGTTTGTAGTGCGCATCGTAGAACTGGGCAAGAGCCTCCGATGGAGGACGCAGCCCCTGCTCCACCATTCCGATGGCCCGGTCGGAATACCTGGCCTTTTCTCCGATCTGCTCCTGTGTCTCGTCGTGCTCCGCCCGAAGGCGTCGCACGATTTGCCCGAATGCTGTCCTGAAGTCCAATCGCACACACCCCGCTCGTTCGGCGCTTACTACTGTTCGTAACCGTACTGGCGCCGACAGGATGTGGGGCATGAATTCGGCAGAACGGCTCGCGGAACGGCTCGACGCCCAGGGAATCGGGCTCGACCGGCTGCGCGCGGATTTCACCGGCTGGCAGATCTGGTATTCGGGCCGGTCCCGCCATTTCCATGCCCATCGCGTGGCCACCCCGGGCGGATTCCTTGAGCGGGAGAACGACCCCCGCCGATTCCACGTGGCGGCGCGGACAACGGGCCGCCTCGCCGTACTGCTGCTCGCCCAGACCCTTCTCGACGCCGACACATGAAACGGACCGATCGAATGAGCAACCACGCCTCGTGGGCCGCCCACCACCTCCCGGCGGACACCCCCGTACGCCACCTCATCGACCCCGCCGACGACGAAACCCCCATCCGCCTCCTGTTCGGCCCCGCCGACCATCTGGAGCTGGCGATGCCCGCGTCCCTGGCCGCGCGGGTGATCGCGGCCCTGGGCGAGGCGGGGGCCGACCTGGAGACTGCCGCCGGAGCCGGTCTCACCTAGGGGAGGTCGCCCGGGCACGCTGGGCCGCGCAGTGCGGCTTCCATCCGGCGGCGGCGGAGGTGCCAGTGTGCGGCGGCCAGGGGGATGACGCCTACGGGGTACCAGGCGACGTCGACGGCGTCGAACCGGGCGCCCAGTAGCTGGCGGGCGAACCAGCTGTGCGCGGAGATCGCCGCGGGAATGGGGGTGAGCTGGGCGAACTCGGTGAACCAGCAGTACGCGAGCGCGACGCCGCCGGCGAGCACCGGTGAGATCCGCGGCCGGATGAAGAGCACGATCGTGTAGACGATGGCCCCGGACAGGGCGGCGCCTGAGTACTGCTCGATCGGCCCGTCCAGTACGGCGCGGATCGCGTAGGCGGCGCCGGCGCATGCGGCCGCCGTGACCACCATCAGCGGCCGGGCCCAGCGCGTGGCGAGCGGCATCGCGCAATCATAAGTGCCGATACCGGGCGGCATTGTGTGATGCCGGGCGGTCTGCCATTCTCGCCCGGCATGGTCGGTGATCGGCTTTCCGGGGCGGCGCTGGGGCGCTCGGCCGCGTCCGCGGGCGGGGCGGTGGCGGGGTTCGTGGTGGCCGTGCCGCTGGGCGCCTACCTGGCGTTCGTGCTGTTCGTACGCGTCGGCGTGCCGTTCGTGAACGCCATCCTCGACGGCGCGCTGACGCGGGACATGCCGGGCGTCCAGGCGTTCATCGTGGGCGCGCTGCTGGTCGTCGCCGCGGTCGTCGTGGCGGTCTGCCTGGTGTTCGCGCTGGTGGCGCCGATCTTCGTGCTCGTACCGCTGCTGGGCACGGCGACGGCGCTCCGCCTGTCCCGCGCCGGGGTGATCACGCGGACGCTGTGGCTGACGTTCGCGCTGGTGACCGCGCTGGCGGCGGCCGTACTGACGGTGCTGTGGGCGCTGGACGCCCGGCCACAGTGGTGGATGTGGCCGGGCCTCGTCTGCATCGGAGCGTTCCTCGGCCGGTTGATCGTCGAGCTGAGCGACCCGGGTTCGGCCGATCAGCCGGCCGATCTCTCAACGGTCGGGAAGCGCTGGAAGCGGCTCGGCCTGGCGTGGCTCGTGCTGCTCGTCGTGGGCGTCGCCGGCGGAGTCGCCCTGGCCGTCGGCACGCTGAACGTCGTCCACCCGTGAGGCCGTACGGCCGGTGAACGTGTACGTGGCGCCGACCAGCAGCGCGCCGCCGACCAGGTTGCCGACGCCGACGTACAGGAGGTTGCGCGCGAACGCGCCGATCGTCGCGCCCGGCACGCCCTCGAAGATGCCGAGCGAGAACGTGGTCATGTTGGCCACCACGTGCTCGAAGCCGGACGCGACGAACGCCAGCAGGCACCAGAAGATCAGCGCCAGCTTGGCGCCGTCGGACCGCGTACGGGCGCCCATCCACACGGCCAGGCAGACCAGGAAGTTGCAGAGGACGCCGCGGAAGAACAGCGCCGTCGCGCTCTCCGCCGACTTCGCCTTCACCAGCGACGCCAGCAGCGCCTCACCGGCGGGCGGCTTGCCCGGCGTGGTCACCGCCAGCACGCCGCTCTCGTGCACGAGCCAGGCGAACAGCCCGGACCCGGCCAGGTTGCCGACGAACGAGAACACGATGACGCCCACCGCGACCAGCACACCCGTACGGCGGGCCAGCGCGCCCTGCGTCATCGTCATCATGTTGCCGGTGGACAGCTCCGACCCGGCGAAGACCACCAGGGTCAGCGCGACGCCGAAGACCAGGCCCTGGACGAGCTTCGCCCACGGTGACGCGGCGGCGGCCAGCGGACCGGTGACGACGATCAGCAGGACGACGGCGACGCCCACGTACGCGCCGGCCAGCATGGCGCTGACCAGGTACCGGCCGGGTCGGCGGGCGGCGGCCGCCTTGTCCACGGCGGCCGCCGCCTGGTCGTCGAGCGCCTCGGGGACGGGGATGGGCACGATGTCTCCTTCCGGTCGGGGAACCGTCCGAAGAGGAAACCGTGCGCGCTGCCTCGTGAGATGTCCGGTCAGTTAGTTGTCAGTAAGCAATTTCTCACGGTGCGTGAGCCGGCGGGTGTGAGGTGAACACGCCGATGCCGTTGGCGACCGCGCGTTCGGTGCCGTCGGACGGGACGTTGCGGACGGTCGCCGCTTCGGCGCCCGGGTCGCGGACGGCGATGGCGGACGAGCCGCCGCCGTCGAGGTCCACGCCGTCGGTGGCGCCGGCCGCGCCGAGCAGGGCGGACAGCTCCGCCATCGTGACGCCGGCGCTGGTGGCCGAGCGGCCGTCGATGACCATGAGGTACAGGCGGCGGCCCGCGTCGCCGAGGCCGGCGGCGGTGCGCGGGGCGGCGCCGGTCGTCTCCAGGCCGGGTACCGGGGCGCCGGCGCGGCGGATGGGGAGGCCGCCGATGGCGAAGCGGAGGTGGTCCGGGCCGGTCAGGTGGTACGTGAGCCGTACGTGGTCGCCGGGGTGCAGGGTACGGAGGCGGTCGGCGCCGTCGTCGCGGCCGACCAGGACGGTGGTGTCGCGGGGGATGGGACCGGCGCCGACGGTGCCGGCGGTCGCGGTCACCGTGTTGTGGCGGATGGTGACCTCGGTGGTGTCCGTGCTGCACGGGGCGGTGCGGTCGGTGTCGCTGCCGCAGACCGCGCGTTCGCGGGGCGCTGGTCCCCAGGCGTGGGTGAACGCGCCGATGGCGTCGTCGGGGATGGCGTACTGGTTCAGGGCGCGTACGGCGAGGCGGGTGCGGCCGTAGGTGAGGGTGCCGGTGAGGTGCAGGTCGGAGAGCCGGGCGGTGCCGGTGCGGGTGATGCCGAGGACGTCCTCGTCGGTGGCGCCCGGGGTGAGGGCCGGGCCGAAGCGCTGGCCGTCGGGGACGGCGGCTTTGAGGTCGTGGCCCGCGGTCACCTCGGGGCCTACGGAGGAGCCGGTGGGTACCACGCCCGGGTGGGTCTCGGTGATGTTGAAGAAGTCGCCGTTGACGCCGGCGATGGCGTGGCGGGCGTTGGTCATCGCGGAGACCGTGGCGCGGGCGGCTACGTCCTGGGGGTGGAGGAGGCCGATCGTGGTGCGGCGGTTGGCGAGGTCGGCGTCGAGGAGGTAGCCCTGGATCGGGCCACCGGAGGCGGTCGCGGTGAACGTCGTGTACGTGACGCCGGGGGCGAGCGTGGTCGTGCCGGTACGGGCCGGCGCGGGGGTGGCGCGCGTGGTGGGGACCGGGGTGGTGCGGTCGCGGATCGGGTCGGATCCGGCGATGGTCGGGGGCGGGGTGGCGTGGGCTGGAAGTGTCGCGGTGATCGCCAGGGCGAGGGCGGTGGGGATTAAGAGCGTTCGTCCGAATCTGCGCACGAACGCAGATACTCCACGCGGGACATGGCGCGAAAGACACCCACCGGTGAGCTTCCGGTGAAGCGATTGTCGGCACCGTGCGCCGTTGGCCTGGGCGGGGGCGAGAAGCGAGGCCTTTCAGGGCTCAGCCTGCTGGGCGTTCGCGCAGGAGGCGGGAGGTGGCCAGGGCGCCGGGCCAGTCTTCGTGGAGGACGTCGGTCATGGTGGCACTGAGGTGTTCGGCCACCTGGCGGATCAGCGGGGAGGACAGGCGCTTGCGGTGGCGGATCATCGCCAGCTGGGACAGCACCGGGGGGTGGTCGATGGGGAGGATGCGGAGTTCGCCCTCCCGGGCCGCGCCCGCGACCGCCGCCCAGGTGAGGACCGACGCGCCGGCGCCGTCGGAGACCAGGTGGCGGATCATCGCGATGCTGTCCACCTCCATGACCGGGGCGAGCGGCAGGCCGCGGCGGACCATCGCGGTGTCCAGCATGATCCGCATGGTGTGCGGGCGGCTGGTGAGGATCAGCGGCAGCCCGGCCGCGTCGTCCAGCCGGGCCGTACGGGACTCCGGCTGTGGCCACTCCGTGGCCACCCCGGGCGGCGGCAGGACGAGGACCATCCGCTCGGTCACCAGCGGCGTGATCTCCAGCTCCGCCAGCGCCGGCGGGTTGTGCACCACGGAGATGTCCGCGTACCCGTTCAGCACGTACTCCACCAGCGAGTTCCCCACGCCCTCCCGCAGGTGCAGCGTCACGCTCGGCAGTGCCGCGCGCAGCCGCCGGGTGAACTGCGCGACCAGCATCAGCCCGGTGGCCGGCGGCAGCGCCACGGTCACCCGGCCGACCGTGTGCGCCGCGCTGTTCCGTACGTCCGCGATCGTCTCGTCCACGGAATGGAAGATCTGCTCGGCCCGCTCCAGCAGCAGCGCGCCCTGCCGGGTCGGCTCCACCCCGCGCGTCTTGCGGACCAGCAGCTGCACGCCGAGGTCCCGTTCCAGCTTGCGGATCTGCCGGCTGAGCGCGGGCTGCGCGACGTGCAGCGCGTCCGCGGCCCGGGTGAACCCGCCGAGGCGGGCCACGAAGACGAAGTACCGCAACGCCCGCAGATCCACTCTGGCCTCCCGATATGCCGATACGGCATCGCTGACTATATCCGGAAGGTCTTTGTCAGGGATTTAACCGGCCCGTAACTTCATCGGCGTGAAACTGGCCGCAAAACTGCGCCTGCTTTACGTGCAGGTGCTCATCGCGATCGTGCTCGCCATCATTCTCGGCCTCGTCTGGCCCTCGGCGGGCCAGGCGCTGGAACCGCTCGGCGACGCGTTCATCTCGATCCTCAAGGTGATGATCGGGCCGATCGTCTTCTGCACGGTCGTGCTCGGCCTCGCCCAGCTGCGCGACCTGAGCAAGCTCGGCCGCGTGGTGCTGAAGGCCCTCGTGTACTTCGAGGTGGTCAGCACGTTCTCGCTGGCCCTCGGGCTGATCGTGGGCAACGTGTTCAAGCCGGGCGCCGGCATGCACGCCGGCACCGAGGTCACCGGCAAGGTGCACGAGTACCAGCAGGAGGCGCAGCAGTCCGGCGGGATCGTGGAGTTCCTCCAGGGGCTCATCCCCAAGACGTTCGTCAGCGCCTTCTCCGAGGGCGAGATCCTGCAGGTGCTGATCATCTCCGTGGTGTTCGGCGTCGCGATGCTCCTGTTGATGGACCGGGTGCCGACGCTGCTGAAGCTCATCGAGGAGGCCCAGAAGGTCTTCTTCAAGATGCTCGGATTCGTCATGCGGCTCGCGCCGTTCGGCGCGTTCGGCGCGATGGCCAGCACGGTCGGCACGTACGGCGGCGACACGCTGCTCAGCCTGCTGTACCTGGTGCTGCTCGTGTACGCCACCGCCGCGGTGTTCGTGCTCGTCGTGCTCGGCGCCATCTGCGCGTACTGCCGCATCTCGATCTTCAAGGTGCTGCGGCTCATCCGCGAGGAGATCATCCTGGTGCTCGGCACGTCCTCCTCGGAGGTGGCGCTGCCGCGGCTGCTGGAGAAGCTGGAGCGGGCCGGCTGCCCGCGCTCGACCGTCGGCATCGTGCTGCCGGCCGGGTACGCGTTAACATGGACGGCACCGCGATCTACATGTCGATGGCGGTGGTGTTCATCTCCCAGGCCACCGACGCGCCGCTGAGCCTGGGCCAGCAGCTCGCGGTGCTCGCCGTCATGCTGTTCACGTCCAAGGGCGGCGCGGGCGTCTCCGGGCTGGGCTTTGTGAAGCTGGCCGCCACTCTCCAGTCGGTCCCGGCGCTGCCGATGGGCGGGCTCGGCGTGCTGATCGGCGTGGACCGGTTCATGTCCGAGGCGCGGTCGATCACCAACGTGATCGGCAACTCGGTCGCCACGATCGCGGTCTCCCGCTGGGAGAACACCTTCGACCAGGAGAAGTTCGAGGCGTACTACCGCGACCCGGTGGTGGGGGACACGGCGGCCGAACCCGAGCCCGAACCGGACCGCGTCAGCTCGTGACGGCCGCGGGGAGCTCGGCGACCAGGGCGTCGGCGGGCTCCCACAGGCCGAGCCGGCCCAGCGCCAGTACGGGGCGCTCCAGCACGCGCGGCGCGACCAGCCGCCAGTGGTACGTGCCGGGCTCGGCCCAAGTGCCGCAGTCGCAGCCGGCGTCCGGCGCGCCGACCGTCGCGGCGCACACGCCGGTCAGCTCGACCGCCGCGACGATGGCGCCGATCGCGGCCACCGGGTCGTCGGGGTGCCAGCCGGCGTCGCGGATCAGCGGCGAGGCGCAGGCGTCCAGGTCGATCCGCATGGACGCGTGGATCAGCAGGTGGCCGCGGTGCGCGGTCGTCCACGAGCGGTTCTCCACGCCCTTGTGACCACGGGCGATGGCCCAGGCCCATGGCTGGCGGACGCTGAGCGCCTTCACGCGGCCTCCGGTCGAGATCGCCTGTCGGTTCGGTGCGCACGACAGCCTACGGGGTGCCGGGGCGGGGCCCGCGACCCCTCCGGCCCGATCAGAAGAGGTTCTTAACGACCAGGACGGCGGCCGCGAGCGCGGCCACGACGAGCACCACCGACTTGGTGTGGCCGCGGTCCAGGTACCGGCGCAGCGGCCCGGCGAGCGCGAACCCGGCGGCCACGAACGGCACGCTGACCAGGCCGACCACCATCTCGTGCGCGTCCAGCCGGCCGGCCACCGCCAGCGACCCGAGCGAGAAGGCCGAGCCGATGGCGAAGAACATGGCGAGCGTGGCGCGCACCCGCGGGCCGGGCGCGTGCTGGTACACCAGCGCCAGCGGCGGCCCGCCGATCGACGTGGTCGTCGACGTGACCCCGGCGATGGCGCCCGCGCCGACCAGCGTCGCCGGGGTGGCCGCGATCTTCAGCGTGGTCGCGCTGAGCGCCACCGCGACCAGCACCATCACCCCGACGGAGAGGCCGAGCGCGCGCGGCGACATCCCGCCGAGCAGCCACACCGCGATGATCGTCCCGGCCAGCCGGCCGCCGATCGCGAAGCCCGACCCGCGCAGGTCGACGTGCCGCCACTCGGTGGCCAGCGTGAACAGCGGGAGGACGGTGGAGGCGACGAGCATGCCACCGGGCATCGACGCGGGGTCCAGCATCGCGGCGATCGGCGAGCCCACGAGACCGACGCCGAGCCCGACCGCGCCCTGCACCAGGCTGCCGACCAGCACGGCCAGACCAATGATCGTGTACGCCGCCAGGTGTGACATTTGGTACTAACGTATCCGTTTTGTGTCCGGTCGACCGCGTCAGGTTCGTCACGTTGACGGCGCGGGTTAGCGTTGGCGCATGGCTGCCCTGGCGCGCGTCTGGCTCTGTACCGAAGAGTGCTCGTTCGTGCTCGCGGACCACATCGGCGAGCTGTCGATCCGATCACCGGAGGACCGGCCGCTGACGCGGATGCCGGACGGCGACGTGCGCGTGGCGGTCCGTACCGGCGACGGCGCGTACGTGACCGCGCTGACCTGCGCGTCCGATCGGGCGCCCGCTCTGCTCGCGGACCTGGCGCGGGTGCTCACGGAGGCGGCCGACCATCCGGAGCCGTGCGCGTTCGTCCACGCCGAGGGGGCCGGCGGGTCGCATCCGTCGTGGGCGATCTCCAGCGCCCCGCCCGAATCCTGGCCGGGCTGACCCGCGGCCGGGGGCGGCCGCGGGCCCGGCGTCAGCCGCGCGTCCCGGTCAGCTTGGCGAAGACGATCGTGTTGTCCTCGTAGCTTCCCTTGGACCGGTCGAACGCCCCGCCGCAGGTGATCAGGCGCAGCCCCGCGTAGGAGATGTCGCCGTACACCTTCTTGGACGGGAACTTCTGCTTGGACACGTCCAGCAGCTTCTGCACCGCGAAGTCGGCGGCCGAACCGTCCTTACGGGTGACGGTCACCTTGTCGCCGGTCTTGAGGTTGCGGAGCTTGTAGAAGACGGCCGGGCCGGTCTTGGCGGTGTCCACGTGCCCGAGGATCACCGCGGGACCCTTCTGGCCCGGCGTCGGACCGTACTTGTACCAGCCGGTCAGGTTGGGTTCGTCGAGCGTGGGCGTCTGGACGGTGCCGTCCTTGGCCAGCCCGACCTCTTCGACGGGTGCGTTCACCTTCAGCCGGGGGACCGCGATCCGGGTCGGCACCGACTTGGTGGTGAACGGCTTGTTCACCGTGGCCGCTTGGGTGGCGGCGGGCGTGGCCGGGTCGCCGCCCGACGCCTTCGGCGCGTCGGAGTCCGACCCGCATCCGGCCAGCCCGGCGGACAGGACGACGGCCGCGGCCGCCACGCCGAAGGCGTGGCGGCCGAGCCGCCCGTAAGGCGTGTTCACTGCCGGTTCCTCGCGCCGCTCAGACGAACGACCGGGCCGTGCTGCCGCCGCCGGTCTCCGCGCCGCCGTTCGGGATGTACTTCGTCTGCCCGTTCGGCGTGTGCTTGGCCGGCTTGGAGTCGTGGCCGCCGCCGGTCGGGTTGCCGTAGCGCACCTTGAACACGACCGGGTTGTAGCCCGTGCAGCTGACGGTGAACTTGTAGTAGCCGGTGCGCAGGCCGGTGGCCACCTTGACCGGGGTCTTCCAGACGCCGTTCTTCTTCACCCAGTGCGCGCCGCCGGTCAGGATCTGCGACCGTACGGCGGGCTTCGACGGGCACTTCGCCACCGTGACGTGCAGCGTGTCACCGGCGTGGAAGTACTTCGGCGTGACCGTGACCTTGAAGGACTTCTGCGGCGCGCTCGGCGTCGGCTCCGGCGTGGACGTCGGCTTCGACGTCGGCCGGTGCGTCGGCGTCGGCTTGGCGCCGCCCTTGTGGTCCGGGTCCCAGGTGATCGGGAGCTGGACCGGGCCGCTGCCCGCACACATCAGGTCGACCGTGGTCTTGGTCTTCGGGTGCGGCGAGAAGATGCCCCACTCCGTGACCGGGATCTCCCCGGTCCAGTTGCCGTCGCCCTTGTCCGTCCACTTCTGGTTCTCGATCCGGGTGAACGGCGCGTTCAGGTGCGGCTGGTCGATGGTGCACCCGCTTGCGGTGATGTGGATGACATCACCGGGGCCGACGACCTTCTCCTGGATACTGCCCGTGGCGTCGGCCGCGGCGGGACCCGCACCCATCAGCACGACCAGCGCCGCGGCCCCACCCGCCGCGACGATAGACCTCTTCTTCACTTTGCTCCCCTCGTATGGAGACGGTTTCGCTGGGTGGACTCCGGGACCGGAGCCCTGACCAGGGGCGCTCCGAGCGCTGAGAGGCTAGCGGAATTGGTGGGATGAATGTAGTTTGATGAGCCTTTTACTGTTGGGTAGGTATGTGTGCTTTGCCACGTGTAACGCGCCAGGACATGGAGGCGGCACGGAACGTCACCATCCCGGACGTCCTGCCGCCGCCCGGCGGCCCGCTCACCGTCCTGTTCTGCGGCATCAACCCGAGCCTGTACTCCGGCGCGACCGGGCGGCATTTCGCCCGGCCCGGTAACCGCTTCTGGCCCGCCCTGTACGGCGCGGGCCTGGTGCCGCGCCCGCTCGGACCGGACGAGCAGGACGCGCTGCCCGCGTACGGGCTCGGCATCACGAACCTGGTGGCGCGGGCCACCGCCCGCGCCGACGAGCTGACCGGCGCGGAGCTGCGCGCCGGCCGGGAACGGCTGACCACGCTGGTCACGCGGTACCGGCCGCGGGTGCTGGCCGTCGCCGGGGTCACCGCGTACCGCACGGCGTTCGGCCGCCCGCGCGCGGCCATCGGGCCGCAGGACGACACCGTGGGCGGCGCGTACGTCTGGGTGCTGCCGAACCCCAGCGGGCTGAACGCGTCCTGGACGTTGCCGAGACTGGTCTCAGCCTTCGCGGAGGTGCGTGCGTCCAAGTGGGTAGGCACCGAATTAAACTCTGCCCGTGATCGCGACGTGGAAAGAGGGGATCACCCGTGAGCCTGCTTGAGTCGATTCAGGGGCCACACGACCTGAAGCGGCTGGACGTGGAGAGCCTGCCGCAGCTCGCGGCCGAGATCCGGGACTTCCTGGTCACCGCGGTCGCCCGAACCGGCGGCCACCTCGGCCCCAACCTCGGCGTCGTGGAGCTCACCGTCGCGCTGCACCGCGTGTTCGACTCGCCGCGCGACAAGATCCTCTGGGACGTCGGTCACCAGTGCTACGTGCACAAGCTGCTCACCGGCCGTGACGTGTCCGACGCGCGCTGGGAGAAGCTCAAACAGGGCGGCGGCCTGTCCGGATACCCGTCGCAGGCCGAGTCCGAGCACGATGTGATCGAGAACTCACACGCCTCCACCGCGCTGTCGTACGCCGACGGGCTGGCCAAGGCGTACCAGATCCGCGGCGAGAAGCGCAGCGTGGTGACGGTCGTCGGCGACGGCGCGCTCACCGGCGGCATGGCCTGGGAGGCGCTGAACAACATCGCCGCCGGCCAGGACCGCCGGCTGGTGATCGTCGTCAACGACAACGGCCGGTCGTACTCGCCGACGATCGGCGGCCTCGCCGACCACCTGGCCTCGCTCCGGCTGTCCCAGGGGTACGAGCAGGCGCTCAAGCTCATCCAGTCGACGCTGTCGCGCACGCCGCTGGTCGGGCCGCCGATGTATGAGACCCTGCACGGCATCAAGAAGGGCCTGAAGGACATCATCCAGCCGCAGGTCATGTTCGAGGACCTCGGCATCAAGTACGTCGGGCCGATCGACGGGCACGACGAGCAGGCCGTCGAGCAGGCGCTGCGCCGGGCCCGCGGGTTCGGCGGGCCGGTGATCGTGCACTGCCTGACCCGTAAGGGCTTCGGGTACCCGCCGGCGGAGAACGACGAAGAGGACCAGTACCACCAGATCGGCGTGTTCGACCCGGAGACCGGGCGGCCGGTCACGTCGTCGCGACAGAGCTGGACCGACGTCTTCAGCGAGGAGCTGGTGGCGCTCGGCGGCGAGCGGGACGACATCGTCGGGATCACCGCCGCGATGCTGCACCCCACCGGGCTCGCGGCGTTCCAGCGGGCGTACCCGGACCGGGTGTTCGACGTCGGGATCGCCGAGCAGCACGCGGCCACGTCCGCGGCCGGTCTGGCGCTCGGCGGCATGCACCCGGTGTTCGCGGTGTACTCCACGTTCCTCAACCGGGCGTTCGACCAGGTGCTGATGGACGTCGCGCTGCACAAGCTGCCGGTGACGTTCGCGCTCGACCGCGCCGGCGTGACGGGTACGGACGGGCCGTCGCACAACGGCATGTGGGACCTGTCGATCCTGTCGGTCGTGCCCGGGCTGCGCGTCGCCGTGCCGCGTGACGCGCCGCGCATCCGGGAGCTGCTGCGCGAGTGCGTGGCGGTCGACGACGGGCCGACGGCGCTGCGGTACTCCAAGGGCACGGTGGGCTCGGACCTTGAGGCCGTCGGGAAGCTCGGCGGGATGGACGTCCTGCACGCCCCGGGGGAGGGGCAGGACGTGCTGCTGCTCGCCGTCGGGCCGCTGGGCACGGTGGCGCTGGAGGCCGCGGAGCTGCTGGAGGCGCAGGGCATCGGCGTGACGGTGGTCGACCCGCGCTGGGTGAAGCCGCTGGACGACGCGCTGCTGCTGGCCGCGCGGGCGCACCGGCTGGTCGCGGTCGTGGAGGACAACGGCCGGGTCGGCGCGGTCGGGGACGCGGTGTCCCGGCTGCTGAACGACGCGGGCGTGGTCAAGCCGGTCCGTACGTTCGGGCTCCCGCAGGAGTTCCTGGTCCACGCCAAGCGGGACACGGTGCTCGCCGAGGTCGGGCTGACCGGTCAGGACGTGGCGCGGTCCATCACCGAGGCGGTCGCGGAGCTGAGCGACACGCCGGTGGACGTACCGAACTAGGCCGCCGGACGTCCCAATTATGGCGAACGATTTTCCGGGCTATAGCCCGGAAAATCGTTCGCCATAATTGGGACGTGGTGGGCTCAGCGCCAGATCGTGACGTAGACCGGCGGGCGGAAATGCGACGGCGGTACGCCTGCCCCCGGCGCGCGCATCAGCTGCATCGCCTCCGGGGTGTCCAGGAAGCGGCGCAGCGCGGCGGCGGACGGCGGGCGGCTGTCGCGCGCCAGCGTGGTGGCGTGCCAGCGGACCTCCATCGGGGTCGCCGGCGTGTCCACCACGGTGAGCTCGCCGCGGCGTACGCGGTGGCCGATCAGGTGGGCCGGGGCGGTGGACAGGCCCGCGCCGTCGGCGGCCGCGGCCCAGGCGGCGGTCTGGTTCGGGTAGACGCGGATGCGGTCCTCGGGCACGCCGAGGCGGGCGAGGAGCCGGCCCGTGTCGCCGGCCGGGTCCGTACCGGAGGGGTCCACCAGCCAGGGTCCACGGCACGGCGACGGCACGCGGGCGTCGCGTCCGGGCCCGACCACCACCATCCGGCAGCGGAACACCGGCTCGCTGACCAGCGGTAACCCGGAGACGGCGCCGAGGTACGGGCCGAGCGCGAGATCGGCGAGCCGGTTCGCGACCAGGACGCCCATTTCTTCGGAGTTGGCCACGCCGGACGACGCCTCGATGCGGGCCCCGTACCGGCGGGCGAACGCGTCGAGCAGCGGGGTGGCCACGAACTCGGTGATCGTGCTGGAGGCGACCAGGCGTAACTGCTCGGCCCCGCCGTGCGCGTCCCGTACGGCCGCCTCCGCCTCCGCGCCCAGCGCCACCATCTGCGTAGCCACGGTCAGCAGCCGCGCCCCGCCGGTGGTGACCGTCATCCCCGACGGCCCGCGCTCCAGCAGCCGGTCCCCGAGATGCTGCCGCAACGCGTTGATCGCCTGCGACACGGCCGGCTCACTCACCCCCAACGCCCGCGCAGCGGCCCGCACCGACCCAAGCCGGGCCACGAGCACAAAGGCGTTCAACTGAGTGAGCGTCATGGCCGTCACTGTGAAGCACCCCAGCCCCCCACGGAAGGGACTTTAAGCCTTCACTTAAGCCGGTACGGGGGACGGCCCGCCGCCCTCGCCCTACCCAGGCCAAAGGCCTCGCTCCGCGAGCCCCGTCCCCGGCCCCCGCCCGGATAAAGGCCTCGCTTCGCGAGATTGATTTTTTGCGCGTGGGGCCGTCGTTGTGGCTGGGCGCCGTTTGCGAGGTGCGGGTCTGGGCGGGGCGTGCAGATGGTTGGCCACTCCGTTGCGGGGTGCAGCCAGGGTTCAAGGCGTCGCCTGCGGCGGGCATCAGCCCCGTGACGCGCGAAGCGAGCCTTGATCGGCTCGGCACCCTGGAAGTACCACGACGCCCCCGTGCCTGGAATCTGCACAGGCCGGCGATCCCACTCCTGGCCGCACTTCGCATCGAGGCCGTAACCAGGTACGGCGGCCGCACGCGCAAATCAATGAGTCTCGCGAAGCGAGGCCTTTATCCAGGCGGGCGCGGGTCTCGCGAAGCGAGGCCTTTGTTCCGGGCGGGGCCGCAGCGCGCGGAGCGAGGCCTTTGTCCCGGGCGAGGTCGCGGCGCGCGAGGCGAGGCCTTTGGACGGGCGGTGCCGGGCCGCGGTGCGTCTTAAGGGATCGGTTTATTCGGGGTTGTTGGGGGTGTGTGCGGTCGGTGACGATCGCCGGGACCGGGGAGGTCTTATGCAGGTACCGGCGCATTTCGACTACCAGCGGGCGACGAGCGTGGACAACGCGCTGGACCTGCTGGCGCGGGCGGGGGAGGAGGCGCGGGTCATCGCGGGTGGGCACAGTCTGCTGCCGATGATGAAGCTGCGCCTGGCCCGGCCCGAGACGCTCATCGACATCAATGACCTGGCCGACCTGGCGTACGTCCGGGCCGACGGCGACGTGTTGCGGATCGGGGCGCTGACCCGGCACGCGGAGCTGCTGGCCTCGCCGGACGTGCGGCGGTTCTGGCCGATCTTCATCGACGCCGAGCGGGTGATCGCCGACCCGATCGTGCGCAACCGGGGTACGGTCGGCGGCTCGCTCTGCCAGGCCGACCCGTCCGAGGACCTGTCCGCCGCGTTCTCCGCGACCGGCGCCGAGGTGGTCGTCCGCGGGCCGGACGGCGTGCGGGAGATGCCCGTACGGAACTTCTTCCTCGGCCCGTACGAGACCGCGGTCGGCGACGGCGAGCTGCTGCTGGAGGTGCGGGTGCCGATCCGGCCGGGCACCGGCAGCGCGTACGAGAAGGTGGAGCGGCGCGTGGGCGACTGGCCGGTGGCCGCCGCCGGCGCCGTGCTGCGCCTGGACGACGGCCGCATCGCCGACGCCGGCATCGGGCTGACCGCCGTCGGCGCCGCCCGCTTCGCCGCGCCCGAGGCCGAGGAGGCGCTGCGCGGCCGTACGCCCGACGACGCCGCGTTCGCCGAGGCCGGGCGGATCGCCGCCGAGCACAGCGCGCCGGTCTCCGACCAGCGCGGCCCGGAGGACTACAAGCGGCACCTGGTCGCCGAGCTGACGGAGCGCGCGCTGCGCCGCGCCGCCGCCCGGGCCGGCGGGACGGGAGACTGACATGCGCATCACGGTGACCGTCAACGGCGAGCCGTACACCCGCGACGTGGAGCCGCGGCTGCTGCTCGTCCACTTCCTCCGCGACGAGCTCGGCCTGACCGGTACGCACTGGGGCTGCGACACGTCGAACTGCGGCGTGTGCGTGGTCTGGCTGGACGGCACCCCGGTGAAGTCCTGCACCGTGCTGGCCGTGATGGCCGACGGCCGCCAGGTCCGTACGGTCGAGGGCCTGGCCAACGGCGCGCTCGACCCGGTGCAGCAGGGCTTCACCGAGTGCCACGGCCTGCAGTGCGGCTTCTGCACGCCGGGCATGATGATGACCGCCCGCTGGCTGCTCGACCACGACCCGGACCCGTCCGAGGCCGACATCCGTACCGCGATCTCCGGCCAGGTCTGCCGGTGCACCGGTTATGAGAACATCGTCCGCGCCGTCCGCTGGGCGGCCGAGCACCCGGTGGAGACGTCATGACGGCGACCGAAGAGCACCAGCCCGCCGGCTACGGCCCGATGCTCCGCAAGGAGGACGCCCGGTTCGTACGCGGTCGCGGCACGTTCGTCGACGACGTGACGCTGCCCGGCATGCTGTACGGCGCGGTGCTGCGCAGCCCGCTGGCGCACGCCCGGGTCGTGTCCGTGGACGCCTCCGCCGCCGAGGCGCACCCCAAGGTCCGCGCGGTGATCACCGGCGCCACCCTGGAGGGCCTCGGCCTGGCCTGGATGCCCACGCTGTCGCACGACGTCCAGTCCGTCCTGGCCACCGACAAGGTCCGCTTCCAGGGCCAGGAGGTCGCGTTCGTCGTCGCCGAGGACCGGTACGCGGCCCGCGACGCGCTCGAGCTGATCGACGTCGAGTACGAGGAGCTGCCGCCGGTCGTGGACGCCAAGCGCGCGCTCGACGCCGACGCGCCGGTGATCCGCGACGACCTGGAAGGCCGTACGGACAACCGCATCTTCGACTGGGAGTCCGGCGACAAGGAGCGTACGGACGCGGTGTTCGCCGGCGCCGAGGTGGTCGTCGCGCAGGACATGCTGTACCCGCGGGTGCACCCGGCCCCGATGGAGACGTGCGGCGCGGTCGCCGACATGGACCCGGTCACCGGCAAGCTGACCGTCTGGTCCACCACGCAGGCCCCGCACGCGCACCGCACGCTGTTCGCCATGGTCGCCGGCATCCCCGAGCAGAAGATCCGGATCATCTCCCCGGACATCGGCGGCGGCTTCGGCAACAAGGTCGGCATCTACCCCGGGTACGTCTGCGCGGTCGTCGGCTCGATCATCACGGGCAAGCCGGTGAAGTGGATGGAGGACCGCTCGGAGAACCTGATGAGCACGTCCTTCGCCCGCGACTACCACATGCGCGGCGAGATCGCGGCCCGCCGCGACGGCACCATCCTGGGCCTGCGGGTGAATGTGCTGGCCGACCACGGCGCGTTCAACGGCACCGCGCAGCCCACCAAGTTCCCCGCCGGGTTCTTCCACGTGTTCACCGGCTCCTACGACCTGGCCGCGGCCCACTGCCAGGTCACCGGGGTCTACACGAACAAGGCGCCCGGCGGGGTCGCCTACGCCTGCTCGTTCCGCGTCACCGAGGCCGTCTACCTGGTGGAACGCATGGTCGACGTGCTCGCCTACGAGCTGGACGCCGACCCGGCCGAGCTGCGCATGAAGAACCTGCTGAAGCCGGACCAGTTCCCGTACACGTCGCCGACCGGCTGGGAGTACGACTCCGGCGACTACCCGCAGACTCTGCGCACCGCGCTGGACCTGGCGGGGTATGAGGAGCTGCGCAAGGAGCAGGCGGAGAAGCGCCGCGCGCTCTTTAGCAAGAACAGCGGCGCGGAGCGCCACGAATGGGGTGGCGAGGGGGCGACGGGTGGGCTGATGGGCATCGGCGTCAGCTTCTTCACCGAGGCGGTCGGCGCCGGGCCGCGCAAGCACATGGACATCCTCGGCCTGGGCATGGCCGACGGCGCCGAGCTGCGCATGCACCCGACCGGCAAGGCCGTGCTGCGCATCTCCTGCCAGTCACAAGGCCAGGGCCACGAGACCACGTTCGCGCAGATCGTCGCGGGCGAGCTGGGCATCCCCGCGGACGACATCGAGGTGGTGCACGGCGACACCGACCAGACGCCGTTCGGCCTGGGCACGTACGGGTCGCGGTCCACGCCGGTGTCCGGCGCGGCGACCGCCGTGGTGGCCCGCAAGGTACGGGACCGGGCGCGGATCGTGGCCGCCGCGATGCTGGAGGCGGCGCCCGAGGACCTGGAGTGGGGTGAGGGCCGCTGGGCGGTGCGCGGCGACCCGACGCACGGCGCGTCGATGGCCGAGATCGCGCTGGCCGCGCACTCCAACCTGGAGCTGCCCGAGGGCATCGAGGGGCAGCTGGACGCGACCTGCGTGTACAACCCGCCGAACCTGACGTTCCCGAACGGCGCGTACATCTGCGTGGTGGACGTGGACGGCGGCACCGGCGAGGTGAAGGTGCGCCGGTTCGTGGCGGTGGACGACTGCGGCGTACGGATCAACCCGATGATCGTCGAGGGGCAGATCCACGGCGGACTGGCCGACGGCGTCGGCATGGCGCTGATGGAGGCGATCGCGTTCGACGAGGACGGGAACTGCCTGGGCGGGTCGTTCATGGACTACCTGCTGCCGACGGCCATCGAGTGCCCGTCGTGGGAGCTGGGCGAGACCGTGACGCCGTCGCCGCACCACCCGATCGGGGCGAAGGGCGTCGGGGAGTCCGCGACGGTCGGGTCGCCGGCGGCCGTGGTGAACGCCGTCATGGACGCGCTGCGGCCGTACGGGGTGCGGCACGCGGACATGCCGCTGACCCCGGCCGCGGTGTGGCGGGCCATGCGCGGCCGGCCGCTGCGCACCGACCTGGCGATCACCTGATGGCCATTTTGGAGCGGGCGGATGAGCTGCGGTCAAGCCGTACGCCGTTCGCACTGGCCACGGTGGTGCGGGTGCACCGGCCGACGAGCGCGCGTACGGGCGACCGGGCGCTGATCCTGCCCGACGGGACCGTCGAGGGGTTCGTCGGCGGGGCGTGCGCGGAGTCGACCGTACGGGCGCAGGGGCTGAAGGCACTGAGCACCGGCGAGTCGACGCTGCTGCGGATCAGCCCGGCGGAGGAGCCGGACGCCGAGGAGGAGGGGTTCGTCGCGGTGACGAACCCCTGCCTGTCCGGCGGCACGCTGGAGATCTTCCTGGAGGCCGTGGTGCCGCCGCCGCTGGTGTGCGTGCACGGCGACGGGCCGGTGGCGCGGGCGCTCGCCGAGGTGGGCGCGGCGCTCGGGTACGACATGCGGGCCGGTGACCCGCCGGACGACGCGGCCGCCGTGGTGGTGGCCGCGCACGGGCGGGACGAGGAGCGGGTGCTGACGGCGGCGCTGCGCGCCGGGGTGCCGTACGTGGGCCTGGTGGCGAGCGTGCGGCGCGGCGCGGCGGTGGTGGCGGGCCTGGCCGCGCCGGACGCGGACCGGATCCGTACGCCGGCGGGCCTGGACATCGGCGCGCGCACGCCGCAGGAGATCGCGCTGTCGGTGTTCGCGCAGATCATCGCCGAGCGCCCGGCGCCGCGCCCGGCCCCGGTCCGGGCGGTCCCGCCGGTCACCGGGACCGCCGTCGACCCCGTCTGCGGCATGAGCGCGGACACCGGGCCGTCCTACGAGCACGCCGGACGGGTGTGGCGGTTCTGCGGGCCGGGCTGCCGGGACGCGTTCGCCGCCGACCCGGCGCGCTACACGATGTGATCGCGGCGGACGGGGCGCGCGTCCTCGGTGCCGTACGTCTGCACGAGGTGGTTCCGCATCGGGACGGTACGGATCGGCCGTGAGGCGAGGCGGGTGACCCAGACGATCGCGGCGATCGCGGCGATCGGGAGCACCGCGAGAACCAGCCCGATGAGCGTCGTCGTTGGCACGTGCATGCTGACCTCCCCGGAAGCGGCTCGAGGTGGCGGGCCGCCCGAATCCGCTCAGCGTAGGGGGCCGATACCTGGCCGGGTGGGGCGAACGCCTCGGGATAGTCACCGGTTAGTCAGGTCTAGTCACAAGCTCACAAGATCATTTACGCCGGTCAGGACGTGTACGACCCGTTGATCGTCCAGGTGTTGCATTGGTAGGCCTTCGTACGGTCGTAGCCCTGCTTGTACCACATGCCGTTGTGCGCGGGCGTTCCGTGGTTGCGCGGCCCGCGCCCCCAGTCGCCGACGTTGGAGTTGAACAGCACCAGCGTGTTCTCCCGCCCCGGGCCGATCGGGTAGCTGCCGCGGACCGCGTGCATGAACATCCCGGCGAAGCAGGTGGCCTGCAGCTCCAGGCGGCGGCTCAGCCCGAGCTGCTTGGCCTCGCCGGCCTCGCTGACCGCGTTGTCGTACGAGCGCATGATGCCGGTCATGTTCTGCACGTGGTGCCCGTACTCGTGCGCGAACAGCGAGTCGATCGCCGCGGAGTCATAGCCCGGGGTGCGGCCGTACTCGCGGGCCACCGCCTTGATGGAGGCGTAGATGGTGTTGTTGGACGCGCAGTAGTACGGCACGCCGCTGCCGGTGGGCGGGTACGCGCCGCACGCGCCCCGCCCGCTGCCCGCGGTCAGCACCGCGTGCAGCGTCTCGTTCCGCATGCCGGCGCGGGCGAGCGTCGGGTCCCAGGCGCGGTCCAGGCAGTGGAACAGGCGGTGCAGGTGCGCGCGTACGGCGGCGGTGCTGTGCAGGTCCTCCGCCCGGGTCGGGCAGGTGGTGGCGGGCAGCGCGCCCGCCTTGTAGACCGCGTTCTTGGCCCGGCCGCTGTCCGCCTGATGCGACTGGCCCGGGGTCTCGGACGGGGACGGCGACTCCGGCGTGAAGCTCGGCGTCGTCTCCTGCGGGGTCGCGGACGAGCTGACCGCGACCGGGGGCGGCTGCGGGCTGGCCGAGCCGCGCGTGGCCAGCGCGACGACCACGATGAGCCCGACGCCGAGGAACGTGAGCAGGCCGAGCGCGGCGAGCACCCCGACGAGGACCGAGCCGTTGCGCCGGCGCGGCGGCCGCCACTGCGGCGGCGGTCCGTACGCGGGCGGCCCGTACGACCGCGGCCCGTACGCCATCCGGCTCTCCTCCGTCCCACGCGCCCCAGCGGTGAAGCCACCATATCGGCGAAGGGCCGGTCCCGATCGGCGATCGGGACCGGCCCATAACCGGTGGCTCAGCGGCGCTTGAGGTACGGCGTGATGCCGCCCAGGTGGAACGGCCAGCCGGCGCCGAGGATCATGCAGAGGTCGATGTCGGCGGCCTCGGCCACCACGCCCTCCTCCAGCATGATCCGGATCTCCTCGTCCAGGGCGTCCAGCGCCCGATTCCGTACCTGCTCCTCCGTCGACGGGTGGTCGCCGCCGGTGAACAGCGCGGCGACCTCGGGGTCCACGGCGAGGTCCGGGCCGTACACGGCGGTCTTGCCGGACTCGACCAGGCGGCGGTGGTTCGCCGACACCGTGAAGCGGTCCGGGTACGCGGCCGCCATCGTCTCCGCGACGTGCAGCGCGACGGCCGGGCCGACCAGCTGGAGCAGCAGGAACGGCGGCATCGGCAGGCCCAGCGGCGCCACCGAGCGGTCCGCCACCTCGATCGGCGTGCCCTCGTCCACGGCCGCGGTGATCTCCCCGAGGAACCGGGTGAGCAGCCGGTTCACCACGAACCCGGGTGCGTCCTTGACCAGGACCCCGGACTTCTTCAGCTGCTTGGCCACCGCGAACGCGGTGGCCACCGCCGCGTCGTCGGTGGCCTCGCCACGGATGATCTCCAGCAGCGGCAGTACCGCGACGGGGTTGAAGAAGTGGAAGCCGACGACCCGCTCCGGGTGGCTCAGCTCGGCGGCCATCTCCGTGATCGACAGCGACGACGTGTTGGTGGCCAGCACGCAGCCCGGCGCGACGACCGCCTCCACCTCGGCGAACACCTGCCGCTTGACCTTCATGTCCTCGAACACGGCCTCGATGACGAAGTCCGCGTCCGCGAACGCCTCCAGGCTCAGCGAACCGGTGACCAGCCCGCGGATCCGGTTCGCCCGGTCGGGCGTCAGCCGGCCCTTGGCCAGCAGCTTGTCCACCTCGGTGCCGACGTACGCCAGGCCCTTGTCGATGCGCTCCTGGTCGATGTCGGTGAGCACCACCGGCACCTCCAGGCGGCGCGCGAACAGCAGCGCGAGCTGGCTCGCCATCAGGCCCGCGCCGACCACGCCGACCTTGGTCACCGGGCGGGCCAGCGCCGGGTCCGGCGCGCCGGCCGGGTGCTTGGCGCGCTTCTGCGTCAGGTCGAACGCGTACAGGCCGGAGCGCAGCTCGTCGGTCATGAGCAGATCGGCCAGCGCGGCGTCCTCGGCGGCGAAGCCCTCGTCGCGGCTGCGCGTCTTCGCCGCGGCCACCAGGTCCAGCGCGCGGTACGGGGCGGGCGCGGCGCCGTGCAGCTTGCCGTCCACCGTGAAGCGGGCGGTGTTCACCGCGTCATCCCAGGCCGCGCCGCGGTCCACCGGTGTACGGTCCACCGTGACGTCGCCGGTCAGCACCTGGGCGGCCCAGCGCAGCGACTCCTCAAGGAAGTCGGCCGGCTCGAACATCGCGTCGGCGACGCCCAGCTCGTACGCCTTCGGGCCGTTGATCGTCTTGTTCTGGTTCAGCGGGTTGTCGATGATCAGCGTGAGCGCGTTCGCCGCGCCGATCAGGTTCGGCAGCAGGTACGTGCCGCCCCAGCCGGGCACCAGGCCCAGGAAGCACTCCGGGAACGCCACCGCCGGCACGCCGGAGGAGATCGTCCGGTACGTGCAGTGCAGCGCCACCTCCACGCCGCCGCCCATCGCCGCGCCGTTGACGAACGCGAAGCTCGGGACGTCCAGCTCGCCGAGGCGGCGGAACACGTCGTGGCCCAGCTTGGCGATCTGCCCGGCCTTGTCGTGGTCGTCGACCAGGGCGACCCCGGACAGGTCGGCGCCGACCGCGAAGATGAACGGCTTGCCGGTGACGCCCACCGCGGCGAGGTCGTCGCGGGCCTTGATGCCGTCGAGCGCCGCGCCCAGCTCGGTCAGCCCGCCCGGGCCGAACGTGCTGGGCCGGGTGTGGTCGTGGCCGTTGTCCAGGGTGATCAGCGCCATCGTGCCGGCGCCGTACGGGAGCCGTACGTCCTGGACGTGCGCGTGCGTGACCACCTCGTCCGGGAACAGGTCCGTGATGCTCACTTGGCGCCCTCCCACGCGGTGTTCTCCCAGACGACGGTTCCGCCCATGCCCATGCCGACGCACATCGTGGTGATGCCGTACCGGACCTCGGGGTGGGCGGCGAACTCGCGGGCCAGCTGGGTCATCAGCCGTACGCCGGAGGAGGCCAGCGGGTGGCCGAACGCGATCGCCCCGCCGTACGGGTTGACCCGCGGGTCGTCGTCGGCGATGCCGAAGTGGTCGAGGAAGGCGAGCACCTGCACGGCGAACGCCTCGTTGATCTCGATCAGGCCGATCTCGTCGATGGCCAGGCCGGTGCGGGCGAGCACCTTCTCGGTGGCCGGGACCGGGCCCTCGCCCATGACCTCGGGGTCCACGCCGGCGAAGGCGTAGTCGACCAGCCGCATGCGCGGGGTCAGGCCCAGCTCGGCGGCGACGTCCTCGGCCGCGACGATGCAGCCGGTGGCGCCGTCGTTCAGGCCGGCCGCGTTGCCCGCGGTGACCTTGCCGTGCGGGCGGAACGGGGTCTTCAGCGTGGCCAGGTCGTCGACCTTGGTGCCCGGGCGGGGCGGCTCGTCCTCGGTGGCCAGGCCCCAGCCCTTCTCGGCATGCCGGGTGGCGGTCGGGACCAGGTCGGGCTGGATGCGGCCGTCCGCGTACGCCTGCGCCACCTTGGCCTGGGAGGCGACCGCGTACGCGTCCGCCCGCTCCTTGGTGATGCCCGGGTACCGGTCGTGCAGGTTCTCCGCGGTCATGCCCATGATCAGGGCGGACGGGTCGACCAGCTTCTCGGACAGGAACCGCGGGTTCGGGTCCACGCCCTCGCCCATCGGATGCCGGCCCATGTGCTCGACGCCGCCGGCGATGGCCACGTCGTACGCACCGAACGAGATGCCCGACGCGGTCGTGGTGACGGCCGTCATGGCGCCGGCGCACATGCGGTCGATGGCGAACCCGGGCACGCTCTTCGGCAGCCCCGCCAGCACGGCGGCACTGCGCCCGATGGTCAGGCCCTGGTCCCCGGTCTGCGTGGTGGCGGCGATCGCGACCTCGTCAACGCGCTCCGCGGGCAACCCCGGATTCCGCCGCAGCAGCTCCCGGATCACCCGCACGATCATGTCGTCCGCACGAGTCTGCGCGTACAGTCCCTTATCGCCCGCCTTGCCGAACGGCGTCCGCACGCCGTCGACGAACACCACGTCACGCGCGGTGCGGCTGTGGTGGGGCACGGTCAGCTCCTCAATCAGATGGTGCCAATACCGCCACCCTACTCACAAGTAACTTACCCCGCGAACCCCAGCCCGACATCGACGTCCCGCCAGGCCAAAGACCTCGCTCCGCGAGACTGCCCCGGCTCCCGCCCGGATAAAGGCCTCGCTTCGCGAGACTGATTTTCTGCGCGTGCGCCGCCGTTGTGGCTGGGCGCCGTTTGCGAGGTGCGGGTCTGAGCAAGGCCTGCAGATTGTTGGCCACGCCGTTGCGGTGCAGCCAGGGTTCGCTCGGCATCCGCGCTGTACGACGGCGCACGGTGCCAACGCTCTGCACAGACCTGCGAACCCCGCTCCTGGCCGCACTTCGCATCGAGGCCGCAACCAGGTACGGCGGCCGCACGCGCAATTCAATGAGTCTCGCGAAGCGAGGCCTTTATC
>Ga0164243_10001229_pt1 | contig 44278 bp, 61 predicted proteins | sample OricompcompostOP_FD_108781 | JGI IMG/M metagenome (GOLD analysis project Ga0164243, IMG submission 108781) | Organic Plus compost microbial communities from Emeryville, California, USA - Original compost - Organic plus compost (OP) | ecosystem: Engineered > Solid waste > Mixed feedstock >...
ATCGATCATGGTGAAGAACAGATAGGCGATCAGCACGAGGCCGATGCCGTAAAGGCGGCGCTCCTGGACGGGCGCAACGGCGATGGTCATGTCAGGTTCCGAACGCGCGAGGAGATGGCGCGAAGGCAAGCGTTGCGGGAGTTCGGGGTGGATGTCAACCGGGGGGCAAGGAGTCTGGGGCCTTCCCCCTCCCTACCCCTCCCCACAAGGGGGAGGGTGGGTGTGTTTGGCGGGGATCGAGTAACAAAGCCAATTCTCCGCGGATACAGCGCCCTGGCTTTGGCGGGGATCGAGTGTGCCGGGACACTTGAACCTGGAGTCACCGGGACCACGTGAGAAATAGCGGGAAGAGGTGAAAACCATTGGTGGCGTAAGGGATTGCGGGGTGGCGGGCTAGACGGGCCTTGGCGGCGGTCGGGACACTTGATTTTGGAGCGGCCATCGCGTTGGGACACTTGAAACTGGACTGGCGCGGCGGCTCGTCTCGGCCTTCGAAAGGCCCTTGACGCCCCGTCGAACGGGACTTTAGGGGGCTTCGGGCTGACCGTCCAGCGCCGGGCCGGCCGTGCGCCGCACCCTCGCTTGTGCAACCGACAGGCCGGGACGCCCCCAAACCCACGGAATGTCAGCGCGGCCGGGCCTTTGAGGGCTCCTGCCACCGCCGAGCCCTGTGCGGAAGCCGGTTGCAAAACGCCGTCTAAAACCCGACCGGCCCTAGACGCCCTCAGTGGACCAGGCCGAACGATTGCGCCAGGCGATTGAGCTGGGTGCAATGCACGGTCTTTTCGGAGGGCGTGAAGCGCTTCAACCGCTCCCCCGAGAGGAACTTGATGCCGGCCAGCATCTGCGTCCAACCCATGTCGTCGGCCGGAACCTTGCTGGCGATCAGCGCCGCAAGGGCATCCTGGTCATAGGACAGCCCGCAATAGCTTTCGCCGGCGAGCAAGTCGGCCATGCCGGTGGTGAAGTCGTCGAGTTCGTCGGCACCGGCGGCCGGAGCCAGAAAGCCAGAAAGGCAGAGAGCCAGAAGCAAGGCGTGGCGCATGTTGTCCCCCCAAGGATGCGTCGTACGGTGGCGATCAGGCTGGCTGGGCCACCCAGGCTATGCGGTGGAGCTCGGGCAGATCGCCGGCATCGTGCCCACCCTCAAGCCGCCATTGCCCGAATAGATCGGCCGTCAGCATGGCGCGCCCCGTCGAGGCCACCCAGGTGAGCCGCCGCGCCAGAAGCTTGTCGCTGACCATGAGCACCGGGCCTGTGGGCGGCATCGTCGCGCCGATATCGACAATGACGGTTGCGCCCTCGCGAATGGCCGGCCCCATGCCATCGTCCTCGACCACGGCGACCCGGGCCGTTTCCGGCGTAAGCCGGAGCGCCCTGGAGAGCCAGCCCGCACCGACGAAGAAATCCTGCAGTCGATCGCTGGGGCGTAGCGCTTCGAGCCGCACCTGGTCCGCGGCCGGCGCCGCCTCGACCATGCCGGCCGCCAGGTCCTGTCGCACCTGATAGCCGGTCTTGACCCAATCGAGCGACACTCCCGCCTCCACGGCCAGCGGATAGATGCCATCGAGAGGCAGCCGGGCACCTGGCTTGCGCCAGTTGTTGACCGTGTCCGGGTTCACGCCCGCCAGCTCCGCCGCACGCCGCAAACCACCGACAGCCTCGACCAGCATGGCGACTCGCTCTTCCTGCGTGACGGAAAAACCCGGCACTCCAAAAGATGTCACGGCCTTGCTCAGATGAGCTCTCCCATGTTTATGCATGCAACGCAAAAAGCCGTTGCTCGATACCGAACAAATCAGTTAGCGTGACGTAAATTTTCGTCAGTGCGCCGAAAGATTTCGTCATGCGTAGTCCCAGAGAGACGTTTTCGCACCCTGCGACCCACGGAGTCGAGTCCAATCGGCACCAGGGTTTAGACGGAGTTTCCCGTCTGGAGTTGCCGCGCCACGAAAAGGTGGCCCTGCTCGTGCGCCTGGTGGGTGGCGTCGGCCCTGCCGCGCGCATCGCCAAGGTCAGCCGCTCCACCATCGTCAACTGGCGCAAGCCCGAAGCCAACCAGCCTATCGAAGGCCTCATTGCCCTGGCGACCGCGGCCCGCGTCTCGCTCGACTGGCTAGCCGGTCTTGACGGCCAGCGCGCGGTTGACCGCCACCTTGAGGCCGCCCTTTCACAGACGGCCCACACCAGCCTGCGCGAGGCCAGCTAATGCTCGGCGCCGCGCTTCTCGACCTGCTCGACGGAGGCGATGCATCGGCCCTTGTGGACGGCATTGCCGCCGCCTTGTCCACAACGCCCCCGAAGGCCCTTGAGCGGTCGGCCGCTCTCTTGATATGGAAACGGCAGTGGGACAGCGCGAACACTGCTTCGCGTCATGGCGGCGACCGCCGGTCCCATGCCTTCAAGAGCAAAGACCAAGACGAAAAGATTTCGTTTTGCTCGATGGCCGCCAAGGCCATCGGCATGGGCGAGCGTTCGGTGCAGCTGGACGTGGCCCTTGCCGAGCAGCTTGGTCCCGCCGACATCAAGCGGCTGTGGGGCGGCCCCATCCACGACAACGCCGCCGCCCTCAAGACCGTCGCCGCCCTCGGCGTCGAAGCGCGCACCACCCTGTTTTCGGTATGGGCCGACAAGCCCGGCCTCGGTTTTTCCGCCGCCCTGCGCGCGGCCCGGCTGCGCGAGGATGCCGACGCGGACGAGGAACAGTTCGGCAGGCTGCTCGATGCGTGGACCCGTGCGGGTAGCAAGGCACGCCGCCGCTTCCTCGACGAGATCGGCGTCGCTCCCCAGGAGGCCTCCACTGTCATCGCCCGTTGGCGCAAGCGCGGGGCGGAGACATGAAGCGTTCGCGCCGTCAGACGCCCGAAGGTCAGGGCGACCTTTTCACCTTCACCCAGGAATTGTTCCCCGTCCGCCGCCCGGTCGAGACCGTGCGGCCGGTGGACCTTTCCCTGCGCATCAAGGCGGCCATGGGCGAAGCCCTGCGGGAGAACGGCGAGAGCATCGACGTGCTCGCCGCCCGCATGACCCAGATGACCGGCCAGCAGATTTCCGGCCACACCCTTTACACCTACACCGCGCCCTCCAAGCCCGACCGCCAAATCCACCTCATCGAGTTCGTCGCCTTCGTGCGCGCTACCGGAGCTTTCTGGCTCTGGGACCTGCTCGTCGAGGACGATGGCCTGACCGTGCTGCAGGGCGCGGAGGCCAAGCTGGCGCAACTCGGGCACCTGCGCCAGCAGCACCGCCAGCTTGAGGGGCAATTGCGCGTCCTGGAGCGCGAGCTGCGCGACCACCCCGTGACCGTCACCCGCCGTCACGGGGGCGAGAAATGACCCGTTGGCTGACCGCTGCCCAGATCGTGGACGCACGATTGCCGGGCCTGCCGTCTGACAAGGGCGCCCTTTCGCGCCTTATCGCCCGCGACGGCTGGCGGACTAGCCCCTTTGCCCGCGAGGGCGAAGGCGGCTGGGAATACCATGCCAACCTCCTGCCTGCGGAAGCGCGCGCCGAACTGCAGGTGCGTGGTGCGGCCGAGGAGCGGGCCGTCGAACCGGCCACGCCGCACGATGCGGCATGGGCGGAGTTCGAGGCGTTGCCCGAGAAAGCCAAGGCGGAGGCCCGCCAACGCCTGCAGGTGCTCGACAATGTGGCCGAGTTGCGCGCGGGCGGCATGAAGGCCGGCGAAGCCGTGGCCCTTATAGCCAACCGCGCCGGGGTTTCGACCTCGACCCTTTGGGGCTGGTCCAAGCTCTGCGACGGCCTGCCGCGTCCGCATTGGCTGGCGGCGCTCGCCCCGCGCCGCAAGGGGCGGACCGCGACCGTCGATTGCGATCCGCGCGCATGGGACTTCCTCGTCGCCGATTATCTGCGCCCTGAGCAACCTGCTTTCGCCGCCTGCTATCGCCGTACCATCGAGGCGGCCGAGCTTCACGGCTGGGGTCCTGTTCCCCATTCGAAGACCCTGCAAAGGCGCGTCGAAAAGACTGTGCCGCGCGCGGTCTCGACCCTTGCCCGCGCGGGATATGACGCCGCTGCACGTCTCTATCCGCACCAGACGCGCGACCGCTCTGGCTTCGCCGCCATGGAGGCGGTCAACGCTGACGGGCACATGTTCGACGTGTTCTGCAGCTTCGAGGACGGCACCATTGGTCGCCCCGTCATGGTCGGCATCCAGGACCTTGCCAGCGGCATGGTGCTCGGCTGGCGCGTGGCGCAGACGGAAAACTGGACGGCGGTGCGACTTGCCTTCGCCGATGCCGTGACCCGCTTCGGCATCCCCCGCCACGCATGGTTGGACAACGGCCGGGCCTTCGCCAGCAAGTGGCTCACCGGCGGCATGAAGACCCGCTATCGCTTCACCATTCGCGACGACGAACCCACGGGCATCCTCACCAATATGGGCGTCCAGGTGCATTGGACCACGCCCTATCACGGCCAGTCCAAGCCCATCGAACGCGCGTGGCGCGACCTCGCCGAGGAGATTTCGAAGCACCCGCAATGCGCGGGCGCCTACACGGGCAACACCATCATGGCCAAGCCCGAGAACTATGGGTCCAAGGCCATCCCTATCGAGGATTTCCGGGCGCTCGTGCATTCGGAGATCGTACGCCACAACGCCCGTCTCGGCCGCACGGGCGGGACCGCACGGGGACGCAGCTTCGCCGAGGTGTTTGCGGAGTCCATCCAACAACACGGCCCCGCCATCCAGGCCAGCCAGGCGCAGCGCCGCATGCTGCTGCTGGCCGCCGAAGGCGTCACCGCACGCAAGCCTACGGGCGAAATCCAGCTCGGCGGCAACCGCTACTGGAGCGAGGAACTGGTGGCTTTCATGGGCCGGCAGGTGGTGGTTCGCTTCGACCCCGACGACCTGCACGCCGCCGTCGCCATCTATGGCCGTGACGGTCGGTTCATCTGCGAGGCCCCATGCATTGAGGCGGTGGGCTTTGCGGACGCCGAGGCGGCCCAGGCTCATGCCCGCGCCCGCCGGTCCTGGCTCAAGAACCACAAGCAAACCCTCGCCATCGAAAAGCGCCTCGGCATCGCCGAGGTCGCCAACCTCATGCCGCGTGTGGCCGCACCTTCGGCCCCGCCATCCGAGCCCAAGGTGCTGCCGTTTGCGCCGCGCCCCGACCACGACGCCGAGCGGGCGGAAGCCAGCTTCGGCCGCGCGATGAGGGCCATCGCGCAGGACTGACCTCACCTCAAACCAAATGGGAGCTACTGAATGGACGACATCTTGAAGGACAACCCATCCACCGCCTGGGCGCTGCCCGCCGGCGAGCCGGAGGGGACGCCCGCCGAACTTGAGGCATGGCGGGCACTCGTCCAGCGCCTCGTCGATACGGCCCAGCGTTTCGGCTGGACTAAGAGCGAAGTGTCGCGGCGCTCGGGCGTTCCGCCTGCCACGCTCTGGCAGTGGTATGACGGGACCTATAAGGGCCGCATCGCGAACATTTCGGCGCGCGTCGAAAAGTGGCTGGACGGCGTGGCCGAATTGACCCAGGCCGCCGCCGCGGTGCCCGTCGCCCCGGGCTTTCTCAACACCCCGACCGCCAGCCAGCTTCTCGACACGCTGCTCTATGCGCAGATGATGCCCGAAATGGTCGTGGTGACGCTTGGCGCCGGCATGGGCAAAACCATGACCTGCCAGCATTATTGCGAGAGCCGGCCGCACGCCTTCATGGTGACGATGCGCCCGACGACCCGCACCGTCCATGGCATGCTGCAGGAACTGGCGCTGGCGCTCGACGTGAACGAGCGCAACCCGGCCCGGCTCGACCGCGCCCTGGGCGACAAGCTGCGCCGGAACGGCCGCCATACCCTGCTGATCGTCGATGAGGCGCAGTCCCTCTCCGACGAGGCGGTCAACCAGTTGCGCTATTTCCTCGACGACTATGGCGTGGGCATCGCCCTGGTCGGCAACGAGGAGCTTTACGGCCGGTTCGGCGGCAACAAGGCCACGCCCGCCTATGCCCAAATCCATCGCCGTATCGGCAAGCGCTTGAAGCGCCTGCAGCCGCTCCCTGCCGACATCGACATGCTCGTGGACGCCTGGAACATCGAGGACGAGGAGGTGCGCCGTCTCGCCCGCGCGATCGGCCAGCGGCCCGGCGCTCTCAGCCAGATCACCAAGACCCTGCAGCTCGCCGGCATGTACGCCGCCGGCGAACAGCGCCCCATCACCGGCGCCGATGTCAAGGCGGCGATCGCCAATCGCGGGCTGGAGGACCACTGACCCATGCTCGACGACATGAGCCTTTCCGACCGTTTGAAGGTCGCCCAGGTCTGGTTTGCCAAGGCCGTGAGCGGCGAACTTCCCCTGACGGGTCGCCCGGCCGAACGCTTCGCTCAACTCCTCGAGGAGTGCAGCTACGACGCCCTGGTGATGGCCGCCGAGGCCGATATCGCCGCCGGCCGTATCGCCATCCTCGAAGCGGAGGCGGAGCGGGACGGCCGCGAGGCGCCGCCCGCGCCGCTGGTGATCGACCTCAATGCCATCCGCGTGGCGAGGGCGACGTGAGCGCGCCCCGCACCATCAACGTGCTGGACGTGGCTCACCGCGTCCTTGCCGATCGCCGGCACGCCACGCGCGTGTCGGTGATCGAGATCGAGGCCCTTTGCCGGGCCCTGGTCGCTGTCGATGCCCAGCTCGGGCGGCTTCATGCCGCCCGACACACACCCGACGACCTTCACGCCGCTTTCAACCAGGAGTTTTCCGATGGCGATGCCGTCTAGCTTCCAGCCTGCTCAAATTCCCGATGCCGTTCGCGATGTCGGCGGCAAATCCTATATGGCCGACGCCCGCGGCGCCCTGGTGCCGCTCGACCTGGTCAAGCCCGCCGACAAGCTCATCGACGACACGGTGCGCTCAGTCATGGGCTATGCCGTGGCGCTCTCCCAGCAGATCGAGCGTTTCAAGGCCCACACCATGGCGGACCTCGACGCGCTCGATGGGGTGCTGGCCGAGCAATACGACCTCATCAAGCGGGGCAACCAGGGCAAGGGCAACCGCACCTACACGACCCACGACGCGTTGTTCCGCGTCACCGTCAACGTTGCGGACTTCATCGAGTTCGGGCCCGAACTGCAGATCGCCAAGGGCCTTATCGACGAGTGCCTGAACGAATGGGCGGCGGACGCCCGCGACGAAATCCGGGCCATCGTCACCAAGGCGTTCAACACCGAGAGCCAGGGTCGCATCAACCGCTCCGAGATCTTCATGCTGCTGCGCCTGGACATCCAGGACGAGCGGTGGGGCAAGGCCATGTCGGCCATCCGCGACGCCATGCGCGTCGTCGGCCGCAAGGAATATGTGCGCTTCGCCATGCGCGCTTCGCCCGAGGCCGGCTGGGTCAACGTCACCATCGACCTGGCCCAGGCCTGACGGAGGCGGTGATGGCGCAGATACCGGGACTATCGAGCGGGCCGGTCGACCATGTGGCCCTGACGCGCGCCGGCTTCCAGGTCGAGCTCGACCGATGCGGAGAGGCACTGGAGATACTCGACCGCCGACTTGCGGGGCGGGAGGCGGAGATCGCGCGCCTGCAGCGCGAACAGGCCGAGGAACGGCGCGAGCGAGAGCTGGCCTGGATCGGGCGGCGCGCCGCCGAGCGGGCGATAGCCGAGCTCGACGAGGTGGTGAGATGACCGGGATCAGCAAGGGGCAGATCGGCGCCATCCATGCCTTGAAGGCAAGGGCCGGGCTGGACGAGGACGGCTATCGCGACCTGCTCGCGGCCGAGACCGGCAAACGCTCATGCAAGGGGCTGTCGTCCAGCGAGGCGGCCAGGGTCATGCTACGTCTCAAGGGGCTCGCGGGCGGTGCCCAGGGCATTGGCGAAGGCGCAGCTTTCGCCGGGCCCTATGCCGGCATCTGCCGGGCGCTCTGGATATCGGGCTGGCATCTGGGCGTGGTGCGCGACCGCACCGACGGGGCCCTGATTGCCTTCGTTCGGCGGCAGGCGGGCATCGATCACCTCAATTGGCTGCGTGATGCTGCCGACGCAACCAAGGTCATCGAAGCGCTCAAGATGTGGCTTGCGCGCGAGGCCGGCGTGGTGTGGCCCACCGGGAGGGCCGACAGCACCGAGGGGCGCCAGAAAGCAGTGCTGGCCGCCCAGTGCAGACGGCTCGGCCTGATGGCTGAGCCGGAAACTTCCGCCGGGCTCAAGAGCATGATCGCACGGCTGGGCACGCGCATAAGAAAGCCTGACGGAGGTCGCCATGGCGATCGCTAGAGCTCGGAGCAACGTGCCCTGGCAATTGGGAAAAATCCCAATGGACGGGGTTTCGCCCGTGCCCGGACACTTGGCGGCGCGATTCCTGTCGCAGCAACAACTTTTGATTGAAGCATTGCGCCGTGCGCCCAAGCGGAGCCGGCAGAGCATTTTGATTGAGGATGATCTTCGTGCCCTGGTCAGGGCGCGACTGGAGCGGGAGAGCCGCTGCGTTCAATCGGCCCCGCCCCAGCAAGAGGACGAGGGGGCTCCTCTTAAATGGTGGCAGTTGTGAAGCGTCGCCCGGTGGAAATCACCGTGAGCGATCATGCCGTGTTGCGCTGGCTCGAACGGGCGCAGGGGCTGGACATCGCTGCCATTCGGCGGCTGATCGCCGGCCTGACGGTCAACGCGGCCGAGCTGGAGGCGGTCGCCGTCCAGGTCGGCAAGGTGCGCTTCGTACTCAGAAACGAGACGGGAGCCGCCGCAGTGCCCGCCCGGGTAGTGGTGACCACCGTGCTGCGCCTGGACCAGCGGCGGGGGCTTGGGGGCGGCGATGGTTGAGCTGCCGCCCATACTTGCCGCCATTGCCGAGGTCGCGGGCCTCCCCGTCATGCTGACCATCGCGCAACACTATGGGGGGCGACGGGTCGACCTGCCGGCGCGCCCGACGGCCCGCAACTGGCTGAGCGACCTGGTGGGCCCGGATGACGCCCGGGCCATCGTCGATCGGCTCGGGCCCGGGCGGCTCGACATTCCGCTCGGCCCCGCCGGCAGCTATGCGGCACTGCGCCGGCAACTCAACACCCGCTATAGCGACCTTGAGGCTGGGGACGCTTCGGTGGCGGAGATCGCCCGGCAGCTCGGCATTACCGAGCGTGCCGTGCGCTACAGGCGCCGCAAACGCCGCAACTCCAATTCCCGCCAGGGCGACCTTTTCGGCGCCTGACGCTCAGCAGCACTTTGACGCTGACGAGGACGGACCGCAGCAGGCCTCCGCGACGGCCTGGGCCGCACGGTGGCGCGGCTTGCAGATGGCGGCCCGCTCTCCCAGGGAAAGCTTGATTTCTTCCGCCCCCATGGCGATGCCGGCGACGTCGAAAATGCGCATCGCCTCGCCCGGCTGCCCCACCTCGAAGGTGAGCCGCGCATCGTGGTTGAGGCGCACCTTGCGGTCGACCTGGGCCATGATCGCGCGAAACTTGCCGGCGGTCATGAAGGTGCGGCCTTCCTCGGACGGGATGTCCTCGACCTGAAGCACGGTTTCCTGCCAGGCGTCGGGATTGCCACCGCAATCGAGGGTGACGAAGGAGCCGGCCTTGACCTCGGTCACGTGATAGCCGGGCTGGATCACCCGGCCGGCATACTCGATCACCAGGGACTTTTCCTCGTGGCCATCCAGGAGTGCGAGGACTGCGGCCAGCGAGGATTGCGTTTCGACGAGGGCTGTTGCGTGAGCGTTCATTTGCGTCTATCCATACTTCAACGATTCTTGAGATATTGAAATGAAGCTAGACGAAGCGCAAGCCCTTGAAGCATTCGGAGCGCTTTCGCAGCCGACCAGGCTGCAGATGGTGCGCATCCTCGTCCAGGCGGGACCCGAAGGGCTCTCCGCCGGCGCCGTTGGCGAGGCGGTCAACGCCTCCTCATCGAGCGCGTCCTTCCACCTGTCGAACCTTGAGCGGGCCGGGCTGGTGCAATCGCGCCGCGAATCCCGCTCGATCGTCTACTCGGCCAATTATGAGGGCCTTTCCGGCCTCATCGAGTTTCTGATGCGCGACTGCTGCCAGGGCCACCCCGAGGTGTGTGTGCCGGCGGTGAACGCCGTCACCTGCTGCACCCCCGCCAAGGAGAAGGCCGATGCCTGACCACGTCTACAATGTGCTGTTCCTGTGTACCGGAAATTCTGCCCGCTCGATCCTGGGCGAGGCCGTCATGAACCATATCGGGGAAGGACGCTTCCGCGCCTATTCGGCCGGCTCGACCCCCAAGGGGCATGTGCACCCGCTGACGCTGCAGACGCTGCGCAAGGCCGGCATTCCGACGGAAGGCCTGCGCTCCAAGCCCTGGGACGAGTTCGCGACCCCCGATGCACCCAAGATGGATTTCGTCTTCACCGTCTGCGACAACGCCGCCGGGGAAGCCTGCCCGGTCTGGCCGGGCCAGCCCATGACGGCCCATTGGGGCATCGAAGACCCCGCCCTGGTCGGCGGGCCGGACTTCCGACGCGAAGCCGCCTTTGAGGATGCCTTGCGCTTCATGCGCAACCGCATCTCGGCCTTCATGAGCCTGCCTCTGGCGAGCATCGACCGCATGGCGCTGTCCTCCAAGCTGCGCGGCATCGGCGCCATGGAAGGCTCCACCACCAAGAGCGAAGGCGCCGCCTGAAAGCCTGCCATGTCCATCTTCGAACGTTACCTCACCCTCTGGGTGGCGCTGTGCATCGTGGCCGGCGTCGCGGCCGGCCACTTCTTTCCGGGCTTTTTCCAGGCGCTCGGCGCCCTTGAATATGCCCAGGTCAACCTGCCGATGGCAGTGCTGATCTGGTTGATGATCGTGCCGATGCTGCTGCGCATCGACTTCGCCTCGCTCCGCCAGGTCGGGGCGCACTGGCGCGGCATCGGCGTGACCCTGTTCATCAACTGGGCGATCAAGCCGTTTTCCATGGCATTGCTGGGCTGGGTCTTCATCGGCTGGCTGTTCCGGCCATTGCTGCCCGAGATGCAGATCGAGAGCTATATCGCCGGGCTCATCATCCTGGCCGCGGCGCCCTGTACGGCCATGGTCTTCGTCTGGTCGAACCTCACCAGGGGCGAGCCGCACTTCACGCTGTCGCAGGTGGCGCTCAACGATGCCATCATGGTCGTGGCCTTTGCCCCAATCGTCGGGTTGCTGCTCGGGCTTTCGGCCATCACCGTGCCCTGGGACACGCTGGTGCTCTCTGTCGTGCTTTATATCGTGGTGCCGGTGATCGCAGCCCAGCTGCTGCGTGGCTGGCTGCTCGGCCGGGGTGGCGCGGCCGTTCTCGCTCGGGCGCTTGCCTTCCTCCAGCCGCTCTCGATCGGAGCCTTGCTCGTCACGCTCGTGATGCTCTTCGGCTTCCAGGGCGAGCAGATCATTGCCCAGCCTGCGGTGATCGCGCTGCTGGCGGTGCCCATCCTCATCCAGGTCTATTTCAACGCCGGCCTGGCCTATTTCCTCAACCGCGTCTCGGGCGAGCAGCATTGCGTTGCCGGCCCTTCGGCCCTGATCGGGGCATCGAACTTCTTCGAGCTCGCGGTGGCAGCCGCGATCAGCCTCTTCGGCTTCAATTCCGGGGCGGCGCTGGCCACGGTCGTCGGTGTCCTCGTCGAGGTGCCGGTGATGCTTTCGGTCGTCTGGATCGTCAACCGGTCCAAGGGCTGGTACGAGGCCGGCTCGGCCGTGCGCAACAATTCCAAGGCCGGAGCCCTCCAATGAGCGTGACCATCTATCACAACCCCGCCTGCGGCACGTCGCGCAACACGCTGGCCATGATCCGGCAATCGGGCGTGGAGCCGGATGTGATCGAGTATCTGGTGACGCCGCCCGATCGGGAGACGGTCGTGCGGCTCATCGCCGACGCCGGGCTGACCGTGCGCGAGGCTCTGCGGCAGAAGGATACGCCGTTCGAGGCGTTAGGCCTGGGCGATCCGGCCAAATCCGACGAGCAGTTGCTGGACGCGATCGGGGAGCATCCCATCCTCCTCAACCGGCCGTTCGTGGTGACCCCACTCGGCACCCGGCTTTGCCGTCCGTCCGAAGCCGTCCTCGATGTTCTGGAGAACCCCGATATCGGCCCCTTCACCAAGGAAGATGGCGAAGTGGTCATCGACGCCCAAGGAAAACGACTTGTCTGAACTACCCAATATCGTCGAGGAGGCCTTCGACCGCCCCGACTTCGAACGCCTGCGCACGGTCGAGTTCGACCACAAGCCGCGTATTCTCATGCTCTATGGCTCGCTGCGCGAACGGTCCTATAGCCGCCTTCTGACCTTCGAGGCCGAGCGGCTGCTGACGGCATTTGGCGCCGATGTGCGCGTTTTCCATGCGAACGGGCTTCCCCTCCCGGGCGATGCGCCCGAGGACCACCCGAAGGTGCAGGAGCTGCGCCAACTCATGCTCTGGTCGGAAGGCCAGGTATGGACGTCGCCCGAGCGGCACGGCGCCATGAGTTCGGTGCTCAAGGCGCAGATCGACTGGATACCGCTCCCCGGCGGCGCCATCCGCCCGACGCAGGGCCGGACCCTTGCCGTCATGCAGGTTTCGGGCGGCTCGCAGTCGTTCAATGCCGTCAACCAGATGCGCGTCCTGGGGCGCTGGATGCGGATGGTCACCATCCCCAACCAATCCTCGGTGGCCAAGGCCTTCCAGGAGTTCACGCCCGAGGGGCGCATGAAACCGTCTTCCTATTACGACCGCGTCGTGGACGTGATGGAGGAGCTGGTCAAGTTCACGATCATCAATCGCGGCCTCGCCGGCTACCTCACCTCGCGCTACAGCGAGCGCAAGGAAGCGGTCGAGGCGCTGGAGGAGAGGGTCGGCCTCAAGTCGATCTAACGCATGACCGACATAGCCATGGCCCCGGTTTCGGGCCGCTCCTGGTTCATTACCGGCCTGGGAGTGGCGCAGATCGCCAGTTGGGGTTCGCTCTACTACTCGTTCCCGCTGATCGCCACAGCCATGGAAAGCGACCTGGGCTGGGACAAGACCGCCATCTACGGCACGACTACCCTGGGAGCGATCCTGGCGGGGCTTCTGGCTATACCGGTCGGGCATGCGATCGATCGCGGGCACGGCCGCTGGGTCATGGCGGGCGGCTCGGCGCTGGCCGGGCTGCTGCTCGTGCTCTGGGCGCTGAGCGATAACCTGCTGCTGTTCTATGTCGGCGCCGCCGGCGTCGGCGCGCTGCAGGCGGCGACGCTCTATGAGGCGGCCTTTGCCGTCATCGCCCGCCGCACCGGGCCGGCGGCGGCGCGCAATCCGATTACCGCGCTCACGCTTTGGGGTGGCTTCGCCTCCACTGCCTTCGTGCCGATCGTTCAGCTGCTGCTCGATCACCTTGGCTGGCGCGGCGCCCTGGAGGCTTTGGCTGCCATCAACATCCTCTTGTGCGCGACCATCTACTTCCTCGTGATCGACCCGGAGGCCGACCTGCCGCCGCCAAAGCCGGCAGAGACCAGGACAAGCGACGCCCCGCTGCGCGACGCACTGCGCAACCCGGTATTCTGGGGCCTGACCGTAAGCTTTACCGCCCATTCGGCCGCCATCGGCGCGCTGCTGCTGCACTTCTATCCGATGATGCTCGAACGCGGCTTTTCCGCGCCGGCCGTTGTCGCAGCGCTGACGCTGATCGGGCCGGCACAGGTGGCCGGCCGCATCGGCATCCGGGTGCTGGGGGCCCAGGCGAGCGGGCGCCGCATCGGCTCGGTGGTGGTGTTGGCCTTCCCGCTGGCCATGGCCATCTTCGCCTGGGCGCCGGCGGAGTTCGCCGTGGTGGCGGGCGCCTCGATCCTCTACGGGGCAGCCAACGGCATCATGACGATCGTGCGCGGCATTTCCGTGCCGGAGATGGTTTCCAAGGAAGCCTACGGCGCCATCAACGGGGCAATGGCGGGGCCGATGACGGTGGCTCGCGCCGGTGCGCCGCTGGCTGCCGCCGCCGCCTGGAGCGTCACCGGCAGCTACGCCGCGGCAATGTTCGGAATTTTTGCCGCCTCGGTGGTGATGACGCTCGCGTTCTGGTGGGCGGCGGGGATGTCGCCCATCCAAGGAGAATCGCGGTAGAAGAGGCACATGAGTTACCCATGCCTAGGTCTTACGTGGCTGGGCATGTGTGCTTATGATCCTGCACTGCCTTCACCCACCTATTTCACGCTTGGCGACGCAATCGCGGCGCTGGCGTTCACATTGGCGGTGCAGCCGTTCCTTAGGCCGGTCTATCGATTGCGTTTAGCCGTCCTGCACCTGACCCTGGGGCGCCTCTATACCCTGATTTTTATCGCTGTCGGACTGCTTGTGCTGGCGGCCCTTGTTCCTAGTTTCACCATCCTCCATGGCGGGTGGTGGGGATACCCGATCGTCTACGAGCTAGCGGCCACCTTCCTGTTCATAGGCGCCTACGGCGCCGTTGCACTCGCCGTTGCTCGCCCGGTTCGAATTGGGCGGCGAAGGCTTGAGACCTTCGTCGGAGGTGTCGCCCAGATCCTCGCGGAGGGGAAGGAGAGTGATCATGTTGACCTTATCCCAGACCTCCTCGCCAACCTGCCGCATTTGGTTGAACTGGCGGTGTTCATTGAAAGGCCTCCTCGGGAGACAAGTGCCTTCTGGATGTTTATCCACCGCGAGAAGGTTCATCGCGCCCAATTCGCCGTGTCCTTGCTCCGAATACTCTCTGACCCCCATTTTTGCAGATCCATTGTTATCCGGGCTCCTTGGGCCGTGGGTACTTTGCTGAACGACTTGGCGGCTCGAAAGCTCTATGCGCGTGCTGCAGAAGCGTTAGTGCAGGAACTTGCCTTGCAGGCCATCCTCTTGGAGGACAGCATCATGACGCGGGAGATAGAGTTTTCTGGCTTTAGGGAGGCACCGTTTCTTTCGGAGTCCCTGTTTTCTCTGCCGTTTATCGTCACTAGGTATGATCCCCTGCAAAATCGACTGCACGGGGATCTCATTTCGGCGGCCGTTCTCCGAAAATTCAACAAGGCAGCGGTGCGCTGCTACACCTGCCTCATCGAGGAAAAACAATTCACCCGCGCGCAGGTCACGTTCAGCATTGAGAGGTTTTACGAAAGCGCAGGCTTGCGAGCTTGGAGCCTCCACGAAGCAAACTCCGTGGGGGGGGATTTCGCCATTGAGTTCGGGCGGGCGGTGGACAACACAATCGCCCTGGCGAGAAAGCTAATGGCGGCCGCCGATGAAGACACGTACAACCAGATGTTCGTTACGGACAAGAAGGAGTACCGGCACGACCCCTTGGAGCCGTTGACTGAAATCGTCTTCAATGCCTGGGGACACATCTCAAAAGGATTCGGCGGCCTGCCCGATCCTTTTTGGTCTTTGGCAATCGGGTCCATCGGCGAAGCCTTTAATTCGATCGGCGAGGCGCCAGACGGCATGACGCCCTTCCAACAGCGATTGACGCTGAAGATAGTCGACCAGCTCGATTACAATATGAACGGCTACTATCCGGCGATCAGCAGGGTCTTGCTTGCCACCGTCGGCCCCTATCACAGGCGGGCACTCCAGCCTAACATGACGGCGTTCAACATCCTCCGCAACGCGATGTACGCCAAGTTGAAGCGGGTTCCAGGGTTGGCCAGCCAGGAGCCAGAAAAGCTCAATCACTTTCTCCCGCCCGCGGTCGTCTACGACGCGCAGGGGCAAACGCTTACCCACACGTATTCGGATGGGGCGCAGGCAGTGACCGACCTGAAGGAATTGGCACCTGTTGACATAGATCTCTTGGATGCGAAGCACCATCGTCCGCTATCGGCGAAGGAACGAGATGCAGCAAGGCGGACGATCTACTGACCGCTAGCTTGGCGTCCGCCGGAAGAGCTTCCGGGGCGGAATAGTGGGAAGGCACGGGCAGTGTGACGGCTCTTCGCTCGTCACACAAGAGGCACCCGATGGTCGCGCCGTCTCCGAAGTTCCTCAAGTCCCATCCCGTCACCGCCAAGTGGGAAGGCGACTGGTCCGATCATCCCGAGGACCGGGGCGGCAAGACCAAATACGGCATCACCCAGCCGCCGTTCGACCAGTGGAACGACATGCGTGGCTATCCCCGCCGACCGGTCGCCACCATCACCAGGGCCGAGGCCACCCAGCTCTTTTTCGATGACTACTGGACGGCGGCGCGTTGCGAGGGCCTCGTGCCGGGCGTCGACCTCGCCACCTATGACGCCGCGGTCAATTCCGGAGTGAGCCGTGCCCGCAAGTGGCTGCTCGCCTCGCTCGATCCGAAGAACGACCACGTCAAGACCATCAAGGGCATCTGCGCCAGGCGGCTGGGCTTCGTCCAAGGGCTCTCGAACTGGAAGACATTCGGGCGCGGCTGGAGCAACCGCATTGCCGACATCCAGGCCACGGCAGTGGCCTTCGCGCTCGCCGCTGCCAACGACAATCCCGTGGTGGTCGCGCACCTGGAGGAAGAAGCGAACCGCAAGGGCAAGGTGGCGGTGCGCCAGGCAACCGCCGCCAGCGGGTCGGCGCCGGCCGGCGCCGGTGCCCTGGTCGGCGGCCACCTAGCCGACTGGTTCATGGTCGGCCTCGGGGCTGGCCTCATCGGGCTTGCCCTCTTCCTGGTCTGGCGCACGACCGTCAACCGCGACCAGGCCAAGGCCTTTGCCGACAAGGCCGGAGAGCTCGCCCATGCAGCTTGAACAGGTTCTCCTCAGCCTGGGTGCGCCGATCCTGGCGACCATTATTTCCAACAAGTTCGGCAAGGATGCGGGCGACCTTTCGCGCGTGGCCATCGAGGCGCTGGCGGAGGCCTTCGGCGTCCAGCCGACGCGCACGGCCATCGAGGATGCGGTGTTGCCCGGCGGCCCCGTGGTCGCCGAGCGGGTGGCGCAGGCCGAAGCGCGCATGGACCAGCTCATCCTCGCCCAGGCCGAGCTCCAGCGCGCCGGCAACGAACAGCAGGCAAAGACCAACGAGCTGCTGCTGGCTCCTCTTGATGCCGACAAGCCGACCTGGACCTGGTCGTGGCTCTACGCCTGGCAATGGTTCCTCATGGTCATCTGGGCCTGGACGCTGGTTCTCGTCCATGTAGCCAATGCCGGCCTGCGCCTGGCCGGCGAGTTCGGGGGCCTTCCGGCTCCGGACGTGCCCCAGCTCCTTACCCTTACGACCCTCTATCTCGGCCTTCACATGGGCGGCCACACCGTCCTCGAAATCGTGCGCAACGGCTTCGGCGGGCTGTTCTCGCGTAAGGGGGGCGCCGAGTGATGGAAGACGCATTGCGCGCCTGGGTGCCGTTGCTGCTCTCCATGGTCTCCCTGGGCGGGGCGCTGTGGTCGCTCCTGCAGAGCCCCGCCAAGAAGAACGCCGACGCCCTGGCAAAGACCAACGACAAGGTCGAGGCGATGGACCGTCGGGTGAGCACCATCGAGAGCGAAATGCGCCACCTGCCTGACCGGGACGCCACCCACCGCCTGGAAATTTCTATCGCCGAGCTCAACGGGCGGCTCTCGACGCTCGACGAGCGCCTGAAGCCCGTCGCCGCAATTTCCGAACGCATGCAGGAGCTCTTGCTTCGAGGTGAACGCTGATGGTCGACATGGATAGCCTCATCCGGGAGCAGGCCCGGCTCGTCATCCTCAAGGCCCTGGCCGCGCAGCCTGACGAAACCCTCAACTCCGACCTCATGGCACCCGAGCTGGAAGTGTTCGGCATCCGCCGGCCGCGCGCCTGGCTGCACGGCGAGTTCGAATGGCTGGCCGAAATGGGCGCCGTCACCTGCCGGCCGGCAGGCACCATCATGGTCGCCACGCTGACCGAAAAAGGCCACCGGCACCTGCAGCGGGAAATCGCCATCGAGGGCGTCAAGCGCCCGTCGCGCCCGGGGGAGTGAACCGATGGAAAAGCGGGGACGTGGCCGGCTCTCGTCGGTCGATCTGCTGCCGCCCGAGGCCGGCGACATCATCGTGTGGGCGGCCCAGGAGCTCTCGGCCCGCAATCGCACGCTCACCGACATCTATGCCGAGTTCCGGGACAAGCTGATTGCCCTGCAGGGGGAACAGGGGCTGGCCTTCGACATCCCCGCCTTCTCGTCTTTCCACCGTTACTCGGTGCGCCAGGCGGTTCTCGCCAGACGGCTCGAGGAGACGCGGGCGATATCGTCCAACCTCGCGCAGCGCCTGGATGGCCTGGCCAGCGAGGACATGACCGTGATGGTGGTCGAAAGCCTCAAGACGCTGGTGTTCGAGATCATCGACCGCGGTGGCGAAGCCGGCTTCTCGCCCAAACAGGCCATGGAAATGGCGCGGGCGGTGCAATCCCTAGTGGCGACATCGCGCTTGTCCGACGCGCACCGCACCAAGCTCCAGGCCGCCATCGACGCTTCGGCCGAGGACGCCATCGAGAAAGCCGCCGTGGTCGCCCAGGAGGCCGGCGTTTCTGCCGAGCGCATTGCCCAGATGCGCCGGGATTTCCTTGGAGTGCGGCCGAGGAAGGATGGCGACGCGCTCAAGCTGGATACCGACAAATGAGCTGGCGTCAGCGTGCGGACCAGATCATCGCCAGTGTGGATGCGGCCCTGCCGGCCGACGCCGACCTGAAAGCCCGGAGGCGTGCGCTGCGCGCGGCCCGGCCATGGGACTTCGCCGGGACGAGCTGGGGTCGCAAGGTCTGGGGAGCGGCGGCGCGCCAGTACCTGGAGCGTTATGGCGACGGCCGTGCCCCCTCGATGCGAGGGCTGCCGCTCTCGCCGCTTGAAAGGATGCAAGCCAGGGCCGAACGGCGCCTGGGCAAAGCCCGGAGTTCGTCGACATGAACGATGCAAAGGTCAAGGTGACCATAAGGCGCCCGGTCGAGCAGAAAGTTGCCGGGCCGCAGTCCTGCCCGAAATGTGCCGGCATCGGCCTGGTGCTCAAGCGCGTCTACCGCCGCCGCAATCGTTCGGTCTCCTCGATGGTCTTTGACCTCGACAGAAAGTGCCCGCATTGTCAGGGCACGGGGCGCCAGCCGTGACGACGCCCTTGCCCGAAATGCGCTTCACCGACCCGGTCTTGCCGCGCGTCCCCGAGCAGCTTCCCGAGGAGCTGACGCATGGCGGCCAGATTCCCGAGGACCTGGACCCTCTGGCCGAGGGCATCCTAATGGCTCACCAGGCCGAGTGGATCGCAGACACCTCGGACTTGAAGCTGGGGGAGAAAGGGCGCCGGACAGGCATCACCTTTGCCGAAGCGCTCGACATGACGCTGATCGCCATGGCGCGGCGTTCGGCCGGCGGCATGAACTGTTTCTATATCGGCGACACACGCGATAAGGGCCGCGAGTTCATCGGCTACGTCGCCCACTTCGCCCGCACGGTCGCCAAGGAACTGGTGGCGGTCGAGGAGACGGTTTTCCTCGACCAGCGCGCGGACGGCACCGTCAACAACATCCCTTCGCTGCGCTGCCAGTTCGCCTCGGGTTTTCGTGTCGAAGCCCTGTCTTCTCGACCCGACAACATCCGCGGCCTGCAGGGGGCTGTCTGTATCGATGAAGCCGCGTTCCACAAGGACGTGGCTCTGGTGCTCGATGCGGTCAACGCGCTGCTCATCTGGGGCGGCAAAATCCGCATTATCTCCACCCACAACGGGGTGCTGAACCCGTTCAACGAACTGATCCGACAGGTGAAGGCGACCAGCAACCCGCCCTATAGCCAGCACTTCATTCCGTTTTCGAAGGCCGTTCAAAACGGGCTCTATGAGCGCACGTGCCTGGTCACGGGGCGCATCCCGACGCCCGAGGGCAAGGCGGCCTGGGAAAGGAAAATCCGCTCCTCCTATGGCGTGCGCGAGGCGGCGATGCGCCAGGAGCTCGATTGCATCCCAGCCGAGCAGGAAGGCGCGGCGCTGACCCGGGTGCAAATCGAAGCCTGCATGATCGATCACGTCCCGATTGTCCGCTGGGTGCTGCCCGACGCCTTCCGCGACATGCCCGAGCACATCCGCAAGGTCGAGACGCGGGACTGGTGCGAAAAGCACCTCCTGCCGCTTCTGGCCAAGCTCGATCCCGACCGGCCGCATTATTTCGGCGAAGACTTTGCCCGCAAGGGCGATGCCACCGCCATCCTGATCGGCGCCGAGGAGCGCAACCTGACGCGCAGATCCCGGCTCCTGGTCGAGCTGCGCAACGTCCCGTTCGAAACCCAGCGCGACGTGCTGTTCTACCTCATCGAGCGCCTGCCGCGTTTCTCGGGCGGGGCGTGCGACGCCAACGGCAACGGCGCTTATATCGCCGAAGTCGCCCGCCAGCGCTTCGGCGCCCGGGTGCTGGAGGTCAAGGCCTCGGCCGAGTGGTACCGCATCAATTCGGTGCCTTATGTCGAGGCGATCGGCGACCGCACCATGTTGCTGCCGCGCGACGCGGACGTGCTGCGCGACCACCAGGCGCTCGCCTATGTCAACGGCATCATCAAGGTTCCTGACGATATGCGCTTCAAGGGCGAGGACGGCCTGGAGCGGCACGGGGACTCCGCCATTGCCGGCCTCATGTTCTGGTTCGCTACCAGCCAGGGCGCGGTCGAATACGACTATCAGGCGGTCAAGCCGCAGGACGCGGACCAATCGGGCCCGAAGGAAAGACCGGCGCGGGAGGAGGATGCGTTGCGCGACCCCTTCCAGCCGCCACTCGGCGCCGTGCTCAGAGGGAGCGTGTTCTAGGAAATGGCAGAGTTCTACAAAGCCCTGGTCGACCACCGGGGCCGGCCCATCGAGAAGAAGGTCCTCACCCAGGAGATTGCCGGTCCCTCCCTCACGGGCGTCCGCTCGCCGCTGTCGGGCACACCGGGGGACGGCCTCAACCCCGTGCGGCTGGCCACGATCCTGCGCGATGCCGACCAGGGCAATCCCCAGCGGCAGCTTGAGCTCGCCGAGGTGATCGAGGAGCGGGACCTGCATTACCTGGGCGTGCTCGGAACGCGGCGGCGCGCCGTCAGCCAGTTGGAGGTCACCGTAGAGGCCGCGAGCGAGGATGCCGGCGATGTCGAGCTCGCCGACATGGTGCGCGACTGGCTGCAGCGCGACGAGCTGCAGGACGAGCTCTTCGATATGCTCGATGCCATCGGCAAGGGCGTCTCCTTTACCGAGATCATCTGGGACACTTCGGAAGGCCAGTGGCTCCCCCAGCGCTTGGAATGGCGTAACCCGGCATGGTTCAAGGCCGATCGCCACGACCTCACCACGCCAATGCTCATCGGGGAAGGCGGCGAGCTGGAGCCGCTGCCGGGCGGCAAGTTCATCTGTGCCAATATCAAGGCCAAGTCCGGCCTGCCGCTGCGTTCGGGCCTGGCTCGGGTCGTTACCTGGGCCTGGATGTTCAAGGCCTTCGCCAACCGGGATTGGGCCATCTTCATCCAGAACTACGGCCAGCCCATCCGCATCGGCAAATATGGCTCGGGGGCCAGCCAGAAGGAAAAGGACACCCTGTTCCAGGCGGTGGCCAACATCGCCGGCGACTGCGCGGCCATTATCCCCGAGTCCATGGTGATCGAGTTCGAAAGCGCCTCGGCCGCCAGCACCACCGCGTCCGGCGACCTTTACCTGCAGCGCGCCAACTGGCTCGACCAGCAGGTGAGCAAGGCCGTGCTGGGCCAGACCGCCACCACCGACGCCATTGCCGGCGGGCATGCCGTGGGCAAGGAACATCGGCAGGTCCAGGAAGACATCGAGCGGGCCGACGCCAAGGCCCTGGCGGCCGTTATCAACCGTGACCTCATCCGGCCGTGGGTGCTCCTCGAGCGCGGGGCCGGCGTGGCGTTTCCGCGCCTCAAGATCGGCCGCAGCGAGGAAAAGGATGTGGAGCTCACGGTCAATTCCGTGGCCAGGCTCGTTCCCCTGGGCCTGCGTGTGTCCCAGTCCACCATGCGCGACATCATCGGCGTGCCCGAGCCCCAGAAGGGTGACGAGCTGCTGGGCCAGCCTGCTAGCGCCTCGCCCCCCGGCCAGGACAAGCCGGGCGAGCCGGCGCCGGAGCCCGAGACGCCGCCGGCGATGCATGCGGCCCGGGTCATTCCTGATGCCGGCGCCATCGCCCAGGAGGCAAACGGGCTGGCGGCCGCCGCTGAGGCCGCCTTGCTGGACGCCATTGCCGGGATCGTTGCGGCCACCGCGACGGCCGAGGACCGCGATGCCGCCATTCGCGCGCGCTGGCCTGGTCTGGCTCCCACCGAGCTCAAGGGCTTGATGGCCCGGGCGCTGGCGCTGGCGGAGCTCGCGGGGCGCGTCGATGCCGGCGGTTGAGCTCCGGCCGCTTCCCTTCCAGGAAGCCATCGACTACCTGCGCCATCGCCTCGGGCTCTCCGAATCGGATTGGGCCGCGGTCATGCGCGGCGCCACCGCCGCGGCCGACGCCGCCATTGACCGCCAGATGGATGCCATGCGCCGGGACATGGTCGCCGCGATCGTCGAGATCTTCGAGGCTGGCGGCACCGTCGCCGATTTCCGCGACCAGTACGATGCCATTGCAGAGCGCTACGGCTGGACCTCGGCCGGCGATCCGGGCTGGCACTCACGCCTCATCTGGCGGATGGAGGCCTTCGGCGCGCGGGCGGCCGGCCGCTGGGAACAGGGCCAGCGCCTGCAGCGGGCGAGCCCTGGGCGGCGCTACTATTTCCGCTACGTCACCGCGGACGATGAGCGCGTGCGGCCGGCGCATGCCGCCTGGCACGGCATCATCCTGCCTGTCGATCACTGGTTCTGGCTGACCCATTGGCCGCCCAACGGCTTCAACTGCCGCTGCGATATCGTCATCGTCACCGACCGCGACCTGTTGCGCTATGGCTGGGAGGTGACCGCGGACGATGACCCGCGCCTGGCCAATCCACCGGACGATGGGTTTTCGGGCAATGTCGGCCTGGACTGGCAGCGGCTGCGCGGGGACAGCGCCGCGACCGAAAAATAGTTTGTAGCGAGGTCGAGCCGCGTTTAACGACCGCTGCATAAGCAAACGCCGCATCTGGACATTTCCCCCGCCGGAAGCGATCAGGAGCCGTCTGCGGCCCTTTGAGGGGCTTCGAAACGGCTTCGAAAAAGCGGGGATGGCGATGCACCGGCAAGTGGCGGCATTTTTCTTTGCGGCGGCGCTCCTGATCTTGCCCGGGGCGCCCATTTCCGCCGATCAGCCGAGCAATGTCGTCTCCGGCTTTTGCCCGGAAGGGCCGCGCGACAATTGCGTGGTTGATGGGGATACCTTCTGGCTCGGCGGCGAAAAGTTCCGCATCGCCAATATCGACACGCCCGAGCTTTCGACGCCGCGCTGCAGCGCTGAACGCCGCCTGGCCCAGCGGGCGACCGGCCGTCTCCTGGAGCTCCTCGTCGGACAGGACATCGCCATAGAGCGGCGGGGGCTGGACAAGTACGGCCGAACGCTGGCACTGGTCGCTGCGCAGGGCCGCGATGTCGGCGACGTGCTGGTGGCCGAGGGCCTGGCACGCGTCTGGGGCGGCCGGCGTCTTCCCTGGTGTAAGTAGTCCAGGTCACCGGAAGCGTTTCCGGGGCGTAAGCCTCTTTGACGTGCTGGCAGTGTCGCCGGCATGGACAAGAGCGTCAATCAACTCCTCTATTCCCTTCATGCTGTCGGTTCCGCCGCTGGCGGGTCTGAATTTGCCCAGGGCCTGGCCCCCAACCTCGCCATGTGTTCGGCCCTCAATCTGCCGACCTCCGGCGAGGCCCCGGCCTGGGTTCACCTTCTGCCTGCCGGCGCGGTGATCCGCACCGCTGATGGCCGTGGACCCTATCGCCTCACCGATGCGCAGGCCCTCGTCACCGCCTCGCTGCAGGCGGGCGAGCGCCTGGTGCTTGATGAAAACCACTCGACCGATCTGGCCGCGCCACAGGGGCTCTCCGCCCCGGCCATGGGCTGGATCGTCGAGCTGCAGAGCCGGGCAGATGGCATCTGGGGAAAAGTGGAGTGGACCGAAGACGGAAAGCGCCTGGTCGCCGGTCGCGCCTACCGGGGAATTTCCCCGGTGATCGCCCACGACAAGTCCGGCGCCATCGTCGCGATCCTGAGGGCCAGCCTTGTCAACAAGCCCAACCTCAAGGGCCTCACCACCCTTCACCAGGAGAACGACATGACGCTGCTCAAGCGTATTCTTGAGGCCCTGGGCCTCCCCGAGACCACGAGCGAGGACAACCTGGTCGCGGCAGTGACCACGATGCACCAGGCGCAGGGCCAGCACCAGACGGCGCTCCAGGCCCAGCTCGCCCCGATCGGCAAGGCCGCGGGCCTGACGGAAGGCGCCAGCGTCGAGGCCATCGTGGCTGCGATCGGCACGATGGCGGCCGGCGGCGACGGCAAGACCATCGTCGAGCTGCAGGCCGAGCTCACCAACGTAACCAACCGCCTCAACGCCCTCACGGACGACACGGCGCGCAAGGCCGCCACCGACTTCGTGGATGGCGCGATCAAAGCCGGCCGCGTCGGGGTGAAGCCGCTGCGCGATCACTACATCACCCGCCACATGTCCGATGCGGCGTCCGTCGTGAAGGAAATCACCGCTTTGCCGGCTCTGGGCGGACGCATGCCCATGGTCGACCCGAGCACCCCGTCCAGCGGTCTCACGGCCGAGCAGGAAGCCGTCATCGAGCGGATGCAGCTCAACCGCGACGACTACCTCAAGACCCTCCAGGCCGAGCAGGCGCGCTCCGGCGTCCAGCTCTAGGCCCACCGCAACCGGGCGGCGGGCGCCGCCAAAGGAAGGACTGACACCATGGCCCTCACCAAGGACCGCAACACTCTCCGCCGAGAAGGCGAGAACGCTGCCGGCGGGCTCGTCGCCGGCGTCACCGTCTTCGGCGGCGCGATCGTCATGCGCACCAGCGCCGGGTTTCTCACCAAGGGCCAGACCGCGACAGGTCTCGTCGGCGTCGGGTGTTCGGATGAACACAAGGTCGGCGGCGCCGTCAACGGCGATACGCGGCTTGAGTACCGGCCGGGGCGGTTCCTCCTCAAGAACTCGACTTCGACCGACGCCATCACCATCGCCGATATCGGCAAGCCTGCCTACGCGGTGGATGACGAAACGGTGGCCAAGACCAGCGGCACCAATACCCGCTCCATCGCCGGTTTCGTCGAGGACGTGGACGCCGCCACCGGCGGGGTCTGGGTCCGTTTCGACGAGGCGCTGGTCCAGGCCTTCCTCAACACCTGATCCCTTCGCGCTTTAAGGAGCGATTTCCATGAAAGTCGTCAATTCGGACGTGCTGTCGGCGATTAACACCGGGTTCTCCACCGCCTTCCAGAACGGGCTTGCGCAGGCCCCCAGCCAGTGGACGCGCGTGGCGACCCAGGTTCCCTCCGTCAGTCGCGGCAACAACTACGCCTGGCTGGGCGACCTGCCGGGCATGAAGAAGTGGATCGGCCCCCGCCAGCTCAGCGCGCTCAAGGTCTACAACTACTACCTGGAGAACGAGGACTGGGAAGACACGATCGTCGTCAAGCGCAAGGACATCGAGGACGACATGGAGGGCGTCTACGCCCCGCGCTTCTCGGCTATGGGCAAGGCGGTCGGAGCCTCCAAGGACACGCTGGTCTTCGCCGCGCTCAAGGGCGGGTTCGCCACCGAGTGCTACGACAAGCAGTTCTTCTTCGATACCGATCATCCGGTCCTGGATGCCAACGGGCAGGAAATCACGGTCGCCAATACGGACGGTGGTTCGGGGGAATCCTGGTTCCTCATCGACTCCAAGCAGCCGATCAATCCCGTCCTCTTGCAGATGCGCAAGGAAGCCCAGTTCGTTGCCCAGGATAATCCCTCGGACCACCGCGTCTTCATGAACGCCGAATTCGCCTACGGCGCCGATGGGCGTTGGACGGTCGGCTACGGCTTCTGGCAGTGGTGCTGGGGTTCCAAGCAGACCATCGATGCCGCCCACTACAAGACCGCCCGCGCTGCGCTGACCGGCATGAAGGGCGATTATGGCCGCCCGATCGGCGTGCAGCCCGACCTCCTGGTCGTCGGCCCCAGCAACGAAGAAGCCGGTCGCAATCTCCTCACCTCCACCACCGGCGCGAACGGGGCAACCAACCCCTGGAAAGGCACGGCCGAACTGCTCGTCGTGCCCTGGCTCGCCTGAGTCCCATCGCGGGGGCTCCTCCCATTCCTCCGCGATCCCGCCGGCCGTTGTCCCTGCGGTCGGCGGGTCTTCCGGGAAGGCTCCAGCCGGAGCCCTGCCGCAAGACCCGAAAAGGAAGCGTCTCATGACACAGCAGCTCGACGACCTCACCAAGATCAAGGGCATCGGCACGGCAACCGCCGGTCACCTGGTCAAAGCCGGCATTTCCACCTTCGCGCTTTTGGCCGCGTCGTCGGTCGAGGCGTTGGGCAAGGTCGAGGGGTTGCCAGCAATGAAGGCACCCGAGTGGCCGGCCTGGATCGAGGAGGCGGGCAAGCTTGCCGCGGGCGGCGAGACCGGCACCATCAATACCACCCCGAGCGAGAGCCCGAAGGGCGGCGGGGGCGATCCGGCCCCCGCCGCAGGCGCTCGCTACCAGGTGAGCGGACCCAAGGCGGGGCGCTGGCGCGCCGGCCTTCATTTCACGCCCGAGGCCCGCACCATCGAGGTCATCGGCGAGGGCGAGACGCCGGCGCCCGACGCCGCCATCGTCCAGGTCGACGAAACCTCCTTCGCGCGCATCAAGGCCGACCCCGCGCTTTCGGTGCGGCCGGCCTGACCGAATACCCGAGCGCGCCCACCGACAGGCGCGATTTCCAAGGGCGAGCTGTAGCGGTGGGGCGGCTCGCCTGCCCAATTCCTTCCGTCGACCGAGCCCAAACCACACGGCGGAAGGTCGGCCCCGGCGTCAAAGAGTGACGCGTTTGCCGCCGGGGCCAAACCAAATCAGGGACCTGACCGATGGCCTATTGCACCCTTGCCCAGATGGTCGACCGGTTCGGCGAGGCGATGCTGATCGCTGCCACCGACCGCGGCGTGCTGGCGTCCGGAGAGATCGACCAGGCCGCCGTGGCGCGCGCGATCGCCGACGCCGGCGCGCTCATCGATGGCTATCTGGCCGCGCGCTACCGGCTGCCCCTCAACGCGGTTCCCGCCCTGGTCGAGAGCCTTGCCCTCGCCGTTGCCGCCTACAAGCTCCATCCGGACGTGAGCAGCGAGAAAATCCGCCGCGACTACGAGGACGCGCTAAAGCAGCTCCTCCTGGTCTCGCGGGGCGAAATCCGCCTCGATGTCGCCGGCGTCGAGCCCGAGGGCACCGGCGCCAACGAGGTCATCACCAACCAGCCCGAACGCCCGCTCTCGGCCGCGACCATGAAGGGCTACATCTGATGTCCGGCCTCACGATGGAGCTCAAGGGCGCCGACGAAGCCCTGACGGCCCTCGGCCGCATCGTCGACCGGATCGACCATCCGCGCCCGCTCTATGACGAGCTCGGCCGGATGCTGGCCACGTCGACCGGCCAGCGTTTCGAGGACGAGGAAGACCCGGACGGCAACCCCTGGCCGAAGTCCATCCGCGCGCTCCTCGATGGCGGCAAGACGCTGACCGACAGCACGGCGCTGCGCGGTTCGATCACCTGGGAGGCCAGCGACACGGACGTGTCGGTCGGCACCAACGTCATTTATGCCGCCATCCACCAATTGGGCGGCATCATCACCGCCAAGACCTCGGCCGGGCTCCACTTCCAGATCGGGGGCGTCTGGGTCACCAAGGCGTCGGTCACAATGCCCGCGCGGGCGTTCCTCGGCGTCTCGGACGAAGACGAGACCGAAATCCTCAACATCGCCGGCGAATGGCTCCTGGAGCCGGTGGGCGGCGCCGACGAGAGCACGCCGGCTTCCTCGGGAGGCGTCAATGCTTGAGGCCGCGCTGCGCGAACGTCTCATGGCCAGGGTGCCCCGGCTGGAAAACCGGGTGCATCCGGCGGCCGACCTGACCGAACTTCTCAAACAGGGCGCATTGCCCCAGGCGCCGGCGTCGGCCTTCGTGGTACCGGCAGGGCTGCGCGCGGGCGGCGGCGAGAGTGGCGCCGGTGCTTTCACCCAGGAAGTGGACGAGGTGGTGGCGATCGTCCTGCACCTGCGCAGCCCCGGCGACGTGACCGGCGGCCGCCAGCTCCCGGACCTCGACAAGCTCGTCCTCGAAATCGTCGAGGCCGTCGCCGGCTGGGCCCCCGAGGACGAGGAGGACGTGACCTATCCCGTCATCGGCGTCTTCCGGCTGCTGCGCGGCCAGATCGCGCGCGTCACCGCCGGCGCCATCTTCTTCCAGCTCGAATTCGCCTGTCCCTGGCAACTGAGGGTCTTTCCATGAGCCGCCCCAAAAACCCGTCGCAGATCCGCGACGACTTTCCCGCACCCGTCCTGCCGCCCGCCGGCGGCGTCTATGAGCGCCTGCCGGACGGTTCGGTCCGTCGCATCGAGGGGACCGACAATTTCGGCGAAGTGACGCCGCCCCAAACCCCTCTCGAAACGCCTTCGAAGGAGGCCTAGATGCCCGCGCCGATCAAGTGGAAGTCCAAAATCTTCCTGGCCAAGATCGAGACCACCTATGGCGTCGATGCTGCCCCGACCGGCTCGGCCAACGCCATCCTGGCCGTGGGCGTTAGCCTGGTGCCGATGGAAGGCGACGACGTCACCCGTGACCTCGAATTTCCCTGGCTCGCCGCCCAGGCGATGATCCCCACGGGCCTGCGCGTGCGGCTGCGCGGCCGCATCGAGCTGGCGCCCTCGGGTACCGCCGGCACCGCGCCCGCCTGGGGGCCGATCCTGCGCATCTGCGGGGTCGGCGCCGTGGTCACCGCCGGCACATCCGTGGTCTTCGCGCCGATCAGCGACAACATGGAGTCGGCCACCATCCATTTCTGGATCGGCGGCACCCGCCACGTGATGAAGGGTTGCCGGGGAACGGGTACGATCCGGGCCAACGCCCAGGGCATCCCGTATTTCGAGTTCGATATCCTCGGGCTCTTCTCGACGCCCAGCGAGACGGCCCGGCCGACCCCGGACCTCACCGCCTTCAAGAAACCGCGCGTCGTCACCACGGCCAACAACGTCTTCACGGTCAATGCTGTGGCCCTCGTTATGCGCTCGTTCTCGATGAACCTGGGCAATGCGGTCGAACCGCGCCTGCTGGTGGGCAGCGAGTCCATCATCATCCCCGACCGCGCCGAGCTGGTGCAAACCACCGTCGAGGCGACCCCGCTCACGACCTACGACCCCTACACGATCGCCGACCAGCAGACTTCGGTTCCGATCGTGCTCAAGCACGGGACGGTCGCCGGCAACATCTGGCAGCTCTCGGTCCCGGCCGCCCAGCAGAAGCGCCTCGCCAGCTTCTCGCAGAACCAGAACATCCTCGAATGGCCGCTGGAATTCGTCCCCCAGCCCGTCTCGGGCAACGACCAGTGGACCCTCACGCTCACCTGACAAACCGGAGCCAACGCGTCATGGCCTACAACATCGACAAGACCCCGACCTTCACCGTTCCGGTGGAAGTCACCGACCCGGACGGGGAGACCGCCGACTTCCAGGCGACGTTCGTGGCTCTCGATATCCCGACCTTCGAAAAGTTCGACCTGGAACAGCCCGCCCAGTGCCTGGCCTTCCTCAAGAGGGCCACGCTCGGGGTGAGCGATGTCGTGGACGCGAACGGCAACGAGATCGCCGATAGCGACGCGCTGCGCGACCGCCTTTTCGGCATGCCCTATATCCGGGTGGCGGCAGTCCGGGCGTACCTGGAAGGCATCACCAAGGCATCCCGGGGAAACTGATGGCGGCGGCGCGCGCCTGGGCGGCCGGCACGCTCGCCGCCGATCGGCAGAAAGAACCCGAAGCGCTGGCCGACGCCCGCCGCTGGGGCTTCGACGAGGAGGCCATTGCCGGTCTCCTCGAGGAGCTGGGCGTCGCGGCGGTGGACTTCGCCGTCTGGGCCGTCAACGTCCCGGCCGTCAACGCCTTCCTCGCCGTCGCCAGCCAGTGGCGCACGGCGCTTGAACCCGTCGAAGGCGGCTTCCGGACGTACTGGGTCGGGCTCGACTATGCCGGCGCCGGCGTGGCCCTGGACAAGCTGGAGATAGCCGTCACGCCGCGCATCTGGGCCGACCTTTCCGTAATGGAGCTCGCCGCGCGCGCCGCGCTCAACGGGGAGACCGACGCATGGCTTTGAGGCTCGCGCTCGTCATCGATGGCAACCAGGACGGGGCCAAGAAGGTCCTGGAGGATACCGCCGGCGGCATCGAGAAGGTCAAGGACGCCGCGACCAGGGCGAGCGAGCCGCTTGGCAGCATGTCGGAGGGTATCGGTCAGATCAGCCGCAATGCCGAGGATGCCGGCTCGAAGGTCGGCGGCATAGGGGAAAGCGCGTCGGTATCCGGCGGCAAGTTCGACTCTTTGAAGACGCTGGCGCTGGGCGCCATCGGCGGCATCGCGGGCGGCTTCGTGACCGCGGGCCTGACGGTGGTTATGGGCGCGATCGGCGAAGCGGCCGTCGCGATGGCATCCAGCATCGTCTCGTCCGGACAGGACATCGAGGCGGCCTTGAGAAATCAGGCCGACCTCATCCGCGACGTGAAGGCGGCCTATGCCGAGGCCAACGGCGCGGCGTCGAGCTATGGCAACAATTCCCGCCAGTATTTGGCCTTCCAGGCCCAGCAGACGCTCGGCAAGCTCCGCGACGCCGACCAGCGAACCCAGTCGGAAGTCCTTTCGGGCGACCTGTTCGACCAGCTCGGCTTCATGGTCAATCCGTTCTCCCGGGGTTCGGGCATCGGTATCGATCAGGGATCGGCGATCTACGGCACCGCCTTCGAGGCCCCGGTGCGCGCCTTCCGCGAGGAGCTGCGCGACGGCACGGCCGACGCCATCAAGTTCAAGAACGAAATCGCCGCGATCGGTGCCGCCTTGCCGGCCAGCGACGAGACGGGCCGTGCCATTGCCGAAAAGCTCCTGGCGGACGTTGATGCCCTGGCCAAGGTCCAGGAAGAGCTCAAACGCACCAGCGACGTCTACGAAGGCCTCAAGGGGGACGCGGAGGCCTCGGTAACCGCGCTCGGCGGCACGGTGGACAAGTACAAGGCCATTGGCGACCAGCTCGCCATTGTCCTGCCGATGGCGCGCGAGTTCACCAACCTCAACCTCGGCGGCGGGGTGGGCGTCATCAGCGTTCCCGGCCCGGGCGCCGGCGGCACGGGCGGCGGTGGCGGCTTCGCGGCCGGCGGCTACACCGGCGACATGGATGCCGGCGCCGTTGCCGGCGTTGTCCACGGCCGGGAGTTCGTCGTCAACGCCGTGGCCACCGAACGCAACCGGCCGCTGCTGGAAGCCATCAACCGCGGCATGCCCGGTTTCGCCTCGGGCGGCTTCGGCGGCGGCACGCCGTATTCGACCGCCGGCGGCGGCTTCGGCCAGGTCAATGAGCTGCTGGGGAGCCTGGGAACGCTCAAGGGCGCGATCACCGAGGCGGCCAACATGTTCTTGCAACTCAAGAGCCCGCTGGAGGTCTTCGGCGGCGTGCTCTCGTCCGTGAGCCAGCGCTTTCTCGGCAAGGCCCTGGGCGCCGTCGAGGACGCGATTTTCGGCGGCAGCTCGGGCGGCGGCCTGCTGGGCGGCCTCTTCGGCGGCGTCAGCGCCGGAGTCATGCATACCGGCGGCGAGGTCGGCGGCGCCGCGATCATGCGCCAGGTGCCGACGGCGGCGTTCCTCAACGCCCCGCGCTTCCACAACGGCCTCTTCGCCGAGGACGAGTTTCCGGCGGTCCTGCAGCGCGGCGAGCGGGTCATTCCGCGCGGCGCGAGCCTGGGCGGCCAGACGATCAACAACTTCTATGTGTCCACGCCCAGCCCGCGGAGCTTCGCGCAGTCGCCCTCGACCGCCGCCCGCGGCGCGGCCCGGCTGGCGCGCAGCACCGGGAGGCATAGCTGATGGCCCAGCCGTTCTTTGATGACGTGGTGTTTCCGCTGCACGTCTCGCGCGGTTCTTTCGGCGGCCCGGACTGGCCGGCCGAGATCGTCGAGCTATCGTCCGGCGCCGAGGAGCGCAACACCACAATCGCCCAGCCGCTGCGCCGCTACGAGGCCAAATACGGGGTGCGGTTCAAGCACGAAATCCACGAAATCCTCTCGCTCTACTACGCCTGCAGGGGACGGCTGACCGGCTTCCGCATGCGCGACTGGAGCGATTATCGCTCCGGTCCTTCCAACCAGGTGCCGACCGCCAACGACCAGGCGCTGGGGACCGGCGACGGCGTCCAGGTGACGTTCCAGCTCTCCAAGCGCTACGCCTTTGCCGGGCACGTCTTCGACCGGCCTATCCGCAAGCCGGACGCCTCGACCATCCTCGTGGCGATCGACGGCATTTCGACCAATGCCTGGACGCTCGACGCCGCCACCGGCCTCGTGACCTTCGACACGGCGCCGCTCGGGGGCGAGGCGGTCACCTGGGGCGGCGAGTTCCACGTGCCCGTGCGCTTCGATTGCGCGCTGGACCAGACCGTCACCGAAGGCCTCATCGAGCACATTCCCTCCATCGCCTTGAAGGAGCTGCCCCGATGAAGACGGTTCCGGCCGGACTTGCCGCCATGCTCGCCTCCGGGGTGACCACGCTTTGCCGCTGCTGGCGGGTCGAGCGCCAGAACGGGGCAGTCTTCGGCTTCACCAACCATGACCAGCCCTTGACCTTCGGCGGGCTTTCCTACGAGCCCGAAAGCGGCTTCACCGCGGCCGAGAGCGAAACCCGCCTCGGCCTGGCCGTCGATACGCAGGAAGCCACCGGCGTCTTGAGCTCGGCCGCCATCACCGAGGACGATATCGCCCTCGGCCTTTGGGATGCCGCCAAGGTCACGGTCTATCTCGTCGACTGGACGGACGTGGCCAACCGCGCCATCGAGCGGTCCGGGATCCTGGGCGAGCTCGGCCGCGGTCCGCTCGGCTTCGTCACCGAAGTGCGCGGGCTCGCCCATCACCTCAACCAGGAGACCGGCCGCACCTATCAGCGCCAGTGCGACGCCATCGTGGGCGATGGTCGTTGCGGGGTGAACCTCAACGCGCCCGCCTTCAAGGGCACCGGCGCCGTGATCGAAAGCGCCGGCTCGCGCTTCATCGCCGCGTCCGGCCTCGGGGGATTCGCCGCCGGCTGGTTCTCGCGCGGCGTCCTCGCCTGGGCGAGCGGGGCCAATGCGGGCGTCCGCGCCGAGGTCGATCGTCACATGCTGGCCGGCGGCGTCGCCAAGCTCACGCTCTGGCAGTCGGCCGGCGCGCCGGTCGCGGTCGGGGACACCTTCACCATCACCGCCGGGTGCGAAAACACCTGGACCATGTGCCGCGCCAAGTTTGCCAACGGCCTCAATTTCCGGGGCTTCCCTCACATCCCGGGCAACGACTTCGTGCTGTCGGTCAGCAAGAAGGATGCCCAGAACGACGGCGGGAGTTTCTTCAATTGATCCTTTCCGAACGCATCGTCATCGAAGCGCGCTCCTGGATCGGGACGCCTTACCGGCACCAGGCCAGCGCCAAGGGCCTGGGCTGCGATTGCCTGGGCCTCGTCCGCGGCGTCTGGCGCAACGTCATCGGCCCCGAGCCCGAAACCGTGCCGGCCTATTCGCCCGATTGGGGCGAGACCAACCGCCGCGAACCGTTGCTCAATGCGGGCCGCCGGCACTTCATCGAACGGGACCTCCGCGACATCGCCCCGGGCGACGTGCTGCTGTTCCGCTGGCGTCCGCACCTGCCGGCGAAGCATTGCGCCATCCTCGTCGCCGGTCCCTATGCCGATGGCGGCTCGATCGTCCACGCCTATGACGCCGCCGGCGGCGTTCACGAAAGCTACCTGGAGAGCTGGCGCGATAAGCTGGCCGCGGCCTTCTCGTTCCCGGTGGAGGAGGCATAGATGGCCACCGTTCTCCTCGGGATCGGCGGCCAGGTCTTGGGCGGCGCGCTCGGTGGGCCGTTCGGCGCGCTCATCGGCCGGGCCATAGGCGCCGTCGCCGGCGCCTATGTGGACCAGGCCATCGTCAACGCCATGACGCCGCCCCAGCACGGGCCGCGCCTCACCACCACCGATATCCAGACTTCGACCGAGGGCACCGGCATCACGCGCCTGGCCGGCCGCGTGCGAATCCCCGGTCAGGTGTTCTGGGCGACGCGCTTCGAGGAGCGCACCACGCGCACCGGCGGCAAGGGCATGCCGTCGGGGCCCGTCACCATCGAATACAGCTATTACGGCAACTTCGCCGTGGGGCTTTGCGAAGGGCCGATCGCCGGCATCGGCCGCGTCTGGGCGGACGGCAAGGAAATCGACCAGACCCAGACCAGTTTCCGGGTCTATCGCGGCACCGATACGCAGATGCCGGACCCGCTCATCGCGGCCAAGGAAGGCGCGGCTCCGGCCTATCGCGGCCTTGCCTATGTCGTCTTCGAAGGCCTGCCCCTGGCCAATTGGGGCAACCGCCTGCCGCAGATGACTTTCGAGGTGTTCCGGCCGGTGGGAGACGCCGAAAAGACCATCCAGGGCGTGGCGCTCCTGCCGGGCAATGAGTTCGGTTTCGATCCCGAGCGCGTCGACCAGGTCAAGCCCGGCGGCAACGTGGCCGAGAACCGGCATACGCTCATCGCCGCCAGCGACTGGACGGAAGCGATGGACCGCCTGCAGCGGCTCATGCCTTCGGTCGGCAACGTGCTCCTGGTGGTGCCCTGGTACGGCGACGACTTGCGGGTGGGGAACTGTACGGTCCAGCCCTGCGTCGATGCCGGCGGCAAGACCACGACGCCGCATTCTTGGCTGGTGAGCTCCACCGGCCGCGCCGGCGCTAAGGTGGTTTCGTATGTCAACGGCTCGGCGGCCTATGGCGGCACCCCGAGCGATGCCAGCCTTTTGCGCTGCCTTGCCGACTTGAAGCGCCGCGGCCTCAAGGTGACGCTCCTGCCGTTCCTGATGATGGACGTGCCGGCGGGAAACACGAAGCCCGACCCGTATTCGGGCGCATCGAGCCAGCCGACTTACCCCTGGCGCGGACGCATCACCTGCTATCCGGCACCGGGCCTGCCGGGCTCGCCGGACAAGAGTGCGGCCGCGGCCACTTCCGTCAACGCGTTCCTCGGAAGCGCCGCGCCCGGGGACTTCACGTCGACCGGTACCGGCGTTGTCTATTCGGGCCCGGCCGAGTGGAGCTATCGCCGCTTCATCCTGCACTATGCGCACCTGGCGCGCGCCTCGGGCGCCGTCGATAGCCTGCTGATCGGCTCGGAAATGATCGGGCTGACCCAGCTCCGCTCGGCCGCCGCCATCTATCCTTTCGTTGAAGGCCTCAAGACGCTGGCCGCCGATGTCCGCTCGATCGTCGGCGCCGGCGTCAGGCTGGGCTACGCGGCCGACTGGAGCGAATACAATTCGCACCGGCCGGCCGATGGCTCGAACGACCTCTACTTCCCGCTCGATGGCCTCTGGAGCCATGCCGCCATCGACTTCGTGGGGCTGGACAATTACCTCCCGCTTTCGGACTGGCGGGACGAACCAGGGCACCTCGACTATGACCCGGTGAACGGGCCGACCTCGATCTATGACCAGATCTACTTGCGGGGGAATGTCCGGGGCGGCCAGGACTTCGACTGGTACTATGCGAGCGATGCCGACCGCGCCGCCCAGGTGCGCTCGCCGATCACCGATGGCGCCTATGGCAAGCCTTGGGTCTTCGCCCAGAAGGCCATCCGCGAATGGTGGGAGAACGCCCACTACAACCGGCCCGCCGGCGTCGAGGCGGGCACGGCGACGAGCTGGGTGCCGCAGTCCAAGCCTATCCGCTTCATCGAGCTCGGCTGCCCGGCCGTCGACAAGGGCTCCAACCAGCCCAACGTCTTTCCGGACCCCAAGAGCTCCGAGAACGCCTTGCCGCACTTCTCGACCGGCCAGCGCGACGACCAGATGCAGCGGGCCTATCTTGAGGCGATGCTGGGCTTTTACGCCGACCCGGCCAACAACCCGGTTTCGAGCATCTATGGCGGGCGGATGCTCGACCTTTCCCGGTCCAATGTCTGGTGCTGGGACGTGCGGCCGACGCCGAGCTTTCCGCTCGATGACCGCTGGGGCGACTGGGCGAACTTCGAGACCGGCCACTGGATTTCCACCCGCATGGGTTCGGTGCCAGGTCGCGAGGGGCTGGCCTGGCTGCTCGATGGCGTGGGGTTCACCCAGCGCCTCATCGAGCCGCTGCCCGGCACCGTGGACGGCATCACCATCGGCGACGTGACTTCGGCCCGTTCGGTCCTCGAAGCGCTGATGGGCGTCTATCAGTTCGATGCCGTCGAGAGCGACGGGCTCATCAAGTTCATCGCCCGGCCGGGGCGGCGCCCGGTGCGCACGATCGACACGGGCGACCTCGTGGCGGCCGACAATGGCGGGGCGGCTTACCGGCTCACCCGTGGGCAGGAAACCGAGCTGCCGGTGGCGGTCAAGGTCCGCTATGGCGATTGGGCGCGCGAGGACCAGGCAGGCCAGGCCGAGGCCCGCCGAGCGACGACGATCAGCCGCAAGGTCCTGACCTCGACCCCGCCGGTGACCATGCCCAGCGGGCGCGCCCGCCAGATCGCCGAGGACGAGCTGCGCGCCGCCTGGGTCGGCCGCGAGCGTGCTTCTTTCAGCCTGCCACCTTCCAGCTTCGCGCTCGATCCGGGCGACGTGGTGGAGCTGGCCCCGGTGGGCTTGCAGCTTCGCCTTTCGACCATCGGCGCGGCCGAGGCGCGGTCGGTCGAGGCCTTCGCCGTCGAAACCCTCACCGGCGGTGCCGGCACCACGCCCGAGCCGCAGCCGCCGGCGCCACTCCCGGTGCTGCTCGCTTCCGTGCCGGTCTTCGTCGACGGTCCCTTGCTCACCGACGATGACCCGCCGCATGCCGGATACGTCGCCGGCATCGCCAAGCCCTGGGGCCAGGGCCTGGCCGTCTTCCGGTCCGAGACGGATTCGGGATTTGCGCTCGATACCCTCCTGACCCAGGGCGCCCGAGTGGGCGAGCTGCTTTATGACTTCTGGTCCGGCCCGACCGGCCGCTGGGACCAGGTCAACACCTGCCACGTGACGCTGCTCGCCGGCACGTTCTCCTCGGCCGAGGAAAGCGCCGTGCTCAACGGCGCCAACCCGCTCCTGGTCGAGAACGAAGACGGCGAATGGGAGCTCCTGCAGTTCACCTCGGCCGAGCTGATCGGGGAGCGCCAATATGTCCTTCGCGGACTATTGCGCGGTCAGCGCGGCACCGAGCACGCCATGCGCGCGCCCGTCGCCGCCGGCGCCCGGGTGCTGGCCGTGGACGGGTCGGTGAGCTCGACGGGCCTGCCGGCCGACCTCGCCGGATTGTCGCTCTATTGGCGCGTCGGCCCCGCCAGCCAGGATATCGGCTCGCCCGATTATGCCACCCAGCTCCGCACCATCGCCGGCAAGGGGCGGCGGCCGCTCGCGCCGTGCCAGGTCCGCGGTCGGCGCAATAGCGGGAACGGGGATTGGACGCTGTCCTGGGTGCGCCGCACGCGCCTGGGCGGGGACAGTTGGGACCAGACGGAGGTGCCGCTGGGCGAAGCCAGCGAAGCCTACGAGGTGCAAATCCTCTCGGGCCCGGGCGGGACCGTCAAACGGACCTTCATCCCGACCAGCCCCAGCCAGCTCTACACCGCCGCCCAGCAGGTGGCCGATTTCGGCTCCGCGCAATGGAGCTTTACCGCACGCGTTGCCCAGGTCTCGGCGACCTGGGGCGCCGGCATTTTCGAGGAGGCCTTGATATGGGTTCGATGACCCTTCGAAGGGGAGGCGTCGATGGCTGAGACCGTCCGCCTCAAGCTGCCGCTGATGTCCGCCAGCCAGGCCCAAAAGCACGTGACCCACAACGAGGCCATCACGATGCTGGACCTCCTGGTCGGCGTCATCCCGGTTCTCGACCGATCGCTGACCGCCGCGCCGGCGGCGAGCGATGGCGCGGTCTATATCCTGGGCGGCGCCGGTACCGGCGGCTGGGCCGGCTACTCGGCCGGCGACCTCGCCCTGATGATCGATGGAAGCTGGCGCCGGGTGCTGCCTTCGGTCGGCATGGTGGCGACGATCGCAGCCGAGGGCGGCCTGCAGGTCTATTGGACCGGCAGCCTCTGGGCGACCCTGGGCACTTCGTCTGGACGCAAGGTCAAGGCTGCCGCCACGTCCAGGACGAATGACGCGACGCTGGCCAGCGATCCGGATTTGCAGTTCGCGATGGCGGCCGGCGAGACCTACGCTATCAGGCTAAAAGTCTTCTTCACGGCGCCGGCGACGCCTGGCCTCAAGTTCGCCCTGGTCGGCCCGGCCAGCCCCACGCGCGTCCAGGCCGAGCGCCGGGTGCGCGCCCCGGGCGGCACCACCGAGACCATTGCCGGCGACGATGTCTATACGGCGTCCACCGCCATCGCTGGCAACGCCACGGCCCACGGGTTTCTCACCATGGACATCGTGGTCGAGAACGGCGCAAACGCCGGCACCTTCGCTTTCCAGTGGGCGCAGAACGCGGCCAATGCCAACGCCTGCGCCGTCCGCGCCGGCTCGACGCTCGAATGGGCGGTGCTGTGATGGCGACCGAGTTCCTGGCCGAGGTGCCTGACCTCGTCAAAGGCTATGACTGGTCCGTCGAGTTGGTCTTTGACGAGCCGACCTTTGCGCCCGGCGACGTGCTGCGCTCGGAAATCCGGCGCATCCCCACCGACGAGGCGCCGCTGGGTGAGCTCACCACGGCCGCCGGCACGCTGGCCGTCCTCGATGTCCGGACGCTCGCCCTCCGGGTCCCGGGCGCCATGAGCGCCGACTGGCTGGCCACTCGCATCCGCCTCGACTTCGCCCGCACCAACACCAGCCCGGCCGAGCTGCTGCCAGTGACGCTCGATGTCCCCGCAGTCCTGCCGATCACCCGGAGTTCCTGACATGGCCGTGACCATCAACGTCCGCCCCCAGCGCGGGCTTTCCGCTTTCGAGATCGCGCAGCGCAACGGCTTTGGGGGCACCGAGGCCGATTGGCTGGCCCTCCAGGCGCAGCGCGTTTTCGTGCAACCCGCCGAGCCCGACGCGGCCGGACCCTTCCTCTGGGTCCAGACCGACATCGAGGGCGACGGCTTCACCTTCTGGTTCGAGGACGGAGAATGACCCTACGCAACGCTTTTGGGCCCTTGGCCCTGGACGCCACCCTGGCCGCCGGCCAGGTCCGCGACAATACCGGGACGATCGTCAGCCCCGGCAGCTACCCGCAGACGTTCGACTACTACGGGACGGGCAAGCTCAAGACCATCACCTTCACCGACGGGGCCCACACCTGGGTCAAGACCTTCACCTGGTCGGGCGAGCGCCTGGCCACCATTTCCGCTTGGATCAAGACAGCATGAATTTCGATGATTTCTTTGTGGGGCTCTCCGCCCTGACCGTGCCGATGGGCAACGAGGCCGTCGCCGACAGCCTCAACCATTCGCTGGGCTTCAAGGCGCTCCAGCTCCTCAACCGCGCTCGCACCGGCGGCCTGCCCACGGTCATGGGCTCCCCGCCCACCGTCACCCTCAGCGCCAGCCAGGCCGCGACCACCATTTCGGGGGGCGTCCTCGTACGGACGGACGACGCAGCGCTGACGTTCACCTGCGCCTATCCGCGGTCGGTGGCGCCGAGCGGCGGCACGCCCTGGAATGGCTGGGTCAACGGTTACCCGCTCTACTACCCGGGCGGCGTTCGCCGCGCGGCCGGCGCCTATCTCGGCGGCACGATGCGCATTTCGTTCGGCTATGGCGGGCGCTATCTCGACTGGCACCTGATGGGCATGGCGACCTCGGGCAAGGCCTTCCGCCTCTGGGTCGACGGGCAGGTCACCGAGGCGGACCCGTCCGCGCTCCTCACCGGGGACGCGACCTATCGCCGGCTCATCGTCGACCTGGGCAGCGCCAAGCCGCGCCTGCTCGAAATCGAGATCGACCAGAATATCCGGTTTGGGGGCCTGACGATCGAGCCGAACTACAACGTGTGGAAAGCGGCGCCGAGCTCGCCGCGCGTGGTCGTCATCGGCGATTCCTACACTGAAGGCCTGGGCGCGACCTACAACGTGAGCGGCTATTCCCGCCAGCTCGGCCAGCGCCTCGGCATCGCCGATATCTGGGCCCAGGGCGAGGGCAGCCTGGGTTTCCTCTCGACGGGCACGCAATCGGGCCTCACCGCCCGCCAGAAGCTCGATACGGACGTGACGGCCTACGCGCCCGACTGGATCGTGGTCGCCCTCGGCATCGCCGATACCGGCCAGACGCCTTCGGCCGTCCAGGCCGAGGCCGAGCTGTTCTTTGCCAAGCTCCTGGCGGACAATCCCGAGGCGCCGGTGACGGTTATCGGGCCGTGGCGCGCACCGGGCACCAATCCGCCCTCGACGATCTTTGACGCGGTGCGCCTGGCCGCAGCCGCCCAGACCGATGCCGTGGCGAGCAAGCGGCTCTTCTACGTCGATACCCTGGCCGAGAACTGGCAGCAGATCGCCGGCCGCATCGGAGCCACCAGCGGCACGGGCAATTCGAACGTCTATATCGGCACCGACAACATTCACCCAGCCCAGGCCGGCCACGACTATCTCGGCCGGCGCGTCTTCGACGCCGTGACAACCCACGCCCGCGCGCTGGTTGCGGCCTGATCGACCCGGGCCGTCCGTCGAGGACGGGCGGCCCACAGGGCGCGGTGAGCGCCCCGGAGCTGGGGGACTTAGTTTGGCGACCTTGACCCCCAAAGCAGCCAAGCGACCACTTCACCCGCCACCTCGGCCGAGGCTCCAGGAGGGTGACACAGGATCGTTGTTGAAACCCTATGGACGAGGTACGTTGCCGGTGCGGTGCTTTGCTGTTGCGCATGACGCCGCTGGTCTCAGGCGAGATCGAAATCAAGTGCCGCCGATGCGGCAAACTCCATCATTTGAGGCCCGAGAGGTCCGCCGAACGCCGCGAGCGTCCCGACAGAGGACCCGACGCGTGTGGCTCTACATCCCCAAGACCTTTCTTCCGCAACCCCCGGCGCTAGTCTCGCCGGCATTTCCCTCTGCGCCGGCGTCGGTGGGCTCGAGCTCGGCCTGCAGCTCGCCGAGCCCGGATACCGAACTGTTTGTTTTGTCGAGCGGGAAGCTGGAGCAGCGGCCACTCTCGTGGCCCGGATGGCAGACCAGGCCCTGGATGAGGCTCCTGTCTGGAGTGACCTTAGAACCTTCGACGGCCGCCCTTGGCGCGGCAAGGTTTCGCTCATCGCTGCCGGCTATCCCTGCCAGCCCTTCTCCTCGGCCGGGCTCAAGCTTGGCGCCGACGATCCGCGCCACCTCTGGCCCGAAGTCGCCCGGATCGCGCGCGAGACGGAGGCCGAATGGCTCTTCTGCGAGAACGTGGAAGGCCACCTCAATCTGGGACTGCCCGAAGTCCTCAAGGACCTTCGGGGAATGGGCTACGAGGCTAAAGCAGGCCTCTTTTCGGCGCTTGAAGTCGGTGCATCCCACCTACGGCGCCGCATCTTCATTCTGGCCCACGCCGACCGCGGTGGCGGGCGGGAATCGGACGGAGCTGGAGTTCTCGACCAAGGGGCTGCGCTTCCGCGTGGCGACGGACCAGACCGGCAAGCAGGTCTCGCTGGCGACGGCTTCGCGCCTATGGACCCAGATGATGGTGCTGGCCCAGGCGCTGGGCATGCCGGTCCGGGACTTTGGGAGCTACCGCTTTTCCCGCCCGCTCCATTTGAGCTTGCGCGCTGGAACGAGGTCCTTACCCGGCGAATGGACCTGCAACCCGAACTTTTTGGACTGGATGATGGGCTGGCCTATCGGGTGGAGCGATCCCATGCGGCCGGTAACGGGGTGGTCCCTCTGGAAGCTGCGTATGCGTGGCGCACTCTGCGCGCTGCCTTTGGCTGAGGGGTGAGAGAGAGTGGTCGCAGGCGGATTTCGAGTAACGGTGGGGGTACTCTCGCCCGCCTGCGACCGGAGGTTTGGTTTTGAGGTATGCACTTGCCGGGGGGAGTTACCCCGGCAGGTCTATTGGTAGCCCCGAGGGGCAGCCCGATCTATTGGGATTTATCCCGAGGAGCCATGCGGACCCAACCGCCTTGCTCCCCGCTCGGGTCAGAGTCGATCCACATCGTCCAGGTCTCCCCGTTGCGCAGGCGCATGAGCAGCCCAAACCAATCATCCTCTCGTATGACGGGCGAGACGATGAAGGCGCCTACGAGCGTCGGCAGCACGTGCTCAAACTGAAAGCGGGCATTGGTGATCTGGGGGGAATATCGCGTCTCCCAGACGAATTTTGCAGCTTCCAGGATCGTTCGTGCGCCGAGCTTGCGACAGATATTGGAGCGGTGCCGCGAGACCGCCGCCGGGCTGATGAGAAGGACGTTGCTTACCTCAACTAAGTCCCGTCCTTCGGCCGTCAGGTGGAGCACTTCGAGTTCGCGGTTGGTAAGCAATGCGAATGGTGATGTGTCAAAGGTGTTCTGAAATAACATCATTTTTGGTGTGTGCCTCCCAAACGCCTCTAGCAAGGCACTTTTCAATGGCCGCCTCTATCGTGAAAAATGCCGATGCGACGGACCGTCCCAACCTCTGGCTTAGCAACGTGGACAGGGCTAGTGTGGCGGTGCTCAAGGGGGCGGAATATCCATGACCGAACAGATGCCGGACGGCCTCAGGCGCGCGGTGGTAATCGTTGCGCTGCTCAACCTGGCCTATTTTTTCGTCGAGTTCGTCGTGGCCCTCAGGATCGGCTCGGTTTCCCTCCTGGCCGATAGCGTCGACTTCCTGGAGGACACATCCGTCAACCTGCTCATCGCGGTCGCGATGGGGTGGGCGCTGGCCACCCGGGCAAAGGTAGGAATGGCGCTGGCCGCCATCCTGCTTATCCCAGCCTTGGCCTTCCTCTGGGCGCTTTGGGGCAAGTTCACCAACCCGGTGCCGCCCGAGCCCTTCGCGCTGTCCTTGACGGGTCTCGGGGCGCTGGCGGTGAACGTGACTTGCGCCTTCATCCTCGCTCGGTACCGCCACCATAAAGGCAGCCTCACCAAGGCGGCATTTCTCTCGGCGCGTAACGACGCACTGGCCAACGTCGCCATCATCGCGGCCGGGCTCATTACGGTGGTCTATCCCTCGATCTGGCCGGACGTAGTTGTGGGGCTCGGCATTGCCGTAATGAACGCGGACGCCGCAAGGGAGGTCTGGAGCGCGGCGCGCGAAGAGCATCGCGCCCAAGCCTAGGACGACTCTCGACGAAGTTTTCCGTCAATTGGGTTCGCCGCGCGCTTAGATCATTTCGCCTTGTTCTTCTTCCGTTCCCGGCGCGGTATGATCCCGATCATGCCGAAAAATTCGAACATGCCCCGGCTGCCCTGGCAGCGCTCGAAATATGAGACCGGTGCCTTCGTCGCCTACCCGAACGGGGAGGAGAACGGGGACCAGTTCGCCTGGGTCGGCCCCTGGCAGATGACCCGTCCCAAAGATGGCGCGTGCTGGCCTTACGGCATCTCCTGGAAAGGGCGCTTCCACTTCATCAGCAACGGAACCTCCAGCAAGCAAGGCTCGGCCGACGCGGCGACCGAGGCCTGGTGGCTTCATCTCGAAAAGACCGAGGGCTGGGTGAAACCGCCGCCGCCGCCACCTCCGCCGCCACCCGATCCGCACCTGGTCATGCTGGCCGAACACCGCAGGCACCGCATCGCCGAGATGATGACCATGGAGCTCTGGGACCTCTCGGACCACTACTATGCCTACCGGGACGCCGCCTCGGGCGCTGGCCCCAGCATTGAGGGCGACCGCGAGCTGGATCGAGAGAGCTGGGAGGCCGCGCAGGGCGCTTTCGTCAAGCGGTTCGGCCATATCGACCCGGATTTCCACTTCATGGACGTGCGGCTGATGGTCCTCAACGTAGGCGGCAAGACGCTGGACATCGGCAGCCGGGCACGCCTCGACGTGGTAGTGCACAGCTTCCATCCCGTCGATGGCTGGGTGAACTATTCAGTGCCCGGCTGGGCACCCACGCGCGGACCCGTGGAGCTCTTCGTCGGCCAGAAGCTCGTCCAGGAGGGCAAGTATTCTCTGGTCGGCGTGGTGACAGGCATCGAGCGCAACCCCGATTGGGGCATGGCCGTCACCCTTGACGGCGTCGGCCCATTGCTGATGCCCGTGTCCTGGCGCGCCATCCGGGCGGTCGAGGAGTAGCGAAAGCATCTTGGTCCACGGGGCATGAAAACTGGACATCGGTGGATCACCGCGCTGGCTCGATGAGACCTAGCCGAAATGTCTTCGAAGTGGCTACAAAGAGCCCTCAAACCGAAAGGCGCGACGCTCCAAATTCAAGTGTCCCGGACTCCAAATTCAAGTGTCGCGCTTCATCGA
>Ga0164243_10001230_pt1 | contig 44253 bp, 40 predicted proteins | sample OricompcompostOP_FD_108781 | JGI IMG/M metagenome (GOLD analysis project Ga0164243, IMG submission 108781) | Organic Plus compost microbial communities from Emeryville, California, USA - Original compost - Organic plus compost (OP) | ecosystem: Engineered > Solid waste > Mixed feedstock >...
CCTATGCCAAGGCGGTGAAGGCCTTCTACGACGCCGGCTGCCGCTATCTGCAATTCGACGATACGGTGTGGGCGTATCTGTGCTCTCCGCAGGAGCTCGCGCAATCGCGCGAGCGTGGCGACGAGCCGGAAGGCTTGCAGCAAAAGTATCGCGACATGATCAACCTCGCGCTGCGCGACAAGCCTGCCGACATGATGGTGACGATGCATGCCTGCCGCGGCAATTTCCGCTCCACCTTCATTTCCTCGGGCGGCTATGAGCCGGTGGCGGAGGTTTTGCTCGGTGAGGTTAATTTCGATGGTTACTTTCTCGAATATGACACCGACCGCGCCGGCGGCTTCGAGCCGCTGCGCTTCCTGCCGAAGGGTGACAAGCAGGTCGTGCTGGGCCTGATCACGTCGAAAAGCGGTACGCTCGAAAAGAAGGACGACGTCAAACGGCGGATCGACGAGGCGACCAAATTTGCCCCGCTCGAGCAATTCTGCCTGTCGCCGCAATGCGGTTTTGCCTCGACCGAAGAGGGCAATATCCTCACCGAAGACCAGCAATGGGCGAAAATGCGCGAGATCGTCGAACTGTCCGAAGAGGTCTGGGGCAAGTAGCCGTCAGTCTTTCGGAACGCGCTTCGCGTTGCCATGGCCCGCGCAATTTCGCCATGTCATTGCCCGCGCAGGCGGGCAATCCAGCCCGGTCATAAAAAGGCTGGGTGCCCCGCCGTCGCGGGGCACCACAGCTGCGACCGCGTCGTCCGGCAAGTCTGAACCCGCGCGTGGCTGGCTCGACTGACAACTTTTAAGACTTGAAGCCGACGAGGGGATCGGGAACACTCCCCTCATAAAACGAAAATGACCTTCTTGGGAGGAAGACATGTTTGCTTCGATAACCCGGCGCGGCCTTGCAGGCGCTGCCGTCGCGATGATGACGGCGTTTTCTGCATTCGCCCAGACGCCATCTGGCGAGCCGATCAAGATCGGCTTTGGCATGTCGCTGACCGGACCGCTGGCTGCCAACGGAAAGTCGGCACTGCTGGCGATGAAGATCTGGGAAGATGATGTGAATGCCAAGGGCGGTCTGCTCGGTCGGCCCGTCAAGCTCGTCTATTACGATGATCAGAGCAGCCCGGCTTCGGTGCCCGGCATCTACACCAAGCTGATCGATGTCGACAAAGTCGATCTCGTGATGGGCGGCTATGCGACCAACATGATCGCACCGGCCATGCCGCTGATGATGCAGAAGAACATGACCTATATCGGTCTGTATGGTCTCGGCGTGAATTCGGAATTCAATTACGACCGTTACTTCGTGATGATGCCGACCGGCCCCGATCCGAAGAAAGCGCTGTCCAAGGGCTTCTTCGATCTTGCCATGAAGCAGGATCCGAAGCCGACCACGGTCGCGATCGTCGCCGCCGATGCTGAATTCTCCAAGAATGCCGCCGACGGTGCGCGCGCCAATGCCAAGGAAGCCGGTCTCAAGATCGTCTATGACCGGTCCTACCCGCCTTCAACGACGGACTATGCGCCGATCGTAAGGGCGATTCAGGCCGCCAATCCGGACATCCTGTTCATCGGCTCCTATCCGCTCGATTCGGTTGGCCTTGTGCGCGCGATCAACGAGATCGGTCTGAAGGCTAAGATGATCGGCGGCAGCATGGTCGGCCTGCAGGCGACCACGTTCAAGACCCAGTTGGGCCCGCTTCTGAACGGCATCATCATGTATGACTTCTGGCAGCCGACGCCGCAGCTTTCGACGCCGGAATCGCTGGAGATGATCAAGAAGTATCAGGCCCGCGCCGGCGCCGAGGGCGTTGATCCGCTCGGTTATTACATGGCGCCGTACGGCTATGCCTATATCGAACTGCTCGGCAAGGCCGTGGAAGGCACCAAGAGCCTCGATCAGGGCAAGATCGCCGATTACATCCGCAACAACAATCACAAGCTGATCGTCGGCGATGTGAAGTTCGGCAAGAACGGCGAATGGGCGGAAGAGCGCGTGGTGCACGTGCAATTCCAGAACATCAAGGGCAACGATCTCGATCAGTTCCGCGATGTCTCCAAGCAGGTGGTGGTCGCGCCGCCGGCCTATGAATCCGGCAAGCTGATCTACCCCTACGAAAAGGCCAAGCAGTAGGAGCGTTTACGGGTGAGGTGAGTACCGGTTCACGTCAAGAAAACGCGACGAACAATCGGTAGCCCGCTTGCCCTGATGGTATTCTGAGCGTGTGTGGAAGACCCGACCGGTGCCGATCGCGCCGGTCGGAAAATCAGTGGGCAGAGGGATGGGACGCGCGCATTTCGGAGCGTGGTCTGCTAAGAGCTGCCCGCCTGCCCATCCGGCCGGTCCATGAGCCAGGCATGATGCCGAAAACTGCGAAGCGGCTTTCGGACCACATCGTGCCTCATGTGTTGGAATCGATCACGTCCATGATTTGGCCGATGGGTCCAAAGTCACCGTGATCCACGGAGTGCCCTGCGATGTTGCTTCCCACCAGTCTTGTCGGCTCTTACCCCCAACCGGAATGGCTGATCGATCGCCAGCGGCTCTCCAAACAGGTGCCGCGCGTGCGCGTGCACGACCTGTGGCTGGTCGATCCGGAGCGACTGGAAGCGGCGCAGGATGACGCGACCCTGCTGGCGATCCGCGACCAGGAGCGCGCCGGCCTCGACATCATCAGCGACGGCGAACAGCGCCGCGAAAGCTATTCCAACCGCTTCGCCACCGCGCTGGAGGGGATTGATCTCGATAATCCCGGCACCACCATCAACCGCACCGGCAAGTCGATCCCGGTGCCGCGGGTCGCCGGCAAGATCCGCCGCATGCATCCGGTCGAGGTGCGCGACGTCACGCTGCTGCGCGCCAATACCGATCGCATGATTAAGGCGACCGTACCCGGTCCTTTCACCATGGGTAAGCAGGCTCAGGACGACTTCTACAAGGATGAAGAAGGCGTCGCGATGGACTATGCCGCCGCGGTGAATGAGGAAATCAAGGATCTGTTTGCCGCCGGCGCCAATATTGTCCAGATCGACGAGCCGTGGATGCAGCAGCATCCGGACAAGGCCCGCCAATACGGATTGAAGACGCTGGCGCGCGCGCTCGATGGCGTGCAGGGCAAGGGCACCATCGCCATCCATCTGTGCTTTGGGTATGCCGCCGTCGTGCACGACAAGCCGACCGGCTATTCCTTCCTGTCCGAACTGGAAAATACCGGCGTCGATCAGGTCTCGATCGAGGCGGCGCAGCCCAAGCTCGATCTTGAGATCCTGAAGTCGTTGCCGTCCAAGACCATCATTCTCGGCGTGATCGATCTTGGCGACCTCACCGTCGAGCGTCCGGAGACGGTCGCCGATCGCATCCGCGCGGCGTTGAAAGTTGTGCCGGCCGAGCGGCTGGTGATCGCGCCGGATTGCGGCATGAAATATCTGCCGCGCCAGGTCGCCTTCGCCAAGATGAAGGCGATGGTCGACGGCACCAAGATGGTGCGCGACGAATTGACCGGCTCGCGCTGACGAACAGTCGCGCGCTGGATGGTGGCGCGCTGACGCAAACCAATCGCGATTGTTGCTGTCAATGTAACAGCAGCAGCCGTGATTTGTCGTTCGAGTAATATTCCTGCGATTGATGTCGGACGCAGACGGCGACCTTGTGTGCCGTAACAGCTTTGCGCGCATTCGCGCGAGAATACCAACACCGCAGATAACAGCGCTTACAGCTTGATGCTGTCAAACAAGTTAGCCGTTGCCCGGCACGGCTTTCGGCTCATATTTCAGCCAACGCTCACTGTCATATCAAACGCCGCGACATGATCGTATTCATCGCGCCAAAGTTGCGCGCATCTTTCACGCAGTGAAAGCCGAGGGCATTCGCAAGCGCAACAAAGTGTTTGCGTGGCATCACTGATGATGCGCGATCAAAACTTTGTCTCTATCGGACAGCCCTAACCGCCATCCTGTTAGGTAAATTTTAGCTTGCCAGACGGTATTTCCTCCTAGAGCTTTAGGCGGCGTGATACATCCTGCCTGACGCGATGACGCCTAACGCGGACGTGCCTTGGTGAAGTGCCTACCGGCCCGATGTCTGAACAGTTTGTTTGTTGAGAGATCCGCCGCCTGCGCCTGCAACCTGCGATCACCCGAATTCATCCGACGCAATTTTTCGTTTCGCTCTTTCATTGCTGATCGACAATTGCGCACTGGTACGAGGCCATGGTGCAAGACATCACAGTGACCGCCACGGTCGCTCGAACACAGACGGCAACCAAAACAAACTGGCGCGCGATCATCGCAGCCTCGATCGGCAATGCGCTCGAATGGTTCGACTTCGCCATTTACGGCTTCTTCGCCGCGACCATCGCCAAGCTGTTCTTTCCATCCAGCAACGAAGCCACGTCGCTATTGATCGCGCTGGCGACATTCGGCGCGCCTTTCTTCATGCGTCCGCTGGGTGCAATCGTCATCGGCAGCTTCGCGGACCGCTATGGTCGCAAGAGTGCGCTGGTGCTGACCATGGCGGCGATGATGATCGGCACTGGCATCATCGCTTTCGCCCCGACCTATCAAACGCTCGGCATCTTTGCCGCCTGTCTCGTTGTGGTGGCGCGTCTCATCCAGGGCTTCTCGGCTGGCGGCGAATTTGGTAGCGCCACGACGTTCCTGGCCGAACAAAATCCAGCGCGGCGCGGCTTTTATTCGAGCTGGCAGTTTGCCAGCCAAGCCGTCACCACCATCATGGCGACTGGCGTCGGTGCAGCGATCACCGGATTTCTCGATCAAAGCCAGCTTGAAAGCTGGGGCTGGCGCATTCCATTTTTCATCGGGCTGCTGATAGGCCCAGTCGGCTTCTACATCCGGCGCCACCTCGATGAGACGGAGGAGTTCAAGTCGTCCACCCCCAGCCATGCACCGCTGCGCGAGACAATTGACCGCAGCAAGATGAGGCTGCTTATCGCGCTCGGCTCGGTCACGCTGTGCACGGTGGCGACCTACACCATCCTGTTCATGCCGATTTACGCCACCCGCCAGCTCGGTTTGCCGGCTGCCGGCAGCTTCATCGCCACCCTGATCACTGGCGTCGTCCAGCTTGTTCTGATGCCGATGGTCGGCGCATGGTCGGACCGGATCGGCCGCACACCCGTCTCGATCGCGTCGGCCATCATCGTGGTGTTGACTGCTTATCCAGCCTTCGTCTGGCTGGCGTCCCACCCCACCCTGATGACGCTGATCATCGTGCAAGGCTTCATGGGTGTACTGATGGCGGGCTATATGGGCGCGCTGCCGGCCTTCATGTCGGACCTGTTTCCGACCAGCCTGCGCACCACCGGTATTTCGATAAGCTATGCGCTCGGCGTCGCGATCTTCGGCGGCTTTGCACCCTTCATTAACGCTTGGTTAATCCAAACGACAGGCAACAATGTCGCGCCGAGTTTCTATCTTACATTTGCAGCATTGGTTAGTCTGGTAGCGATGTTCGCCGCCCGCAGGGTTGGCCTGCGGTAACGGGAGGGGCTGAAATAGCTCGGTTTGCGCGCGAATGTCAGTGCGTTCTTTAAGAAATACTGACTAGTGTCGTGAGATAGGAGTGATATTCACGTACCGGCGGCAATGACCAAGCTCAGATCGGCCACGTTGGGGGCGAGTCACCGCATCCAGGCCCAGGTTCTCGATCAAGCGATCTATTCCGACCTTGTTGGCGCGCTCTACAGCACGCCGAAATCGATTCTTGCTGCCACGCTGGCGGCGATCGCGGTGACGTCCATCGCCTATACGCTCAGCGGCAATCACTTCTACATCTACATCGCGATCTGTTTTGCCATCGTTGGCGTCTGGCGCAGCGGCGCCAGCTATTTCTATTTTCAGCACGGAGACCGGCTGAAAGGCATCATCTCGGTCCGGGGCTGGGAGCTTGTCGCGCTGATCGGCGCGTGGTCGTTCTCGGCGCTGGTGGGGACGACCGGTTCCTATACCACGGTCCAGCATCCGGGGAGCGATGTCGAGATCCTGATCAATTGCTGCGTGATGGGTTACATCGCCGGCATCTCATCGCGCAATGCCAGCCGGCCGATCATCACCATTGGTCAGATCAGCCTGACCTGTGTGCCATTTTCCATCGCGCTCTTGATGCATGTCGATCTCGTTCACACCACGCTCGCGCTGTTCATCATCACGCTCTACATGAGCACGATCCTGATCAGCCGCACGGTGTTCGAGAATATCGTTGCCCGCCATTATGCCTACAAACAGGTAGAGCGGGTGGCGCAGCAGGATGCGCTGACCGGTCTGTGGAGCCGCGACTATTTCCTGAAGCTGCTGCATGACAGGATTGCGCGCGATCTGCCGCAAGGCAATGTCGTGCTGATCACCATCGATCTCGATCGCTTCAAGGACATCAACGACACGCTCGGCCATCCCGCCGGCGACTCGATCCTGTTCGAGGCAGCGCAGCGCATCAAGACCGCGATCGCGGTGCCGTGCGAAGTCTCGCGCGTCGGCGGCGACGAGTTTCTGGTGATCCTGTCCGATATCGGCATGCGCGAGGCCGCCAACATCGCCGATGACGTGCTCGCCAATCTCGCGCGGCCGTTCAAAATCAACATGTCCAACATCACCTGCGGCGCCAGCATCGGCTATGCCATCGCCCCGCGCGATGGCCACAGCGTCGATCTGCTCCTGCGTCACGCGGATCTGGCGCTGTATGAAGCCAAGCGGCTCGGCCGCGGCCGGGTTGTCTCCTATAGCCCGGCTCTGTCGCGCGAATACGAAAAGCGCGTGCTGCTGGAAAAGGACCTGCAATCGGCGCTCGACAATAACGAGCTTGAACTTCGTTATCAGCCGATCGTCGATCCGCGTTCGGGCCGGACCATCTGCTGCGAGGCGCTGCTGCGCTGGCAGCATCCGACGCTCGGCGAAATTCCGCCATCGGTCTTCGTGCCGATCGCGGAGGGTACGGGGCTGATCTCGCGTATCGGCGCCTGGGTGCTGGCCACCGCCTGCGCGGAAGCCATCCACTGGGCATCGGACATCAAGGTGGCCGTCAATCTGTCGCCGCTGCAATTCAAGCAGGGCAATGACATCGTCGACATCGTCGCCGAGGCGCTGCAATCCAGCGGCCTCAATCCGTCACGGCTGGAGCTTGAGATCACTGAAACCGTGCTGATCGAGGATACCGAGCAGACGCTCGCGATCCTCGAAGTGCTGCGCGAACTCGGCATCGGCATTTCGCTCGACGACTTCGGCACCGGCTTTGCGTCGCTGGCCTATCTCAACGACTTTCCGTTTTCGAAGATCAAGATCGACCGCAAATTCACGCAGAATGTCGAGCGCTCGGTGCGCACAGCGGCGATCCTCAAGGGCATTGCCCAGACTGCCAAGGATCTGCAGATCGAACTGGTCGCCGAGGGCGTCGAGAAGCGATACCAGCTCGATTATATGCGCGGGCTCGGCATCAACGCGATTCAGGGCTATCTGTTCAGCCGGCCGCTGCGGGCGATCCGGCTGCGCCGCGTGATCAGCCAGCCGATTGTCCCAAGCTGGCCGCCTGAACAGGCGGGCCGCGATGGCCGCATCGATATCGAAACGCTGCGGGCGGCGATCGGAGGGCGGTAACGCCCTCCGTCAGGTTACGGCAGGCCGTCATGCGCGCCGTCGCGTCATGGAAGGCGGGACGCCTCCGACTCTTCTCACGAGAAGGTGCCGATCGACAGCAATTCGCTGAGCACCGCCATCCGCATGAATTTCGACAGCCGGACCTGTTCGAAATACATCGCATTCGGCAGGTCATCGCATGACGGATCGATCTCATCGAGCCGCGGCATGGGATGGAAAATCAGCGCCTTGGAATTGGCCTTGAGGATGCGCTCCGCCGTCAGCTGATGGGTCTCCGGCGTCATGCGCGGCGACACATAGCCGGACGCCGCCGGCTCGCCGATATCCGACATGTCGTAGGGCGCCATCATGATGGCATCGCTTTCGCGCAGCGGCACCGCGAGATCATGCACGATCCGGCAGCGGATCTGATATTCCGCCAGCATTTCAAGGAGGTCGGCCGGCACCGGGTAATGTTGCGGCGGGCAGAACACCACCTCGCGTGCATTTTCCAGCCGCAGCAGATGCACGAGAGAGCGCACCGTGCGGCCGCGCGGATCGCCGCCAAAGCAGATCGACTTGCCGCGAATGGTGCCAAGCCCGCGCCGCAGCGAGAAGATGTCGACCAGCGCCTGGGTCGGGTGCTCGTTCCAGCCGTCGCCGCCATTGATCACCGGCTTGACCGATTTCTTGGCCATCCGCTCGGCAGCGCCAACTTCGTGGTGGCGAACGACGATCATATCGGACAGCCGCGAGATCACGGCTGCGCAATCCTCAAGCGTTTCACCCGAGCGGGTGTTGGAGCGCGAGGCCGCCATGTTTTCCATGCCGATGGTATGGCATCCCAACGCGACGACAGCCGATTCAAAACCCATGCGGGTCCGCGTGCTCGGCTGGAAGAACAACAGCGCGACGGTCTTGCCGACCACATCGGCCGGCGGCAGGGCACCGAGTTCGAAATCCTCAGCCGTACGGCAGAGGCGATCGACATCGGAAATCGTGAGGGATTTTGCGCTCAGCAGATGCTTTTGAAATTCCGGCCGCGTCAGCCGGCGCTCTTTTGCATCTGTCCTTGCGAGATCACGTGGAGTTTGAAGGGACGCGTACATGATTGCCGTCTTCCAGTTTTTCCGCCGCATTAACCGGATTTATGTGTCGCTGTTAATCAAACATTAACCCTTCGCCCGCCGGTTGTCTCGTACCGAAGATGAGAATGGTTAATCGAAGAGCAGTTTTCACAGCGAAATTGATGACGAATTCATTCCGCTGATTCCGTCAGTCGCTCATGGAACACAGCACGCTGCGAGCGATCGGCAGACATATTCACCCGGTGAAATGTCAGCTGTCGTCGCTCCTATACAAACGTTCGTCGATTCGCGTGACACCAAAAAGGCGGTGCTGACCTGCATCGCCAAGGGGATGCGCAGCGGCGCAATGACACAGGTTGATGTGGCCATCATCGCTTTTACCGCCGGACGGATCGCGACCCCGCAAACGCAAACTGCCGGCCTGTGTGGCCGGCAGTGCAACAAGATGTAGATGTGTTGGCTCAGGGCCGCGAGCGGTAGCGCTAAACCCGTGGCTTCAGCTTCACATGGATGTTCTTTTCCTGCGTGAAGGCGAACATCTCCTCAATGCATTCCTCGCGGCCGATGCCCGATTGCTTGTAGCCGCCGAACGGCGCGCCGAGGAAATGCTTGGAGGTTTCGTTGACCCACACGAAGCCGGCCTCCACCTCCATCGCGGTGCGATGGGCCACCGTGATGTCATTGGTCCAGATCGAGCAGGTCAGGCCATATTCAACGGCATTGACCTGTTGAAGCATGGTCGCCTCGTCCGACCATTTGAAGATCGACAGCACCGGACCAAAGATCTCCTCGCGGGCGATCTTCATGTCCGGCGTGCAATCGGCATAGATGCTGGGCTCGACGAAGAAGCCTTTTTCAAGCCTTGCATCGGAGGGCCGGCCGCCGCCATGGATGAGGCGCGCGCCATCGGCCTTGGCCGATTCGAGATAGGACAGCACGCGCTCATACTGGGTCTTGGAGATGATCGCGCCCATGGTGGTGGCGGGATCGGTCGGGACTCCCGGCTTGTAATAGGCCGCCTTCTCTTTCACCTTGGCCAGCACGGCGTCATAGATCTTCTCATGGATGAAGGCGCGGCTGGTCGAGCCGCAGGATTGCCCGCACCAGGTGAAGTTCATGCCCCCGACAACGCCGCTCGCCACCTCGTCCGGGTCGGCATCGGGATAGGCAATCAGCGCGTTCTTGCCGCCGAGCTCGAGCAACACCGGCTTGATGGTTTCGGCTGCCGCTTTCATCACCGCGCGACCGGTCGGCACGCTGCCGACCAAGGCGACCATCGCCACATCGGGATGCGACGACAGCCGCGCGCCGGCATCGCGACCGCCGGGCACGACGTTGAACACGCCCGGCGGAAACAGGCCGTCGCACAATTCGGCCAGCCGCAAGGAGGACAGCGGCGCCTGCTCCGGCGGCTTCACGACAATGGTGTTGCCGGTGGCGAGGGCGGCGGCGGATTTGCCGGCGCAGAACATGAACGGGTGGTTGAAGGGGATGATGCGCCCGACCACGCCGCGCGGTTCACGCACGGAGAAGTTGACGGCGTCCGGCCCCATCGGGATCGACGCGCCCTTCACCTCGGTGACGAGGCCGGCGAAGAATTCCATCTGCGCGGCGGCGATGGTGGCATCGGCCAGCATCTCCTTGACCGGATTGCCGCAATCGGCGGCATCGATCATCGCCAGCTCACCGGCATTGTCGCGCAGCACCTGGGCGACGCGCTTGAGGATGCGGGCGCGCTCCAGCGGCGGCACGCGGCGCCATTCCTTGAACGCGGCCTTGGCGGAGGCGATGGCGGCGTCCATGTCGGCCGTGCCGCAATCGGCCACCTTGCCGAGCGACTCGCCGGTGCCGGGGCTGATGGTATCGACATAGCGGCCGTCCTTCGGCGCGTGCCATTTCCCGCCGTAATAGGCATCGCGATGATCCGGCAGGCTGACCTTGCTCGGAATGGCGGGTTGCGGTGGCACGGCGGTGTTCATAATCGGTCTCCCAAGACTAGTTTTTATCGCCCCAGCGATAGCAAGGATTGCCGCCCGAAGCGAACCTTGCGCGCCCCCTTTACGGCAATTCTCATTTGTCAAAATGCAGGTCTGCGGCTAGACCTTTTGTCGCGCTGCGCCGGTAGCTCAGCTGGATAGAGCACCAGACTTCGAATCTGGGGGTCAGGGGTTCGAATCCCTTCCGGCGCGCCATTTTGCCCATCGATTGCCTCCAAAAAGCTCCAGCAATCGCCGATGCGTCTGCGACACAAGGGAGCATGGCATGGACGCCATCGAGACAGAGCGGCTGACGCTACGAAATTTTCGCACTGGCGATGAGGCCGATCTCTTCGCTTACTGGCGTGAACCCGCGGCCAGCTGCTTTCTGTCGCAGAAGCTGACTGACATCAACGCGGCAAAGGCCGTGGTCGAACGGTTCAGCCGCAGTGATGATGCGATCGCCGTAGCCTTGCGCGATTCAGGACGCTTGATCGGCGACCTGTTCGCCATGCCTGAAGACGATACATTCTCGGTCGGCTGGAATTTCAATCCAGCGTATGCCGGACGCGGTCTCGCCTCAGAAGCGGCGAGGGCGTTATTCGCGCATCTGTTCACCGCCAGGCAGGCGCGTCGGCTTTATGCATATGTTGAAGACCATAATCATGCCTCACGCCGCCTGTGCGAACGGCTGGGGATGCGGCAGGAAGGGCTGTTCCTGGAATTCATATCCTTCCATTCCGACGACAACGGCGATCCGATTTACGAGAACACGATGCAATATGCGATCCTCCGAAAGGAATGGATCGCGCAATAGCGGACGCCGGAACCCTGCTCCACGACCCGCGTTGGCCATGTCTCAGATGACGGAATCCGGGGATTCGCGAAGATGGGAGATAGTGATGGCCGTCAACAAGCCGACTGGCGACAATGCACGAAAGGGCGCGGTGCGCAGCCGCTCGCAGCTGCAGACCAAGATCCAGGGCGAAGAACACTGGACCAAGCGCGACAGGAAGACCGGGCAATTCATGGACCAGAAAGAAGACGACAAGAAATTCAAGGGCGTCCGTCGCGAGCGCTGAGGAATGTATCTGGTCGAGTTGTTTTTGCCCGTCACCGACAATGACGGACGGCGCTTTGACGACACGCTGTTCGCCACCATCCGCGAGGAGCTGACCGATCGCTTCGGCGGCGTCACGGTGTTTTCCCGCGCGCCCGCCAAAGGCGTCACCGCCGAAGGCGGGGAGCCGGTGCATGACGACATCATCGTTATGGAGGTGATGGCGGATGAACTCGATCGCGGCTGGTGGAAGAATTATCGCAAGCAGCTCGAGCAAAAGCTCAAGCAGGACGAGATTCTGATCAGAGCAACACAGATCGAAAAGCTCTGACGTCATCGACGAAAACTACGCAGAGTGACGCGCAAACGAAACAAGGCCCCGCGACGGGGCCTTGTTTACATTCTCGATGAGTCGCGGTGAACTACGCCGCCGATGCCTTCGCATTCACGCCCTTGCGCAAGGCGACGGTGTTCAGCTTGGTATTGGCGGCTTTTTCCTCATTCAGGTTGGTGGTGAGGAAGCGCACCACATCGTCATGGCCAAGCTCTTCCGCCCAGGCAATCAGCGTGCCGTAGCGTGTCATTTCATAATGCTCGACCGCCTGGCAGCTCGCGACAATCGCCGCATCCAGCACCGCCTTGTCCTCGCATTCGCCGGAAATCTCGTTGCCTTCCTTGATGATGCCGTCGATCGCCGGGCAGGTCGTGCCCTTCGGTGTCTTGCCAAGCTTGGCGAAGACCTGATCGAGGCGCTCGACCTGCTTCTTGGTCTCTTCGAGATGGTTACGAAGGTTGGTCGTAAGGTCGCGGTTGGTCGCCAGCTCGATCATCTGCGGCAGCGCCTTCATGATCTGCCGCTCTGCATAATAGATGTCCTGAAGACCATGCAGGAAGAGGTCTTCCATGGTCTTGATGTCTTTCGTGAATATGCCCATGACGGAAGCTCCGCTCTGAAAGTGATCCCGGTGCGAAACGCAAATTTCGCCTGGAGGTTCCGGCGCGGCCGCATGTTCTGCGCGCGTGATGACGCATCTTCACGAAGCAACCCTCTCAGTCGCGTTTGACACCGACTTGAGTAAAAGCCGGCGGATCGCTCGCCGGAAACGACTCGTCCGAAGCCTCATCGACCTTATCCCAATGGTCCGGCGGATCGCGCATCTCGCGTCGACCGGCGACGCGGCCTGGCTTTGCGGCGGCGCCGTCCGGTCTCTGTCTGTCTTTGTCCATCATGCACATCTCCTTCGTGCCGCGCCCTCTCGCCACCTCAATGACGCGCGTGCAGAAAGGTTCGCGCGCGTGTCAAAAGACGTCGGAACGATCTGCAGCGCCTGTCATTGGCCGCCGTCGAGAGGAGAGACACGCATGTTCTATACCGATGGAAAGCTGCAATACCCCGTCACCGTGGAGACGCCCGATCCGCAATTTGCCAGAGCGTTGCAACAGGCCATCGGTGGTGTTGAAGGCGAGATCAGGGTTTGCCTGCAATATATGTTTCAGGCCTTCGGCGCGCGCGGCCCGGCGAAATATCGCGACATGCTTCTGAACACCGCGACCGAAGAACTCGGGCATATCGAGATGCTGTCGACTGCGGTGGCTTTGAATCTGGAAGGCGCGCCGCTATCGTTGCAGGAAGACATCGCCAATGATGCGATCGGCGGCTCTGTCCTGCGCGGAATGGATTTTCGTCATGTGCTGTCGACCGGGCTCGCGGCGCTGCCGTCGGATTCCAACGGCGTGCCGTTCGATGCCTCGCACGTCTATGCATCCGGCAACACCGCCGCCGACATGTATGCGAATGTGACGGCCGAAGCGTCCGGCCGCGTGCTCGCTGTGCGGCTTTACAACATGACCAGCGATCCCGGCATGAAGGATATGTTGTCGTTCCTGATCGCCAGAGACACGATGCATCAGCAGCAATGGCTGGCGGCGATCGAGGACATGGGCGGCATTGCTTCGCTGCCGATCCCGAACAGCTTCGATCAGGGCAAGGAAAATCGCGAATTCTCCTATGTCTATCTCGGCCACATGACCGACGGCATGATCCCGGAAGGACGCTGGACGGAAGGTCGGTCGATGGATGGCAAAGCTGAGTTCACAGCGCGGCCGTCGCAGCCGCTCGGCGATGAGCCAATGCTTGCGCCGCCCGTGCCGGGCTCCGGTGCTCAAAAAGAGCAGATGCACGCTGATGGCGGCATGATGGGCAAGATCGAAAAGACCATCGACAAGGTTGTCGGCCGCTAATCGGCCGCGCGTGATTCCTCCTTCGTGTGTGAATGAAGCCATGACAACGACAAAGCCACCACGGTCGCGCGCGCGGATTTCGATCGCTGTTGCCGTGTTGGCGGCTCTCCTGCTGATTGGCATCTCGGTGTGGCCGCTCATGCGCGGGCCGGAAATACCAAATCCGGACGGGTATGCGCAGACGCGCACATCGGGCGAACAGGGCGCGCGAACGCAGCAGGGCAGCGGCGAAAGTGTCGCTGCCAAGCAGAGCGAGACGCTGGCTGGTCAGGAAGAGGGGCAGGCGGCGCGGCAGATCAAATCTTCAGCAAAGCCCATCACGCTGAATGATGAGCAGAAGCGCCAGCTCGGGGCGCAACTTGCGGCGAATGCCAAAACGCATGACCCCGCCACGTTGTCGATCTCCATCGGCGCCGCGGTGCCGAGGCAGGTTGAACTCAGTTCATTGCCGGGGGAGGCCGCCGCCATTCTCGGCGGTTTCGAGGATGACGATTATTTCGCGCTCGGCGACCAGCTCATCATCGTCGATCGCAATGTAAGGCGCATCGCCGCCATCATTCCGAATGTATTTCAGTCACGGTGATGCGGTAGATGCGTGAAGCGGCGGCGGGCCCAGGTGGCCCGCCAAAGCTGTGCGTCGCAAATGGCGATCAGACAAACCGCAGACTATAGCCCGACCGCGGCAAGGCGGGGATCTTCGTGCGATCCACGGAGAGATCCTGCGCCGGCGTCTCGATGTCTGGCTCGCAAAGCTGCCGCGTCGCCGCTTTGAGAATCTCATGCGTCACGGTCTCGCCGGGGCAGCGGTGGGTGGTTTCGACCACGCCGCCGCCCTGTGGCACGAAGCTGTAGAGATCGTGTCCGGACAGAAATCGTTCTGGGCGAAATTCGTGCGGGTTGCCCCAGGTGCGAGGATCGCGATTGGTGCCGTCGAGGTCGAGCAGCACCCAGTCGTCTTTCCGAAAATCATGGCCGCGCCACGTGAAGGGCTCCAGCACCCGGCCGCCAATGGCGGGAAAGAAACTCGCGGTGCGGCGGACCTCATCGGCGAAAGCGGAAAGATAGCGCTCGTCGTCCGTCGCAACGCGCTGCCTGACATCCGGATGTTCATGCAACGCCTTGGCCGCATAGACGATGAAGCGCGCCGTTGCGACCACGGGCCGCAACAGATTGAGAAGCTCGACCGCCGCGGTATGAGCGTCAAGCAAATTGCCATTGAGGTCGCGGTGAAATGCCACCGCCTGCAGCGGCGTGAGGTCATTGGTGGCCTGGCCGCTCACCCGCGTCTCGCGGATGAGATCCGTCGCCCAGCTTTCGCTCCGCTTGCGCAGCCAGATCGCGCGTAACGCGGACGGCCCGATCGTGCCGGTCTTCTCGATCATCGCCGAGAATTCCTGCAGCCGCCGCTGATCGCTTTTTTCGCTCGAAACAATGCCGGCCCATGTCAGGACAGACGTGGTGAGAACGGCCCGCACCCAGTCGAACAGCACGATCTCCTGGCCGATGCATGGCGCGCGTCGCCGCTGCCATTGCTCGGTGAACAGGCGCGCCATGTGCCGTGCCGAATTGTCGCCGGTCAGAGACAGGAACAGCTGTTTGCGATGCCGATGCGGGGCATGATCCAGCAACTGCACGCTTTTGAAGCCCTGCAGCAGCGTGACCACATTAACCGGCACCGCGCCTTTGCGGGTGAAACGATCCGGCTGATAGAACATCTCCGCGGCCTCGCGGCCCTTCATGCAGATCACCCGCTGCAGCATCAGCCGCGTTTCGAAAATATCGCTCTGAAAACGCGTGCAGCGGTTGGCGATGAAATCGTAGCCTTCGCGATAAAGCGCGAGCGTGTGGTCCCAGCCGGCTTCGCTCGGAATGCTGCGACGATCGGGGTCTTGATGAATGTCGTGCATGGCCATGCCCCCCTAACGTCGCGGGGGCAAGGCAGTTTCGCTTTCTGTCAGGCGCGCTGCGCCACCTCTGCCGGCTCATGATCATATTCGGACAAATCCGGCTCCTTCGGCGCGCGGGCGAAAAATTTTGCAGCCGTGCGGCGCGCCGCAGGCCGGCTCGCCAGCGCCAGCGCGCCGTGCAGCAGGCGGATGCCGAGCCGCGTTTGCGGATGCATAATGCGCGGCGCGATTTTCGGCACGCCCTGCGCCTCCTCCACCATCGGCCGCATTGCCTTTTCATATGCGGCGAGCGCTACCGCGACATCGCTCGTTCGCGCCAGTTCGGCGGCCAGCACATAAGCGCCGGTCACTGCCACTGTCGCGCCGACGCCGGCAAGCGGCGTTGCGCACCAGGCGGCATCGCCGGTCAGCACCACGCGACCATTCGACCAGCGTTTCATCCGCACCTGCCGCAGCACATCGAAATAGAAGTCATCGGTGTCCTGCATTGCCGTAAGCACACGCCTGGCCTGCCAGCCGGCATCGGCGAAGCGCTCGCGCAGCCAGGCTTTCTGCTTGTCGTCGTCCCATTTGTGTTCGCCGTCCGGCGTCTTGTGCAGCGACAGCATGACAGGCGTCGCCTCATGCCGGTCCGGCCGCAGCGAAATGCTGCGTTTGCCCGGCGCATTGTACCAGCGCCACAGCTTGTCATCGTCCGCCGCGCGCGGGATGGTGAAATAGGCCATGGTGAGATCCATCCAGCGTGGATCATTCTCGCCCGGAAACACAAGTTCGCGGGTCGAGGAGCCGACGCCTTCAGCCACGGCGACGACGTCGAAGCGTTCGCTCGTGCCGCTGGCAAAGGTCACCGTGACGCCCGCATCGTCCTGCGCGATTGCGGTCACATGATCCCCGAAGCGGTAGGTCGCGTGCGCTTTCGCCGGCTCATAGAGAAGGCGTGCGAGATCGCCGCGCAGGATTTCCATTTCCGCTGTCGGGCCATCCTCGCTGCCGGGTGTGGTGCGGAAAATTGCAACCGGTTTGCCCTGCGCGTCGACCCAGGCCGTGCCCTCTTCGCCGGTTCCGTGTTCGAGGGCGGCCTGTTCAAGCCCCATCCGCCGCAGCACCTCGCGGCCGATGCCGCGCACGTCGATATTCTGGCCGCCATCGCGGAATTGCGGCGCTCGCTCCACTACGGTGACGTCGAAGCCGCGCCGGCCGAGCCAGAAAGCAAGGGTATTACCAGCAATGCTGGCGCCGGTGATCAGGATGCGGCCGGGCATGATAGGTCCAAAGGGTCTGGTTCCGTAGCACCAGTGATGTAGCCGAAAGGCGCCGGGGCCGCCTGCGCGTTGATGGCATGGCCGCCGCGCGGCTGGTACGCGGCCGAGCGCGCGCAAATGTCACGATGTTGACACCTGCGGCACGGGGTATCGGTTGCCGAATCCTCTGTTTTTCGAGAGAACGATTCAGCGGTTGGCGCCATTGGTGTCCATCTACCCGGAAGGTTTGATGGACCCTGATTTTGGCCAGATTGGCCGGCAGACGCACCGTCATCCCTCTCGGGCAGAAACCTGAAACCAACCAGACCCACGGCGCGTGTGGACCATTTCATCGATGCGGTGCCACCAGTGAGAACAGTAACATGGACCGCAGAACATTGCTGATAGGCGCTTCGGTGGCGCCGCTTGCATTGATGTCCGGCGTGCGCGATCTGCTTGGATTGTCGAACGTTGCACAAGCCCAGGATGCGACGACGCGCTTTGACGCGCAGGTGGTGCGCCAGATGGCGCGCGACCTCGCCTCCAAGCCATATAAGGCCGCGGACCAGTCGCTCCCGCCTGAACTCGACAAGCTCAGCTACGACGATTACCGCAACATCCGCTTCAATGCGGATCGCGCCTTATGGCGTGGTCGGGGCTTGATGTTCGAGGTGCAGCCCATGCATCGCGGTTTTCTGTTCCGCGATCGCGTTGATTTCTTCGTCGTCGACGAGGGTCAAGCTCAGAAAATTCCGTATGTCCCGGATCTGTTCCGGTTCGAACACGGCCTCAAGCGGCCGGACCCCAAGCTTGATCTCGGCTTTTCGGGTTTCCGTCTGCATGGTCCGATCAATCAGCCGGACTATTTCGATGAAATCGCTGTATTTCAGGGCGCCAGCTATTTTCGCGCGGTCGGCAAGGACCAGGTCTATGGCTCGTCGGCGCGTGGCCTGTCGATCAAGACCGGCGATCCGGGCGGTGAAGAATTTCCGGTGTTTCGAACCTACTGGCTCGAACGCCCGCGGCATGGCGTCAATTCCATCGTCGTTCACGCATTGTTGGATAGTCCCAGCGCATCGGCGGTGTATCGCTTCACCATCCAGCCCGGACAATCGACGATCATGACGGTGGAGATGACGGTCTATCCGCGTGTCGATGTGGATCAGGCCGGGCTTGGCTCGCTCACCAGCATGTTCTTCTTCGGGCCCAATGATCGGGATGGCGTCGATGACTTTCGTCCGGCGGTGCACGATGCGCAGGGCCTTGCGATCGTCAACGGCCGGGGCGAGCGCATCTGGCGGCCGCTGACCAATCCAAACCGGCTGCAACTCAGCGCCTTCATGGATGTGAATGTCCGTGGCTTCGGACTGCTCCAGCGCCAGCGGTCGTTCTTTGACTATCAGGATCTCGAAGCCCGCTACGAGCGGCGTCCGAGTGTCTGGGTCGAACCGATCGGTGATTGGGGCGAGGGCGCTGTGCATCTGGTCGAAATTCCGACGCCGCAGGAGGTTCACGACAATGTCGTTGCCTTCTGGCGGCCGAAAGAGCCGCTTCGCAAAGGCGGCGAATTTCACTTCACCTATCGCCTGCATTGGAGCTGGGACGGGTTTGACCGCGACCCGATCGGCCGCTTCGGTGCAACGCGCGTCGGCGGCACCGCGCAGCAGCGTCTGTTCGTTCTCGATGTCGTCGGACAAACGATGAAGGATCTGGCGCTGGACGGCGTTGAAGCGAAGGTATGGACCAGCGCCGGCAACGTCTCGAATGTCGTGCTGCAACCCAATCCGGATATTGGCGGGTTGCGGCTGTCATTCACCTTCGACACCGGTGGCGCGCCGCTGTCCGAACTTCGCGCACTTGTCGTCCGCGGTGATCAGCCCTTGACCGAAACCTGGATGTATCGATGGACAGCCTGACGGCGCGCGATACGCCGTCCCCGGCATGGCCGCAGGATGCGGCGCCGTTGCTGCCGCCCGAAAGTCCGTTGCCGATGCCGGTGCAGTCGCTACGCGTCGCTGCACGCGGGCGTCCTTTGCAGCGCTCCCGATGGCTGATGTGGCGTCGCGCGCTGGTGTTCGGCTGCACCGCGGCGCTGACGGTTGCCGCAGCGCGCGAGATGTATCAGGTGCTGGATATCGGCGGCCTGACCAGCCTGGAAATCGTGTTCTTCGCGCTGTTCGTCATGCTGTTCGCATGGATCGGCCTGTCCTTCAGCAATGCGCTGGCGGGCTGCATCGCCATGGTGCGGCGACGTTCGGCGCTGGGCATCGATGCGGATGCAGGGCTGCCGCATCTTCGCAGCCGCCACGCGATCCTGATGCCGACTTATAATGAGCCGCCGTCCCGCGCCTTTGCCGGCTTGCAGGCGACCTATGAATCGCTGCGCGAGACAGGAGCGGTGGAGGCGTTCGATGTCTTCATTCTCAGCGACACCACCAATGCCGATGTGTGGGTTGCAGAAGAAGCGGCCTTTCTGGCGCTGAAAGACGCGCTGGGCGCGGACAATCTTTTCTATCGCCGCAGGCTGCGCAATATCGATCGCAAGGCCGGTAATATCGCCGAATGGGTGCAGCGTTTCGGCGGTGCCTATGAAGGCATGCTGATCCTCGACGCCGACAGCGTCATGACCGGCGATTGCATCCTGCGGATCACCGCCGCCTTGGAGCAGAACCCGCAAGCCGGTCTGATCCAGACGCTGCCCGTGATTGTTGGAGGCCAAAGTCTGTTCGGCAGGCTGCAACAATTTGCCGGGCGTCTTTATGGTCCGCTGCTGGCCGAAGGCCTTTCGTGGTGGCATGGGCCGGACAGCAATTACTGGGGTCATAACGCCATCATCCGCACGCGCGCTTTCGCGTCATGCGCAGGCCTGCCGCATCTGAAAGGTCGCAAACCTTTCGGCGGACATATTCTCAGCCACGACTTTGTCGAGGCCGCGCTGCTGCGTCGCTGTGGCTGGGGCGTGCATCTCATTCCGTCGCTGCCCGGCAGCTACGAGGAAGCGCCGCCATCGCTGATCGATATCAGCGTGCGGGATCGCCGCTGGTGCCAGGGCAATCTTCAACATATCGCGGTGCTGCCGGCGCGCGGCTTGCATTACGTATCGCGCATCCATCTGCTGATGGGGATCGGCGCGTATGTCACGGCGCCGATGTGGTTTGCATTGCTGCTGACCGGATTGCTGACCTCGCTGCAAGCCAGATTCGTTCCGCCATCCTATTTCCCGTCGGAATTTTCGTTGTTTCCGACCTGGCCGGCGCAGGATCCCGTGCGCGCGGCCTGGGTGTTCGCCGGAACGATGGCCATCCTGTTACTGCCGAAAATTTTCGCCTTCATCATCATGCTGACGAAGCGTGAAACGCGGCGCGGTTTCGGCGGCGGAGCCGCAACATTGGTCAGCGTTCTGGTCGAGACGATCATCGCCGGTCTGGCGGCGCCGATCGTCATGATCAGCCAATCGGCGGCGGTGGTGAGCATTCTCGCCGGCCGCGATAGCGGTTGGCAGCCGCAACGGCGCGGCGATGGACGCATTCCGCTCTCTGCAACGATGCGGCGTTATCTCCCGCACACACTGATCGGCATCGGCTTCGCAACCGCGGCGCTGTTGATTTCCGTTCCGCTATTTTTCTGGATGTCGCCGGTCATTATCGGATTGCTGCTGGCGATTCCGATCGTTGTGTGGACGGCCCAGTCTTGGGCCGGTCGCGCCTTTGCCCGGATCGGCCTTCTCGTCACGCCGGAAGAACGCGCGCCACCGCCCGTGCTGCAGCGCGCGGCCGAACTTCGGGCGCTGACCGCGGAGGATGAGGTGGCCGAAGCCGTGCAGCGTCTTGCAACTCACCCGGCCTTGCTCGCAACACATCGCAGGCTGTTGCCGCATCAGGGTGAACGCGCGCCCGGCGATTATGCGGCTGATCGCTTCATCGCCCGCGCCAAACTGGAAGATGTCGCGACGCTCGCGCAAGCGCTGGCGATCCTGTCGCCGCAGGAAAAGTCCGCGGCCCTGGCGGATAGCCTTGCGCTCGACCGGCTGCTGTCACTCGCCCGCAATTGACAGGATGGCGCCCTCTATCGGACGTTGCGCCGATACAGGGGATGGCGATGGACAAGATTTTTTCGGTCGAATGGCTCGAGATGTTCGTGCCGACGCATTCGATCGCCGAGATGATGCTGCGTGGCACGCTGATGTATCTCGGCATGTTTCTGATCTTCCGCTTTGTGGTCAAGCGGCAGGCCTCGTCGATCGGTCTCGCCGATCTGATCGTCATCGTCATCATCGCCGATGCGGCGCAGAATGCCTTTTCCAAGGAATACAAGTCGCTGACCGAAGGCATCACGCTGGTGCTCACCATCGTGTTCTGGGATCAGCTGATCGACTGGCTGGCCTATCATTTCTCCTTCTTCGCCTGGCTGGCCAAGGCGCCGACCTTGCCGCTGGTGCGCGATGGCAAGATGATCCGCAAGAATCTGCGGCAGGAATTCATCACGCCGGAGGAATTGCTCAGCGAGGCGCGGCAGCAGGGCATTGAAAAGATCGAGGAGGTGAAACTGGCGGCGCTGGAAAGCAACGGCGAGATCAGCTTCATCAAAAAAGACGACAGCGACACTTCCAAGCGCCGCAAACGCAAAGCCTGACGCGATCTCGTCTTTGGTGCCCGCCGCCCCGCTATGCGGTGCGTGCAGACGACATCCGCACGGGTCGTAAAGTCGGTTCCGTCATCCTATCTAGCCTCGAGGGGCGGCCGGCGATCCTCATCAGCCGCCTTGATGCTTGATGATTCCGGGTGCCGCCATGACGCCACTATCGATCCTTGAACTTGTTCGCGTCACCGAGGCGGTGGATGCCCGTGGCGCGCTCCATCATGCCCGCGATCTGGCGGCCCATGCCGAGCGGCTCGGCTACAACCGCATCTGGGTGGCCGAGCATCACAATATGCGCGGCATCGCCAGCGCCGCGACCGCGATCGTGCTGGCGCATATCGCCGAAGGCACGCGGACGATCCGCGTTGGCGCCGGCGGCATCATGCTGCCCAATCACGCCCCTTATGTCATTGCCGAGCAGTTCGGCACGCTGGCGCAGCTGTTTCCCGGCCGCATCGATCTCGGCCTTGGCCGCGCGCCCGGAACCGATCAGGTGACGGTGCGGGCGTTGCGCCGCCCGCCGGAAGCGGCGGATCAATTCCCGCAGGACGTTCTCGAATTGCAGGCCTTCCTCGCGCCGGCCGGGCCCGGCCAGCGCATCGAAGCGGTGCCGGCGGCCGGCACGCAGGTGCCGCTGTGGATTCTCGGCTCCAGCCATTTCGGCGCCATGCTGGCGGCCGAACTCGGCCTGCCTTACGCCTTCGCCTCGCATTTTGCCCCCGATCACCTGATCGAGGCGCTGGCGATCTATCGCAGCCGGTTCAAGCCATCCGAGCAGCTTGACCGGCCTTATGCCATGGTCGGCGTCAATATCATCGCCGCTGAAACCGATGCGGAAGCGCGGCGGCTCGCGACCACGCAGCAGATGGCCTTCACCGGCATCTTCCGTGGTGCGCGCGGCCTCAGCCAGCCGCCGATTGACGATATTGAAAGCTATTGGAGCCCGCTGGAAAAGGCGCAGGTGTCGCGGATGCTGGCGCGCTCGATCGTCGGCTCGAAGGAGACCGTCAAGGCCGGCATGGAGGCGCTGATCGCCGAGACCAAGGCCGATGAATTGATCATTGTCTCGGATGTCTATGATCAGACGCTGCGCCTGCGATCGATCGAGCTGATCGCCGAGGCGGCCGGATTGCCCGGCGCGCGCCCGGCTGTCGCCAGGGCGGTGTGACCGCGCTGGAGCGTTTTCAAGCGAAGTGGATTCCGGTTCGCGTGAAGAAAACGCGACAACCAAAAAGCTCTGTCATCATCCGCGAAGGCGGATGATCCAGTACTTCGCCTTCGCCCGATACTAAAGCGATATCAACGATCGATGGTGATCTGCGGCGTCTTCGCGCGCGACACGCAGATCATGATCTGGCTGGCCTGTTCTTTTTCCGTCAGCACCAGATCGCGATGGTCGGCTTCGCCTTCGAGCAGCTTGGTGCGGCAGGTGCCGCAGGTGCCAGTCTCGCATGAGCTCGGCACGTCGAGGCCATCGGCGCGCATCGCTTCGAGAATGGTGGTGCCGGCCGGCACGGTCAGCACCTTGCCGCTGCTGGCGAGTTTGACCTCGAACGGTTTGTCGTCGGCGCGCCTTGCATCGGCTTCACCAAAGGCTTCGAAGTGAATCGAGGTCGGCGTCCAGTGTTCGGTCGCCGCGCGCACCGCTTCCATCAGGCCGCGCGGGCCGCAGCAATAGACATGCTCGCGGTTCTTGCGTTCGGCGACGATAGGCCTCAGATCGAGACCCTTGGACGGATCGCCATTGTCGTAATGGATGATGACGCGATCCTTCAATTCCGGTGCGCTCAGCTCGTCGCGAAACGCCGTCATCTCCGGCGTGCGCGAAAGGTAATAGAGTTTGAACTTCTTGGCCGGATCATCCTTCAGCGCGTGGATCATTGCGATGAAGGGCGTGATGCCGATGCCGCCGGCGATGAAAATGAAATTGTCACCACGCTGCGGCAGCGCGAAGGCATTGTCGGGTGCCGAGATCGTCCAATGGTCGCCGACCTTGGTATGGTCGATCAGATATTTCGAACCGCCGCGGCCTTGTTCCTCGCGCTTGATCGCCACCCGGTAATGGCTGCGATCGGCCGGATCGCTGCACAGCGAATATTTGCGGACGAGACCGTTATTAAGATGCAAATTGATATGCGAACCGGCGGTGAAGGGCGGCAGCTCGCTGCCATCGGTCCGGCGCATCTCGAATAGGTGAATGCCTTGGGCAATTTCGTCGGCGCGCGTGATCTCGACCGGGATATCGGCCATCAAAGCGGTGTTCATGTCGTCTCGGTCAGTTCAGGCTCACAGACAGGTGATGGACCAGTTCTGTGACAGGGCACAATCTTGCCGTCAACCGCCACCGGCTCATGCTAGGATCGCGCGCGAACGGGCGGTGCGGTGGCCCGGACTCTCATCGCAAGATAACCGGCAAGATAACCGGCAAGATATTTGCAACGCCAAGCTGCCGCCGCGTCGTTTTGGGCTTTTGCCTGAGACCCTCGACTTCTGCTAGACCACGCTCAAATTCCGGCCCGAGAAGGGGCGACCGCTGGGTCGCCGCAAGGTTTCGCCCATGCTCGAACAGCTGCGCGCCCTGGCGCGTCTCATCAGCGAGAAAATCGGCTGGCATCGGATCGGCTTTGTCCTCAGCGCCATCATCATCGTCGTCGCCGGCATCGTGCTGTATCGCATGCTGCACAATATCGATGTCGATCAGGTGGTCGACGCGCTGAAGGCGACCAGCGGCAAGGATATCCTGCTGGCGGCGATGTTCGTCGGCTTCGGCTATTTCACGCTGACCTTCTATGATCTGTTTGCCTTGCGGACCATCGGCCGCAACGATGTGTCCTATCCGACGGCGGCTCTGGCCGGCTTCACCAGCTATTCGGTCGGGCATAATGTCGGCGCCAGCGTCTTCACCGGTGGTGCGGTGCGTTACCGCATCTATTCGGCGCATGGCGTCAGCGCGGTGGAAGTCGCGAAAATCTGCTTCGTCGCCGGCCTGACCTTCTGGCTCGGCAATGCCGCCGTGCTCGGCATGGGCGTGTTCTATGCGCCGGAGGCCGCCAGCGCGATCAACCTTCTGCCGCCCTGGTTCAATCGCCTTCTCGCCTTCGTCATTCTGGTCGTGCTGGTGAGCTATGTGGTCTGGGTGTGGCGACGTCCGCGCGTGATCGGCCGCAGCGGCTGGAAAGTGTCGCTGCCGGGCGGGCCACTGACGCTGTTGCAGATCGTCATCGGCATCATCGATCTCGGCTGCTGCGCGGCCGCCATGTATCTGCTGCTGCCGGAACAGCCCTATATCGGCTTCATCACGCTGGCGGTGATCTTCGTCGCCGCCACGTTGCTTGGCTTTGCCAGCCATTCGCCCGGTGGTCTCGGCGTGTTCGATGCGGCGATGCTGGTGGCGCTCCTGCATTTCAACAAGGAGGAGTTGCTGGCCAGCCTCCTTCTCTTCCGTCTTCTTTATTACGTTATCCCCTTCGCGCTGGCGCTGACGATCCTCGGCGGCCGCGAAATCATCAAGGGTCTCGTGACAACGCGCGTTCCGCCTCTTGCCACCATCACCGCCGATGTGCTGGTAGAGCCGAAGGAAAAAAACCCCAGTGTGAGCAGCGGTGGCCAGGCGCCATCCCGGAGCGATGGTCGAGCGCAGTGACCCGGCAATACCCTTAGCAAGGCTGGACGACTTTTCCCGCCGCTATGGCGCGTGGGTGATGGCGGCGGTGGCCGGCATCGTCATTCTGCTGTCGATGATCAATGGCGTGATGCGGCCGGCGCTCGGCCTGCCGGCGATGCTGCTGCTGATCGCGATTGCCGGCCTGATCACGCGGCGCAGGAGCACGGGCGCCGCCCCTCAGAGCGGCCTTGCCGCCACCCTGCCGAGTGCCGATCACTTCATGATCGACGTGATCGCCGCCTTGCCCGATCCGACCATTCTGCTCGGCGCCGATGGACGGGTCGTCACCCTCAATGCACAAGCCGCGACGCTGGCGCCATCGCTGAAGCCCGGCGAACTGGCGATGCTGGCGCTCCGCATTCCCGAAGTGATCGAGGCGGTGCGACGGGCGGGCGTCAGCCGCCGGCCCGAACGCGCCGAATTTGCCGAGCGTGTGCCCTCCGAACGCTGGTTCGAGGTGATCGTCACGCCGATGCCGGAGCCCCAGACGAATGGCGCCCCGCCGCGCGTCGGCCAGCGGCTACTCTTGACGTTCCGCGACCTGTCGCCGATCCGAAGGGTCGAGGAAATGCGGGTCGATTTCGTCGCCAATGCCAGCCACGAATTGCGCACGCCGCTCGCCGCGCTTTCCGGCTTCATCGAGACCCTGAAAGGCCCGGCCCGCAACGACCTTGCCGCCCGCGAACGCTTCCTCGACATCATGGAGGCGCAGGCCAAGCGGATGGCGCGGCTGATCGATGACCTTCTCTCGCTGTCGCGGATCGAGCTGTCGGCGCATATGCGGCCGCAGACGCCGGTCGAGCTGGTGCCGATCGTGCGCCAGGTGGTCGACGCCCTGCAGATGCTGGCGCGCGATCGCGGCGTCACCGTCACTATCGCTGCGCCGAAGGAGCCGCTGGTCGTGTCCGGCGATCGCGACGAGCTGATCCGCGTGTTCGAAAACCTGATCGAGAATGCGCTGAAATACGGTGCTTCCGGCAAGCGGGTGGAGATCACGCTGTCGCGTGCTTTCAATGTCGGCGGCGGCGAGGAAGCGGTGGCGGCGGTCCGCGATTATGGGCCTGGCATCTCCGCAGAGCATCTGCCGCGGCTGACCGAGCGCTTCTACCGCGTCGACGTCACCGAAAGCCGGGCCCAGGGCGGCACCGGCCTTGGACTCGCCTTGGTCAAGCATATCATCAACCGCCATCGCGGCCGGTTGAACATCGAAAGCCGGTCCGGCGAGGGCGCCACCTTCATTGTGCGACTGCCGATATCCACAGCCGCTGCTTCGGGTTCTCAGAAAAAACCCTGAAAATACAACGCGTTGCGTTGTCATCTCGCTGTCATCCAGACGTCATAGAACCGAAGGCATGTCGCCCTAGCTGACGGGGCGCAAACCGGGAGGGCAAGAGCCCTTGATGTCTTCAGGACACCCGTCCCCGCAAAGGAGAGATGCTTTGAAAACCCAGACCTTCGCCAGCGCCCTGGCGCTCGTGGCGGCCAGCGTTGTGATGGCTGGCGCCGCACAAGCCCGTGACCAGATCCGCATCGTCGGATCGTCCACGGTTTATCCCTTCACCACCGCTGTCGCCGAACAACTCGGCAAGACCGGCGGCGTCAAGACTCCGGTCGTTGAATCCACCGGCACCGGCGGCGGCATGAAGCTGTTCTGCGCCGGCGTTGGCGTCGAACATCCGGACGCCACCAATGCCTCGCGCCGCATGAAGAAGAGCGAGCTCGAACAGTGCCAGAAGAACGGCGTCAAGGACGTGGTCGAACTCGTCGTTGGCTATGATGGCATCAGCCTCGCCCAGGCCAAGGACGGCCCGGCGATGAAGCTGACCCTGCCGCAGATGTTCCTGGCGATTGCCAAGGAAGTCCCGGGCGCGGACGGCAAAATGGTCGCCAACCCGTACAAGAACTGGTCGGACATCGACTCCTCGCTGCCGAATGTGAAGATCGAAGTGCTCGGCCCGCCGCCGACCTCCGGCACCCGCGACGCGCTGCATGAATTGCTGCTGGAGAAGGGCGCCGAAGGCATTCCGGCTCTGGCCGCTCTGAAAAAGTCCGACCCCAAGGCCTTCGACACGGCTTGGAAGTCGCTGCGTGAAGACGGCGCCTATGTCGAAGCCGGCGAGAACGACAACCTGATCGTTCAGAAGCTGCTCGCCAACAAGAACGCGTTCGGCATCTTCGGCTTCTCCTTCCTCGAAGAGAACACCGCCAAGCTGCGCGGCGTGCCGTTGAATGGCGTTGCTCCGACCTATGAGAATATCGCCGACGACAAATATCCGGGTTCGCGTCTGCTCTACGTCTATCTGAAGAAGCAGCATGTCGGCATCGTCCCGGGCATCGACAAGTTCGCTGCCGAATACGTGTCGCAGAAGGCGATCGGCGAAGACGGCTATCTCGCCAAGAAGGGCCTTGTGACCCTGCCGAAGGCGCAAGCCGAACAGGTTCGCAATGCCGTCAAGGACATGAAGCCGATCGCGGCTGATGCGCTCGGTTCGTAATTGATCAAGCGGCCGCTCCCTCCGGGGCGGCCGCTCCTCTTTCTCTTCCTTGTTCTTTCAGGCGGACAGAAAGATCCGTCTTTCGCACAACGTCTTCGACAGGCACGACGTCATGACATCGCTTTACTTCCTCGGCCTCGCCGTCCTGGTGATGGCCGGTTACATGATGGGACGCTCGCGCGCTGTCGCAGCGAGCGGCGGAGCGGTCCTGCATTCGCGGCCCACTTATCATGGCGCCTTTGTCGTTCTCGCCATTCTGATCCCGATGCTGCTGATCTTCGCCGTCACGGTGCCGGTCGCGCACTGGATCGTCGATACGCAAGCCATCAGCGCGCTCGATCCCAATCTGCTGGATGATGATCTGAAGCGCGGCGCGGCCTTGCGCGACATTACCGCTGTCGCCGCCGGCAATTATCCCGGCCAGCCCAGCATCGCCTTGAAAAATGCCGCCGATGTTTACGCTTCGATGCGCGGCTGGACCAACACGCTGATCGTCGGCGCCGGCTGGGTGTTCGGCCTGCTCGGCCTCGGCTACGCTTTGCGCGCGCTGTCGGCGCAATTCCGCGCCCGCAACAATGTCGAGCTGGTGATCAAATACGTGCTGCTGGCCGCCGCCTGTGTCGCCGTGCTGACCACCATCGGCATCGTCTTCTCGGTGTTGTTCGAGACCATCCGCTTCTTCCAGAAAGTCTCGCCGCTCGACTTCCTGTTCGGCACGCAATGGAGCCCACAGACGGCGATCCGCGCCGATCAGGCTGGCTCGTCCGGTGCCTTCGGTATCGTACCGCTGGTGACGGGCACGCTGCTCATCACCTGCATCGCCATGCTGATCGCAGGTCCCATCGGGCTATTCGCCGCCGTCTATATGGCCGAATATGCAACGCCGCGCTTCCGCGCTTTCGCCAAGCCCATTCTCGAAGTGCTGGCTGGCATTCCGACGGTGGTGCTCGGCTTCTTCGCAGCGCTCAGCCTCGCGCCATGGGTGCGCGCTGGCGGCGAGGCTGTCGGGCTCAATGTCGCGTCGGAAAGCGCGTTGGCGGCCGGCATCGTCATGGGCATGATGATCATTCCTTTCGTGTCCTCGCTGTCTGACGACGTCATCAACGCCGTGCCGCAATCGCTGCGCGATGGCTCTTACGGCATGGGCGCGACCAAGTCCGAAACCATCAAGAAAGTGGTGCTGCCGGCGGCTTTGCCGGGCATCGTCTCCGCCTTCATGCTGGCGATCAGCCGCGCGGTCGGTGAAACCATGATCGTGGTGATGGCCGCAGGTCTCGCCGCCAATCTCACCTTCAATCCGCTGGAAGCGGTGACCACCTTCACCGTCCAGATCAAGACCATCCTGGTCGGCGATCAGGAATTCGACAGCGCCAAGACGCTGGCCGCCTTCGCGCTCGGCTTCGTGCTGTTCTTCTTCACGCTCACACTCAACGTCATCGCGATGCAGATCGTGAAACGCTACCGAGAACAATATGACTGATGTGACCCTTTCAGGAATCCGCAGCATCGATCCTGCGACCGATGCCGCCAAGGCGCGGGTCAAGGCGCGGTATCGCGCGGAAGCACGGTTTCGCTTCTATGGCCTTGCCGCGATCGGCATCACCGCGATCTTTCTGGTGGTGGTGCTGACCGACATCGTGATGAAGGGCTATCCGGCCTTCACGCAGAATGTGCTGCAGATGAAGGTCTATCTCGATGCCGCCGAGATCGATCCGAAGGGCACGCGCGATGTCGCCGAGATCCGCGCGGCCGATTATCAGGCCATCGTTCGCAACGCCCTGCGCGCGGAATTCCCCGATGCGCAGGACCGCGCCGCGCGCCGGCAGCTCGACAGCATCCTGTCATCGGGCGCCTCTGATTATCTGCGCAACCGCGTGGTCGCCGATCCCTCGCTGATCGGCCAGACCATCACGGTGCCGGTGCTGATGTCCTCGGACGGCGATCTCTATTTCAAGGGTATCGGCACCAAGGTGGTGCAGACGCCGGGCCGTGGTGTTGCGACGCCGAGCGGCACATCGGGCGAGATCGAGATCCGCTCGACCGCCGATGATTTCGCCACCACGCTGGCTTTGGTGAAGCAGACGCTGACAACGCAGGCCCGCAATGATGCGCGGGAGGCCGAGCGTCTGCAGGGCTTTGCCGCCAAGGCCGAGGCCCGCCGCAGCGAACTGGAAACGCAGCTGGTGGCCGCGCGTGCAACCAATGATGCTGCCCGCATCGCAACGCTCGAGCCGCAGCTGGCCGGCGCGTCCGATCAGGCCAATTCGCTGTCGGCCCGCGTCAAGGAATTGCGTACCGAGGTTGCAGAGCTGGAGCAGCGTTATCAGAACGCCACCGCGCCAGAGCCGATCACCGATCACATGCCGAGCCTTCTGATCGCCATCAATGGCGGCGTGGTGAAGGTGGCCGACGTCAGCAATGACGGCATCAAGGGTACGACCATGGTGCCGCTGACATCCGATCAGCCGGCGGCCGCCGGCTCCTGGCAGATCGTCAATTATGAAACGCCGGAAGCCAGCCGCCGTCTCAACGATCGCGTCGTCACCTGGCTCAATGTCCTGAAAGACAAGGGCATGGTGCAGAGCCAGTTCAACTGGCGCTTCTTCTCCTCCGGCGACAGCCGCGAGCCGGAACTGGCGGGCATTCGTGGCGCGCTGGTCGGTTCGGCGCTGACGCTGCTAGTGACTTTGGTGCTGTGTCTGCCGCTTGGTGTCGCCGGTGCGATCTATCTGGAAGAATTCGCGCCGAAGACCTGGTGGACGGAGATCATCGAGGTCAATATCAACAATCTCGCGGCCGTGCCCTCGATCGTGTTCGGTCTGCTTGGCCTTGCGGTGTTCCTGAATTTCTTCGGCTTGCCGCGCTCCGCGCCGGTCGTTGGTGGTCTCGTGCTCGCCTTGCTGGTGCTGCCGACGATCATCATCGCCTCACGCGCTGCCTTGCGCGCCGTGCCGCCGTCGATCAAGGAAGCCGCGCTCGGCGTCGGCGCTTCGCATCAGCAGGCGATCTTCCATCACGTCCTGCCTCTGGCGATGCCCGGCATCATGACCGGCACCATCATTGGCATGGCGCATGCGCTTGGCGAAACCGCGCCGCTGTTGATGATCGGCATGGTCGCCTTCATCGTCGAGACGCCGACCGCCATCACCGATGCCTCGACTGTGTTGCCGGTGCAGATCTTCCTGTGGTCCGATCTGCCGGAGATCGGCTTCCAGGCCCGCACGGCCGCGGCGATCATGGTGCTGCTGGGCTTCCTCTTTATCATGAATGGTACTGCAATCGTCCTGCGTAAACGCTTCGAGCGTCGCTGGTAGGATATCAGGAGTTTTGGAGATGCTGGCTATGGATGCCATGGTGAAGCCTGCCGCGAATGCAGCTGTTGCGGCCGACGCCGCGAAGCCGAAAGTGGTCGCGCGCAACGTCAATGTCTATTACGGCGAGAAGCACGCGCTGAAAGACGTCAATGTCGATATTCCCGAACGCTCGGTGATGGCCTTTATCGGCCCGTCGGGCTGCGGCAAGTCGACCTTCCTGCGCTGCATCAACCGCATGAATGATACGATCCCGATCGCCCGGGTCACCGGCAAGATCGAGATTGACGATCTCGACATCTACGACAAGTCGCTCGATGTCGTGCAACTGCGGGCCCGCGTTGGCATGGTGTTCCAGAAGCCAAACCCGTTCCCGAAATCGATTTATGAAAACGTGGCCTATGGCCCGCGTATTCACGGCATGTCGCGCTCGAAAGCCGATCTCGACGAGATCGTCACGTCGAGCCTGAAGCGGGCCGGCCTGTTCGAGGAGGTGAAGGATCGCCTGTCCGATTCCGGCACTAGCCTGTCCGGCGGCCAGCAGCAGCGCCTCTGCATTGCCCGTGCGATCGCCGTCGGCCCGGAAGTGATCCTGATGGACGAGCCCTGTTCGGCGCTCGATCCGATCGCCACCGCCCGTATCGAGGAGCTGATCGACGAATTGCGCCAGAATTTCACGATCATTATCGTGACGCATTCGATGCAGCAGGCGGCCCGGGTGTCGCAGCGCACCGCGTTTTTCCATCTCGGTACGCTGGTCGAGGAAGGCCCTACAGAAACCGTGTTCACGACCCCACATGATCGTCGGACGCAGGATTACATCACCGGCCGCTTCGGCTGACCGGCCGCTGCCAGATCAAGGACAAGATCATGTCAAACCATATCACCAAGGCCTTTGATGCCGACCTGCAGGAGCTCAACCGCATGGTCGCCGAAATGGGCGGCCTTGCGGAAAAGGAAATCGCCGAGGCGGTTCATGCGCTGACACGGCGCGATAGCAATCTGGCGCTGACGGTCATTGCCGCCGACAAGCAGATCGACGCCCTGCAGCACGAGATCGAGGAAAAGGCGGTGCTTACCATCGCCCGCCGCCAGCCGATGGCGGTCGATCTGCGCGAAGTCGTCGGTGCGCTGCGCGTCGCCAACGAGATCGAGCGGATCGGCGATCTGGCCAAGAATATCAGCAAGCGCGTTCTGGATCTCAACGGCGAATATCCCTCGCTGAAGCTGATCCGCGGCGTCGAGCATATGGGCAACCTGGTGCTGTCGCAGCTGAAGCAGGTGCTGGATGCCTATGCCACCCGCAACATCGATGACGCGATGGATGTGTGGAAGCGCGACGAGGAAATCGACGCGATGTGCGTGTCGCTGTTCCGCGAATTGCTCACCTATATGATGGAAGATCCGCGCAACATCACCTTCTGCATCCATCTGTTGTTCTCGGCCAAGAACATCGAGCGGATGGGCGATCACGCCACCAACATCGCCGAGACCGTGCATTACATGCTCAAGGGCGAGCCGCTGACGCTCGAACGGCCGAAGGCCGATACGACGAGCTTCAGCCCGGCCCAGGTTGCGGAATAATCATGACCGGACAGAATTCGCGCATTCTGATCGTCGAGGACGAGGAGCCGCTGTCGCTCTTGCTGCGCTACAATCTCGAAACCGAAGGGTATGAGGTCGAGACAGTAGCGCGCGGTGACGATGCCGATACGCGTTTGCGGGAAGCGACCCCCGATCTCGTCGTGCTCGACTGGATGCTGCCCGGCCTGTCCGGCATCGAATTGTGCCGGCGGCTGCGGGCGCGCCCGGAAACCAAGTCGCTTCCGATCATCATGCTGACCGCGCGCGGCGAAGAGAGCGAGCGCGTGCGTGGTCTCTCCACCGGCGCCGATGATTACGTCACCAAGCCGTTTTCGGTGCCTGAACTGGTAGCCCGCATCCGCGCGCTGCTGCGGCGTTCGCGGCCTGAGCGGCTGGCCGACGTGCTGACGATCGGCGAGATCGAACTTGACCGCGTGAAAAAGCGCGTCTCGCGCGGCGGCCAGGATGTCGATCTTGGGCCTACCGAATTTCGTCTGCTGGAATTCCTGATGGAGCGGCCCGGCCGCGTCTTCACCCGCGAGCAATTGCTCGACGGCGTGTGGGGCAGCGAAGTCTATATCGACGAGCGCACGGTCGATGTGCATGTCGGCCGCCTGCGCAAGGCGCTCAATCGCGGACGCGACGGCGATCCGATCCGCACCGTGCGCGGTTCGGGCTATTCGATCGACGATCGCTTCGGCAAGGCCGTCTGAATTTCGAAGAACGAGCGACCAACAAAAAAGCCCCCGTCTCGCGGCGGGGGCTTTTTCATTTCGGGCGCAGGGGACGCCTAGCGGGTCGCTGCCCGCTTGTCGCGCCGCGCCGCCGGCGGCTGATAGGCGATGCGCGAATGATAAGCGCAATAGGGCATGCCGGTCATCGCGTGGCCGCCGCAGAAATAGAAATCCTGGGTCGCCGGGTCACCGATCGGCCAACGGCAGGTCTGCTCGTTCAGCTCCAGCAGGGTGCGGCGCTGACCCATCGGGATGACATTCTCGACCGGCGCCTCTTCGGCCTCCGGCTCGTAATCATAGGCAAAGGACTGGGCGAGGGCGGTGTTGCCGCGCACCACCGGCCGCTGCACCCGCAGCATGTGGTTCGCGCGCGGCTTGCGCTGGCGCGGGGCCGCCGCCGAGGGCGCCTTGGTGCGTCCGGACAGGCCGAGACGGTGGACCTTGCCGATCACGGCATTGCGGGTGATGCCGCCGAGTTCCGCTGCAATTTGGCTAGCCGAAAGGCCGTCAGACCAGAGCTTTTTGAGCTGCTCGACCCGTTCGTCTGTCCATGTCATTGAGCCTCTCCTTATTAACTTAAGTGCGTTGGCGGAATCCGAATCCGTCATCGGGCAGCCACTGGCCACCGACGCCGCACACACCACTGGTAGTTTTGAATTTAGGTCCGCCGCACGAGATGTCGTATCCGACGAGGGGGACACTACAGGACCGCTGGACTCGGCCGCAAGAGTCCGAAAAGACACATCCCCATAAAGGTGCTCATTTCCGTGCATTATCCAGCGAAATGCGCCCGACTGTGGCCTTCTGGAGCGTTTTCAAGCGAAGGGGACACCGGTTCGCGTCAAGAAAACGCGACGAAACAAGGAGGGAGCGTGTTTTCCAACGCGGGTCGCACGGGTTGGCGCGACCAAAAACGCAATAAAACAACGGGCCGGAGTGCCGCGGTCGTGTTGACAGCCACGGGATGCCACCTAGAATGTGCATAACTGCCGCCCGTAGAGGCGGCATATTTTATTTTTGCTGCGCGTCTGATGCGCGCCTGCTCCCGGAAACTGTGCCGTGCTGTCGAAGCTTCTTCCCACTTATGCCCGTGCTGATGTCGCTTTTGAGCGGGGGGAGGGCGTGTGGCTCACGACCAACAAGGGCGAGCGCTATCTCGATTTCTCGTCCGGCGTCGCGGTCAATGTGCTCGGCCATGCCCATCCGGTGCTGGTCGAGGCGCTGACCGATCAGGCGCACAAGCTGTGGCACGTCTCCAATCTGTTTCAGATGCCGGAAGCCGAAAAGCTCGCCGAGCGCCTGTGCGCGGCCAGCTTTGCCGATGTGGTGTTCTTCGCCAATTCCGGCGCCGAGGCGATGGAAGCCTCGATCAAGACCGCACGCAAATATCATGCGGCCAATGGCCAGCCCGAACGCGTCGACATCATCACCTTTGAAGGTGCCTTTCATGGCCGCACGCTGGCGACGCTCGCCGCCGGCGGCCAGCCGAAATATCTCGAAGGCTTCGGCCCGGTGGCCGGCGGCTTCACGCAGGTGCCCTTCGGCGATGTCGAGGCGGTGAAGGCGGCGATTACGCCGACCACCGCCGCCATCCTGATGGAGCCGGTGCAGGGCGAGGGCGGCGTGCGCGTCGTCTCCGGCGATTTCATGCGGGCGATGCGTGCGTTGTGCGACGAGCATGGCCTGATGCTGGTGTTTGACGAAGTGCAAACGGGTCTCGGCCGCACCGGCGAGTTGTTCGGCTATCAGCGCAGCGGCATTTCGCCCGACATCATGGGACTGGCCAAGGCGCTCGGTGGCGGCTTCCCGATCGGCGCGTGTCTCGCCACCGCAGAAGCGGCCAAGGGCATGACCGTCGGCACGCATGGCTCGACCTTCGGCGGCAATCCTTTGGCGACGCGGGTCGGCAATGCCGTGCTCGATGTCGTGCTGGCGCCGGGCTTCCTCGACCATTCGCGCCAGATGGCTTTGTTGCTGAAACAGCGGCTTGCCGAAGTGAGGGATCGCTCTCCGTCGGTGATCGACGAGGTGCGCGGCGAAGGCCTGTTGATCGGCTTGCACAGCGTCGTGCCGAATGGCGAACTCGTTTCAGCGCTGCGCGCCGAGAAGCTGTTGACCGTCGCCGCTGGTGACAATGTGGTGCGGCTGTTGCCGCCGTTGATCATCAACGAAGAGGACATTGCCGAAGCCATTGGCATGATCGATCGGGCCTGCGCGCGTCTGTCGGCCGATCGGCAGTCGGCCAACAAGGTTGCATCGTGATGGCCAAGCGCGACTTCATCGATCTCATCGACATTCCGCCGGCAGACCTGCGGGCGATCATCGATTCCGCCCGCTCCATGAAGAAATCCAAGGGCGGCACGCGCGCCAAGCGTCCCTTGGCCAGCCAGACGCTGGCGATGATTTTCGACAAGCCGTCGACCCGCACGCGCATCTCCTTCGAAGTGGCGATGCGCCAGCTTGGCGGCGATGTAGTGATGCTGACCGGCGCGGAGATGCAGCTCGGCCGCGGTGAATCCATTCCCGATACTGCGCGGGTGATGTCGCGTTTCGTCGATGCGGTGATGATCCGCACGCTCGACCATGATCTCGTGACGCAGATGGCCGAGCACGCCACCGTGCCGGTGATCAATGGCCTGACCCGCCGTTCGCATCCCTGTCAGGTGATGGCCGACGTGATGACCTTCGAGGAGCATCTCGGCCCGATCAAGAACAGGACCGTGGCCTGGACCGGCGACGCCAACAACGTGCTGGCGTCCTGGATGCATGCGGCCGAGCGGTTCAACTTCCGCCTCAATGTCGCGACGCCCAAGGAGCTGGCGCCGCAGCCCTGGCTGATGGACTGGATCAAGGCCTCGGGCGCGGCGATCGAGATCGGCACCGATCCGGAAGCCGCCGTGAAGGGCGCCGATTGCGTCGTCACCGACACCTGGGTGTCGATGGGCGACGAGGCCTCGCAGGCCAATCGCCACAACCTGTTGCAGCCCTATCAGGTCAATGCCCGGCTGATGGCGAAAGCCAATCCGGACGCCATTTTCATGCATTGCCTCCCGGCGCATCGTGGCGAGGAAGTGACCGACGAGGTGATGGACGGCCCGCAATCGGTGGTGTTCGACGAAGCCGAGAACCGCTTGCATGCGCAGAAGGGCATTCTTACTTGGTGCCTGAACGCCACCATGCGCTGATCTGACCGGCGGTTTTGGATGTCACTCCAAAATCGCCGTGATTGTTTGATTGAACCGGTCTGGCGCCGGCTTGATCGGGCGATCTTTCGGATTTGAGCCTGCGTGGCCATTTTGCATGGCGCGGACGTCGAAAGGGCGTTGCGCGATGCGCTTGTTTCATATGTCCGGCGGCACCCCATGAACCTCGACATCCCGACCCGCATTCCGTCTCCGCTTTCGGCTGACGACACCATCCTGCCGTTCGAAGTGTCCGCGCTCGATCTGCGCGGCCGCGTGGTTCGGCTTGGCCCGGCGGTCGATGAAATTCTCGCGCGGCACGATTATCCGCTGCCGGTCTCCAAGCTTCTGGGCGAAGCCATTGCGCTGGCGGCGTTGTTCGGCTCGTCGCTGAAATTCGATGGCCGCTTCATCATGCAGACGCAGAGCGACGGTCCCGTTCGCATGCTGGTGGTCGATTATGTCACCGGCGGGCGCATCCGCGCCTGCGCGCGGTTCGATCGCGAGCGTGTGGATGCCGCGATCGCCGAGGGCAAGGATGCGCCCGGCGAATTGCTGGGCCGTGGCCATCTGGCGATGACCATCGATCAGGGCGCCGACATGAACCGCTATCAGGGCGTGGTCGCGCTCGATGGCGGCAGCCTCGAAAGCGCCGCGCATGAATATTTCCTGCGCTCGGAGCAGATCCCGACGCGCGTGCGGCTGGCTGTCGCCGAAGAACTGACTTCGGGCGAGAGCGGTGCGACGCATCGCTGGCGCGCGGGCGGCATCATGCTGCAATTCCTGCCGAAGTCGGAAGATCGCATGCGTCAGGATCTCGATCCGGGCGATGCGCCGGAAGGCGCGGCGATGCCGGAAGCATCGGAAGATGACGCATGGGTCGAAGGCAAAGCGCTGGTCGAGACGGTCGAGGATATCGAATTGATCGATCCCGATCTGTCGACCGAGCGGCTGGTTTATCGGCTGTTTCATGAGCGCGGCGTGCGCGTGTTCGACAATGCCAATGTCGAAGCCAAATGCTCGTGCTCGCGCGAGAGCGTCGAGGCGATGCTGAAAAGCTTCTCGCAGGATGACCGCGATCACATGGTCGAGAATGGCAAGATCGCGGTGACGTGCGAATTCTGCAACCGCACCTATGATTTCGCGCCGGACGATATCGGCGCGAATGATGGGGAGAGTGCGCAGTAGTCTCGAACGTTTCTCCGCCCTCATCCTGAGGCCGAGTAGAGCGATAATGCTGTTTGCTTCACCTCTCCCATAGGGAGAGGTCGACCGAACGCATGTGAGGTCGGGTGAGGGGTTAAACTGACCGAGAGAGCTGAACCCCCTCACCCCAACCCTCTCCCCACAGGGGAGAGGGAGCGCACCGCATACGCCGCGCAAGCCAGCCTGGTTACGAGCTTAAAACTTCAATTAATCGTCCGCGGAGCCGGCGCATAATCCAGCGAGAAGGCCGGGACATCGATCTCGAATTGCTCGCCGTCCTCGGTCACCATGCCGTAGCTGCCGACCATGAAACCCGATGGCGTCTGCAGCGGCACGCCGCTGGTATATTCAAAGCTGCTGCCCGGCGCGATCACCGGTTCCTCGCCGACCACGCCCGCGCCACGCACCTCCTGCACCCGGCCGGTGGCGTCGGTGATATGCCAGTAGCGGGTCTTCAGCTGCACCGTTTCCTCGCCATGATTGGCGATCACGATCCGGTAGGCCCAGAAATATTCGCCGTCCTCCGGCGCCGAGCGATCGGGGAGGAAACTTGGCGTGACCGTGACTTCGATATTGCGGGTCGTGGCGCGGTACATGATCAAAGTTTCGTGGGTTGTTTCTTGGTCAGCCGCGTTATCGGCGGCGTTTGGTCGTCAAGGGCGATCGGTCACAGGTAGCAGGATCAAATCGTTTGTTGCAACCTGCCGCCGGCTCGGCAAATGTCCGTGAGCTCAGTTCGATAGCGACAATGCATTTGTAATGGCCCCGGCGATCCCCACCGACCGCGACTTGCGTCTTGACCTGTTTCGCGGCCTGGCGTTGTGGCTGATCTATCTCGACCATATCCCGTCTAACATCGTCGCCTGGATCACCATCCGCAATTACGGCTTCAGCGACGCCACCGAGATTTTCATTTTCATCTCCGGCTTCACCGCCGCCTATGTCTATGGGCGGGCGATGCGCGATTATGGCTTCGTTGTTTCGAGCGCACGCATCCTCAAACGCGCCTGGCAGATCTACGTCGCCCATATCTTTCTGTTCGTGATCTATATGGGCCAGATCGCCTATGTGGCGCGCGGTTTCCAGAACCCGCTCTACGCCGAAGAAATGAATATCCTGGAATTTCTGCAGCAGCCGGACATCATCCTCATTCAGGCGCTGCTGCTGAAATTCAAGCCCGTCAATATGGACGTGCTGCCGCTTTACATCGTGCTGATGGCAAGCTTCCCGCCGGTGTTGTGGCTGCTCTTGCGAAACAAGACGCTGGCGCTTGCCGCATCGGTCTTGCTCTACATCCTGACCTGGGAATTTTCCTGGAACCTGCCGGCCTATCCGGGCGGCGGCTGGATCTTCAATCCCTTCGCCTGGCAATTGCTGTTCGTGTTCGGCGCCTGGTGCGCGCTTGGCGGCGCCGAGCGGTTGCACGGCCTCATTCATTCGCGCATCACGCTGGCGATTGCTTCGATCTATCTGTTCTTTGCTTTCTGCATCACGCTGACCTGGCACATTCCCGGCCTTGCCTCCTACGTGCCGCGCTGGCTGGCCGAGCACATTTATCCGATCGACAAGACCAATCTCGACGTGCTGCGCTTTGCGCATTTTCTCGCTTTGGCCACGGTGACGCTCTACTTCATTCCACGGGACTGGGCGCCGCTCAAATCGCCCTGGCTGCGGCCGGCGATCCTGTGCGGCCAGCATTCGCTGGAAATCTTTTGCCTCGGCGTGTTCCTGGCCTTCGCGGCCTATTTCGTAAAAGTCGAAATATCGCCCGGGATTCCGATGCAGGTCACTGTCAGTGTGTTAGGCATTTTAATAATGATTGCCGTCGCCTGGCTGTTATCATGGTACAAGGGTGCCACGGGCCGGCGCAGCGTGGCGCAGCCGGCCATATCCGTGCGAACGGACCTCGCAGGAGGCGGGGAATGAGACCAGTGGTTCTAGCGCTGCTGACCCTGATCGCCGTGGCCCCCGAAAGCCGCGCCCAGGAGAGGATTCTGCCGCTGGAACAACGGACCTGCGAGGTTCCCAGTTACATCCTGTTCGGCGATTCCAAGCTCAATCGGGTGAGAAAATCGATCGAAGAGCACAAGAAGCTCACAATTCTCGTGTTGGGATCTGGCTCCTCGGCGCTGCCGGGGCCGGACGGCGCGGCCAAGTCCTATCCCGGGCGTCTGGATGAGGTGTTGAAAAAGCGCTTTCCGGATGTCGCGGTCTCCGTGATCACCCTTGCGAAATCGCGCCAGACCGCAGCAGATATGGTGCAGAGCCTGAAAAAAGCCCTCGCTGAGAGCAAGCCCGACCTCGTCGTCTGGCAGACCGGCACCGTCGATGCCATGGCCGGCGTCGATCCGGAAAGCTTTCGCGCCTCGCTTGATCAGGGGATCGACGACGTGGCGAAAGCTGGTGCAGACTTGATCCTGATGAACATGCAATACAGCCCGCGCACCGAGACCATGATTGCGCTCGGCAGCTATGCCGATGTCATGCGGGTGGTGTCGCGCGACCGAGACGTGCCGTTATTCGATCGCCGCGAAATCATGCGCTATTGGAACGACAACGGAAATTTCGATCTCAACCTTGCCACCAAGGATATTGCCGCCGCCTATCAGGTGCATGATTGTCTTGGCCGCGCTCTTGCATCGCTGCTGATTGAAGCCGGCGATCTCGACGACGTTAAAACAGGGCAGACCCAATGAGTGTTCGTTTGCTGCGTATGGTTCGGATGTCCGTTCTGGGCCCGGCCTGTGCCGCCGCCATGACTGGCGCCATGACTTGCGAATTGGCCGGCACGGCCTATGCCGAGCCGCCAAGGGCGGTGATCACCCCGCCGGCCGCGTCCCAGCCGGTGGCCGCGCCATCGCCCGCGCCGCATTCGCCTCTGCCGCAGGCTGCGGCCAATACCGCGCCAGTCTGCGCCGCGCCCGACGACATCACCCGGCTGATGAACCCGCTCGCCCGCACCGGCAAGCTGCTGGCCGCCGGCGAACCGGTGAAGATCGTCGCCGTCGGCTCGTCGTCCACCGCCGGCGCCTATGCCAGCTCGCCCGACAAATCCTATCCCAGCCGGCTCGCGGCCGAACTGACCGCGCGCTTCCCCGGCCAGCCGATCACCGTGCTCAATCGCGGCGTCAATGGTGAGCAGGCGCCCGACAATCTCGCCCGGCTCGAAAAGGACGTGCTCGCCGAGGCCCCGGACCTGATCCTCTGGCAGGTCGGCACCAATGACGTGCTGCGCGACCAGTCAATGAGTGCGACCAATGCCCGGTTGCTGGAAGGCCTCAAGCGCATGAAGGCATCGGGCGCCGACGTCATCCTGATCGATCCGCAATTCGCACCGATGGTGGTGGCGAAGAAGGACACCGAGGCCTTTGTGCAATTGCTGGCGACCACCGCCCGCACCCACAATGTCGATCTGTTCCAGCGTTTCGCGGTGATGCGCCACTGGCGGCATGTCGCGCATCTGCCGTTCTCGGCCTTCATCTCGCCGGACGACCTGCACATGAACGACTGGAGCTATGGCTGCCTCGCCGAACTCCTTGGCAAGGCGATCGCCGAAGCCGCCACCCGCACCACCCAGACCGCCAGCGCCGGCCGGCGCTGAGCGGCACAAATGCTGGGATAATCGGCTGTTTCCTGGCCTCCCGGCTTTCCGCCGCCTCCGCTCTATTCTAGACGAGGGCAGGTTGAGTTTAATCCGCCCTCATCCTGAGGAGCGGGTGAAGCCCGCGTCTCGAAGGACGAGGGCGGCCCGGCCCCATCCTTCGAGACGGCCGCTGCGCGGCCTCCTCAGGATGAGGCCGATCAAGGGACTTGAGCGGCGGGCGTGACATCCAGCTTCGCAAATAGTGAAACCGGCATCCTGACCGATCGGATGATCGCCGAGATGACGGCGGCCGGGCATATCCTGCCGTCCGCGCCCTATGCCGATGGCCAGGTGCAGCCGGCCAGCCTCGATCTGCGGCTCGGGCCGATCGCCTATCGCGTGCGCGCCAGCTTCCTGCCCGGACCCGGTTCGACCGTCGAACGGCGCATCAAGGACCTGCATCTGCATACGATCCCGCTCGCCGATGGCGCGGTGCTGGAAACCGGTTGCGTCTATATCGTGCCGCTGATGGAAAGCCTGGCGCTACCGGCCGACATTTCCGCCACCGCCAATCCGAAAAGCTCGACCGGCCGCATCGATGTGTTCACGCGCGTGATCGCCGATCATTCACGCGGCTTCGATCAGGTGGCGGCCGGCTATCGCGGCCCGCTTTATGCGGAAATTTCGCCGCGCACCTTTCCGGTGCTGGTGCGGCAAGGCTCGCGGCTGTCGCAGATCCGCTTTCGCCGCGGCGAGACGCAGCTCAATGCCGCGCAATTGCGCGCGTTGCATGAAAGCCAGCGGCTGGTCGATGGCGATGATGCCGACCTCACCGACGGCGTTGCTGTCGGCGTCGATCTGTCCGGCGAATTTGCCGGCGGCGTGATCGGTTACAGAGCCAAGCGTCACACCGGTCTGATCGATGTCGATCTGCGCAACGGTTATGCTGTCGGCGATTTCTGGGAGCCGATGAACGCGCGCAGCGACGGCAGCCTCATTCTCGATCCCAACGAATTCTACATTCTCGCCTCGAAAGAATCCGTGCAAGTGCCGCCCGATTACGCCGCCGAGATGGTGCCGTTCGATCCACTGGTCGGCGAATTTCGCGTGCATTATGCCGGCTTCTTCGATCCGGGCTTCGGCTATGCCGGAGCGGGCGGGCGCGGTTCACGCGCGGTGCTGGAAGTGCGCTCGCGCGAAGTGCCGTTCATTCTCGAACATGGCCAGATCGTCGGCCGTCTTGTTTATGAGAAGATGATGGCGCGGCCCGACACGCTGTACGGTCAGGGCATCGGCTCGAACTATCAGGCGCAGAGCCTGAAACTGTCGAAGCATTTCCGGGGCGGTTGAGCGCGGGCGGGGGACTTTTTGCGACCGCCACATCCCGTTTGAACATTGAACGTGTCCTTATAAGCTGCTGAACATCCGCGGAAACGAGAGAGAAAATGCGTTTGTTTCGGGAGAAAAAGTGGCCTCACTGGATCAGTGAGACGCAGTTCAAGACGCCGAATCTCTCATTCGAGACTCAAGTTGCAAACTTTAAACGCAAAACATCAGAAGAGGTCATTCAGCTTCTGAAGCCAAGGCGCTTTCTGGAAACATATGATCGCTACGCAAAGGATGCGAAGCGTATTCTTGAGATCGGGTTCTTCCAGGGCGGCATGCCGCTTTACTTTGCCGATACGACCAAAGCGGAGAAGATTGTAGCTGTTGATTTTGGGTCTGTGCCGGATCCTGTCAGTCAGATCATCGCCTCAAAAGGTCTTTCCAGTCGTGTTTCCCTGTACGGTACGGTTGATCAGGCTAACACTGAAAGGATGAGAGAAATTCTCTTGGCGGAATTGGGTGATCATTCGCTGGATCTTGTCACCGACGATGCATCGCACAGATACGAACCGACCAAGCGCTCATTCGAGACGTGCTTCTCTTATCTGAGACCTGGTGGCGTATTCATCATTGAGGATTGGGGATGGTCTCACTGGGGAGGCGGAAAATATGTCAAACAGCACAAGCTTCTCTCAACTGAGCCTGTTCCGCTCAGCCAATTGATACTGGAAATTGTTCTCGCTCAATCCGCGCAACCCGAATTAATCCGTAAGGTTGAAGTCATTAAAGGCATGGTGATCATCACCCGGGGGGAGGGATTGAAGCATGGCGAGCATTTCGCCTTAGATGAGTTGACGCAGACATGGCCGATCGCCTTTCTGCAGCGGCCTTCATGAGCTTGAGGTCAGCGATGGCGTCTGCCGACCGTCGCAGCTAATGAAGCCTCGCGATGTTGAATAGAGGGCGTTGCTTTTCGCGCAATGGATGATGACGTCGTGCGCTTCCGCAGTCATCAATCTTTTCCTGCCTGTCTCCGCGTTGGCGGGGAACCAGATGTGTTCTGCGAGATCGGTGATCGTATCCTGGATCCAGGCCGCAGCCTGTCACCGGGTACGCGCAAGTGAAGTAAAGGCGAGCTGCCGCTGCACATTCGCTGCGTCCCCGCCTGCGTGCGGAGGATCGAGAAAATCCCAGCTTGACATTCCCATCATTATAGGAATATAGTCTCTTTATCCCGTCCCGTTGAAGGGGCGTCTGATCAAGCGTCACAAGACGCGGGGCGGGATGCGGTGGCTGGAGAGCGGGCGGACGTAACCCGCTTTGCAGCCGGTTCAAGCCTTCGTTCCGTCGGGCGTGGCCGCCCGGCAGGAAATACGGTGGAGGATTGTCCACCGGGGACGAAGGAGCAGACCGTCACACACCGCGCGCGGAACGCCG
>Ga0164243_10001231_pt1 | contig 44205 bp, 35 predicted proteins | sample OricompcompostOP_FD_108781 | JGI IMG/M metagenome (GOLD analysis project Ga0164243, IMG submission 108781) | Organic Plus compost microbial communities from Emeryville, California, USA - Original compost - Organic plus compost (OP) | ecosystem: Engineered > Solid waste > Mixed feedstock >...
CGCCCGTCGTGTCAGTCGCGGTCAGCGGACAACGCAATCTCCCGCCGCAACTGGTCGATCTTCGCGCCAGCCCATTGGCGCGCGTCGTCGCCGAACACGAACCGCGATGGCACCTCGTCCTGCGACGCAAGCGCCACGATCCGCGCCGCCAGCAGCTTTGGATCGCCCGGCTGGTTGCCATTGGCGCCTTCCACGAAGTTACGATACTGCGCGATCGCCGTGGCATAATCCGGAATGTCGATGCTGCCGAAGCGCGCCGACCTGGCATCCATGAAGTTGGTGCGCAGCATTCCCGGCTCGATCACAAGCGAGTGGACGCCCAGCGGCGCCAGCTCCTGCGCAAAGCCTTCCATCCATCCCTCGACCGCAAACTTCGATGCCGAATAGACCGATCCTCCGCTGCTGGAGACGAGCCCACTGACCGATGAAATGGTGATGATAAGGCCGGACCGACGCTGACGCATGGAGGGAGCGACAGCGCGCGCAACATTCATCGTGCCGAACACGTTGACCTCGAACTGACGCCGCACCGCTGCATCCGTGAAGGTCTCGAAGAAGCCGAGTTCGGCGTAACCAGCATTGTTGACCAGGACGTCGATTACACCGAACCGCCTGATCGTCACGGCGGTGACGCTGTGCGCCGCTTGCGCGTCGGTGATGTCGAGTGCGAGCGGATGCAAGCGATCATGGTCGCCAAAGGCATCGCGGATCGCCGCGGCTGAGCGTGCCGTCGCCACCACCGTTTCGCCCGCGTCGAGCGCCGCGCGCGTAATCTCACGCCCCAGTCCCCGGCTTGCGCCCGTCACCAGCCAAATCCTGCTCATCACCTGCTCCACCTTGCTCGCCTGTCGCGGGCTAAGTAACTGTGCTAATTAATTGTGATAATGATCTAATCAGTAACGAGCCTTATTAGCGGGACTTACCAATGCGCCCGGATCAGTTCGGCGACCTCGCCATCTTCGCCGCGATCGCCGCCGACCGCAGCTTCACGCGCGCCGCGCGGCGCTTGGGAGTCACCCAGTCAGCGTTGAGCCAGACCATGAAGCGGCTGGAGGACCAGTTCGGCTTTCGCCTCCTCACCCGCACGACCCGGAGCGTCGCCCCGACCGATGCCGGCGAGCGCCTGCTCGCCACCCTGGCTCCGGCCTTGGCCAGTTTGGACAGCGAGATCGAAGCGCTCTCGCAGCCCCGTGGAGCAGCGATCGGCACCGTGCGGATCACCACCGGCAAACACGCCGCTGACACGGTGCTGTGGCCGATCCTGCCGTCTTTCATGCGCCGCCACCCCGGCATCGAGGTGGACATCTGCGTGGAGGACGCCATGACCGACATTGTGGCTGGCCGCTTTGACGCCGGCATCCGGCTGGGTGAACGATTGGAAAAGGACATGATCGCGATGGCGATCGGGTCTCCGCTCCGCATCGCGGTGGTCGCCGCTCCCGGCTATCTCGATGGCCATCCTGTGCCGCAGGAGCCGGCCGACCTCATGGCGCATCGCTGCATCGCCTACCGCGACGCGCGCGGCGAGCTGTCGCCCTGGTCGTTCACGCGCGATGGCCGGACGGTGACGGTTACGCCGGGCCGCGGACCCGTGTTCAACGACGCCGCCATGCTGGTGGCCACAGCGCTCGAAAGCTTTGGCATCCTCTACATTCTGGAGGATCTGGTGACGGCGCCGATTGCCGAGGGCCGCCTCATCCGCCTGCTGGAGCCGTGGTGCGAGCCGTTCGCCGGCTACCACCTCTATTATCCCGATCGCCGGGGCACGACGGCCTTCGAGCTGTTCAAGGACGCGCTGCGCGCCAGCAGAGCCGTGTGAGACTTGCGATATCTGTCGTCAACTTCCCAACGCGATCACGGGCGGGACAGCGGATGGCGCCTGCCATCGCAGCAGGGCCATCCGCGTTCCAAATCCCTTATCTATGCAACGCAACCGCGCGCGGCCGCGTCTGACCTAAGCCGCCTTCGCGGCTCCACCCTTTGCCTTCTGGATCGTCTCCCACACCCGGCTTGGCGTTGCCGGCATGTCGATTGACTCCACACCATACGGCTTGAGCGCATCAATGATGGCGTTGATCACCGTCGGCGGCGCCCCGATGGTGCCGGACTCGCCGATACCCTTGACGCCGAGCGGATTGGTCTTCGACGGCACCTCTTCCAGATGCGTTTCGATCTCGGGGAAGAGATTGGCGCGCGGCATTCCGTAATCCATGAAAGTCGCCGCCAGCATCTGCGCCGACTGCTTGTCATAGACAGCGTGCTCGACGAGCGCCTGGCCGATGCCTTGGGCGATACCGCCGTGGATCTGCCCGCGCACGATCATCGGGTTGAGCACGACGCCAAGATCGTCGACCACGAAATAGCGATCGATCGTCACTTCGCCGGTCTCCGGATCGATTTCCAGTTCGCAGACATGCGAGCCGTTCGGATGGTTCGGCGGATTGGTGGAGTATGTGCCATTGGCTTCAAGGCCGACACCCATCTTTTCCGTCAGCGGTCCCATCGGCGCATAGAAAGCCTTGGCGACATCCGGCAGTGTCATGGTCTTGTCGGTGCCAACCACCCGGAACGAGCCATCCTTGAATTCAAGGTCGCCTTCGGCCGCTTCCATCAAGGCTGCTGCCATCGGCTTGGCTTTCTCGATGATGGCATCGGACGCCACTTTCAGCGCGTTGCCGCCCACGAGTGACGAACGCGCGGCATAGGTGCCGCGGCCGAACGCCACCTGTCCGGTATCGCCTTGGATGTAGCGGATGGTTTCAAACGGCACGCCCAGCCATTCATGCACCAGCTGCGCGAACACCGTGGCATGGCCCTGCCCATGCGAATGCGTGCCGGCAATGATCGAGACCGAACCGCTTGGATCGAAGCGCAGATCCATCCGGTCGTTAAAGACGCCGCCCTGTTCGATATAGAAGGTGACGGCACGGCCGCGCAGTTTGCCCTCGCGCTCGGACTTGGCCTTGCGCGCTTCGTAGCCTTTCCAGTCGCTGACCGTCAGGCACTTTTCCATCACGCGATGGAATTCGCCGGAGTCATAAACCCAGAAGGTCGGCGTCGTATAAGGCAGCTTACTTTCGGGAATAAGGTTACGGCGGCGGATTTCGTCGGACGGAATGCCGATCTGCCGCGCCGCGTGTTCGATCAGCCGCTCGGTAAAATAAGCCGCTTCCGGCCGACCGGCGCCGCGATAAGGACCGACGGGCGATGTGTTGGAGAAAATGCCCTGCACCGCCACATGCAGCGCAGGAATATCATAAGCTTCCGGCATGAAGCGCAGCGAGAAGGCGGCCGGCACAAGACCAGGGCCGACGAAATAAGCGCCGACCTGATAGAGCGCCTTCGCCCGCAAGGCGAGGATCTTGCCCTGCTCGTCCAGCGCCAATTCGCCATACATCACCATCTCGCGGCCATGGCGATCCGTCAGCAGGCTTTCGGTGCGGGTCGCCACCCATTTCACCGGACGGCCGATGCGCTTGGACGCCCACAGCACCGCGCAATCTTCCGGGAACGGGCTGCCCTTCAAACCGAAACCGCCGCCGACATCGGGCGAGATCACCCGGATCTGGCTCTCCGCACAATGAAAGATATGTGACAATTCCATCCGCACGCCATGCGGATTCTGCGATGACGTATAGAGCGTGTATTGATCGTCGGCGGCGCTGTAATCGCCGATGGCGACGCGCGGCTCCATCGCATTCGGCGCAAGCCGGTTATGGGGTACGCGCAGCGTCACATGATGGCGGGCCTTTGCAAAAGCCGCATCGGTGACACCCTGATCGCCGAACATCAGACCGAAGGCCCAATTGCCCTTCTGGTTCTCCTCCCAGACCTTGGTCGCGCCTTCAGCGGCGGCATCTTCAAGGTCCGCAACCGCGGGCAGCTCTTCATATTCGACCACGATCATGTCGACCGCGTCGCGCGCTTGCTGCAGCGTCTCGGCAACCACCATCGCCACTCTGTCGCCGACAAAGCGCACGCGCTCATGGCTGAGCGGCATCTGGAAGGTACGAAAGCCGGCCGGCGCGCCCACTTCTTCGGGCATCGGATGGGCGGTCAGTCCGCCCAATTGATCAGCGATCACATCGGCGCCGGTGAGAACCGCAAGCACGCCGGGGGCAGCTTTCGCCGCCGATGAATCGATGCTGATGATCTTGGCATTGGCATGCGGCGAACCGAGCGCCACGGCATAAGCCTGATGCGGCAGATCGATGTCTTCGACATAGCGGCCCTTGCCGGTCAGAAAACGCTGATCCTCAACACGCTTCACCGCCTGCCCGATGCCGAACCTTGCCATGTCGATCCCCTCATTTCTGTCTTGTTGTGCAACGATAACGTCAGGCCGGGGTGCAGGACAATCCATAAATACCGACAGATCGTCACGAAAGCGGTGTGACGTATCAGGATGCCATTATGCACTTCGGACAAAATGCTGACGCCTTTGCGAAACTTATTGCATCGCAAAACGTTGAATCTCCCGCTCACAAGGACCCCTTGCATGCGAATTGCACAAATCGCCCCCTTGATGGAAAGTGTCCCGCCGAAAATGTATGGAGGCACGGAGCGGATTGTTCATTTCGTAACGGAAGAGCTGGTCAAACTTGGTCTCGATGTCACGCTGTTTGCCAGCGGCGATTCCATCACTGACGCCGAGCTTGTCGCCTGTACGCCGCGCGCGCTGCGGCTTGAGCCCGGTGTCCGCGATGTCATTCCCCATTACATGCTGATGCTCGACCAGGTGTTTCGACGCGCCGACGAGTTCGATATTTTTCATTTCCACATCGACCAGCTGCATTTTCCGCTGTTTCGCAAGCTTGGTCATCGCACGCTCACCACGCTGCATGGCCGTCAGGACATGCCGGACCTGCTGGCGCTCTATGACGGTTTCACGCATATGCCGCTGGTCTCCATCTCGATGGATCAGCGCAAGCCGATCCGTAAAGCCAATTTCGTCGCCAATATCCCGCATGGCTTGCCGGTCGACATGCTTCCGCTGGTGGCCAATCCGCGCGGCGGGTATCTGGCTTTCCTTGGCCGGATCGCGCCGGAGAAGCGGCCGGATCGCGCGATCGAGATCGCCAACGCGCTTGGCATGCCGTTGAAGATCGCCGCCAAGGTCGATCGCGTCGACGCGGACTATTTCCGCGAGCAGATCCATCCGATGATCGAAGCCAGCCCGCATGTCGAATTCATCGGCGAGATCAATGAGCAGCAGAAAAGCCAGTTCGTCGGTGAAGCGAGCGCGGTGCTGTTTCCGATCGACTGGCCGGAGCCATTTGGCCTCGTGATGATCGAGGCGATGTCCTGCGGTACGCCGGTCGTCGCCTTCCGCTGCGGCTCGGTGCCTGAAGTGATGGAGGACGGCGTCACCGGCGCCATCGTCGACACCGTGGAGGAAGCGATCGCCGCGGTGCCGGGTGTGCTCTCGCTCGACCGGCGGAAAATCCGCCGCGTCTTCGAACAGCGCTTCTCTGCCACACGAATGGCCAAAGACTATGTCTCAGTCTACGAGCGCCTGCTTTCGGATTCGGCCAACGGCACGGAACGCCGCGCGCCGATCTCGGAATCCGGCATCCCGGTTGCTGCAGGATAGAGACTTTGCTGCCATCGCCAGACAAGGCCCCCGTCATCGACCTTCCGGTGCAGGAAGGGGAAGTCCCCTTCTATATTCCCGCGACCGGGCCCTCGGCGCGGCCGCGGCGCAATCTGAAGCATAACGACTGTTTCGCCGTGTTCGACAGTCACGGCGATATCGGCGCCAGCGCCGGCGGTTCGGACGGATTGTATTTTCGCGACACGCGCTTTCTCGGCCATCTCGAATTGCTGCTGAATGGCGGGCCGCTGCTGCTGCTCGGCTCCAATATCCGCGACGACAACGCGCTGCTGACGGTCGATCTGACCAATCCGGATATCTATTTCGAGAACAAGCTGATCCTGCCGAAGGATACGCTGCACGTCGTGCGCACGATCTTTCTGTGGAACAACACCGCCTATCAGCGCGTGCGCATCCACAATCATGGCGATCGCGCGATCCGCTGCGTGCTCGGCATGACCTTCTCCAGCGATTTCGCCGATCTGTTCGAAGTGCGCGGGATGCGGCGCGAACGGCGCGGTCGCGCGTCAAGCGAAGTGACGGGACCAGGTCAGGTGCTGATGCGCTATGACGGGCTGGACGATGTCATGCGCTGCACGGGGTTGTGTTTCGAGCCCGCACCCGAGCGACTGTCCACCGGCAGCGCCTCCTACACGCTGCATCTCGAGCCGGACGAGACCGAGGCGATCGATCTGACGATCGAATGTCGCAACGATGCGCGTGCGCCTGTGCATCATCCGTTCCGGCGCGGCATGCGCGCGGCGTTGCAGGAGCGGCGGCTCAGCCAGGTGACGACGATCACCACGTCTAACGCGATCTTCAACGAGATGCTGCAGCGCTCGGTCGCCGATCTTGCGATGCTGGTGACGCAGACGCCGCAGGGGCCCTACCCCTACGCCGGCATTCCCTGGTATTCGACAACATTCGGCCGCGACGGCATCATCACCGCGATCCAGACCTTGTGGTGCTGGCCCGATCTCGCGCGTGGCGTGTTGCGCCGGCTGGCGGCATTGCAGGCATCGGATTTCGACGCGATGGCCGATGCCGAGCCCGGCAAGATCCTGCATGAGATGCGCGGTGGCGAGATGGCCGAGCTGCGCGAAGTGCCGTTCAAGCTGTATTATGGCAGCGTCGATTCCACGCCGCTCTTCCTCCTGCTGGCGGGACTGTATTTCGAACGCACCGGCGATCAGGATTTTCTGCGCGAGCTATGGCCGCATCTTGAACGCGCGCTTGACTGGATCGACGGCCCTGGCGACCCCGATCAGGACGGCTTTGTCGAATATCATCGCCGCAACGACGACGGTCTCGTCAATCAGGGCTGGAAGGACTCGCAGGACGCGATCTTCCATGCCGATGGCACGCTGGCGATCGGCCCGATCGCCTTGTGCGAGGTGCAGGGCTATGTCTATGCCGCCAAGGTCAGCATCGCCGCTGCGGCCCGCAAGCTCGGCAAACATCAAGAGGCGGATGCGCTCGAACAGGCGGCCGACAAACTAAAGCGCCAGTTTCAGGCGGCCTTCTGGTGCGACGAGATCGGCACCTATGCGATTGCGCTGGATGGCCGGAAGCGCCCCTGCCGCACCCGCAGCTCCAATGCCGGACAAGTGCTGTTCGGCGGCATCGCCGCGCCCGACCATGCCAACGCGATTGCCGCGCAGATGATGCATCCTTCGTTCTTCTCCGGCTGGGGCATCCGCACCATCGGCCGCGACGAGGCGCGGTATAATCCGATGTCATATCACAACGGCTCGATCTGGCCGCACGACAACTCGATGATCGCCGCCGGCCTGGCTCGCTACGGGCATAAGGGCTCGGTCGCGCGCGTGTTCGGCGGGCTGTTCGATGCCGCCACATACATGGATCTGCGGCGGCTGCCCGAACTCTATTGCGGCTTCCGGCGTGGACGCGGACGCGGCCCGACGCTCTATCCCGTCGCCTGCGCGCCACAGGCCTGGGCCGCCGGCGCCACGCTGCAACTAATCCAGGCCTCACTGGGCATGGAATTCGACTCGGACCGGCAGGAGATCGTGCTCCGCAATCCGCAATTGCCGCCTTTCCTGGAGACGATGACCTTGCGGAACCTGAAGGTCGGCCAGTCCAGCGTCGACATGACGATCAGCCGCCAGACCGACGGCGTCGCCTCGCAAATCCTGCGCAACGACAGCCATGTGAAGGTCTCGGTCTCGTTTGGCTGACTGGAACTTGAGCCGGAATAAGCCGCCGAGCTCTCCCAAAGGCCACCTCGACAGCGGCAGCGGGCGAAGCTAAACAGGCCCCCCGTTCCGGACCGAGCGGCATCCTGGCGGCGCAGCCGCCGGGTGCCACAAGTGGACCGGAACCAGCGTGGCGCGCGCCACGGTCGATTGTGCTCATTCACCGGTCGCTGATTTCCCTATGACAAGCAAACTGTCGCGTCACCTCTCCAATCTCGAGACCGAAGCCATCGTGATCCTGCGGGAAGCGGCGATGGCGTTCGAGCGCCCGGTGCTGATGTATTCCATCGGCAAGGATTCCAGCGTCCTCCTGCATCTGTGCCGCAAGGCCTTCCATCCGGCGAAAATTCCCTTCAAAGCGCTGCATATCGACACGACTTGGAAATTCCGCGACATGATCACGTTCCGCGACCGCATGGCCGCTGAACTCGATCTTGATCTCCTCGTCCACACCAACAAGCGCGCGATCGCCGAGGGCGTGCACCCGATCCGCTCCGGCTCGTCGATCTATACCCGCGAGATGAAGACGGTCGCTCTGCGCGAGGCGCTTGATCATCACAAATTCGATGCCGCGATCGGCGGCGCGCGCCGCGACGAGGAGCCGAGCCGCTCGAAGGAGCGCATCTTTTCGGTGCGCGGCCCCAACCATTCCTGGGACCCGCGCCGGCAGCGCCCCGAACTCTGGCATCTCTACAACACCCAGATCGCCGCCGACGAAACCATGCGCGTCTTCCCGCTGTCGAACTGGACCGAACTCGATGTGTGGGAATACATCCTCGCCGAAGACATTCCCGTTGTGCCGCTCTATTTCGCCAAGGAGCGTCCCGTGGTCGAGCGCGGCGGCAGCCTGATCATGATCGATGACGACCGGCTCGAACTCGAACCGCATGAGCAGCAAAAGAATGTTGTGATCCGCTTCCGCTCGCTCGGCTGCTATCCGCTCTCGGCCGCGGTGGAATCCACCGCCGCCAGCGTCGCCGATATCGTCGAGGAATTGCGCACCACCCGCATGTCCGAACGCGCCGGCCGCCTGATCGATGTCGACGAAACATCGTCAATGGAGCGCAAGAAGCGCGAGGGTTATTTCTGATGCACGCCCCTCTTCACCGCGAACGCGACCACCTGCGCTTTCTCGCCTGCGGCGCTGTCGATGACGGCAAGTCCACACTGATCGGCCGGTTGATGGCCGAGACCGGATCGATCCCGGACGATCAGATGGCCAACCTCGTCAACCTGTCGCGGAAATTCGGCACCACCGGCGAGAACCTCGATTATGCGCTGCTGCTTGACGGCCTCGAAGCCGAGCGCGAGCAAGGCATCACCATTGATGTCGCCTATCGCTATTTTGGCACCGAGAAGCGCGCCTTCATCGTCGCCGATACGCCGGGGCATGAGCAATATACCCGCAACATGGTCACCGGCGCGTCGAATGCCGAATTTGCCATGCTGCTGGTCGATGCCAAGGCCGGCCTGACCAAACAGACCTTGCGGCACAGCCGCATCCTGTCGCTGCTCGGCATCCGCCGCATTCTGCTGGCTGTCAACAAGATGGACCTCGTCGATTGCGCGCAGGCGCCATTCGACGCCATCGTCGCGGAATTCCGCCAGTTCGTTTCCGAACTTGGCTTCATCCATGTGCAGGCTGTGCCGATCGTGGCGCGCGATGGCGACAATATCGTCAAACCAAGCGAGCGCATGGCCTGGTATCAGGGACCGACCGTGCTCCAGCATCTGGAGACCGTGCCGATCTCGACGCATCAGCGTGAACAGGCACCGCGCTTCCATGTGCAATCGGTGATGCGCACTGACACTGGCGGTCGCGGCTATGCCGGCTATGTGTCATCGGGCGCATTCAAGGCTGGCGACGAAATCATTGTTGCGCGTTCGGGTCGTAAATCGACCATCCGCCGCATCTATGCTTATCCGTCGGAAATCGACAGCGTCGAAGCCGGCCAGGCCGCGACCATCGAACTCAGCGATCAGGTCGATGTCAGCCGCGGCGATATCTTTGCGCCTTTGGATGCCGTGCCGGAAGTCGCCGACCAGTTTGCCGCGCATATCGTGTGGCTCAACGACAATCCGATGCTGCCCGGCCGCACTTACTCTTTGCGGATCGGAACGCATTCGGTTGCCGCCACCATCACCGCGCTGAAATACGGCACCGATATCGAGACCGGCGAACACGCAGCGGTGACGACGCTCGCCATCAACGATATCGGCTTCTGCAATCTCGCTACCACCGAGCCGGTGGCGTTCGATCCTTACGCCACCAATCATGAGACCGGCGCTTTCATTCTGATCGATCGCGAGACCGGCGCGACCGCCGGCGCCGGCATGGCGGACTTCCCGCTCTACCGGGCCAGCAATCTCGTCAAACAGGAATACGAGATCGACAAGGCCTTTCGCGCCAAGATGAAGGGCCAGCGCGCCGCGGTGGTATGGTTCACCGGACTGCCCAGCGCCGGCAAATCGACGGTGCTCAATCTCGTCGAACAAAAGCTCAGCCGGCGCGGCATTCACACCTACGCGCTGGATGGCGACAATCTTCGTCTGGGTCTCAACCGCGATCTCGGCTTCACTGAAGCCGACCGGGTGGAGAATGTGCGCCGCGCCGGCGAAGTGGCGCGGTTGATGGTGGACGCCGGTCTCGTCGTGCTGTGCGCCTTCGTCTCGCCCTTCCGCAACGAGCGCCGTTCGGTGCGCGAGCGGCAGGCGCCGGGCGAATTCATCGAAGTGTTTGTCGATACGCCGCTAGCGGTTTGCGAGGCGCGCGATCCGAAAGGGCTGTATGCCAAGGCGCGCGCCGGCAAGGCGTTTCACGTCACCGGCATCGACTCGCCTTACGAGCCGCCGGAACAGCCGGAGATCCATCTGCACACCGACAGCGGCACGCCGGACGCGATGGCCGACCATGTCATTGCCGAACTGGCGCGGATGGGGATTATCGCGCGGTAATAGTGCTACTGTCCTGAATACAGGACGCGAAAAGGCCGGGATGATGTCCCGGCCTTTTTATTAGCATGTTGGCTTTCGGCGAATGCGCGCGATTAGTCGATCACCTGAATGATGCGCCGGTTCTGCGGCTCCACGAGATAAACGCGATCGTCGCTATAGATGTAGCGATAGTTCGACATGCCGGGGCCCCATTGCTGGGGAACAACCGACAGCTCGACCTCTTCCGGAACCGCCTGGCCAACCGTCAGATCATCATCCATTTCAATGACAGGCACGCTCTCGCGCTGAACATATTCGCGGATCACCGTGCGCTGTTCCGGCTGGACGGCGATGACTTGGGCGAAACTCTGGCCGGAAACCAGCAGGAACGCGGACGTCACTGTGACAAGATAAAGCCGTCTCATGTGCAAGCTCCTCTAATGCCCTCCGCGAATAAAGCGTGGGAGCTGCGCTCTCGTTCCAAGGCATGGATCAGAAAAAACCGAAGCCACTCCAAACGCCTCGTCAGTACTGCACGCGAGAGCCCTGCATCTACGATGCCGTTCTGCCGCGTTCATTACTACCATGGACAAGCTTATGCTGGCCGATCATCTGACGCTCGCTGAGAAGCACGTTATTATGGGCGAGAGGCACATGACTCGGCAGCGCCAGATCATCCGAGAAAATAGCGGACCGCCGCCGCGATGTGGCCGAGGCGATCCGCTAGTTTTCTTTCTTCGAGGAAACTCAAGCCACCCGCATCGCAGACCGCGAACGGCTGAAGCGGGAGCTCTCGGAATAAAGACGGCGCGGGAGCTTTTGTAGGCCCTGCTTGGGTCTATGCGGCTTCCTGGTCCGTGGAGTCTCGTACATCTCGACCTTAGCGCAAGATCGAATTGTCCTTCTCGATTTAGCCGGTCTTTAAGCTGAGACATGCATTTCTAGCAAGATCGAAAAGCCACTGTATGCGATCCTTCATTCGGAGCTTTTGCTCTAATGTTAAATTTTCTTCATAAGGTTTTTAGCCGCTTTTTTGGTAGGCCTCCAAAAAACAGCGGCGAACCCGATTTCCGGTCGCTCGCGGAAAATAGCAGCGACGTGATCATCAGGGTTGGTCCGGATGGCGCCGCTTATTATGTCTCACCCTCGTCGAAACGTGTTTTCGGTTGGAATCCTGAGGAGATAATCGGAAGTCGCCCGGAGACTTTCGTCGCACCCGAAGACGTGGCCGTAATCGACGAGGTGCTACGAGGTCACTTCTCAGGTACGTTCGGCAGCGATCGCGTCGAATTTCGAATGCAACACAGGAATGGCTACTTCATATGGGTTGAAGCGCGGTATGGCCCAGTTGTGAATGAGATGACGGGGACGCCCGAAGTCGTAGTGACAATGCGTGACATCGACGCTCAGAAGGCATTGGAACATAAGCTGAAGGCTCTAGCGCACACGGACAGCCTCACCGGGCTGGCGAACCGGCGGGCCTTCGACAAAGCACTTGAAATGGAGTGGCAGCGTGCGAAGCAAGAGGCGGTGCCGCTCTCATTTCTCCTTATCGATGTCGATCGATATAAGAGGTTCAATGATCGATATGGCCATCAAGCAGGCGACGATTGCCTGAGAGCCATTGCTGCGGCGATCAATCTGGAAGTGAGGCCCGGCGACCTTGTTGCGCGCTACGGGGGAGAAGAGATCGCTATCATACTTTATGACACCGATCAAAACGCTTCGCTAAAACTTGGAGAAGCGGTTCGCACCTCGATCGCGCGGCTCGGAATCCCTCATGCTGGAAATTTAGAAGCGCAAGGTATAGTTACCGTCAGCGTGGGTGTTGCCACCGCTCTCTCTCATGCTGGCGGATCCGAACATATGCCCGCTGGCCTTCTTCAGGCAGCCGATATCGCTCTCTACAAGGCGAAGTCGAAAGGTCGAAATCGCGTCGAAGCGGCTCTCATTCTCACTTCGACCGGGCAAATTTCGAGCGCCGCTTAGAGCCGCACTTTATCTCCTGGATGAGCGGCCAATCCCTCAATAGTTTATTATTTTGATGGGTCTTCTCATAGAGTGTCACATCACGCGGGCCGTCTTGTCCGCCGCTAATCGCACCACCCTACAGATTGCGAGTACGACCCGGCCTTTCAGCTCACTCCGACGTTGGGACAGCTAGATCCTCTTACATCTATACACTCCAGCTCAATCAGTATCTTGCGCCTCCCATTCCGGCCTTATCTTTGAACTTGTTCAACGCTTCCCTACGTCGCACAGTGAATAGAATAACTGAAGGGAAAGCCATGGCTGCCCAAAAGGTCAGGCACTTAAAGATAAGCACTTGGCGCCCGATTGAAAGCGCCCCTGTCGCAAGATGGATTCTTGTTTGGTGGCCTGGGTCCATCCCACGTGTCGCGTTCTCATGTCGTCATGCAGACCGCACCTGGTGGACGGAGGGCCGCGCTGGTCCGCTCCCAGGTACTCCAACACATTGGATGCCGCTGCCAGCGCCTCCGCAGAGCGCTTTTACCTGACACCAAATTGCGGTCGACCTGGCGCAACTACGCGAGCATCAATCTTTACACGACAAGGCAGAGGGTTTCATGGAGGCCGATAGCGACAGCGCGTCAATTTGTGTGCCGAACCAGCTCAAAGCCCGAAAAACAACCGCACCTTACATCCGCCATCGTCGTCGCGAGTTCGGATCCAGCCGCGTTTGCTCCAGCCCGGCGTATCGGGCCGTCGTTCACGCAGTAGCCCTGAACGCTCCCGCCCGCGTACATACCCTGCTTCCCAAGCATTGAACTCTTTGCTGCGTTGTCGATAGGGGGCTCTCACGCGGGCGGCGGAAAAGGCCAACGATTACTCCAAGATCATATGGACTTCATAGCGGCATCGTATCGAGGGGTGAGAGTGGGTTTAAGTGCTCCGACTAACATGCACGATGCTTCGGAAGCTAAGTTCGTGAAAGCTAAAAGGTCTGTCTTCGCTTTCAACGCGATGACGCTTTGCGCCGACGGAACGAGCGATACCGTCATCCGTTATCAAGAATGGATGCCGAGATTTGTAAATATCTAAAGATTCTGCGTGGCGAGAATGGCGTTGACCTTCTCGCCAACGCAATTTTATTTAAATTTCGCCAGCAGTATAATATCACCGCATCAAGGCTGGCTCGCCCCTCGCAGGCCGCAAGTATTGATTTGAGCAAATTTCGAGCAAGTCTATTGCGAGGGCGGCGCCATAGGCCTCTCGATGCCATAGGTGCACCGCTGGATAAGCCCAGCCAATCTCGCCTTAGATAACCTTCAACGATTCAAGGTGCCGCGATGATCACAATCCCGGCTGTTTCCTTATTTGTAGCGATTGATTGATAATGTCGGCCCTCGCATCGGTCATCATAGCCTCCTGATGAATGGGTTAAGCCGGGAAACTGATCTGCGGACCAATGTGTTCAAGGGATATTTGCTGCCGGCAAGTTAAATAGATTGAGCTGGCAGATCCCTGGGCCCCTTTCAGCTACTTAGGATGTGTGGATGAGTGTCCGTATTTGTAAGGGATAATATTAGGCTCGTTCCATCGGTTCGAAACATCACTACGATGTGAACATTCGTTCAGCCCATGCTAGCCGTCTTGGCTTACACGCTTTTAACCCCAGAACGCTAAGACGGAATTTCACAGAAGTTTGTGATCTTTTCAGCCGGATGGACAAACGGGCGAGGGAAACATTCTGAGCAAGCGCTTTACGTAGGACGGCGTCTTCACCCTGCGTCCACGGTCTGCGGAGCCTCTTGCGCATGCCGCTAAGTCTTCGGGGTGGTCAAACGGTCTGGATCCATGACCCATTGAGGCGCATCGTTTATGATCCACTGGAGGGCCTGATCTTCAGTGCCCATCCCGGTGACATACTCGATGCGACCGTCGGGCCAGCGGACAGCAATCCGCCACCCAAGTCCGACGGGGTCATTCTCGACCGTAAATGAAGGAATGTCGACATTTCTGTTCATGGGCGAAGGATACACCTCCAAGAGTAAAGACGCCAGCATAGTGCGGATGTGGACGTCTGTCAGCTTTGCGGTGCAGGCTGGCTGCTGGCTAAGGCCGCTACCCGTTCATTTGATATCGTCCGAAGCGGAGCTAACGTCTAATGGCGGCCGAAAGGTGCGATTTTTGACTGGAGAGCCTGGTCCCAATGATTTGCGCCGCCCTCCCCTGTTCTAGTCTCAACTTTGGAGGCCTTCTAACCGAAGGCCGGCCGCGCTATTGAACCACCGCATGTCACAGAACCGGTGTGCCTTCACACCCAGGCTTGATTGTGCATTTATTCTGGCTCAGGTTCAAAATTAAAGAAGGGCTTATTCCGTAGTTCGTCGCCGATACCACTACGACGAGAGCTTAAGAGATTTCATGATGGATCATGCCACACCTAATCTTCCGTCCAAGGATTTCGAAATTACTTCGGCATTTTATGCGAGGTTAGGCTTTCAAAGTGTATATCGTGACGCTGGATGGATGATCCTCAAGCGCAGAGAGATAGTGCTTGAATTTTTTCCACACCCGGAGCTCGACCCGCTAGCCAGCTGGTTCAGTTGCTGCCTGAGGCTAGATGACCTCACGGGGTTTTACGCCCAGTGCAAAGCTGCTGAAATCCCGGAGGCAGACAAAGGATTTCCGCGCCTTCATGCTCCCAAAGCACAAGCATGGAGAGGCACAATGGCCGCGATGATCGACGCTGACGGAAGCTTACTGCGGTTGATTCAGAATTCCTAGAGGAATTGGGACAGCGCGAGCCAAACGAAGAGCTAGACGCTGGTAATTCTGTCCGAGAGCCCATACAATCTTGGAGTAATCGCTGGTCTGTTTCGACGCCTGCGTAAAAACCCACATGAACAGTGCAGCGCCGAGTTCGATGCTTGGGAGGCGGGCTATACACGCGGACTCGAACTCTCGGGGCCATTACGGGAACGGCGTCCCGCTCCGCGCCGGGACTGGAGCAAGCCGGGCGCCACGCCAAAATCCCGAAGACGATAGCTTGTGGCTTTATGTCAAGGGTCGAGCGCATCTAGCTTGGCAGGCGGATGAGCGTGTGTTCACGGCCGAGTGTAATCGGGGGGTATGGAAACAACTAACACCGCCGTCACGCAGTCGACACACCATGTGTGAACTCTCTCCACTATGGCCGCTTCAATAAAAGTTATCGAAAAGCGTTCCGGCAAGATCGAAGATATGGACGGAAGGGAGTGGCCAGAATCTGATCGAGTAGAATGTAGAGATGCGAGAGGATCTAGCTGTGCGATATTGGGTGAAAGGCCGGATTTCCGCTAGCGGCAGCGAAGTTAAAAAAAGTTAGCAAAAACCGCTCCCAGAATGAACGAGCGTTTAAGTACGTTTCCCTGAATCCGGCTGCGGGCCAGGCGGGAGGAGGATTAGAAAAGAAAAACCCCGCCGAAGCGGGGATCAAGGTAGCGCCACTTTCAACTTGGTCTCATTGAACTCCGTCTGGCCTCGAAATCGGAGAGCTTGGTTTATTTGCTTTGATTACGGCCCAATTGTCAAACCTAATCGCCGTCCAAACGGCATTTCATTACGCCGAGCAGCGGCGAACTGACTGCATTGCGCTATCCGGCGTAGCGTAAGCTGGCCCGCCTACAGCATGCTTCGGGACGCTTAGAACGTTGATCCCAGCGATCAGCCCTTCCGCAGGCGACCTGGAGCTCCCAACCGCAAAGGTTTCCTACGCCATCAACACGCGTTTCGCGGGCGTTTGTCAACGGCCTTAGCCGGCTCGCTCAATGCTCCTTGCCGTCCGCGCGATCTTCGGCCGGTCCAGCGCGGCGCGACAGGTTGAGCGCGGTATTGACGAGGCCGACATGGCTGAAGGCTTGCGGATAATTGCCGAGCAGCCGCCGCGCCTTTGGATCGTATTCCTCCGCCAGCAGGCCGACGTCATTCTGCAGTCCGATCAAGCGATCGAACAAATCGCGCGCCTCGTTATGGCGGCCGAGCAGCACATAGACATCGGCGAGCCAGAAGCTACAGGCGAGAAACACGCCCTCGCCCGCTGGCAACCCGTCATCGACATGGTCGGTCTTGTAGCGCAGCACGAAACCATCATGCAGCAGCCCGCGCTCGATCGCCTTGACGGTGCCGATCACGCGCTCATCGTCAGCGGGCAGAAAGCCGACCAGCGGGATCTGCAACAGACTGGCATCGAGCGCCTTCGAGCCATAGGCCTGCACGAAACTGCCGAGTTCCGGATCGTAGGCGTTGCGGCAGACATCGGCATGGATTTCATCGGCCACCGCGCGATAGCGATCGGCCAGGTGCTTGGGATCATCGCTCAGGCCTGTCGATTTCGCCGCCCGGTCGAACGCCACCCAGGCCATCACCTTGGAATGGGTGAAGTGCTGGCGGCCGCCGCGCACCTCCCAGATGCCTTCATCCGGCTCGCGCCAGGCCTTTTCCAGAAACGGCATCACCACATCGCGGATCGCGAGCGCGCGCGGCTGCGGCGGCAATCCGCCCTTACGCGCCTGCTCAAACGCATCGGCGACTTCGCCATAGACATCGAGCTGGAACTGGTCGGCTGCGGCATTGCCGATGCGCACCGGCTTGGAATTCTCAAAGCCCGGCAGCCACGGCACTTCCCATTCCCAGATATGGCGCTCGCCGGTGACGCCATACATGATCTGCATCTGGTCGGGCGCACCGGCCACCGCGCGCACCAGCCAGTCGCGCCAGGCCTTGGCCTCTTCGAAATATCCAAGATTCATGAAAGCCTGCAGCGTCAGCGTCGCATCACGCAACCAGCAGAAGCGATAATCCCAGTTGCGGATGCCGCCGATATGCTCCGGCAAAGATGTTGTCACCGCCGCGACGATGCCGCCGGTCGGCTGAAAGGTCATGGCCTTCAGCGTGATCAGCGACCGCTTCACATCTTCCGTCCATCGCCCGACATTCGGGCAGCGGCTGGTGAAATCGAGCCAGAAGCGTTCGGTGGCGACGAGTTGCTCCTCCGGACGCTGCGATGGCCGGGTGTCGCCATAGGTCATCACGAAGGGAATCCGCTCGCCTTCCGTCACCGTGAAGGTGCCTTTGGTGTGCAGGTCGCGCCCGACCAGACGGATCGGTGCCTTCAGCCACAACTGATGCGGGCCCGCGACGGCGCTGATGGTGCCGTCTTCGTCCTTGGTCACCCACGGCACGGTGCGCCCGTAATCGAAGCGGACGACGAAATCGACGTTGAATTCAACCTTGCCGGTGAGACCAAGGACGATGCGAATGAGATCACGCGCGCCATCACGCGGCGGCATGAAATCGATCAACATCGCCGAGCCGGTTGCGGTCTCGAAAGTCGTTTCGAGGATCAGCGTATCCTGCCGATAGCGGCGCGACAGCTGCGTGATCTCCTGCGTCGGTGCAATCTGCCAGCGGCCATTTTCCGGCGTGCCGAGCAGAGCCGCAAAGCAGGCCGAGGAATCAAAACGGGGGAAGCAAAGCCAGTCGATCGATCCGTCCCGGGAAACAAGCGCCGCCGTTTCGCAATCGCCAATCAAGGCGTAGTCTTCAATCAGCCTGGTCAATCACGGCACTCCTTGCAGCACGGCCCGAACGCGTCGCGACTGAAAAAGTTCGCGCGGCGAAAACGCTCTATGGCCAGCCCAGCTCCTGCGTGTGCCTGAAGATGGCGCCCGATGTCAAAATCGCAATGTCAGGGTCAGGGATGCGTAACGGACATTTTAGCGCAGCTCATCGCGGCGGCGGACACGAAAACGGCTGACCGCCAACAGCCGGCTGCGCAATCCGTCCGGCAACAGCCCAAGCGTGCGAGACGGCACCCAGCCTGAGCCAAGCTGAAGAAGGGGCCTCCATTATTGTGATGTGGAGTTACAAGCATGAACCAACTTGCCTTTTCTAAAGCCAGCTACCTCCGTGAGCGTTTATTAGCTGACGACCACGATCTAGACGAACGGACCTTGCTCGATACGATCGAAGGGTTAGGGACCTCAATGAAGTTATTGCAGCGATTGTCCGTGCCGCTTCGAATGACGAAGCCTTGGCCGAAGGCCTGCGTGGCCGGGTCACGAAATGCAAACCTGTCTCTCGCGATTTGAGCATCGCGCGATCACTCATCAACGGGTAGTGCGCGATGTTATGGGCGAGAACGCCATTCAGAAAATCATAGCACCAGACCTTACGATCTCGACAATCTCGCTCCGGTCGGGCCGCCCTACCCTTAGATCATCGACGAGGAAGCCACCCCAGCAGACTATTGGGCGACGCCGGAACTACGCTTGAATCGTTAAAGTCTTGTCGCTGAGCTCAAGTCAGGTGCGCAACTCACTGGCGTTTGTCTAAGTAATGTCAGAAGCGCTCCACAATGAGTTCCATTGATGCAGTCTTTGAGGAACGATTAGATTAGCCGGAGCGTTTGTGGTGCGACGGGAGATCACGAAATGACTTCGCCCTTCAAGGCATATCTCGCAGGTGTTGGTACTGTCACAGTTGCGATCGCACTGGGCTTTGGCGGCGGGCTTCTGATCGCCGAACGGTTCGGCAGCACCACGGCAGTTCCGGAACAAACAAAGTTCGCACTGGCTCGTCAGAGTGATATCAACAATAGTGAGAAACCAGCGGTGACCGCGACCAAACCGGCGATCAGTGAAACGACAGGGACCGCCGAGAGCAACCGCCCGGGACCTTCGCCGGAAACATTTGCACCGATCGTTTCGCTCCCGACAGCGGCCGCAAGTCCTCGTACCGCAGATCCATCCCCTGCAACCGGTCCTCACTCGCTAGAACCGTCTGCAAACTCGCAAGTGGTTGAGTCCGTGGCCATACCTAGCGAGTCTGAAACCACGCAAGCGCCCGTTCCCGACCGCGTGGAAGAGCTGCAGCGTGGTTCGCCTGACGAGGCGTCGTCAGAACAGCTCGAAGCCGAAGCTTCGCCGCTGCCCGAACCGACGGCCCAACGACCGTCGGTCGCGGTGCCTCCGCAGTCCAAAGTGCACCTTCCAGTGGCTGCCGCGCCTGAATCAAAGGTTGAAAGCCCGGAGTTTGCAGCGCCTCCAGGGTTCAAGGCCGAACGATCAGCGGCTGCAGCCAAATCCGATACGAAGCGGGACCAAAAGTCGAGATCGGAACGAACAAACGAGCGCAAGCGGGCTGCGCGCCAGGACATCGCGAAGGCGGACCAGCGTCGTCAGAAGAATGCCGCTGAGCTGCAGGCCGTTTATGCTGAAGACGCGGTCGATCGCGACGAACCTTTAATAAGAAACGGGGTTTTCGACCGCGATATCCGGCCAAACCGCGAACAGTCCTGGCAGGTACGCGACGATGAACGTCGGGTCGCGCAAGAACGTCAGGCCGTTTACGAGCGCCGGGTCCGAGATGAAGAGGATTCGTACGAAAGCGCCGACATGCTGACTGAACGTCGCCGGAATCCACTGAGCGGCGTGCCGCTCCTGGGGCTGTTTGTCAGATAGCATTTTCATGTGCTCTGGGGTGAGGATGTGCCGGCCTCCCGAAGCCTAGCCAGGCACTAGTAGACAACCGGAACGCTGCCGATGACAGAAGCTCACCAATCCATAGAGGCAGGCGTAACGAGTGTGCGCTCGAGTTCGGAACCGCGTCTCAACTCGTTACTCTCGGCCTTGCATTTTTCGCCTCGGCCGTACGCGCGTCCGAAATCGCCGCGGTCAGCTGGCCGAACATTCTCGAAGGTGCTGCGTTCTATTGACGCTGAAATCATAGGAGCGAACGATGCGCATTTTGCTGATCGCGGCCACTGCCGGCATTTTAATCGGGGCTATAACGGAGACAAAAGCATTTACTGCACCGGCAGGCGGCGGCTTAACAGACGCGTCCGAATCGCTGGATCTCGCAGAGAAAGCCCAAGTGTTCGTAAGGGCCGGCCGACGCTACTGCTTTTACGTCGATGCCTGGAATGGGCCGGGCTGGTACCGCTGCGGTTACGCGTTTCGACGCGGGCTTGGCTTCGGCGGCGCTTATGGTTGGAACGGATGGTATGCGCCTCGGTATCATTCCCGTTTCGCCCGAGGCGACTTCCGAAAGTACCGCGGGGATGCGCATCGCGGCCACCGGAACTTCCGTCAGGAACAGCACGGCGAACGCCGAACGCTCCGTCAGGAACAAGGACAGGAGCGTCGCAGTAGCCGTGAAGACGGTCGTGATCGGCGGCAGGAGCCGCGTCAGAACGGACGAATGGATCGCCCCTCAGAGCAGCAGCAAAACGGACGGGGCCTGCAGCGTGATGGCAACAAGTCTATGGGGCGGCGCGGCAGTGCGGTCCAAGACCGAGGTGGCGGCATGCAGCGTGGCGAGGGCGGTCAAGAAGGTGGCGCACGCACCGGGGGTCGCCAAGGCGGCGGGACTCAAGGCGGAGCGCGTCAAGGCGGAGGCGGCCAAAGTGGCGGTGGCGGGGTGGGCAAGAACTGATTCTCGCTCTGCATCGAGCCAATAGGCCTGGACACGCGAGGACACCTGACCCCCGCGTGTCTTTTATTTGCGCTGCACATTACGGCCCCGTGCATTCTTCGCCTTTAATGCATTCCAGCTCCGAGCAATGCATTTCCAGCTCCGAGCCCGTTAGAGCAGACTACACACCGCGAAAAACTCCGATGGCGCTCTACCTCGGAAACTCGAGTGCTTACTACCGCGGCAGTAATGACATCGAATGGTATCCTCTGCAGTCTCCCTAGTCCTCCAACCTTGGGCGAAGGTTTGATGAAATTTCAATTCCTTCTCCGGTCACAGCGGCCTCGCTAATTGGGTCATCCGAAGCCTAACCCGACGTATCCTATCCTACACGGCGCGCTCCTTGAAAAGGAGGAGTGCTCAAGCGTCTGTAAGTCAGCGATAAGCCCAGATGCGGACGGTGTTTGGTGTTGTAACATGCTCGGAGCAGACGCCATTATCAAAAGACATACTTCTAAAGACTTCCATTTGGTTTAGAAGTAGAGATGACAAGGACTGGAGATGGACGCCTCGGTGGGGTCGGGAAAAAAGCAATTCGCGATGACAACTCAATCTCTTCCGACTCGAAGACGTTCATTAACAAAGCAAGCAGGCGCGCATTTTCGAAAGGCCGCTTTTTTCAAACAATTTGGGCCAGGCCTGGTTACCGGAGCTGCTGACGATGATCCCAGTGGAATTGCCACCTATTCTCAAGCAGGCGCGCAATTCGGATTCAATATGTTATGGACGATGGGGCTAACCTACCCGCTGATGACAGCCGTGCAGCTCGTCAGCGCTCAGATCGGCCGCGTCACCGGCTGCGGACTCGCCAAGAATATTGGCGACATTTTTCCGAAGCCTTTAGTCATTGCCCTTGTCGCTTTCCTCTTTATCGCCAACACCATCAACATTGGGGCCAATCTTGCAGCTATGGGTGCCGCAACGAAGCTGGTGATTGGCGGGTCGTCGCATGTTTACACGGTATGCTTCGCTCTGCTGTCGCTTATCCTGCAAATGTTCATTTCCGTACCAAGATTACGCGCGCTATCTAAAATGGCTCACCCTTGTGCTGCTGTCCTATGTCGCGGTTGTTTTTCTTGTGAAGGTGGACTGGACCGCTGCTTTGGAGGGTGCGGTGGCGCCGACCTTCCCCTTAACCGCAGACAGCTTCACCATGATCGTTGCCATATTGGGAACAACGATCAGTCCGTATCTGCTGTTCTGGCAAAGCAGCCAGGAGGTGGAAGAGATCAATGACAAGCCCGAAGCCGAGGCTTTAAGGAAATCGCCTGGGCAGGCGCCGGCGGAGATGAGCCGGATGCGGTTCGACACATTTCTTGGGATGGCGGTCTCTAACATCGTCGCGATCGCCGTCATGATGAGCGCCGCCGCAACGCTTCATGCACATGGTAAAACTGACATCGCAACAGCGGCCGAAGCAGCAGAAGCACTGCGGCCCGTCGCCGGTGACTTCGCCTTCGCACTTTTTAGTCTCGGGATCATAGGCACGGGGATGCTCGCCATCCCTGTTCTGGCGGGGTCGGCTGCCTATGCCTTTGGGGAAGCGCAGAACTGGAAATGCGGCCTAGAGAATAAGCCGTGGGAAGCAGTAGGTTTTTACAGTGTGATTGCGGCCGCAGTCTTGCTTGGGTTGGGAATCGAGTTCTCCTCGATTGATCCGATCAAGGCGTTATTCTGGAGCGCCGTCATAAACGGTTTTGTGGCCGTACCGATCATGGCCGCCATGATGTGGGTCGCCAGTCAGCGAAATCAGATGGGTCGCTTTACAGTCAGCACCCCCGCCTTCATTTTTGGTTGGGCGGCTACGGCTGTCATGGCGGTGGCTGCGATAGTGATGTTGGTACTCAAATTACTTTAAGAGCCATGCGAAGAGGAATCACCGATTCGCATCCGTCTCACCGGGTGAATTAGCCCAGGCACCAGACATATCCTGATATAGCTCTAAGCACGGCAAAGCTCCGAGGATGTGCCGTCGTCGATCAGCGGATTCTCAGGCCAGGGCAGATTGCCCTCTCTAGATTATTCGACGTCCTAAACAGCGTCTCAGCGATACTGGAGAAAGGCAACAAAGACAGTCACGACCGATCTCGTACCTTTAACTTTAAATGCTCATCAACAGGCATCAGAAAAAGCGGCCAGCCAATCACGGGGCAACTTTGGCAAAAAGCCAACGGCACAATCTGCAGTTCACTGTGAGCATTGATACTGAGCCATCCAGAGGTGCTCATAGGTGCTTGGAGAGTTGGAAATGCAAATGCGGGGTGAGGCCGCGCTAAACTTAGCGATTTGTCTTGGCGGCTGCCTTTGCTCGCGAATGGGCCAATTCCGCACCGAACAATACAATCTGTGCGGAGTAATATACCCAGATGAGAACCACTACCAGGGAAGAAGCAGCGCCGTAGGTCGACTCCAGACCTTGTTTGCCGACGTAAAAGCCGATGAGTGTTTTCCCGATTTCAAACAGGGCGGCGGTTACTAGCGCTGCTAACCATACATCTTTCCAACGAACATTGGCATCGGGAAGCCACTTGAACATCATCGCAAACAATAATGCAGTCATCCCGAACGAGACCAAAAATCCCGTGGCCTGGAGCATGAACTCAGGGACGAATGATCCAATAAACTTGCCTGCTGCAGCGAATCCTGCGGTCATCATAAGAGACACCATCAGCAGAAATCCAACCGCTAGAACGGCCGCCAGAGAAAACACATAAGTGCGAATAAAATTCCAGATTCCACCATTGGAGGATTCCTCGACTTCCCACACCGTGTTGAATGCGTCCTTCAGTTGCACGACCACGCCTATAGCCGCAGCCACCAGTGTCACGACCCCGATGATCGTGGCCAGAACTCCCTCCCGTGGTCGATCGGCATCCGCAAGCATTGCTTTGATGGCCTGAGCTCCGTTTTCTCCGAAAAGCCCGGCAAGAGATTCCGTAACTTGCGCCTGGACCACCTCTCGACCGAAGACAAGACCAGCAATAGCGATAGCGATGAGGATCAACGGCCCGAGCGAAAACACCGAATAATATGACAAGGCCGCACCCATACGGGCGTCTTTATGAGCGACCCAGCCCGAGCCAGCATCCTTGGCAAGATGCCAAAGTGAGGACCCCGTCACTCTATGACCCCTTTGCGCCTGCGGCAGCAGCGGCCGCCTGCACAACCTTCTCCTTCAGTGCTGATGCCCCGGCCTTCGCGCCTTCAACCGTTAAACCCTGTACTTCTGCTTCATTCATGATTGCACCGGATGCGCGAGAGGCAGCATTTTTTAACCGATCGGCGGCATCCGTGGCGAATTCGGTCATCTGGCCGGTGACCCGATCAGAAACATCACCGGCAACATCTGTCTCTAATTGTGTCTGGGGGAGCGCCGCTGCAATCACGCCACCTAGGGCGAGCCCTATGCCCCCGAGTAAAAGTGGTTGACGCTCTAACGTAGACTTTAAACCTGTCATCATCGGGGAGAACGATCCCTCCCCAGAAGCGGCGGTTGTTCGATGGTTAGCGTCCTCATGCCTACCGGTATCTCGGTCAGCCGCAGACGCCGCGTACTCGCCAGCTCGCTCTGCAGCACGGTGCGTGGCTGACGTGATAGTTTCAGTTGCAGAAGATGCCGCACGCCCTGCGGCATTTGCCGCTCTTTCGACGCCCTCCGACGCGGCATGGGCCGTAGAGCCCGCCAGCGCAGCTGCAGCGGTGATCCGGCTCCCTCCTAAGAACATCCAAGCAAGCCCAATTCCGACCAGCGCGGCTGAAACAGGGTTTTCACGCACCGCTTCCCGCAGGCCATTGACAAAATCCGGCTTCTCATTCTCGCTCATCGAGACAACTCCTTTGCGGTCTTAATATCCTTTTGAACCTGCTCAAGAGTTTCATTGGGAACGAGTTTAGAAGGCTTGAGCCGGCTTAGCCCAAGCATAATAAGAACACCGCTCAATCCGCCCCCCACCAGAGCGGCAATAAGATGCGCGGTAACCGGAGAAAAGTTTTGCTGAACCAAGAACAGGGCGAATGCGATGAGCAGAAGAACCAAAGCAGGGACCATAAGGAGGCAAGCACCGAACACAAACCCTGCACCTGTTGCTGCCCGTGTCGCCTTTTCAGTCATCTCTGCTCGTGCAAGACGAATTTCAGTTTGTAGCAAATCCGAAATTTGCTCCAAAGCGTCGCCTATAAGCCTCGCAATGGACTGGGCATCGCCACGAAAATCAGTCATCGGCGCCCCCAGCAGCGTGGGAAGACCCTGACTGAGACGGTTTACCTGATCCGCTTTTTACAAGACGTACTGCGGCAAACCCTAGAAGAACGGCAGCGCCAAAAAAGGCCGTGGGCTGGTTCCGCGCAAAGTTCTGGGCACTACCGATGATTTCCGAAATATCTCGATTTCGCATTGCCTCAGACACGCCCTCGAGTTGAGACGCAGCCTCGCGAATGTAATGACTGGCTTGAGGCAATTCATTATCAAACTCAGATGCCGAACGACGGATCATTCCGGCCACCCCCTCTACGTAGTCGGCGCCGACCGCTTTTTGTTCGTTTACACTGGTTCGTAGTTTTTCACCTGCATCGGACGCGAGAGCCTTCGCCATATCCGTTAGATCGCTGGCCTGCGACTTGACGGCGGCAGCAGCCTCACCCGCAACATCCTTTGTGCGTTCAGTAAAATCGCCAGCGGTCTTTCGGACCTCGTCAGCAACGCCTTTTACACCGCCCGAATTTTCAGTTTCGTCGACATTGCTCATGATCTTTTATCCACACTGGAGTTAGAATCTTGGATATCTGAAGCCGACGACGCTGGAAGGACAGCCTCAATGCCTTTTTCGGCCACTTCACGTAACTTCCCTTTAATCGCGTCTCCAGCAGTGTTGATCCCCTCAACAGAGAGCCCTTCGTCACGCGCTGCAGAAGCAGCCCTCTCAACACTCTCTTCCACAACACTGGCGCCTTTTGCCGCCACTTCGCCGGCGGCACGGCGCAATGCGTCCTTTGCGCCTCCAACGGCGACTTTCTCTGCTCTTGTCGCTGGAAACGCTGCGGCGAGAATAGCACCAACCGCTAAGCCCGCGCCTGCTACCACCAGCGGATTTTGCCCTAACGTGGCACTCCCCTTGCGGGCCTTCTCCAACAAGCCGTCCTCGCGTGATCTAGTGGCATCAAGCGGTTCCTCACCGACTCCCAATCCGGTCGAATTTTCCGACAGCGAGGAGATGTCCGATGCGTGACCTTTAACGGATTCCGCAGCATCTTTGATGGCGTTGGTAGCGTCGTGCACGGCTCGCCGGGACGCATCCGTTGCCCGTGCAATTGCGTCACCGGCTTTATCCATCGCACCTCGCGCCGTTTCCACGCCAACCTGCGAGGCACTACGAAACCCCTCCGGTGGACGTGCTCGAGAGAGGAAAAGGCCAGCTCCTATGAGCAAGAGTGGCGCCGGGATCGCCCGGAGCAACTTAACAGCCGGATAAGCCACTGCGGCGCCAACTGCAACTGCTTGCAGCGGATTGTTGCGCGCACTCGCCTCCACCCTATTCCAAAGCTGATCGCGAGAGTCACGGACGTAATCAGCAACATCTGCCTTAATAGCAGAAGGTGAAAGCCGCTCTTTGAGTTCGGCCGCTGTGTTATCTACTTGGGTGCGCAATTGCTCAACGGTACCGGAAAGCCGAGCTCGGCTCTGCTCCGCACGCTCTCGCAATTCAAAGATCGTTGGTTCTCGGGAATTCGACGCAGACATTTCGGTGCTCCTCGCACCGATCAACTCGCTGTTATCAGCTTAGTTCCTTGGAGACGATGCTTTTACCCGAACACCGCAAGCAGGGACCAAGGCCTTAAGAATACCGCCGACAAAGCGCTGGCAACGGAAAGCGAAAGAAGTCCGATGTGGATTCTAGCTCCATTAACGCTGTGCAAATCGGACCATCCCTTACTTGCTAGTGCCGCCTGCCGTGTTCTGTGACATCTTCTAGCCGGCCCCAAACGAGCCGCATCTTCTTTCAAGGTTGAAGCGATTGGAAGGTGAGGCGGATTTTGATGCGCAGTGAATACCGCACCTCGCCCGTCTGCTATCAAACTAGAGGTTTGATTCAGCGAGCGAAGTTCCAGGTAGCGCCGAGAAAATTCACCAGATCCGCTGCGGCGACCGGTCCATGCGCGAGCCGCGCGTCTAGACCTGCAGGGTATCCGCCGCCATCATAACTTACCTGTCAGGGCCTCGACGAGTTCAACAATTCGACGCCGTAACCGAACGTCTTTGATTCTGCCGAATGCCCGTGCGATCGCTAAGCCTTCCACAGAAGAAATGAATTCTGTGACGTCATCCAGCTTGCAGCTGGTCGCATTAGCGTTCGCGACAACCGCTGCGCCCGGCGCTCCTTCAAAAAAGAATGAAACAGGCACCTCGAGCACTTGCGAGATTGATTGCATTCGACTCGCACTAACCCGGTTAGTACCGTTCTCGTACTTCTGAACCTGTTGGAACGTTATTCCTAAGGCTATTCCGAGCTTTTCCTGACTCACGCCGAGCATAATCCGTCGCATGCGGATTCGGGATCCAACATAGGCGTCGACTGGACTGGAGGGCTTTCTCGGAGAAACGGCCATGGACTCAGGCGATACCCTATAGCGATGCCACGTGATCAGCAAAGCGGAACCCGGGCCGTTCTTGATGCCTTTGAAGTGCCGCAAAAACTTTCATGAAGGCTAGCTGCTCCTTAGCATTAGAGGACAGAGCAAGAGCACCAAACGGCAAGTGCGCCATGTGTGCTGGAAGAACAGGTGGAGGCGCGCCCATTATGGCTCGTTCTCGTTTTACGTGCAACTTCCCTGAGAGACACTACTTGCAATTAGACGGCCTTGAACACAATTTTCATGTCCCAGCGCGTTGCTGAGCACGATGAGCGGGCATTGCGCCAAAGAGCCTAGCTGAAGTGCTGCCGCGCGGAGCCTGGGCGAGTTCAGTCCATGCGATGAGGAAACATAACGTATCCTCCAACTAAGCGATCGTTTTAGGTACGCATACCCCCCCGCACCCTTCTCAGCTCTTTGGCGTAAACATCCTTGGACCCGCTAATGTTCAGCGGCAAGCGCGGGCCTTGAGCTAATAACTGCCGTTCCAAATCCCAGGGCTGGTCGCAAACGACCCAAGCTATGTGAGCTACGTTTGACATCCACTGGGTGAGAATTGCCTCTTGGTCTGGCGGCAGCTGCACGCGACCTTGGCTATTCCTAACGATCTTGAGTCCTAAATCTTTAGCCAGCAGACCCGCGAGGCTTCGTCGAAGAGTGGAAGCAGCGATGGGTCCCTTAAGATGGTCCTTGATGCGGTCCCGTAACGTCCTCTTACTTACCGGCCCATTTGGCGCAATGCCGACATAAAGCAAGGTTCCAAATTGACCTGAGCACGTGTCTAGGCTGGGAACGCCAGGCGGTAACGACCGAAAGAACCAAGCATAAATACCTCGGCTCCGCGGTACGTTATCGAAATTGGCTATCAATTCGCGCGGCGACCAACAGCGGGAGGGTTGAAGCAGCGCGTCAACCAGCTGATCATAGTTCGCTGCTGATGATTTTACGTTTTGTAACCCTCCATCCTGGTGGCCCGCACCTTGCGCGCCGACGTCGTTGTCGCCGTTCATGATTCGAACAGGTGATTGCTTAAGATCGGTATGATTCATCGTGTGTCCTCCTGTGATCCGCACATCGCTCCAGGCGTCGCCGAATGCCAGTCGAAACGAGAGTTCAAATGTATTTGGAGCAGAACATAGTGAACAGAAATCCTATTTTAGGATGATTCATAGCGGCCCGCGATTTAGAACCGGTTAGCAGGGTTCGACACTGATCCTTTTTTGGGATAATCCGAATCCGGGATCAGATTTCCGCGCCTTATGGTCAAGAAGGCGCGCGGTCTCACAAAATCCTTGCATTCGCCGGAGCATCAGGCGTTCTGCGCCCTGTTGCTTGCCGCCCGGGCTAAGGCTGGCATGACCCAGCAGGCCGTGGCCAAGCGCCTGAAGCGGCCGCAATCCTTTGTTGCCAAGGTTGAAGGAGGCGAACGGCGGCTGGACGTCCTAGAATTCCTGGAGGTCAGCCAGGCGATCGGGGCAGATCCCGTGAAAATCATCCGCACGCTTTTGAAGAGCCGCCGTTAGCCGGATCAGAAGATGATCGGATTGCGCCTCAATGAGTCACAATCTTGCTCGTCTTTCGGCTGGACTTCGAGCACGAAACGAGCATGTGTGCGCGGGCAAGGATATGCCCATGGATGGATCACAGCGCGACGCTCTTCTGATCACGCTTTTCCGCGATATGCGCGAACGCCTCGATCGTGCCAACAGCATTGGCATTGCGGCGCAAGCCTGCGGTGATAACGGCAATATTGCCAAGGGCATCGAGATAGCGCTGGACATCGAGCAAATCCTTTACGAGCTCAACGTCCTCCTCAATGCCGCAAGTCTGATCTACCGGATCAAAACCGACGACCGCTAATGCGGAATGGTTCATCCGGCGTGGTATTGAACCATCCGGTCAAAAGCGCCCGAGATCGCCCTCGTTCATTTGATTTTTCGGACGCCTACGCCGCCATTCTGGTCGGTACGCAGGAACGCGATCCCTGCCCCTTCAAAACACTCCATCAGCTTCACCAACGTCGATACGTGCGCCATGAGGGGCCCATCCGCTGCCCGTTCCAGCCGCTGGATTGTGGCAAGGCCAATACCCGCCCGACGCGCCAATTCCTCCTGGTGCCAACCTAAAAGGGCCCGGGCGGCCCGAATTTGCGACGGATAGAGCATGAAACGAGTGTTTCTAATTCGGATGGAGTTGACAACCCCTCGCATTCGAGCGGTGATACATCAGTATTGTTGTGTAGGAGTTAAGTTTATGAATCGGCTCGCCTTTTCCAAAGCCAGTTACCTCGCCATCCGTGAGCGATTGTTGACCGAGGACCCGGATCTCGACGAACAGACCTTGGCAGATACGGTCGAAGGGCTGACCAACCTCAATGAGGTGATTGCCGCGATTGTCAGGGCCGCTGTGACAGACGAGGCCTTGGCCGAAGGCCTACGCGGCCGGATCGGTGAAATGCAAAGTCGCCTGGCGCGGTTTGAGCATCGGGCGGCGACCCATCGGCGGGTGGCGCGCGACGTCATGGTGGAGACCGCCATTCAGAAGATCACAGCGTCAGACCTGACAATTGCATTGCGGTCTGGCCGCCCCGCCCTTCGGATCATCGACGAGGCCGCCATCCCATCGGACTATTGGGTGACGCAGGAACCACGATTGGACAGGCAGGGCCTTGCGGCCGAACTCAAGAAGGGCACGCGAGTCCCCGGCGCCTGTCTTGGCAATGCTGAACCGGTCTTGAGCGTGAGGGCGAAATAATGAGCTTCTCTGCAACTCAAATCCGCAAGCTGCAACGAGACGTGAAAGCTTGCGACATCCGCATCCGTGATCTGAATGGCCGCGAGCTCTCTTATATCGAAGGCTGGCACGCGATCGCCGAAGCCAACCGGATCTTCGGCTTTGACGGTTGGAGCCGAGAAACCATTGAATCGCGCTGCGTGTTATCGCGCGACAATCGTGGCACTCCTCATGTCATTTATATCGCCAAGGTTCGCATCACGGTTCGGGCTGAAACAGAAACGGTCATTCGCGAAGGTTTCGGTACCGGAGAAGCCCAGGGTGGCACCCTCGGAGAGGCCCACGAAAAGGCGATCAAGACGGCCGAGACCGACGCCACTAAGCGCGCCCTGGCCACCTTCGGCAAGCCGTTCGGCCTTGCTTTGTATCTTTCACCCAAGCGCAGCGCAGCCAAGGTGAAGGGACTGGATATTGAGCGACAGCGGACCTTACACGCTTTATTGTGAACCGCCAACCACTTAGGATCGGCCCCATCGCAGATGGAACAAGGCCCGAATGCCAGGATCAAACCCGCCAGCCGCACCAGTCACGGTCGTTTTTCTTCACGGTGTCGGCGGTTCGGCCCGCGTCTGGCGGCCGCAGGTGACCGCCTTCGAGGCCGCCGGATACCGTCCGCTGCCGCTGGACCTGCTTGGCTATGGCGGCAGACCGCCAATACAAGCCGTTGATTTCGAACGCTTTTCTGCCGATGTCGAAGCAACCGTCGCCCGCGAAGGCATCGACCGGCCGGTGCTGATTGGGCATTCGCTCGGCGGGATGATCGTACAGACCATGCTCCGCCGTAATCCGACGGCGTATCGGGCGGCGGTGCTGGTTGGCACAAGTCCTGCTTTTGGCCGTCCCGATGGTGATTTTCAGAAGAAATTCGTGGCCGACCGGCTGGCGCCGCTGCAGGCCGGCAAGACCATGCCGGAGCTTGCGGCCGGAATGATCAATGAAATCATAGGCCCCAACCCCGATCCGCAGGGCCGGGAGCTGGCGGTCGCCTCGATGGCGGCGGCGTCACCCGATACCTACAAAGCCTGCGTCGAAGCCATCGTAACCTTCGAAGAACGTGCGAACCTCGGCCACATAGAAGTCCCTACACTCTGCCTCGTCGGCGAGCTCGACACCAATGCTCCGGCGCCGATGATGGAGCGCATGGCCGCAAAAATTCCCGGCGCCCGGTTCAAGATGCTGCCCGGCCTTGGCCACCTTCCCAATCTGGAAAACGCCGACGCCTTCAACGACGCGGTGATCAACTTTCTGCGCGAGGTGATTCCCGCCGGGGATAACTTGCGCGACCTGCCACAACGGAGTTCTGCAGAATGAATGTCATGAACGTCGACAAGATCGACACCGACGCGCCGCTCTTTGCGCCCGACGCATTCAGGCTGAACGACGAACAGGCCGCCCTGCTCGACAAGGCCCGCAGCTTCGGCAAGCGCGTGCTGGCGCCCCGCGCCGCCAAGCATGATCGCGAAGCCACCTTCCCGATCGAAAATTTCCGCGACATGCATCCCGAGGGGCTGCTCGGCATCTGCATCCCGAAGGAATATGGCGGCCTCGGCGCCGACTATCAGACATACAGCCTCGCCGCGTCCGAACTCGGCCGCTATTGCGGTGCCACCGCGCTCTCCTGGAACATGCATGTCTGCTCCACCATGTGGTCGGGCCCGATCTCCGACGAGATGGACATGCCGGCCGATGAGCGCGCGCAGCATCTCAAACGCCGCGAAGTGCATTATCGCCGCATCCTCGATAAAGGCGCGGTTTATGCGCAGCCCTTCTCGGAAGGCGGCGCGGCCGCGGCCGGCGCTGTCGCCTTCGGCACGGAAGCGCGTCCCGTTGAAGGTGGCTATATCGTCAACGGCAAGAAGATCTTTGCCTCGCTGTCGGGCTCGGCCGATTATTACGGCGCGCTGTGCACGCGACGTGCCGAAGGCGAAGAAGCAATGCGGCGCAACACGCTGTATCTGGCGATCCCTGCCAATGCCGAAGGCGTATCGGTCACCGGCGAATGGGACCCGCTCGGCATGCGCGGTACGGTCTCGCGCACGCTGATCTTCAAGGATGTGTTCGTGCCGGAAGACGCCGCCTTGATGCCGCCCGGCATCTATTATCAGGCGGTGCTGCGCTGGCCGCACATGTTCCTGACATTGACGCCGACTTACATGGGCCTTGCGCAAGCAGCCTATGACTTCACCGTCAAATATCTGCGCGGCGAATTGCCGGGCATGCCGCCAGTGAAGCGGCGCATGTTCCCGACCAAGCAGCTCGCGGTCGCGGAAATGAAGGTGATGCTGGAGCAGACCAAAGCCATCTGGTTTCAGGTCATCAGCGAAGCACGTCCCAATCCGTCGAAGGATTCGGTGATGCGCGCTTACGCTGCGCAATACACGGTGATGGAAAACGCCAATGCCATCGCGGTGAAGGCAATCCGCACCTGCGGCGGACAGGCGATGCTGAAAAGCCTGCCGCTGGAGCGCATCTATCGCGATAGCCGTTGCGGCGCGCTGATGCTGCCCTGGACGGCGGAAATCTGCATGGACCGGCTCGGCAAGGAAACGCTGTATGAGCCGGGCGAGAAGGATGAGTGATTTCTTGGTCGTCCCCGCGCAGGCGGGGACCCATAACCACGATGTCAGTGACTGGACAGCAATGTGAGTCTTTCCTCGAAAGGCCACGGCGTATGGGTCCCCGCTTTCGCGGGGACGACCAGCTTGTGCTGAGTAAACGTCACACGTCTCATGTTGCTGTTCGCAATTCTCTCCTGACCGGGACGACTGAAGTCTGATTGCATATGGACCTCTCCGATCTCATCGACCGCAATGCCACCTTCACGCCGGACAAGGCGGCGATTCATTTCGATGGTCGCACGCTCAGCTTCGCCGACTTTCACAGCCGCATCGCTGATACCGCGCGCGGACTGAAAACCGAACTCGGCGTCGGGCGCGGCGATCGCGTCGCCATCCTCGCCGCCAACCATTCCGATTATCTCGTGCTGCTCTATGCCTGCGCGCGGCTTGGCGCGATGCTGGTGACGCTGAACTGGCGGCTGGCGGTGCCGGAGCAGCTTTACATTCTGTCGGATTCCGGCGCCAAGGTGCTGGTAGTCGATCGGGAATTTTCCGCCGTGGTTGCGCAGCTTGCGACCGCCCTGCCCGACATCAAAGTCGTCGGCCTCGATTTCACGCCTGACCGCGCGATGTCATTCGACGATCTTGTGGCCGCCGCCAGCGGCGATGGCCGCAACCCGCATACCGACACCTCCAATCCGCTGCTGCTGGTTTACACCTCCGGCACCACCGGGCGGCCGAAAGGCGCGGTGCTGCGGCAGGAGGCGCTGATCTGGAATGCAGCGATGAGTCATCACCTGCATGACATGCGCTCGGACGATCACATCCTGACCGTGCTGCCGATGTTTCATGTCGGCGGCCTGAACATTCAAACGACACCCGCCTTGCAGCTTGGCGCCACCGTCACTGTACATAATCGCTTCACGCCCGATGCGATGCTGAAGACGCTGGCGGAAGATCGCCCGACCTTGGTGCTGATGGTGCCGGCGGTGATGCAGGCGGTGCTGACGCATCCGCAATGGGACGACACCGATGTGTCGTCGCTGCGCGCGGTGTCGACAGGCTCCGCGCTGGTGCCGGTGCCGCTGATCGAAGGCTTTGAGCGGCGCGGTCTGCCGGTGTTGCAGGTCTATGGTTCGACCGAGACGGGGCCGGTGTCGGTCTATACCCGCTTTGGCGGCGACCTTGCGCGCAAGACCTCAACAGGATTGCCGGGGCTTTATTGCGAGGCCAAGATCGTCGATGATCATGGCCAGGAAGTGCCGCATGGCACCGCCGGCGAAGTCGTCATTCGCGGCCCCAATGTGCTCTACGAATACTGGGGCAATGCGCAGGCCACCGCAGAAGCCTTGCGCGACGGCTGGTATTACACCGGCGATGTCGGCACCCGCGATGACGATGGCTATTTTTACATTCATGACCGCAAGAAGAACATGATCATCTCCGGCGGCGAGAATATCTATCCCGCCGAAGTCGAGCGCGTGCTGCATGATCATCCCTGCGTCGCCGAAGCTGCGGTGATCGGCAAGGCCGATCCGAAATGGCAGGAGGTGCCGGTGGCCTACATCGTCTGCCACAAGGACAAGAGCACCGATGCAGACGAGCTGCGCGGCTTTGTCGCGGCGCATCTGGCGAAGTTCAAGATCCCGCGCGAATTTGTCTTCGTCGATACTCTGCCGCGCACCGCGCTTGGCAAGGTGCAACATTTCATGCTGCGGGAGCAGCAATGATTGAGCATACCAGTTTCGGCATGTTCGGTCTGTCCCCTCTCCCCTGTGGGGAGAGGGTTAGGGTCAGGGGGACTCGCTCTCACGATTGAAACTATAACCCCTCACCCGCCCGAGCTTCGCTCGGTCGACCTCTCCCCATGGGAGAGGTGAAGCGACCACGAGAACGGGTATCTATCTCGGCCTCATCCTGAGGAGCGGGCAAAGCCCGCGTCTCGAAGGATGAGGCGGAAATACTAACGGAATGCGGAGTGAAATAAGAATGCGTATTGCAGTTCTGGGCGGAGGCAACGGTTCATTCGCGGCGGCCGCCGATATGGCGCTGGCCGGCCACGAGACGCGCCTGTGGCGGCGCGACAAGCAAGGTGTCGCCGACCACAACGCCGCCGGCAAAAAGATTGTCGTGAAGGACTTTCAGGGCCAGCGCGAGGCAGTGCTGTCGCTTGTCACCAATGACATCGCCGAGGCTGTGAAGGACGCCGAACTGATCCTGTGCCCGGCGCCCGCCCATGCGCAGGCCGATATCGCCAAGACGCTGGCGCCGCATATCACCGACGGCCAGGTGATCTATCTGCCGCCGGGCACCTTCGGCACGATGCTGTTCGCACAGGCGATGAAGGCCGCCGGCAACAACGCCAAGGCGGCGTTCGCGGAAACCGGCACCCTGCCCTGGCTTACGCGCAAGCATGGACCGTTTGAGGTCGCCGTCACCGTGCGCGCCAAGCGTCTGCCGACCGGCGTGTTTCCGCTGATCCGCAAGGATCATGCGCTGGCTGTGATCGACAAGGCGTTTCCCGGCGTGATCGAGGATTGCGGCGATGCGCTGTCGGGTGCGCTGATGAATGCCGGCGGCATCATCCATCCGCCTCTGATCACCATGAATGCCGGGCCGCTTGAGCATTTCGATCGCTGGGACATTCACAAGGAAGGCACGCAGCCGTCGATACGGCGCGTGACAACTGCGCTCGATGCTGAACGCATGGCGGTGCGCGAGGCGCTCGGCTATGGCGCGCCGCATTTCCCGCTCGCCGATCACTATGCCAAGGAAGGCGACGAGTGGATGTATGGCCGCGGCTCGCATGACAAGCTGACGGACTCGGGCGACTGGCGCGAACATATCGTGCTGACCGAACATCGCTACATGCTGGAAGATACGCGCATGGGCCTGTCGTTCCTGACCTCGGTTGGCGAACTGGCTGGCGTGCCGACGCCGCTGGCGCGCGCCTTCCTCGCCATCGGCGGCGCAGTGACCGGCGAGGACTTCATGCAGACCGGCCGCACGCTGAAGACCATGGGCTTGGGTGGACTGGATAAAGCCGGTCTGCAGCAATTGCTGCGCGACGGGTTTTGATCCTCTTTCTCTTTGTCATCCCCGCGAAGGCGGGGATCCATAAACGCGGGACGCAATGACAAAAGAACTGATCGCCTGCCTCGGCGCCGGACGCATGGGACGCGGCATCGCCGTGGTGTTCGCCTATGCCGGCCACGATGTGAAAGTGGTGGACTTCAAGGCGCGCAGCGAGGACGATTTCAAGAAGCTTGAAGCCGAGTGTTTGAGCGAAATTCGCGGTGTGCTGACGAGCCTCGCTGCCTTCGGCATGTTCGACGCCGCGAAGATTGATACGATCCTCAAGCGCGTGACGATCGTGCGCGAACAGGATGCGGGCGACGCCTTCTCCTCGGCGGCGGTGATCTTCGAGGGCGTGCCGGAGGTTCTCGATCTCAAACGCGAGGCGCTGGCACGCGCGTCTGAACTCGCGGGGCCAAAGCCGATCATTGCCTCGACCACCTCGACCATTCTGGTCGATGATATTTCCAGCGCGGTTAAGCACCCTGAGCGTTTCCTCAACGCGCATTGGCTCAATCCGGCCTATCTCGTGCCGCTGGTGGAGATGTCGCCCGGCAAGGAGACCGATCCGGCCGTCACCGCACGGCTGAAGGCGCTCTTGGAAAATATCGGCAAGGTGCCGGTCGTGTGCGCCGCGAGGCCCGGCTATATCGTGCCGCGCATCCAGTCGCTGGCGATGAACGAAGCCGCGCGCATGGTGGAAGAAGGCGTTGCCTCGGCGGAAGATCTCGACAAGGCGATCAAATACGGCTTCGGCTTTCGCTTCGCCGTGCTCGGCATGCTGGAGTTCATCGACTGGGGCGGCGGCGATATTCTGTTTTACGCCAGCCGTTATCTCACCGGCGCGCTGAATGATCCGCGTTACGCCTCACCGCCGATCATCGAGCGCAACATGGCGGAGGGCCATATCGGCTTGAAGACCAAACGCGGCTTTCTCGATTATGAAGGCATGGATGTCGACGCTTACCGCGCGGAGCGGCTGCAGGCGCTGGCGGCGCTGCTGCGCCACTTCGATCTCGTGAAGCCGCCGGTCGTGTGACCGGCGGCTCCGATTTTATGCTGCGGGCGCGGGATCGAGCGCGGCTTCGACCGCCTCTTCCACCCGCTCCAGCCAGATGAATTCCAGCTGGTTGCGCGCCTCTTCGGGGATGTCGTCATAGTCGCGCTTGTTGCGCGCCGGCAGCATCACCCGCTTGAGCCCCGACAACGCCGCGGCCACCACTTTCTCTTTGATGCCGCCGACCGGCAGCACCAGACCGCGCAGGCTGATCTCGCCCGTCATCGCGGTATCGCTGCGGATCGTGCGACCGGTCATCAGCGACGTCAGCGCCATGAACATGGCGACGCCCGCGCTCGGGCCATCCTTGGGCGTCGCGCCGGCCGGCACGTGCACATGGATGTCGGTCTTCTCGAACGCGGCCGGATCGATGCCGAGCGCCTCCGCGCGGTTCTTGACGATGCTGAGCGCGGCCTGCGCACTCTCGCGCATCACCTCGCCCAGTTGGCCGGTCAGGATCAACCGACCGTTGCCCGGCAGCCGCGTCGCCTCAATGAAGAGGATGTCGCCGCCGACCGGCGTCCAGGCGAGGCCCGTCGCCACGCCCGGAATGCTGGTGCGCATCGCCACTTCATTCTCGAACCGCGCCGAGCCGAGGATATCCGGCAGATCGCCGGTATCGATGCGGATCGGACCTGCCGCGCCTTCGGCGATCCGCACCGCCGCATTGCGCAGCACCTTGCCTATCTCACGCTCGAGATTGCGAACGCCCGCTTCCCGCGTGTAGTCCTGGATGATCTCGCGCAACGCCGCCTCGGTGATCTCCACCTGCCCGTCTTTCAGGCCATTGGCCTCCATCTGCCGGCGCACGAGGTAGCGATTGGCGATCTGCAGCTTCTCCGACGCCGTGTAACCGGCAAGGCTGATCACTTCCATGCGGTCGCGCAGCGGCCCCGGAATGGTGTCGAGCATGTTGGCGGTGGCGATGAACACCACGCGGCTGAGATCGAACGGCACGCCGAGATAATTGTCGCGGAACGTGTTGTTCTGCTCCGGATCAAGCACCTCCAGCAACGCCGCGCCAGGATCGCCCTGCACGCCGCGGCCGAGCTTGTCGATCTCGTCCAGCATCATCACGCAATTGCGCGACCCGGCCTTGCGGATGCCCTGAATGATGTTGCCCGGCAGCGCGCCGATATAGGTGCGGCGGTGACCGCGGATTTCCGCTTCGTCATGCACGCCACCGAGACTGACGCGCACGAATTTGCGATCCATCGCACGCGCGATCGATTGGCCAAGCGAGGTCTTGCCGACGCCGGGAGGTCCGGCGAAGCACAGGATCGGCGCCTTGCCCTGCGGGCTCAGTTTGCGCACGGCCAGATATTCGATGATGCGCTTCTTGATCTTCTCAAGACCGTAATGATCGTGATCGAGGATCTTGCGTGCTTCAGCGATGTCGATGGGCTTCTCTTCGGGCAAGGCCCATGGCAATTCGGTCAGCCATTCGAGATAGGTCCGCACCATGCCGTATTCAGCGGCGCTGTCAGGCATGCGCTGCAGGCGGCGCAATTCCTTGCGCGCCTGATCCTCGACGTCCTTCGGCATGCCGGCCTTGTCGATCTTCGCCTCAACCTCGGCGAGCTCGGCGGCCTTGCCTTCATCGCCTTCGCCAAGTTGCTTCTGGATCGCCGCCATCTGCTCGCGCAGCAGCACCTCGCGCTGGCGCTCGTCGAGCGCAGCCTTGGTCTGCTTGCCAATTTCCGCGGACAGCCGCAGCACCTCGATGCGCTGCGCCAAGAGCCGCGACACCTTATCGGTCCGCGCGGCAATGTCGACCGTCTCGAGGATTTCCTGCTTCTCCTCCGGCTTGATATCCATGTAGGAGGCGGTGAAATCGGCGAGCGCGCCCGGCGCATCGATGCCGTTGATCGCCGCGATCATTTCGCGCGGCGCCTGCGGCAACAATTCGAGCGCCTCCACCGCCTGACCGCGTAAATGCAGGAGACGCGCTTCAATGTCAGGCGCATGGTTCTCGGCATCGGCGAGGCGCAGCACGCGCGCCACCATGAACGGCCAGCCGTTCAGAAATTCAACAATCTGGAATCGCTGCTCGCCCTGACAGACAAGATGCTGGGTGCCATCGGGCGCGGTGAGATAGCGCACGACATTGGCGACCGTACCCATGCGATGCATGTCGAGCGCGGACGGCTCTTCGGCCTCATCGCGCTGCATGAGAATGCCAATCTGTGCCTGATCGCGCACCGCCTGCTGGGCAGCGGCGATCGAGCGCTGACGGCCGAGCGTGATCGGCATCACGGTGCCCGGAAACAGCACGAAGTTACGAACCGGCACGATGATCATGGCGTCTGCCGGCAGCGGCGGGATCACCACGTTTTGAGACGACGACGACCGGTTCGGCTCGTTGCCGCTCGCGGATTGTTCAAGGGAACGCAACATTTCGCTCTCAGCCACGGGATGCTCCCGCCTTTTCCAACGTAATCAGAATGCAACCATGCGCCTGCGAACGGCGCACATCGCGATAGCGCCCGGGCGGCAAAGGAATGCGCCGCTCAAAACGGCCTTGCGGCAATTCGAGACGATGGATCACCGCCGTCCGCAATTCCGCCGGCAACACGCGGGCGCCGCCCATCACAAGGTCTGAGCCATCGATCACGGCTTCGACCCGGTCGGGGTCGACGCCGGGCAGCGCCACGAGAATCAGCACCTCGCGGTCGGTTTCCAGCATGTCGATCGGCGGCTGCCAGGATGGACTGCGCAGGCCCGGCCCTGCAGGCCGGAAGAATTCACGATGCATCCGCTCGGCGCGGGCAAGCATGTCGCACGCCTCGGACCACATCCAGTTATAGGGAAAGTCAGCCATGAAATACCTCGTCCCGTCATGTGATGGCGGCTGGGTCGAAATTCAATGACGGGGATAACAGCATCGCGGTCAGGGCGACAGGGCCTCGCGGCCATCATGCTTTGCGAGGGATAAGAAGGGGTCAACCCGCCGACATCCCGAGCCCATATGCAATGGACGGGCCTGTGGTCGACACTCGTTCCCGCACAATTTGCGCGAGGTCCGGCCCGCCTTATGGCACTGAGCCGAGCAGCCATCGCCTGCCGCCGCCTCTGGGCCAGTGTGAGATTGTTGCGCCGCGTCAGAGACTGGAATGGCCGCCACGATCCCGGGCGATAGCGCGGGCCGCGATCACGGTGTCGGGGTCGGCGCGGGCTGGCCCACGGCGTTGCGCTTGGGCAGCTTCGAGGCGATTCAGTAACGCCTGCTCTTCGGCGATGCGCTTGTAAATGTAGCGACGCTCATGGTCGGTCAGCTGGGTGGCCAGCAGGCGATAGTAACGGTCGATATTGGTTTTGTGAGCACGGATGCGAGCGGAAAGCTGTGTCGTCATCGTTTCACTCGTTCAACGTTGCCAGATACCTCATGGTTTGCGGGGTGGGTGCGCTCCCAAAAATATGAGGGCGTTGTTTTTCGTCAAGAGTCCCGCTTCGGGCGGTCTTGAACAGCCGGCGGCGCTCGCCTAAATCGCCGCCCAGAGATAGCGACGCGGCTACGCCCGCCCGCCTTTTGTTTCCATGTTTTCAATTCTGGAGATGTGGCAATGACCGACACCGATCTCGAGCAACTCCTGCATCCCGCGCACGCCTTCAGCCACCCCACCGAGGTGCTGGCGGATGCCGATCTCACCCTCAACGAAAAGCGCGCGATCCTGGCGTCCTGGGCCTCCGATGCCTGCGCCGTGGAGGCCGCCCCGGCCTTGCGGGTCGGCGCCCGGTCCCCCGTTCCGTTTGACGACATCATGGATGCGCTGCGGCAACTGGATCGCGACGCCAGACGATCGCTGGACACCATCAACCGGGCCGAGCGCAAGCAGCGCCTCGGCGGGCTTCGCCGGCCGCGCGGCGGCAGCGATCATGGGCAATCCCTGCAATAGGTGATCGCCATGTCCCATGCCTTGATCGATCGTCTTGTGATCGCCCGAGACAGCAATATCATTCGCGTGGACTTCCGGCGGGAGCCGGACCATCCTCATCCGAAGTTTCCGGGCGGCGCCGCTGCGCCGCCGCCAGTATTGGCTGAGTTCGACACCGGTCCGCAGCCGATGGTCGTCTGCGCGGGAGCGCAAGCGGCCTCACGGCCGATGACCGGGGCTTAGCCGAACACGTCCTGCAGGACGCCATCCTTGACCACCACAGTGTTGTCAAGCGTGATGGTGGTGCGCATCACCGGCAGGTCGAAATGCCCCGCCGTGTAGCGACCGGCAAATTCATTGGCGCCGGTGGAAAACAGGAAGTTGCCGGGCACCGCGCGAATCTCGGTGCCGTTGGTGTCGCGCTGGCCATACATCGACAGCGCCTCATAGCGCGCGCCGGGATTCATGCCGAAGCCGACATGCGACACCGCATAAGCCTCGCGGTCGCCCCAGGCGGCGAGATACTGCCGGAACATCTCCGCGTCCGCGCCCTGCCCTTCGATGTCGGTGATGTAGTCATCAACGAATGTCAGTCGGATCGGTTCGGCCATGTAGCGCTTGAAAGTCAGGTTCACATCGCCGCGGTCGAGCACCAGGGTGCCGTTGACCGAATTGCTTTTCGGAAAGCTGACGACGATGCCGCCCGGCCAATGCGCGAGCGTGCCGGGCTTCTCGGTCCAGCCCCAGATGCCGACCGTCTGCGCGCCGGTCATATCGACATCGAGATCGGTGCCGGCGGCGGACGTCACCGTCATGCGCTTGGTGCCGCGCAACATGCGGGCGGCGTTGCGCACTCTGGTTTCCAGCGCAGCGTCGGGCCGCATCCGCTCCAGCGCTTCGGGATGCTCGTTCGAGATCACCATGATGCGCGCGCCGGCCTTCAGAATCTCCGGCGTTTCCGGCGCATGCATCAGCCCTTCCAGCGTGCAATCCACGACGAAGCCGGCCTGAGCCAAAGCCGAGACCACCGGCGCAAGCTTGCCGATCGCCACGCTGGCGCCGGTCGAGCGGATCGGCACCGGATGCTCGTTGCGGGGCGTCGGCACGACGACATGGAACGGCCGCGCGCCAAGCCGCAACAAGGCCAGTTCGGCCAGATGCACATTGAGCTGACGCGACTGGGTTTCCGACAGGATCGCGGCGGTATCGCCCGGCTTGACCGCGCATTTCTCGAATAATTCGCAGAAAGCGTCGATCCACTTGCCTTCGATACGGTCCGCCAGCATCAATTTTCCTCCGGAAATCCCCGCAGCAGATAGGTGCGGAGCATATTGAACGCGGTGTTCAATATCAGCCCGAGGGCGGAAATCGCAATGAGGGGCACGAACACGTCGACAGTCTGGAAATTGCGCGCGGCTCGCACCAGCAGGTGGCCGAGGCCGTCGGTCGAGGAGATCATTTCCGACAGGAAAACGACGATGCAGGAAATGATCAGGCCGATGCGGCAGCCGGTCAGGATCGAGGGCAAGGCGGCCATCAGCACGACGGTGAACAGCGACTTGACGCGGCTGACCCCCATTGCCCTTGCCGACCAGACCAGCTTGCTGTCGACAGCAAGCGCACCCTGATAGGTCGCGAGCAGGATCGGGAACATGGCATCGGCAAAAACCAACGCGATCTTCGAGGCATGGTCGAAGCCGAGCGTCAGCATGAAGGCGGGATAGAGCGCGACCTTCGGCACCGGCGCCAGCACGCGGATCACCGGCCGCATCAGCGTGCCGACCAGCGGGCTGCCGACACCGGCAATGCCGAGCCCGACGCCGACAATGACGGCAAGGCCAAAGCCGCAGAACAAACGATAGAGCGTGACGCCGGCATGACTGAGAAAGGTCGGATCGCCGAGCTGCATCACAAAGCGCGTGAACACAGCGCCCGGCGACGGCAGCAACGTTGGCGGCGCGATCTTGGTGATGGTGAGGTATTCCCACAGGCCCAGAATGAGCAGGATCGGGATCGCGCCGAGAATGAATTCGGAGACGCGGCGATTCATCGTCATGCCGAACCCACCGCGACCGCGTGAACCGGATCGGCCCAGCCAACGATGATGGTGCGCAGCTTCTCAAAGATCAGGTCAAGGAAGAAGCCGAGCGCGCCGACGATGATGATGGTCGCATAGACCGCTTCATATTGCGCAAGGTCGAGCGAGTTGAAGAGAAGGTTGCCGATGCCGGCCTGGCGCACGATCATCTCGCTGGTCACCATGGTGATCAGCGCCAATACGAGGCCGGTGCGGCAGCCGACAAGGATTTCCGGCATGGCCGCAGGCAGCACGATGCGCAGAAGGCGCTGCGCCGGATTCATGCCCATCGCAGCGCCGGACCAGAGGAGCTTTTCGCCAACCGCCTTCGAGCCCTGATAGGTGTGATAGACGACCGGCAGCGACACGCCGAGAAAGATCACCAGCGTCTTTGACGCTTCGCCGATGCCGAGCCACAGCATGATGATCGGCATCAAGGCGGCTTTCGGCACCGGATAGACGATCATGAATAGCGGATTGAAGAAGGCGGCGACGCTGCGGCTGCGCCCCATCATCAAGCCGACCGGAATGGCGAAACACAGCGCCAACGCGAAGCCGACTGCCATGCGCCGCACCGACGAGGCGATGTCGGCCAGTGCCTTGGGGTCGGAGAGGATCGCCGGCAGGCTCTTGACCGTGTCCCAGGCGGTCGGCAGCGATTCCAGCCCCATCCAGCGCGCCAGCAACTCCCATCCCAGCAGCAGGAAGAAACAGGCGATCAGCGGCGGCACGCCGGGTATGGCGGTGAGCGGCTTCATCAATGTGCCGCCTCGTCGGCGGGATTTTCCATCATCTTTTCGATGTCGACGACGTAATCCTGGTACTTGCGGTTCACGAGCAGCTCGGCTCTGTGGCGCGGACGCGGCAGGTCGATCGGGATGATTTCCTTGATGCGGCCGGGCGAGCGCGTCATCACGATCA
>Ga0164243_10001232_pt1 | contig 44203 bp, 46 predicted proteins | sample OricompcompostOP_FD_108781 | JGI IMG/M metagenome (GOLD analysis project Ga0164243, IMG submission 108781) | Organic Plus compost microbial communities from Emeryville, California, USA - Original compost - Organic plus compost (OP) | ecosystem: Engineered > Solid waste > Mixed feedstock >...
ACTGACCCGGAACAGCAGCGCGCCCCCGCCGAAGACGGCGGGGGCGCGTTCTCGGTCTGCTGTGGACCGGGCGGCTGCGCTGGTCAGCCGGCCCGATCGATCACTGGACGCCGAAGCCGACCTTCGGCGCCTCCGCGGGACCGATCTCGACGTAGGCCAGCTTCGCCGAGGGCACCAGGAACCGGCGCCCCTTGTTGTCGGCCAGCGCCAGCACCCCGTCGGTGGTCTTCAGCGCGTCGGCGACCAGCGACTCGACCTCGGCCGGGGACTGTCCGCTGGCGACCGTGAGCTCGCGCGGGCTGTCCACGACGCCGATCTTGACCTCCACGCTTGACCTCCGTAGTTCGCAGCCGATTGCTTACCGCCCGCAGGTTATCCCAGCCCCGGCCCGACCGGCCCGCACCGGCCTGCGCCCGTGGCGAACAGCGGCGGTCAGCCCAGTCCCAGGCGCGCCATCCGCTTGGTGTGGTTGTTCTGCAGCCGCCGGAACAGCTCGGCGATGCCGGTGAGGTCCCCGGAGCCGGTGATGATCAGCTCGGACAGCGCGTCCCGCTCGGCGACGACCCGCTGCGCCTGGGTCACCGCCTCGCCCAGCAGCCGGCGGCCCCACAGCGTCAGCTTGTCCCGCAGCGAGCGGTCGTTCTCGCAGGCCGCCTGCACCTCCCGCTCGGCGAACGCGGAGTGGCCGGTGTCGTCGAGCACGGTCAGCACCAGCTGCCGCGTGGAGGCGTCCAGCCACTCGGCGACCTCGCGGTAGAAGTCGGCCGCCAGCCCGTCCCCGACGTAGGCCTTGACCAGCGACTCCAGCCAGGAGTGCGGGGCCGTGGAGGCGTTGAACTCGTCGAACGGCGCCGCGAACGGCCGCATCGCCTCGGCGGTGTCCACGCCCCGCTGCGCCAGCGCCTCGTCCAGCAGCCGGTAGTGGCCGATCTCGGCGGCGGCCATGCTGGCCAGCGCGGCCCGGCCGGACAGCGTGGGCGCGGCCCGCGCGTCCTCGGCGAGCCGGTCGAAGGCGGACAGCTCGCCGTAGGCGAGGGCGGCCAGCAGGTCCACGACGCCCTCGTCGTACTTGGTGTCGGCGGACCCGCCGCTGGGGCTGGCGTCACTCATGGCCCGCAGCCTAATCATCGATCTCCGCGCGGTGTCGACGGCTGGCGACGATTCCGCACCCGCGCGCCACGCCCGAGCTGCCCGGCCGCCGCACGAGCCCCGCGCGCACCCCGTCGCCCCAGGCAGTGCGGGCGGTGGCGGCACCGCTGCGGGGAGTTCCCGCACACGTTCCGGTCCAGCCGGCCGCGACGACCGGGTACCCTCGCGGGTGCACAAGCCAGCAGGCATCAGGCAACCGGCACCGGAGCTGTCCTGCGCGCCGGGTGGACCCGGCGCCGCGGGCCGCGGTCCCACCCGCGAGCAGCCGGTCGCCCGGAGTCCGTGCGGGAGCCTCCGGGCCGTGCCGGCGAGACGGCCGTCGGGCAGGGGGTGCGACGACGGCACTCGCCGATGCCGACCGAACCAACAGCGGAACCACCGCTGGTCGAACAGGGGCGCGCACCATCGCAGTGGTGACCACGAGCACGAGGAACGCGGACACCGCGACCGGCCGCGACGACCGCGCGGCCGCCGTGCCGGAGGGCGTCACCCGCACCTCGTCGCGAGCGCGCCGGTATTGAGAGAGGCGATCACTCTGACCCTCAGCAACGAGCGGGCCGAGCACGGCCCGGACACCACCAACCAGGACCCGCACGAAATCGAGCACAGCGAGGTCGGCGCGCCGGACGTGGACTCCGCGCCGCCGCTGCACGCCGACGCGCAGGTCCCGGACACGCCCACCTTCGCCGAACTGGACGTGCACCCGGACATCGTGCGCGCGCTGTCCGAGGCGGGCATCGAGCACACCTTCGCCATCCAGGAACTGACCCTGCCGCTGGCGCTGCGCGGCGAGGACCTCATCGGCCAGGCCCGCACCGGCACCGGCAAGACCCTCGGCTTCGGCGTCCCGCTGCTGCAGCGGCTGCAGGTGCCCGGGGACGGCACCCCGCAGGCGCTGGTCGTGGTGCCGACCCGCGAGCTGTGCGTGCAGGTCGCCCGCGACCTCACCGACGCGGGCAAGCACCTGGGCATCCGCACGCTGGCGGTCTACGGCGGGCGGCCCTACGAGCAGCAGATCGACGCCCTGAAGGAGGGCGTGGACCTGGTCATCGGCACCCCGGGCCGGCTGCTGGACCTCGCCGAGCAGCAGCACCTGGTGCTGGGCAAGGTGCGCGGGCTGGTGCTGGACGAGGCCGACGAGATGCTCGACCTCGGCTTCCTGCCGGACATCGAGCGGATCCTGCACATGGTCCCGGAGGAGCGGCAGACGATGCTGTTCTCGGCGACCATGCCCGGCCCGATCATCACGCTGGCCCGCACCTTCCTGACCAAGCCGACGCACATCCGCGCCGAGCAGGCCGACGCCAACGCGGTGCACGAGCGCACCAAGCAGTTCGTCTACCGCGCGCACGCGATGGACAAGACCGAGCTGCTCAGCCGGGTGCTGCAGGCCGAGGGCCGGGGCCTGACGATGATCTTCACGCGGACCAAGCGGACCGCGCAGAAGCTCTCCGACGAGCTGGTCGAGCGCGGCTTCGCCGCCGCCTCGGTGCACGGCGACCTCGGCCAGGGCGCCCGGGAGCAGGCGCTGCGGGCGTTCCGCTCCGGCAAGGTCGACACGCTGGTGGCCACCGACGTCGCCGCCCGCGGCATCGACGTCGGCGGGGTGACGCACGTGGTCAACCTGCAGTGCCCGGACGACGAGAAGACCTACGTGCACCGCATCGGCCGCACCGGCCGCGCCGGGCGCGAAGGCGTGGCGGTGACGCTGGTCGACTGGGACGAGGAGTCCCGGTGGAAGCTCATCGACGACGCGCTCAAGCTCGGCAAGCCCGAGCCGGTGGAGACCTACTCGACCTCCCCGCACCTGTACAGCGACCTGGGCATCCCGTCGGACGCGACCGGCCGGCTGCCGCTGTCCAAGCGCACCCGCGCGGGCCTGAGCGCCGAGCCGGACGAGGACGCCAAGCGCGGCGGCAAGAGCCGGCCGCGGCGGCGCACCCGCGGCGGCTCCGGCGGTGAGCAGGGCTCCGGCGAAGCCGGCGCGGACAGCCGCCCCGGCGGCCGCACCCGGCGCCGGCGGCGCACCCGCGGCGGCGTCAACGTCAACAGCAGCGGGCAGGCCGCCGAGGGCTCGACCGAGTCCGGCAGCACCGAGGCGGCCGCGGCCGACAAGGGCGACCGCCCGGCCCGCAAGCGGCGCCGGCGGCGGCGCGGCGGTGGCGGCGGCGGTTCCGCGGCGAACTCGGAAGCCACCGCGGACTGACCGGGGACCGGGCGGACCGGGTGTCCGCCCGCACCCGACGGCCGACCGCGCCTGCGCAGCGCGGTCGGGCCGACCGGGCCGATCAAGCCCCGCCGGGGGTGGCTACGCTCGAACCGCGGGATTCACCGACATGCGGGGAGTGCAGTGGTACGGCCGGAACGGCGGAGGACCTCCGACCTCGTCGCGGTGGCGCTGCTGCTGGTGGCGGCCGTCGCCGCCGGCACCCTGGTGTGGCTGCGCAGCGATGCCCGCGCCACCGTCTCCGAACCGGCGCCGCGGCCGCTGACCGCCGAGGCACCGGCCGACCACGTGCCGGCCGAGCTGCACGAGGCCTGGCGCGCGCCCAGCGCCGCCACCCCGGTCCCGGTGATCGCCGGGCCCGCCGCGGTCTCCGCCGAGGGCAACGAGGTCGTCGGGCACGACCCGGTCACCGGGCAGCCGCGCTGGCGCTACGCCCGCGACCTGCCGCTGTGCACGGTGGGCTCCGAGTGGGGCCGGGCGCTGGCGGTCTACCGCAAGCAGCAGAACTGCAGCGAGGTCAGCTCGCTGCAGGGCCGCACCGGTGTGCGCGGGCCCGCCCGCAACTCCGACGCCGAGTTCGGCACCCGGCTGCTGTCCGACGGCACCTACGTGACCGCGACCGGGCACCGGGTGCTCAACACCTGGCGCTCCGACCTGGTGCGCACCCAGCAGTACGGGATCATGCCCGCGCTGAAGAACCCGGACAACAACCTGCAGCGGCCGCACTGCAGCTACGGCTCCACCGCCGTCGGCAACGGGCGCATCGCGGTGATCGAGACCTGCCCGCAGGAGCCGAGCAAGCGGCTCACCGTGCTCAAGGCGCACCCGGACGACAACGAGAAGCCGGAGCAGGTCTTCAGCACGCTGGTCGGCGGGCAGGACGCACTGGCGGTCGCGGTGACCAGCTCGCGCACCGCGGTGTTCCTGCGGGACCAGAACCGGCTGGTGGTGTTCAACAACTCCACCGGCAGCGTGCAGCAGCAGTACCCGATGTCGGCCGCGGGCACCACCGCCCCGCCGGACGGGATCGCCGAGGTCTCCACCGACCGGCTCTGGACGATCAGCCTGCGCCCGGACGTGCCGCAGCGGGAGCGCACCGCCCGCTCGCTGGCGGCCGCGCTGAGCCGGTTCGACCCGCGCATCACCGAGCAGTCGCTGCTGGCGGGGATGGCCTCGGCCGCGCCGGACCGGCCCTACAAGGTGATCTCGCTGGACGACGCGCAGTACAAGGTCGTGGAGGACCGGCTCCGCGGGCTCGGCGGGGCGGAGACGAGCGGGCTGCTGTACTGGAGCACCGGCAACACCGCGGTCACCCTCGACGTGGCCACGCTCGCCCCGCTGTGGACGGTGCCGGGCGCGCTGGGGCCGGGAGCGCTGCACGGCGGGAAGCTGCTGGTGCCGGTGCGGGACGGGATCGCCGTCGTGGACCGCAACCAGGGCCGGCAGGAGCGGATCATCCCGGTCGACCGGCAGGGCTGGCAGGGGCCGGTGCGGCTCGACTCGACGGGCAACACGCTGCTCGAACAGCGCGGGCCCACGCTCGTCGCGCTCCGCTGACGGAGAACCGGTTCGGCTCCGGCTGTCTTTCGCGGCGATCAGGAGCAGCGCGCGGAGGCGCACGGGCCCCCGCCGCGGAACCGCTGCTCAGCAGCCCTCAGAGCCACCACCACAGCCACACGGTGCCGAGCACCACCACCGGCACCGCCACCACCGCGATCCCGCCGGCGCGGTCCCGCCGCCGGTCGGCGAACGCCTGCAGCCCGACCGCCAGCAGCCCGCCGATCACGTGCGCGCTGATGGTGCCGATGCCGGGGCCCTCCCAGCCGACCTGACCGGCCCAGATCTGCACGCCGATCAGGAACACCGCCAGCACCACGAGCCCGTGCGCCAGGCTGCCGGTCAGCCCGCGGACCCAGGTCCCGGCGCGCGTCGGCGGCCGCGGCGGGGCCACGCGCGGCGGCTGCGGCTCCTGCGGCGGGCGGTAGACCTCCGGTTCCGGGGCGCGGCCGGGGTCGCCGACGGCGCGCAGGTCGCGGCGCGCCCGGTGCTCCGGCGCGGACTCGGCCCGGAACGGGACCGTCCCCGAACGCGCACCGGTCCGCGGCCGCGGAGCCGCCCCGGCCCACCGGCCCCGGCCCCGCCCGGCCTCGCCCGGCGCTGCGTGCCGGGGTCCGCCTCCGCTCGGTTCCATGTCGTTCCTCTGCTGTGTCACGTGCCAACCCGGGTCACATCGGCCCGGGGCCGTTCCGGCTCCCGGGAGCCCACTCGGCCGGTCCTCGACGACCGGGTCACTCGGTCAACCCGGCCCACGGCGCCTCGGCGGGCGCCGCCTGCTGCCCTTCCGGGCAGTGCGCCCGGAGATCGCACCAGCCGCACTGCCGGCCCGGGTTCGGCGGGAAGACCGCGGTTCCGGTCTCCCCCGAGTCGAACGAGTCGGAGGCCGCCTGGAGTTCCGCGGCCCACCGCTGCGCCCGCTGCGCGTGCCCGTCCAGCGATCGCTGGTCGTGCTGCCAGGACGCGACCTTCCCGGTCGGCAGGTGGTGCAGTTCCACCCTGCCGGTTCGGGCGTGCATCGTCCTGCCGACGGCGATGGCGTACAGCGCCAGCGCCGGCGAGTCGCGGGCGTCCTCGTCGGTGGGGTGCCTGCGGCCGGTCTTGTAGTCCACGACGACCAGCTCGCCCTCGCGGCGGTCGATCCGGTCCACCCGGCCCTCGGCGATGATCGAGCCGGTGGCGGCCGAGACCCAGCGCTCCACCGCGATCGGCGCCGCGTCGACGCGCTCGACGTAGTCGGCGACCCACTGCTGCGCCCGCTCGCGGTAGTCCGCGGCCTGCGCGGCGTCGGCGAACCCGTCGCTCTTCCAGCAGCTGCGCACCAGGGCGGCCGCCCGCTCGGCGGTGCGCTTCGGCTCGGGCAGCTCGTAGAACGCCTTGAGCGCGTTGTGCACGACCGCGCCGAGCGTGCTGCGGGCGCGGGCACCGGCGCGCGGCGGCGCGGGCCGGTCCAGGTAGGTCATGCGGAACTTCCGCGGGCAGCTCGTCCAGGTCGCCAGCTTCGCCGGGGTGACCCGGATCAGCTTGTCGGGGATGCCTTCGAGGCCGAGCTGGTCCTGCACTCGCCCCACACTACGCAGCCGCGGCGTCACGCCGGGATTCGCCCCGCTGCCCCCGCGGAACTCACTCGATCAGCGCTGCGGCGGCGTCCGATCGCCGGAGTGCGCCGCCGCTCGGGCGGGGCTCAGCCGGGGACTTCGATGATCCGGCTGCCGGTGCAGCGCTCGGCCAGCCGCTCCAGCGAGGCGGGCGGCGTGGTCTCCTGGCCGATCCGGATGGTCTTGTTCGTGCCGTGGTAGTCGCTGCTGCCGGTCGGCACCAGGTCCAGGTCCGCGGCGATGCCGCGCAGCTCGGCGCGGGTCGGCTCGTCGTGGTCCGGGTGGTCGACTTCGAGGCCGGTCAGGCCGTGCTCGGTGAGCTCGGCGATCACCTCGGCGTCCACGACCGGCCCGCGGCTGCGGGCGAACGGGTGCGCCAGCACGGTGACCCCGCCGGCCGCGCTGATCATCTCGATGGCGCTGCGCACCGGGGTGTCGGTGCGCGGCAGGTAGTACCGCCCGCCGCTGCCGAGGTACTGCGCGAACGCCTCGTCGACGCTGCCGCACATCCCGGCGCGCACCAGCGCCCGCGCCAGGTGCGGGCGCCCGCCCGGGGAGTCCGGCGGCAGCCCGGCCATGAGCTCGTCCGGCTCCACCGGGAAGCCCTCGGCGGCCATCTTGACCGCCATCTGCCGCAGCCGTTCGCGGCGCTCGGCGCGCAGCCGGGACTGCTCGGCCACCAGCGCCGCCGAGGTCGGGTCGAACAGGTAGGCCAGCAGGTGCACGGTCACCGACCGCCCGTTGCCGTCCGGGCAGCTGCAGGACAGCTCCGCGCCCGGCACCACGCGCAGCCGCCGCGGCCCGTCCTGGGCGGCCACCGCCCGCGCGATCTCGGCCCAGCCGGCGGTGGTGTCGTGGTCGGTGAGCGCGATGACGTCCAGGTCCGCGGCCAGCGCCCGGTCCACCAGCTCCGTCGGCGTGTCGGTGCCGTCCGACTCGGTGGAGTGGGTGTGCAGATCGATGCGCAACGCCGGTGCCTTTCCGCTCGCCGAACCCGCGGGCCGCGGTGTCCTCCGGGGCACCAGTCTCGCCGATGCCGGCCGGGCGCCCCGAACCAGCCCGTCCCCCGCGCACGAACCGGGGCCGCAGGTGCGGAGTGCACCTGCGGCCCCGGGAGGAGTGCGGATCGGCCGGGATCCGGATCAGCTGGGCAGCTTGGCCTTGCGCTTGCCGACCGCGGCGCGCCGGGCCTTGAGCATCGAGAACCGCTCCTGCTGGGCCTTCTTCTCCCCGAACACCAGGTAGGAGATCGCGTCCTCCACCTCGTCCGGGTTCGGCACGTAGTTGATGCGGTTGAGCGCCTGGATCTGACCGGCGGATTCGACGACGAGCGTGCCGTAGCCGAACATGCGGCCCGCCAGCGAGCGCTGGAAGGTCAGGTCGGTGACCTTGCCGATGGGCATCATCGCCACGTTGGTGGTGAAGATGCCCTCGGCGATCAGGAAGCGCTTGTCGGTGACGACGATGCGCTCCACGTACCAGTCCAGCACCTGGTAGGTGAACCTGATCAGCACGACCAGGCCCAGGTACCAGAGCACGTTGCGCGGGAGGTCTCCGGTGCTGTCCGGCGGCAGCAGGTAGGACACCAGGTGCAGGCCGATCAGCAGCCCGACCGCCTCGAACAGCTCCCAGACCAGGCTGGCCCAGTGTCTGCGGAGGCGGATGACCCGTCGCTCGGTGTCGAGCAGGTACTCGTCGGGATCTCTCGGGGCGAACACGTCAACCGCCTCGCTCTGCTACACGAAGATGTTCTGCATGAACACGATGACCGCCTGCGCGGCCTGTTGGAGGCTGCCCAGGATGTTGTTCACCAGGTTGCCCGCCTGGACGGGTGCGGAGAAGAGGAAGAAGAGGAGGAACGCGACCCCGGCCCAGGTCAGGATCTTCTTGATGTTCACTGCGATACACCCCGTCCGAAAATGCCTTTGATCACGCTGGCGCCTGCCGATCTGTTGTACCGCACTCGGCGCCTGGAAGGCAGCCATGTAGCGCGCTTGGGGCAGCGGCGGACCGCGGTGCACCGAGCGACTACCCTCCGTGGCGGTGATCGTATCCAACGGAAGTCCCATCCGCTGCGTCGGAGCCGTCGTGCACGACGATCGGGGCAGGTTGTTGCTGGTCCAGCGCGCGAACGAGCCCGGCCGCGGGCTGTGGTCGGTGCCCGGTGGCCGGGTCGAGGCCGGCGAGTCCGATCATTCCGCGGTTCGGCGGGAAGTCGCCGAGGAGACCGGACTCTCCGTGATCGTCGGTGCGCTGCTCGGGTGGGTCGAGCGTCCCGCGCGGGCCGGCACGTACCTGATCCACGACTACGCCTGCCGCACCGGCGAAACCGAACTTTTCCCTGGTGACGACGCTGCGGACGCAATGTGGGCGAACCGTGCGACCTTCGCCACATTGCGTGCCGAGGGGCGGTTGACCGAGGGCCTGGCCGAGGCGCTGGAGTCCTGGAACGCGCTCCCGCGGGACGGCGAATCCGGATGATCCGGCCAGGAGGAGCATTCCGGAGTTTCCGGATCCGCTTGCCCCGAGGGCCGGCGGAAATCTGGTGATTTCACCCGTTCCGCCGTGGCTGATGCCACCCGGAACCACTAGGGACCACGCTGCGCACCGGGGGGTATGGTCGTGCGTTGGCCGGTCGGATCAAGTCCCGCGGCAGCGGGCGGCCGAAGGAGGTGAGGGATTGTGAGCGGCAGTGCCGACAGCGCGCTTCCGAGTAGTACCAACCGCATCCCCGCCTCGAAGTTCCGCGGCTGACCGGTCCTTCAGGCGCCCGGGCCCGTGCGGGCCTGCCGACGCCGGGCGGGGGTGCGCGATCGACATCTGAGAGGTCGCCCCGGTTCGAACCCCGCCCTTGGAGGTCCCGCCATGCCCAGCCTGCCCTCGCTCGGCCTGCGCGGCCGCGCAGCTCGCAACGGCCGCGTCGCGCAGCAGCCGGCGGCGCCGGCCCGCCCGTCGACCTACGTGGTCGACTGCGGCGTCTACGTCGACGGCGTCCGGCTGCCGGGCTCGTGGACGCACTCCGAGGCGATCGAGGAGGTGCGCCGCCGCGGCACCGGGTTCGTCTGGATCGGGCTGCACGAGCCGGACGAGGCACAGCTGAACGTGCTGGCCGAGACGTTCGGACTGCACGAGCTGGCCGTCGAGGACGCGGTGCACGCCCACCAGCGGCCCAAGCTGGAGCGCTACGGCAGCACGCTGTTCATGGTGCTCAAGACCGTCCGCTACATCGCCAACGAGAAGCTCACCGCCACCAGCGAGATCGTGGAGACCGGCGAGCTGATGGCGTTCGTCGGCCGCGACTTCGTGATCACCGTGCGGCACGGCAAGCACGCCGGGCTCGCCCAGGTGCGCAGCCAGCTGGAGGAGGACCCCGAGCAGCTCAAGCTCGGCCCGGCCGCGGTGCTGCACGGCGTCGCCGACCACGTCGTGGACACGTACCTGGAGGTCACCGAGACCGTCCAGGACGACATCGACGAGATGGAGGCGGCGGTGTTCGCGCCGCGCACGAACATCGAGGCCGAGCAGATCTACCTGATGAAGCGCGAGGTCATGGAGCTGCGCCGGGCGGTGATGCCGCTGGCGCGGCCGCTGCAGCGGCTGGCCGAGGGCTACACCCCGGCGGTGCCGGAGGAGGTCCGCTCCTACTTCCGCAACGTCGAGGACCACCTGACCACGGTCTCGGAACGGGTGGCCGGCTTCGACGAGCTGCTGACCACGCTGGTCGACGCCACCCTGGCCAAGATCACGCTGCAGCAGAACACCGACATGCGCAAGATCTCCGCGTGGGTCGCGATCGTGTCCACGCCGACCATGATCGCGGGGATCTACGGGATGAACTTCGAGGTCATGCCGGAGACGAAGTGGGTCTTCGGCTATCCGGTGACCCTGCTGGTGATGCTGATCGCCTGCCTGGTGCTGTTCAAGATCTTCCGCCGGAACCGGTGGTTGTGAGCATGTGTAACGAACTCGCACCCGGAGACGATCTTCCCCGCGGGGCCGCGGGCACCGCACCGCCGCGCGGTGCCGTCTTCATCGATCCACCACCGGCCGCGCACCGCCGGCCGACTCGCCGAAGCCGTGAGGAGGTAGTCGTGCAGATCGCCCTGCGCCCGAAGGGGCCGCGCCGGGACGCGATGGGCTCGCGAGCGTTCGCCCGCCGCCGGCTGCCGCTGTGCGGCTCCGGCTCGGCGGTCCCGGACCGAAGTCCCGTGCCGCGCCGGGTCCGAAAACCCGGCGCCGCGATGTGGGACGCGCTGTCCGCCGCGCCGCGCACGTCCGCCGCGCGCTGATCTCGGCGGCGGCAGAGCCGTCCCACGTCGTGAGCCGTTCGTTTCGATTCGATCGTCACGCTCACGCTGCCGGGAGGCACCGCCATGACTCGTCTCGCCACCAACAAGCTGACCCTGCTGACCGCGCTGCTCATGGGTTGGATCCTGACCCTGTTCGTGATCATCGCGCAGCAGGCGTGAGAGGTTCCCTTCGGGTGAGCTGCCAGGGTCGGCGGCTCACCCGTTGCGTGTAGTCCGCCGGGTCGCAGCCCCGGCACCGGGTTAGAACGTCCGCGCTGAGGACACCGATTCCGAGGAGTGGTGCGGATGTTCGCCCCGAACAGGCTCGCCCTGGCCGGTTCCGTGCTGGTCGCGCTGTGCGCGGCCGCGCCCGCGCAGGCCGCCGAGCCGCAGCAGGTCCGCCCGGAGGACCGGATCGTCGAGCTCACCAACCAGGCCCGCGCCGCGGCGGGCTGCCGGCCGCTGGCCGTGGACCCCGGCCTGGGCCGGTTCGCCGAAGGGCACGCCGGGGACATGGCGCGGCGCGACTACTTCGCGCACTCCGCGGAGTTCGGCGGGCAGCGCTCCGGCGGGCTGCTCGGGCTGCTGCGCGGGTCCGGGACCAGCCGGGCGGCGGAGAACATCGCCGCGGGCAAGCCGACGCCGGAGGCCGTGTTCCAGCAGTGGATCAGCAGCGACGGGCACCGGCGCAACATCGAGGACTGCCGGTACACCTCGGTCGGCGTCGGGCACGCGTTCTCGGCCGCGAGCCGGTACGGGCACTACTGGGTGCAGGAGTTCGCGGGCTGAGGCACCGCGCAGCGGGCCGCTCGTCCACATCGGACGGGCGGCCCGCTCGTGCGTTGGCTCCTCGGCCGCGCCGTCAGCCCGCGCCGCCGTAGCGGGCGGGCTTCGGCCCGGGTGCGCTAGCGCAGCCGGTGGGTGCGGTCGAACTCGGCGGTCCGGGTGGCGTCCCGCCCGAGAGCGTCCGGGCAGCGGTCCGGATCGGTTCCAGCGGCCCCCTCCGTCAGCGACATCCGCGCGCCTGCCGGATCGAGTCCGGGGAACGACCAGGATCCGGTTCGCGTCAGGTCTGCGGGCGCATCGCCAGGTGGGCGAGCAGATCGCGGCCCTTCTCGGCGTTGCGCGGCTGGGCCAGCACGTCGTAGCGGCCCGCGACCAGCTGGCTCGCCGAGGAGAAGTCCCGCTTGCCGCGCATCGAGGCGTACCCGGCGGCCGCGAACGCGCAGCCGATCAGCACCCCGCCGGCCAGCCCGATCAGCACCGAGCCGAGCGCGTTGCCGCCCTGCGTGGCCGTCCAGGCCACCAGCAGTCCGAAGAACATTCCGATCCACGCGCCGGAGGCGGCGCCGCTGCTGAGCACCCGGCCCCAGTTCAACCGGCCGGTCACCCGCTCGACCATCATCAGGTCCACGCCCACGATGGTCACCTCGTTCACCGGGAAGTCGCTGCGCACGAGGTGGTCCACGGCGCGCTGCGCCTCCTCGTAGGTGCCGTACGAACCGATCGGCCACCCGGAGGGCGGGGTGGGCAGGCTCGGTGAACCCGGCGCCGACCGGGTCGGGCCGGAAAACGGGTAGGACACCGCTGACACCTCCGTGGAGCAAGAACCGTGCCGGGCCGAGCGGAACCCGGGTCCAGCCCGATTCGTCCCCTATCGTCCCTTGCCCCCAGGCTACCCTTTCACGCCTGCGCGGAGATCGACTCGGGGCGCAGCCCTGGGGTGATCCGGATCCTCCCGCCGACCGCCGTGTCCAGCTCGCGGCGGGCGGCCCGGCGGTCGGCCCACCAGGCGTAGCCGAGCACGGCGAGGATGAACGGGACCACGTCGCCGACCGCGAAATCGCCCGCCTGCTCCACGCCCGGGATCCCGGACAGCCCGCCGACCAGCAGGCTCAGCGAGTTGTTCGCCACGTGCAGCCCGATGCCGGCCTCCAGCCCGCCGGTGCGCACGCTCAGCCAGCACATCGCCCCGGCCAGCACCAGCAGCTCGCACCACACCAGCGGATCGGTGTAGCCGTGCCCGGCCAGGAACACCAGCGAGGTGAGCACGATCGCCGGCCACGGGGTGCGGAACCAGGCGGTGAGGGTCTGCAGCAGGAACCCGCGGAACACCAGCTCCTCGGCCGCGCTCTGGAACGGCACCACCAGCACCGCCAGCAGCGCGATCCGCGCGTAGGCCGCCCAGCCGGGGAAACCCGGCCCGGCCGGGGTGCCGGTCAGCCAGGCGATCAGCGCCGCGACCGCGAACGCCGCGGCCAGCAGCACCGAGGCGCCCGCGAGGCATTCGAGCAGCCAGCGGGGGCGCAGCCGGCCGGTGACGCCGAGCAGCGAGCGGGCCGGGCGCCGCTGCACCCACTTCGCCGTCAGCAGCACCGGCGGGATCAGCGCGATCAGCCCGGCGAACGACAGGTACAGCAGCACGAACGGGTCGCGCCCGGCCTTGTCGATCAGCTCCGGGCGGGCCACCAGCAGCGCCAACCGGGTCTGGTCGAACCCCGGTGGCAGCACGGCGAAGGCGCCGACGAGCACGATCGCGGCGATCAGCGCGACGAGCGCCAGCGCGACCGCCACGAGCAGGGCCACCAGCGGCCGCCACCAGCGGTGCACCGCGGTGCGGGCGAGCAGGTGGTAGGGCGTTCCGGGCGGGCCGAGTTCGCGCACACCGGAGATCGTATTCCCCGCGGCGGCCGGGTTCCGCTTCACCGCTCGACGGGCTCCTTCGCGGAGTCGGCGGCCGGGGCGCGGCGGTCCGCTGCCCGCCCGGAGCGCTCGGGGCGCGGCCGCGGACGCAGCAGATCCACAGTGGACAGCAACACCACCTGCGCGTACGCGGTCAGCACCGCCGCGGGCAGCAGCCAGGACGGGTCCAGCCCCGGCCGCACCCACCAGCTCACCGCGCCGAACACCACCGCGCTCAGCACCGCCGCGAGCACCCGCCCGAGCGGCCGGTAGCCGACCGCGGCCAGCCCGGTCAGCAGCGCGGCCAGCACGACCACCCCGCTCGGCGCGAACTGCACCCCGGCGGTGGCGATCCCCACCGGGACCGCGGTCAGCACCGCCGCGATCAGCACGGCCGGGCCCCAGCGCGCGAAACCGCTCGCGTGCCGCATCAGCCGGTGCCCCAGCCACAGCGCCGACGCCGCCGCGACGGTGAACGCCGCGGTCGGGAACGGGTTGACCCCGATGAGCCCCGCCAGCCCGGTGTCCTGCCAGACCATCGAGCACTCCCCTGGCGGGCACCGCACCGGGAACGAGCCCGACACGGGCGCGGCCAACCCGGCCGCCGCAGCACCCAGGTAGCCGACCAGCGCGCTGCGCAGCGGCGCCGCGATCGCCAGCACCACCGCCAGCAGCACCGGCTTGACCAGCGTCAACGCCCACCGGCCGAGCAGCCGCAGCACGCCGCCCGGCCCGGGCCGCACCGCCCGGTAGGCGATCAGCGCGCTGCGCAGCGCCACCGAGGCCAGGCGCGGCTCCCCGAGCGCCTCGACCCGCTCGCGGCCGACGCGGTAGCCGCGCACCTGCTCGCCCAGCCGCTCCGGGTCCGGGATCGGCGGGGCCTGCGGTTCCTCCGGCGCGGCGCCCGCGGGCACGGCGGCGGTGAACGGCAGCTCGTCGGCGGCGATCGGCCAGTGCAGCCGCTCGGTGATCAGCTCCTTGGTGGCGGGCAGCTCGTGCTCGTCGTCCGGGGCGGCGAACAGCGCGGCGAGCTCGGCGCGGACCTCGGCGGCGCGGCGGGACCACAACTCGGCCAGGAAGGCCCGCCACTGCGCGGAATCCGCGGCCTCGGCGAGCTCGTCGCTGCTGGGGGTGGTGACGATGGCGCGGAACCGCTCGGCCAGTCCCTCCGCGCCGAGCCCGGCGTTGTAGCGCACCAGCCGCTCCGGGTCGACCAGCAGCCCGGCCAGCGCGGTCGCCGCGTCCAGCCGGCCCCACATCCAGTCGTTCGCGCGCCACCGCGCGGACAGGAACGCCCCGAAGTTGCCGAGATCGCCGCCGCGGACCTTGTCCTGCACCGACAGCCGCCCGTCCGGCCCGGTCAGCGCCCGGAACGGCAGCGGGCTCGGGGCGTCGCTGACCACCCGCAGGAAGTCGATGCGGTCGCCGGGCGCGCGGCCCACGTCCAGCGGGGCGGTCAGCACCACCAGCGCGCGCAGCGCCCGCGGGCGCCGGTCGCTGGTCTCCAGCACGCCGTAGGCGACCTGCTCGGGCTGTTCGAAGTGCACCCGGGGCGGGGCGAGCGCGGCGATGCGGTCGGCGATCTCGTGCAGCCGCGCGCGCCCCTCGGCCACGGCGTCCACGCCGTCCGGGTCGCGCGGCACCGCGTCCGCGCCCGAGGAGTCCACGATGGACAGCAGTTCGGCGGCGAACTCGCCCAGCGCGGTCTGGAACCGCGCGCCGTCGGCCAGCTCGGCCAGCACCGCGCCGAGCAGCGGCCGGGTCGGCGAGGGCAGCCGGTGCTGCAGCCGCTCGCGGCGCTCGCTCACCCGCTGCGCCCAGCCGGCCAGTTCGCCGACCTCCACGATCGGCTCCAGCCGGGCGCCCGCGGTCCAGTACCGGTCGGCGTGGCCCTCCACGACCTGGCCGAATGCGCGCAGCCGGTAGAGCTCGGCCTTGCAGGCGCCGATGTCGGGCAGCCGCTCGGCCGGGGCCCAGCGCTCCACGTCCCGCGCCCAGTCCAGGCACAGCTGCACCGCCGACAGCAGTCCGCGCGCGTCGTCGAAGACCTCCCGCGGCGCGAGCCGGGCCCGCTCGCCGAGGGCTTCCGAGAGCCGGTCGCCGAGCGCGGTGCGCGCCTGCGGCGACCAGCCGGCCAGCGGATCCCCCACCACCGGCGGCAGCAGGCGCCCGTCCTCGCGGCCGGCGGGCTCGGTCAGCAGCCGCAGCACCGCCTGCGCGTCGAGTTCCGCGCGCACCACCGCGTTCTGCGGCTCGGCGGTGTCCGCGCCGGCGAGCAGGACCTGCCGGCGCGCGGGCGGATCCGCCTCGGTGATCGGCGCGAACAGGGCGCGGCGGCGCAGCGCGGTGCGCGCCACGGAGGCGTTGTGCTCGTCCAGCGCGTCCAGGTCGGCCAGCAGCGATTCCTGCGACATGCGGGCGCGCAGCGCGGTCGCGGCCACCGGCAGCGCGAGCCGTCCGGCCGGGTCGCCGCCCGCCTCCGGCTCCGGGTTCAGGTACAGCAGCCAGCGGGCGCTGGGGCGTTCCGCGGGCACCTCCGACATCGCGCGGATCGCGGCGCTGACCGGGATGTTGTCCAGCACCCCGCCGTCGATCACGCGGAACGCGCCGGAACCGGCCGCGGTCTCGGAGAACAGCCCGAGCATGTCCGGCTCGCCCTCCGGCGGGGCCGCGGTGCCGGAGTGCACCTGCGCGGGCTCGAACGCGAACGGGTAGGAGGAGGTGGCGCGGGCGGCCTGCGCCATCCGCAGCGCGGTCGCCGGGAAGTCCGCGCCCGCGCCGAAGTCCGACAGCGGGCGGCCGGGGCGGCCGCGGTGCCGGAACCGGAAGAACGCGCGGCGCCGCTCCTCAGGCAGCGCGCCCGAGCGGCCGTCGAAGTGCTGCTCGACGACCGGGTCCAGGAGGGTGGCGGTCAGCAGCAGGTCCAGCCGGTCGCCGAGGGGCCGGTCGGCGGAGTCCCGGTCAGCAGAGTGCCGGTCAGCAGAGTCGGCAGGATCCCGGTCAGGAGAGCCCCGCCCGCGGTCACCGGCATCGCGGCCGCCGAGATCCCCGCCCTGCGGGCTCTGCTCGACGATCAGCCGGGCCAGCTCGGCCCGGAAGTACTCGTCCCCGGCCAGCAGCGACTCCGGCCGCGGCTGCCAGAACCGGGGCACCGGGCGGGACATCGCCTCCAGGTCGGCCAGCCGCACCCACAGCTCGCGCATGTCCTCGAACCGCATCCCGTAGACGATCGAGGCCGCCAGCAGGGTCGCGTTCAGCCCGCCCGCCGAGGCCCCGGCCAGCACGTCCACCGACACCCGGTCGTAGCCGGCCAGCCGCGCCAGCCCGGCCCACGGGTGGTCGCCGGGCCGTTCGCCGGCCGAGCAGCGCAGCCGCTCGACCTCGGCGACCGCGCCGCCGATCCACACCGCGAGGCTCGCCCCGCCGCGCATGGCCAGCGCGAGCCGCAGTTCCTGGTCGTTCTCCGCGGCGCCGGCGCCGTGCTGCGCCGTGCCGCCGTCGTCCGCGGCCCCCATGCCGCCGTCCCCTCAGTCGCTCGGTGCCGCCGCCGGCGGCGCTCGCTGCGGGATCAACCTACCGGTCGGCGGCGGGCGCGGGGTACGTCCGCACGGGCGGACGCCGGGGAATTCCGGCAGAACCCGGTCAGTCCACTGTGGACGTCACTGTTCCGGCGGGGTCCAGCGGTCGGTGCGGTGCATCCCGGCCGCGCGGCCCTTGCCCGCGATGACCAGCGCCATCTTGCGGGAGGCCTCGTCGATCATCTCGTCGCCGAGCATCGCCGCGCCCCGCTTGCCCCCGGCCGCGGAGGTGTACCACTCGTAGGCGTCGAGGATGTTCTCCGCGTGGTCGTAGTCCTCCTGCCGCGGCGAGAACAGCTCGTTGACGGTGTCCACCTGCGCCGGGTGCAGCACCCACTTGCCGTCCAGCCCGAGCGCGGCCGAGCGCCCGCCGACCCGCCGCAGCCCGTCCAGGTCCTTGATCGCCAGGTACGGCCCGTCGATGGCCTGCACGTCGTGCGCCCGCGCGGCCATGAGGATCCGCATCAGCGTGTAGTGGTAGGCGTCCCCGACGTCGTAGCCGGGCGGCTGCTCCCCCACCACCAGCGAGCGCATGTTGATGGAGGCCATGAAGTCCGCCGGCCCGAAGATCAGCGTCTCCAGCCGCGGCGAGGCGGCCGCGATGGCGTCGACCTCGACGAGCCCGCGCGCGTCCTCGATCTGCGCCTCGATGCCGATGCGCCCGGGTTCGAGCCCGTTGGCGCGCTCCAGCTGGGACAGCGTCAGGTCCAGCCAGCGCACGTGCTCGGCGCCCTGCACCTTCGGCAGCATGATCGTGTCCAGGTGGGCGCCGGCGCCCTCCACCACGTCGATCACGTCGCGGTAGGTCCACTCGCTGGTGAGGTCGTTGACCCGCACCGAGCGGACCTTCCCGTCCCAGCCGCCCTCGGTGAGCGCGCCGACGACCCGCTCCCGGGCCTCGGCCTTGGCCAGCGGCGCGACCGCGTCCTCCAGGTCCAGGAAGAAGGAGTCGACGGCCAGCCCGCGCGCCTTGTCGATCATCTTGGCGCTGGAACCGGGCACCGCCAGGCAGCTGCGGCGGGAACGTCGGCGATCGACCACGGGAGCCTCCTGTTCGTGCGCGGAACGCCCCGCTGTCTACCACGCGGGCGGGCGCGGGGGCTGTGATCCGCATCGGCCGTTCGCCGCGCCTGCCCGCACCCGTCCGGCGGACTAGCCTGATCAGCGTGGCAGGCACGACCAGGGTCTACGCGGCGCGAGTGGCCGGGCTGGCGGTGTTCGGCCCGGACGGCGAGTCGATCGGCCGGGTGCGGGACGTCGTCGCGGGCCTGCGCGCGGGCAGCCAGTCGCCGCGGGTGCTGGGGCTGGTGATGGAGATGGCGCCCCGGCGGCGGGTGTTCGTGCCGATGCTGCGGGTGACCCGGATCGAGCCGAGCGCGGTGACGCTGGCGACCGGGACGGTGAACATGCGGGCGTTCCACCAGCGCCCCAACGAGTTCCTGGTGCTCGGCCAGCTGCTGGACGCCAAGGTCACCATCGCCGCGACCGGCACCCCGGCGGTGCTGGTGGACGTGGCGTTGGAGCAGACCCGCACCCGGGACTGGCGGCTGACCAGGCTGGCGGTGCGCGAGCGCACCGGGCGGCTCGGGCGCCGCGGCCCGGTGCAGGTGCTGGAGTGGGACCAGGTGACCGGCCTGGCCGCCGCCGAGCTCACCGACCGCCCGCAGGGCGTGGCCCAGCTGCTGGCGCTGCTGGACACGATGCGCGCGGTCGACGTGGCCAGCACGCTGCACGAGCTGCCGGCCAAGCGGCGCTACGAGGTCGCCGAGGCCCTCGACGACGACCGGCTGGCCGACGTGGTCGAGGAGCTGCCGGAGGAGGACCAGAAGGACCTGCTGGTGCACCTCGGCGACGACCGGGCCGCCGACGTGCTGGAGGCGATGAGCCCGGACGACGCCGCCGACCTGCTCGCCGAGCTGTCCGAAGTGGACAAGAACCGGCTGCTGGAGCTGATGGAACCGGCCGAGTCCGCCCCGGTGAAGCGGCTGCTGGCGTACTCCTCCGACACCGCGGGCGGGCTGATGACCCCGGAGCCGGTGATCGTCGCCCCGGACGCCACCGTCGCCGAGGCGCTGGCGCTGGTGCGCAACGCCGAGCTGCCGGTGGCGCTGGCCAGCATGGTCTTCGTCTGCCGCCCGCCGTCGTCCACGCCCACCGGCACCTACCTGGGCTGCGTGCACATCCAGCGGCTGCTGCGCGAACCCCCGTCGACGCTGGTCGGCGGCGCCCTCGACGCGGACCTGGCGAGCCTGCCGCCGTCGGCGCCGCTGGCCGAGGTGACCCGCTACTTCGCCGCCTACAACCTCGTCTGCGGCCCGGTGCTGGACGACCAGGAGCACCTGATCGGCGCGGTCACCGTGGACGACGTGCTCGACCACCTGCTGCCGGAGAACTGGCGGGAGAGCGGGCTGCCGGAGGCCGAGGAGCCGGCGGCGGCGAACACCGGCGCCCCGCGGGGGCGGAAAGCGAGCGACGATGCCTGAACTGCTGACCCGGCGGCGGCTGGACCAGCCCGGGGTGCCGCGCGGGCTGGCGATGCGCTGGGACCCGGAGTTCTTCGGGCGGATCTCGGAGCGGATCGCCCGCTTCTTCGGCACCGGCAAGTTCCTGTTCTGGATGACGGTGTTCGTGGCCACCTGGATCACCGTCAACCTGTTCGCGGTCGGCTTCCGCTGGGACCCGTACCCGTTCATCCTGCTCAACCTGTGCTTTTCGACGCAGGCCTCGTACGCGGCGCCGCTGATCCTGCTGGCGCAGAACCGGCAGGACGACCGGGACCGGATCTCGCTGGAGGAGGACCGGGCGCGGGCCGAGCAGACCAAGGCCGACACCGAGTACCTCGCCCGCGAGCTGGCCGCGCTGCGGCTGGCCATCGGCGAGGTCGCCACCCGCGACTACCTGCGCGCCGAGCTGGACCGGCTGCGCGACGAGCTGCCCTACACCGAGAGCGCCGGGGCTCGCCGGCGCCGCGAAGCCGAGGGCCGCGAGGAGCCCTGACCTCGGTAGATCTGTGATCTTCGCCCGGTCACCGGGCACGCGTCGGCCTGGCCGCGCGGCGCTGCGGTGCGTGCGCGCGGCTGGTCCCGCTGTCCGCGCCCGGCGGCGCGGTAATCCGATTACCCCTGCGCAGTCCGGCGGTTCAGGCCTGCGCGCGCTGCCCCGGCGGGGCCGGAACGCCCCCGGCGGCGAGCTTTTCGCAGGTGCGGGCGAACTGCTCCAGCTCCTGCGGCTCGGTCACCGAGAGGAAGTACCGCATCACTCCGCCGAGGTGCGTGTTCGATGCGGTGCGCAGTCGCTCCAGCCCGGCCTCGGTGATCACCGCGAGCACCCCGCGCCCGTCCGAGTCGACCCGGACCCGGTGCACCAGCGCGATCCGCTCCAGCCGGTCCACCAGCCTGGTGACTCCGGACCTGGAGAGCAGCACCGCGTCCGCGAGCTCGGTCATCCGCAGCCGGTGGTCCGGCGCTTCGGACAACGCCTGCAGCACGTCGTAGGCCGCCAGCGTCAGCCGCTGCTCCCCGATCAGGTCCGCTTCCAGGCAGCGCGTGACGCGCGCGTGCGCGCGCATGAAGGCCCGATAGGCCGCCAGCTCCCCACTAGTGGGTAATCGATCAAGACCCGTCCCGGTCACGATGCGTGATACTACGGAGGGCAGTCGCATGACTGCGAAGCGCCCCTGGCAACCGCGAACTGCGCACGTCGCGGCGGGTGCCTGGAATAATCCAGCGCACAGCCCCGCTGACCCGATCAGCACCGCAGGACCGCACCCGACCCCGGCCGGGCCGTCGATCACGCGCCGCGCACCCGCGGCCGCCACCGCGCAGCTACCGGCCCGTAACATCGAGGGTCGGTCCGTAGCATGAGGGCAAGCACAGCCGCAGGAAGGGTCGGTGTCACCGCAACCGTGACCAGCACGAACTCCGCTCCCACGGAAGAGGCCGTCCGCCAGGCCCTCAGCAAGGTGGACGACCCCGAGATCCACAAGCCGATCACCGAGCTCGGCATGGTCAAGTCGGTCACCGTGGCCGAGGACGGCCGGGTCGCCGTCGAGGTCTACCTGACGGTCCAGGGCTGCCCGATGCGCGAGACGATCACGCAGCGCGTCGAGCAGGCGGTCAACGCCGTCGACGGCGTGCAGTCGGTGACCGTCGAGCTCGACGTGATGAGCGACGAGCAGCGCTCCGAACTGCGCAAGCAGCTGCGCGGCGACTCCGAGGAACCGCGCATCCCGTTCGCCGAGCCCGGCTCGATGACCCGCGTGTACTGCGTGGCCTCCGGCAAGGGCGGCGTCGGCAAGTCCAGCGTGACGGTCAACCTGGCCGCCTCGATGGCCGCGCGCGGGCTGTCGGTGGGCGTCGTGGACGCCGACATCTACGGCCACTCGGTGCCGCGGATGCTGGGCTCCTCCGGCAAGCCCACCCAGGTGGACAAGATGATCATGCCGCCGCAGGCGCACGGCGTGAAGGTCATCTCCATCGGCATGTTCACCCCGGGCAACACCCCGGTGGTCTGGCGCGGGCCGATGCTGCACCGCGCGCTGCAGCAGTTCCTCTCCGACGTGTTCTGGGGCGACCTGGACGTGCTGCTGCTGGACCTGCCGCCCGGCACCGGCGACGTGGCGCTGTCCACCGCCCAGCTCATCCCGAACGCCGAGATCCTCGTGGTCACCACCCCGCAGCAGGCGGCCGCGGAGGTCGCCGAGCGCGCCGGGGCGATCTCGATGCAGACCCGGCAGCGCCTGGCCGGCGTCGTGGAGAACATGTCCTGGATGGAGCTGCCGGACGGGCAGCGCATGGAGGTCTTCGGCAGCGGCGGCGGCCAGATCGTGGCCGACTCGCTGAGCCGCTCGATCGGCTCCGAGGTCCCGCTGCTGGGCCAGGTGCCGCTGGACACCCGGCTGCGGGAGGCCGGCGACAGCGGGACGCCGCTGGTCGTCGAGGACCCGGAGTCCCCGGCGGCGAAGGTGCTCTCGGACGTCGCCAAGCGGCTGTCCACCCGCGCCCGCGGGCTGGCCGGCCAGCTGCTGTCGGTCTCCCCGGCCTGACGTCTCCTGCGCGCGGACCGCTCGCCACCCGGCGGGCGGTCCGCGTTGCTCTTGCCGGGACCAGGCGGCATTCCGGGCCTGCCGTGCGGAGATCGCTCAGCGGGTCGCCGCAGGGGCTCTGCGGCGCTTCGCGGGGATGCTCAGGCGGAACGGGCCACGGCCAGCAGGCCGTCGCCGACCGGCAGCGCCACCGGCACGAAGTTCTCGTCCGCCCGCACGGCCTGGGTGAGCTCCCGCAGCGCGGTCACCTCGGGGTCGTGCCGATCCGCGGACTCGGGCGTGTTGGTGCCCGCGAACACGATCGCCCCGCCCGGCCGCAGCAGCCGCGAGCCGACCTCCAGGAACAGCGGGTACCGGCACGGCGCGACGTCGATGTAGACCAGGTCGTAGGCGCCCTCGGTCAGCCGCGGCAGCACCTGGTCGGCGAGCCCGGTGATGAACCGGGTCCGGGAGCGCGGCACGCCGTCGGCGGCCAGCGCCTCGCGCGCGATGCGCTGCGCGGTCGGATCGAGGTCGATCGAGGTGAGCAGCCCGGCCGGGTCCATGCCCTGCAGCAGCCAGCGGGCGCTGTCGCCGGTTCCGGTGCCGACCTCCACGACGGCGCGGGCGCGCAGCACCGCGGCCAAAAAGCGCAGCGCCGCACCGGTCGAGCCGTCGATCGCGCCGTCGGAGGGGTCGGCGACCGCTTCCGCCCCGGGCGCGTCGCCGAGCACGCTGCTCGGCCGCTCCCAGGGACCGGCGTCGATCGACCTCTCGGGTATCACGGGGCACAAGATTATCCGCGATCGGCCTCCGGTTGTGCGGTTCGAGCACATCGTTAGCCGCCCGTTTCCTCACCGGACCCCTCGCACGCTGGGCCGATCGAGTGATCCGGGGGTTCTCAGCCTGCTCTCAGGGGGCTCACATGGCCCCCACACCCGCGCGCGGGAACGTGGTGGGCACCAGCGGGACGAGACCCGTCCCGCATCCCGAAACAGCGCTGCACCGGGAACAAAGCCGGCCACCCGCTCGTTCCTCTCGTGCAACCGCCGCAGGAGGTGGCTTCTCGTCCGATGCCGACACAGTCGATGACCCCGGCTGCCCAAGCCGAGCACCCCGCCGTTCCCGCCGCGCCCCTCGAGGAGGCGGCGTGGACCCCGCCGTCCTGGGACGAGGTCGTCCGGGAGCACGCCGACCGGGTCTACCGGCTCGCCTTCCGGCTGTCCGGCAACCAGCACGACGCCGAGGACCTCACGCAGGAGACGTTCATCCGCGTGTTCCGCTCCCTGGCCTCGTACAAGCCGGGCACGTTCGAAGGCTGGCTGCACCGGATCACCACGAACCTGTTCCTGGACATGGCCCGGCGCCGGTCCCGGCTGCGGATGGAGGGCCTGCCGGAGGACACCGACCGGCTGCCCAGCAGCGGGCCGAGCCCGGAGCAGGTCTTCCACGACACCCACCTGGACCCGGACCTGCAGGTCGCGCTGGACGAGCTGCCGCCGGAGTTCCGCGCCGCCGTGGTGCTCTGCGACGTTGAGGGGCTGTCCTACGAGGAGATCGGCGCCACCCTCGGGGTGAAGCTCGGTACGGTGCGCAGCAGGATCCACCGCGGCCGCCAGATGTTGAAGGCGTCCCTGGAGGCTCGACGCGACCAGGCTCGGGAGGGCACGGCATGACAGCACGGCGAGGGTGGGGGCTGCCGGAGCAGCACCTCGCGCTGGACGCGCTCGTGGCGTTCGTGGACGGAGAGCTGACCGCCAACGCCCGCGACCGCGCTGCCGCGCACCTCGCCGCCTGCTCGGCCTGCGCGGCCGAGGCGAACGCCCAGCGGCAGGCGCGGGCCGCGGTCCGCTCCGCCGGCGCGCCGTCCGTCTCCGCCGGGCTGATGCAGGCACTGCAGTCCATCCCGAACGACGCCGAGCTGCCCGCGCAGCCGGACGGGCTCGCGCTCACCGGGGACGGCCAGCTCGTCGCGGTCACCCCGGGGCGCAAGGGCGAGCGGTTCGGTTCCGGCCCGGCGCTGGGTTCGAGCACACCGCTCGGCGGTGGGCAGCCGATGGGCTCCAGCGCGCCGCTGGGGCACGGCGCCGCCCTGACCGAGCAGGCCGCACTGCGCGAACAAGCCGCGGTGCACGAACAGGCCGGCTTGCCCGACCAGGCCGACTCCGGCCGCGCCGGGCGCGGCCGCCGCACCGGTGCCGGGGTGGTGTTCTCCGGGCTGGTGCTGGGCGCGCTCGCGCTGGTGATCGTGCCGGACGAGCAGGGCCCGCCGCCGGTGATCGGCCCGCTGCCGCACCCCGGCGGGGGCGGTGCCTACGACTCGGCGCTGATCCCGGCCTCCGCGGGCACGTCGAGCGCGCCGCCGGCGCCGCCACCGCAGCAGGCCGCCGCCACCTCCCCGGTCTCCGCGCCGCACGAGGAACCGGCGCTGTCGGCCGCCCGGCCGTGATCCGGGCGCGCCTACGCGGACTTCACCCGCTCCGCGGCAGGATTGCGCCGGACCCCTGTGCCGGCGCGCGGGGTCCCGGACCGGTGTGATCCACTCGAACCGGTCCGCCGACGACTTCGCAGGCCTGGGGAGCGATGAGCGAACAGCCGAGGAAACCCGCGCAGGGATCGCCCGACCAGCCGCGGCCGCACGCGCAGCAGCGGCCGGTGGAGCAGGACGGGCCGCAGCGCGGCGGGAACTCGGCGCAGCCCCCGGTGCACCCGTGGCAGCAGGACGGGCCGACCCGAGCGGGCGGGGTGCCGGCTGAGCAGTTCACCACCGACGCGCCCGCGGGCTCCGAGCAGCAGCGGCCCGCGCCGAACGGCGACACCCAGTCCGCTCCCCCGGGCCCGCCCTCCGACGCGGCGCCGCGGCTCGGTGCGCGTCCGGTCGAGCGGCCGGCCGTCGACCCCGCGCAGGCCGCCGCCTTCGGCCGCCCGGCCGGTGTGTCCGGCCCCTTCGACCCGAACCGGCAGGAGCTGCCGACCTCCGGGGTGACGCCCTCGCAGCCGCCGTCCCAGGCGCTGGAGCAGGCCTTCGGCCGCCCGCCGCAGGCCGGCGAACCCCTCCAGCGCGAGCCCGGTGAGACGCCGCCGGCGCCCGAACCCGAGCAGCCTCCGGCGTTCTGGAGCGAGCGCGGCGAGCGCGACCCCTGGCGCAACCCGTCCGCGGGCGCGGTGATGGGCCCGCCCGCGCTGAACGAGGAACAGCCCGCCGACAGCGACCCGCAGCCCGGCCCGCTGCTGAGCGCCCGCGAGGTGCTGTTCGGCCACCGCGTGCGCCCCCGCTCGCTGGCCGCGCTCGCCGGGGTCGCGGTGCTGCTGGCCGGTGTCGGCGGCTTCATCGGCCGCATCACCGCCGAGGAGGGCAACCCGCTCACCAACCCCGACGTCACGCTCTCCGAGGTGCAGCCCGGCCACGACCGCCCGGCCGGTGCCGTGTCCGGCGTGGCGCAGCGCATCGTGCCCGCGGTGGTCTCGGTGGAGGTGCACGTCGGCGCGCAGGGCGGCTCGGGCTCCGGCGTGGTGATCGACGGCAACGGCTACGTGCTCACGAACAACCACGTGGTCTCGATGGCCGCCGACACCCCGAACGCGCTGGTGTCGACGGTGTTCAGCGACGGCACCCGCGTCCCGGCGCGGATCGTGGGCCGGGACGTCAAAACCGACCTCGCGGTGATCAAGGTGGAGGTGGCGAACCCGACGGTGGCGCAGCTGGGCCGCTCGGCGGACCTGGCGGTGGGCGACCAGGTGATCGCGGTGGGCTCGCCGCTGGGCCTGGCCAGCACGGTCACCACCGGCATCGTCAGCTCGGTGCACCGCCCGGTGCGGCTGGCCGGGGAGGGCAGCGACACCAACGCGGTCGTCGACGCGATCCAGACCGACGCGGCGATCAGCCCGGGCAACTCCGGGGGCGCGCTGGTCAACGGCGACGGCGCGGTCGTCGGCATCAACAGCGGCATCCGCACGCTCGGCTCCGGCGGTGAGGGCGGGTCGATCGGCCTCGGCTTCGCCATCCCGATCGACGACGCCCGCCGCATCGCCCAGGAGCTCATCCGCACCGGCCGCGCCAGCCACGCCGACCTCGGCGTGAACCCGAAGTCGGTCAGCGACGGCCGCACCGACGGCGCCCAGGTGCAGAACGTGCGGGACGGCAGCGCGGCCGCGGCCGCCGGCCTCGCCGAAGGCGACGTGATCATCAAGGTGGGCGGGCGCAAGGTCAGCACCGCCGACGAGCTCATCGTGGCCGTGGACCGCCACCGGGTCGGCGAGACGGTGCCGGTGACGGTGGTGCGGCAGGGCCGCGAGCTGGTGCTCAACGCGACGCTGCGCTGACCGGAGCAGCGATCTCCCCGCCGCTGTGGGAAATGTGGTGTTACCACCGCGGACCCGGGGGTGAGTACCCTGGCGTCGGCTGCATCGATGTGGAAGGTGGTCCGAGGTGTTCGACAGCGTCGGCTGGGGTGAGATCCTGGTCCTCATCGTCGCCGGGCTGTTCATCCTGGGCCCGGAACGGCTGCCGCAGGGCGCGGCCTGGCTCGGCAGGACGATCCGGCAGGTCAAGGAGTACGCGACGGGGGCGCGCGAACAGCTGCGCTCGGAGCTCGGCCCGGAGTTCGACGAGCTGCGCAAGCCGCTGGAGGACCTGCGCGGGATCCGGAACTTCAACCCGCGCTCGGCGGTGACCCAGCACCTGTTCGACGGGGAGAACCCGCTGGACCCGCCGCGCAGCGGCGGCAACGGCCACCGCCCGAGCACCCCGCCGCCCCCGCCGCAGGCGCAGCGCCCGCTGGAGGCCGGGGAGCGCCCGCCTTACGACTCGGACGCCACCTGATCGACCGGCTGCCGCACCGGCTGCTGCGGCCGCGCCCGGCGGGCCCGCAGCACGGCCACTCCGGCCAGCGCGAGCCAGCAGGCCAGCACCAGCGACATCCCCGGCCAGCCCCAGTGCGCGTAGGCGGTGCCGCCGAGCACCCCGCCGACGCTGCTGCCGCCGTAGTAGGCGAACTGGTACATCGCCGAGGCCTGGCCCCGGGCTGACGGCGCCGCCAGCACCCCGACCCAGCCGCTGGCCACCGAGTGCGCGGCGAAGAACCCGCCGGTGAACACCACCAGCCCGAGCAGGATCACCACGAGGTTCCCGGCCAGCATCAGCGCCAGCCCGGCCAGCGCCACCCCCAGCCCGGTCAGCAGCACCGGCCTGCGCCCGAACCGGTCGGCGAACCGCCCGGCCAGCGCGGAGGTCACGGTGCCCGCCGCGTAGGCCAGGAACGCCAGCGCGGCCAGCGCCGGGGGCACCGACAGCGGCGGCGCGATCAGCCGGAAGCCGAGCACGTTGTAGACGGCCACGAACGACCCCATGCCGAGCGCGGCGACCGCGAACGGCGCCCGCAGCCCGGGGTCGGTGGCCGCCGCCCGCACCCCGTCCAGCAGCGGCCGCAGCCGGAAGTGCTGGCGCTGCTGGTGGCGCTCGGTCGGCAGCAGCAGCACGAACAGCACCGTGCAGATCCCGGCCAGCACCGCCACCGCGGTCAGCCCGCCGGTCCACCCGCCGTAGTCCCCGGCGATGCCCCCGAGCAGCCGCCCGGACATGCCGCCGATCGTGGTGCCGGCGACGTACAGGCCCATCGTGGTGCCGAGATCGCGGCCTCCGGTCTCGTCGGCGAGGTAGGCGGCCGCGACCGCGGCCAGCCCGGCGACGGCGGCGCCCTGCACCAGCCGCAGCGCGACCAGCAGCGGGAAGTTCGGCAGGAACGGCAGCGCCACCCCGATCACCTCGGCGATCAGCAGCGCGGTGACCATGACCCGGCGGCGTCCGACCACCTCGGACAGCGTGCCGAGCGGGATGGCGCTCACGGCCAGCCCGAGGGTGCCTGCGGAGACCAGCAGCGCGACGGTCCCGGGCGCCAGCGAGAACGCGGCGGCGAACTGCGGCAGGACCGGTTGCGGCGCGTACAGCAGCGCGAACAGGGCGAGTGCGCCGACCAGCAGCGCGAGTCGGATCCGGCGCAGCCTGGAGACCTCGGCAGTGCTCATGCCGTCGAAAGTAAGCACCGCTAATGAATGCGTCCAATTCACCGGAGAGCGACAATTCATGCTGTGACGCATGAATCGAGCGCTCCGCGCGAAGCGTCCCAGCTCGCCGCGCATCTCGCCCCGACGCTGACCCTGCTGCGCACCGTCGCTGCGGAGGGGCAGCTCACACGCGCCGCCGAACGCCTGGGCCAGCCGCAGCCGACCGTCAGCCGCACCCTCGCCCGCCTCGGCGAGCAGCTCGGCACCCCGGTGGTGACCAAGCAGGGCCGCGGGGTGGTGCTCACCCGCGCCGGAACGCTGCTGTGCTCGGCGGCCGAGGCCGCGGTGCGCGAGCTGGAGAGCGGCTGCCGCGAGGTGGTGGAGGAACTGGACCCGAACCGCGGGAAAGTGGTGCTCGGCTTCCAGCACACCATGGGCCGGGCGCTGGTCCCCCGGCTGATCAGCGAGTTCCGCGAGCAGGGGCCGGGCGTGCGGTTCGGCCTCGCGCAGGGCTCGCGGGAGGAGATGCTGTCCCGGCTGCGCACCGGCGGCGTCGACCTGTGCCTGGTCTCGCCCATCCCGGACGGGCCCGAGTGGGAATCCGCGCAGGTCGCGCAGGAGGAGCTGGTCGCGGTGGTGCACACCGGCCACCGGCTGGCCGGCCGCGACGGGATCCGGCTGGCCGAGCTCGCCGAGGACGACTTCGTCGGGATGCGCCCGGGCTACGGGCTGCGGCGGATCGTCACCGACCTCGCCGCGGCCGCCGGGTTCACCCCGCGGTTCGCGTGGGAGGGCGAGGAGGTCGACACCGCGCGCGGGCTGGTCGCCGCCGGGCTCGGCGTGACGCTGCTGCCGAAGGCGCTGTCCGTGGCCGCGCCCGGCACCTGCGAGATCCCGCTGCGGCCCGCGGCGCACCGCGCGATCGGGGTGGTGTGGCCGGCGGGGCGGCAGCTGCCGCCCGCGGTGCGCGCGTTCCGGGACCACGCCACCGGGCGGTGACCGGCCCGCGGCCCGGTCGGGACCGCGGGCCGAGCGGCTCAGCCCTCGGCGGCCAGCGACTCCGCCAGCGCCACCAGCGTGCGGGCGGAGAACCCGGTCGCGCCGGTCACGACCTCGTCGTAGTTGCGGTCCGCGCGGCCCGGCCCGGCGATGTCCAGGTGCGCCCACGGCACCCCGCCGGTGAACTCGCGCAGGAACAGCGCCGCGGTGATCCCGCCCGGCCCGGGCGGGGCCTGCCGCACGTCGCCGAGCTCGCCGACGACGTCCTCGGCGTGGTCCTCCAGCAGCGGCATCCGCCACCAGGACTCCCCGACCTCGGACCCGGCCGCGCGCAGCCGGTCGGCGAGCGCGTCGTCGGTGGCGAACAGGCCGCCGGTGCGCAGCCCGAGCGCGACCTTCATCGCGCCGGTCAGCGTGGCGACGTCGACGATCAGGTCCGGTTCGTGCTTGTGCACCGCGTAGGCCATCGCGTCGGCGAGCACCATGCGGCCCTCGGCGTCGGTGTTGGCGACATCGGTGGTCTTGCCGCCGTAGTGGCGCACCACGTCGCCGGGCCGGTAGCTGCCGCCGGAGACGTGGTTCTCCGCGGCCGGGACCAGCGCGGTCACCCGCAGCGGGACGTTCCGCCGCGCGATCGCCAGCAGCGCGCCGATCACCGCGCCGCCGCCGGCCATGTCGGTGCGCATCAGGTGCATCCCGTCGGCGGGCTTGAGGGACAGCCCGCCGGTGTCGAAGGTGATGCCCTTGCCGACGAGCACCAGGTGCGGGCCGGTGGCGTCCTGCGGCTGCCAGGTCAGCTCCAGCAGCCGCGGCGGGCTCACCGAGCCGCCGCCGACCGCGAGCACGCCGCCGAATCCCTTGTCCGCCAACCACTTCTCGTCCCGGACGGTGGCGGTCACGCCGGGCACCGCGGCGGCGAGCTCGGCGGCCGCACCGGCCAGCCAGGCGGGGTTCTTCACGTTGGAGGGGGTGTTGGCCAGGTCGCGGGCCAGGGCGGTGGCGGCGGCCCACTCGTGGGCGCGGGCGGCGGCCTCGCGCAGCCCGGCCGGGTCGGTGCCCTCCGGCGCCACCAGCAGCGCCTTGCGCAGCCGGGGCGCGGCGGGCTTGCCGGTCACGCGGAACCGGTAGTCGCCCAGCGACAGCCCCAGCGTCAGCGCCGCGACCAGGTCCGCGTCGGCGTCGGCGGGCAGCCGCACCTGCAGGTACTCGGCTTCGGCGGCCTCGCCCAGGTCGGCGGGCTCGTCGTCGTCCGGCTCGTCCTCGGAGGTCTCGCCCAGGCGCTCCCGCACCGCGCGCGCCAGCGCGGCACCGACCGAGCGCCACCGGTCCGCCGCGCCGTCGCCGGCGCCGACGACCCAGCCGAACCGCCCGTCGGGCAGCGGAACGGTGCGGACATCACCGGCCGCGGACTTCGCGCCCAGCACCTCCAGCAGCGCCGCGTCCACGCCCAGCGGCTCGGCCGCCGCGGCCAGATCGGGACCGGAGTCGCCGTCGACGATCGGCACCGCCGCCGGAACGCCGTCCCGCCAGCGCGCGACGACGTCCACTTCGACCAGTGCCGTCGGCATCACCGGGAGCACCGCGTGCTCCCGGGAACGCGACGCATCGAACACCGAGGTTTCGGGCACGACAGCAGGATCCTTCCTCGCAGGACCGGGCGGTGGTCAGCACCGCCTGAGCGGACGACGGCCCCGGCATCCCGCGGATGCCGGGGCCACGACGATCGGGTGCACGCCGTTCGGTTCGCGGCGGCGGGCTCAGCCGGTGGCAGATTCCAGGGCGTCGCCCAGGTTCTTGGCCTCCTCCAGCGACATCTCGACGACGAGCCGCCCACCTCCCTCAAGGGGGACGCGCATCACGATGCCGCGTCCCTCCTTCGTAACCTCGAGGGGACCGTCACCGGTCCGGGGCTTCATGGCCGCCATAGCGTGCTCCCTCCGTGAACTCTTCCCACCCGCTGATCGCCACAACCAGCCGGGTCCGCTCCCATTCTCCCCCATCCGGACGCAGCCGCGAAACCGAACCGATCAACTCGTGTCGCGCGTGCGCTGGTCGAATGCCCGCACCGGGTGGCAGACTCAGCCGACGTGCGGGCCCCCTCAGCGCTTCCGGACGCGGCGCTTTCCCAGGTATCGCGCGGAGTTGTGCTACGCGCGGCCGATCGTCCCTTCCGGACCCGGATCGGCGCACACCGTGACCGAACCGGTACGCGGCGTCGCACCGGCGCGCTCCGCTCGCGTCCACTGTGGAACGGGAACGCGGCGGCGGCCCGGCACACCTCATCGCGACGAAAGGGCGAGAAGTGTCCGATGTACTGCTGACCGAGGACAGCGGTGGCGTGCGCAAGCTCACGCTGAACCGGCCGGAGTCGTTCAACGCGCTCAACGTCGAGCTCAAGCTCGCGCTGACCGCGGCGCTGCGCGAAGCGGCGGCCGATGACGACGTGCGGGCGGTGGTGCTCGCCGGCGCGGGCCGCTCGTTCTGCGCCGGGCAGGACCTCAAGGAGCACATCGCCTTGCTGGAGGCCGAGGACCCGAGTCCACTGCGGACGGTCGAGGAGCACTACAACCCGATCATCCGGGCGGTGGTGACCATGCCGAAGCCGGTGATCAGCGCGATCAACGGCAGCGCGGCCGGGGCGGGGGCCTCGCTGGCGTTCGCCAGCGACCTGCGGATCGCCGCGGCGGACGCGAAGTTCCTCATGGCCTTCGCCAACGTGGGCCTGTCCACCGACTCCGGGGCGTCCTGGACGCTGCCGCGGCTGATCGGCTACGGGCGGGCGATGGAGATGCTGCTGCTGGCCGAGCCGGTGCACGCCGAGGAGGCGCTGCGGATCGGGATGGTCAGCCGGCTCGTCGACGCCGGCGGGGCCACCGAGGCCGCGATGGAGCTCGCCGGGCGGCTGGCGCAGGGCCCCACCAGCTCCTACGCGAAGATCAAGGAGACCGTGCGGGCCGCCTCCGCCGAGGGCATCGACGAAGCCCTCGACGTCGAGGCCGGCGCGCAGGCCGAGGCGGGCGACACCGCCGACCACCGGGAGGCCGTGGCCGCGTTCGTGGCCAAGCGCGACCCGCGCTTCACCGGGCGCTGAGGCGGCCTGATCAGCGCCGGCCCGGGGCGGTCGGCGCTGATCAGCCCGCGCGCCAGCAGCCGGCGACGTGGTCGTCGACCATCCCGGTGGCCTGCATCAGCGCGTAGCACGTGGTCGGGCCGACGAAGGCGAAGCCGCGGCGCTTGAGCTCCCCGGCCATCGCTTTCGACTCCGCGGTGATCGCGGGGACCTCGGAGCCGCTGCGCGGCCGCCGGTGCTGTTCCGGCGCGAACGACCACAGCAGCTCGTCCAGCGGGCGGTCCAGGTCGAGCACCGCGCGGGCGTTGCGGATCGCCGCGTTGACCTTGGCCCTGTTGCGCACGATCCCGGCGTCGGCCAGCAGCCGCTCCCGGTCGCTGTCGCCGAACGCGGCGACCGACGCCGGGTCGAACTCGGCGAAGGCGCGGCGGAACGCCTCGCGCTTGCGCAGGATCGTCAGCCAGGACAGGCCGGACTGGAACGCCTCCAGCGTGATCCGCTCGAACAGCGCGCGTTCGCCGTGCAGCGGCACGCCCCACTCGGTGTCGTGGTACTCGGCGTAGTCCGGCTGCCCGCCGCTCCACGAGCAGCGGGCGACGCCGTCGGCGCCGACCAGCAGGCCGTCCGCGGTCACGCCCCGCTGCCCTTCCCGTGCCGCGGCGCGAACGCGGCGAACCGGTCCAGCGAGCGGCGCAGGCCCCAGCGGAACCCGGGCCGCACCAGCGGCCACAGCGGCCCGGTGCCGGTGGGCAGCGACAGGTCCTCCCACCACAGGAACGTCGAGCGGTCGCCCTCGCCGCAGGAGATCACCCGGAAACCGCCCTGCCCGGAGATCAGGTCACCGGTGTGCCGGACGCGGCAGCACAGCGGCGGGCGCATCTCGACGATCTCCATCGTGTCCAGGAAACCCACCCCGCGCAGACCGGTGAACGCGGCCAGCTCGGAGCCCTCGCCGCCGTCGCCGCGGACCACCCGCACCGAGGTGCCGAGCATCCACTCGCCCTGCCGCGGCCAGTCGGTCGCGGCCGCCCAGACCACCTCCGGCGGGGCGGGCACCGCCACCTGCAGGCTCAGCTGCGCCTCGGCCATGCCGGCTCACTCCTCCCGATCCGCGGGCTCCTCGGCCGGGGCCGGCCGGTCCTGCTCGGCGTCCGCGGCCCTGGCCTCGCGCAGCTGCTCGCCTGCGGCGTCCAGCTGCCGCTGCAGCACCGCGATCCGGCCGTGCAGGTCGTCGACCTCGCCGGCCAGCCGCTCCAGCGCCCAATCCACCTCGGCCGCCTTGTACCCGCGGAAGACCTGCTGGAACCGCAGCGCGCGCACGTCCGAACCCGCGAGGTCCCCGGCGGGCAGCCGAGTCGGGGTGGATCCGGGCGGCAGCGCCTCCAGCTGCTCGCCACGGCCGAAGACCAAGGTCGCCAGCAGGTAGATCACCGCGGCGACCACGAGCACGACGAGGAGGTAGATCAGCGCACTAGCCACGCCGCCGATCGTGGCACGGCGCTCCGACGGGCCGGCGGGCGCACCGGGCGGTCGAGCGGGCCCGGGCGCCGCTGCCCGAACCCGCCGCTACCGGCCGGGTTTCCGTCACGCCTGGGCGGGTGCCGTCCTGCTCTGCAGCACGCCCTCGATCGCCGAGGTGAACTCCCGCCAGGCCCGGCGCTCGGCGCGCAGCGCCTCCGCACCGGAGTGCGTGAGCCGGTAGGTGCGCCGCTGCCGGCCGCCCACCGTGCTCCACGCGCTCTGCACGTAGCCGGCGCGTTCCAGCCGGCGCAGCGCCGGGTAGACCGTCCCCGTCGGGAGGTCCAGCGCACCCCCGCTGCGCTGCTGCAACGCCTCGATGATCGCGTATCCGTGCAGCTGCTTGCCGTCGAGCGTGGCCAGCAGCAGGGCATCCAGGTGGCCGCGGAGCGCATCTGCCTTCACGGGTAGCGACTCTACGGTCCCCCACGACCACTTGTCACCGTCCCGGCGCAAGGGGCTGATGGTCCTTTCCCGATCCCCGTCGGAGTGAATTGGGTCACGGAGGAACCGCGGGTATCACGCGAATCGGAACCGGATGCTCTGATCGGCTGCCGCCGGTCATCGCGCGATCGCCGATCGTGGCCGGGCGCGCGGGCCGCGGACTCGTTCGAGGGGCGCTGCTGGGCCGTCCGAGTGGAACGATCGGCGAACCCCGCCCGGGCCCGCCGGAGCCCGCCGCACACTGCGGATCACCAGGCGCGCCGCTGCGGGTGCGCGCCCGCCGCGGAGGGGGTCTCGACGTGCGCGAACCAGGCGGAACGGAACAGGACTTCGCACTGCCGGCGCCCCGCCCGCGGCCGGACGCCGACCCGCTCGCCGCTCGTCCGGGCCCGGCGCGGCCGATCCCCTCGCAGACCTCCGCCCGGCCGTCCCGCGGGACCGGCGTCGAGGAGCTGCGCACCCGGATCGGCGCGCTCGCCGCGGCGTTGCGCGAGATCGACGACGGCGCAGCGGCGGACGGCGGCGAATTCGCGGGTGGTGGCGAGTTCGCGGGTGGCGGGCTGGCGCTGGACGAGGCGCGGTGGCGGATCGACGAGCTCGTCGAGGAGGTGCACCGGCCCTACCCGAGCCCGCCGCGGGTGCGCTCGCGCTGGCTGCGGCTGGCGCCGCTGCTGCGCGAGCTCGACCCGGCGTTGCCGGTGACCGGGACCGGGGAGCTGATCGAGGCCGCGTTCGCCGACTGAGACCCGGCGCTGCGGAACCCGACCGGCTCCGCGGACGTCGTCCTCGGCGGGGTTCGTCAGCGTCGAGCCGCACTCGCCACGAACTCGCGCGCGAGTCCGGCCCGAGGCGGCGGATGCGCCGCGCTAGCTGAGCGCCCGCAGCACCTCGCTCGGCGGCCGGGTCCCGGCGATCGAAGCCACCATCTCCAGCACCCGCCGGGTCTCGGCGACCTGGTGCGCGCGGAACACGCGAGCCCCCGCCCAGGCGGCGATCGCGGTGGCCGCCAGCGTGCCCTCCAGGCGCTGGTCGACCGCGGCGCCGAGGGTCTCGCCGACGAAGTCCTTGTTGGACAGCGCCATCAGCACCGGCCAGCCGGTCGCGGTCAGCTCGTCGGCGCGGCGCAGCAGCTCCAGCCCGTGCCAGGTGTTCTTGCCGAAGTCGTGCGTCGGGTCGATGAGCACCCCGGACCGCGGGACCCCGACCGCCACCGCGTGCTCGGCGCGCCGCACCAGCTCCGCGGCGACCTCGGCGACCACGTCGCCGTACCGCGGCCGGTACGGGTCGGTGCGCGGCGGCAGCCCGCCGGTGTGCGAGCACACCACCCCGGCGCCGAACTCCGCGGCCACCCGCACCAGCTCCGGGTCCGCGCCCGCCCAGGTGTCGTTGAGCAGGTCCGCGCCGACCTCGCAGACCTGGCGGGCGACCGCGCCGCGCCAGGTGTCCACGCTGATCACCAGCTCCGGGTGGCGCCGGCGGACCGCGGCCACGAACGGCACGACCCGGCGCGCCTCCTCGTCGGCGTCCACCCGCTCGCCCTGCGCCCCGGCGCGCACGCCGCCGATGTCGACGATGTCGGCGCCCTCGGCGACCGCCGCGTCCACCGCCGCCAGCGCGGCCCCGGTGTCGAAGGTGGCGTCGCCGGTGAAGAACGAGTCGCGGGTGCGGTTCACGATCGCCATCACCAGCGGCCGGTCCGCGGCCACCGCCTTGTCGCCGAACCGGAGCTCGGGGAATGGGGTCATGCGGACGATCCTGGCACGGCCGCGCAGCGGCGTCGGCGAGGCGCTCAGCCCGCGCAGGCCTCCAGGGCCGCGTCGACGTCGGTGACCACCGTCAGCGCGTCCAGCGCGCGCTGCGAGGCGAAGCCGTCGGAGACCAGGCCGCGGACCCAGTCCAGCAGGCCCTTGTAGTGGCCCTCCGGGTCCAGCAGCACCACCGGCTTGCCGTGCATCCCGATGTAGCGCGAGGTCCACACCTCGAACAGCTCCTCGCAGGTGCCGATCCCGCCGGGCAGCGCGAGGAACGCCGAGGCGTGCGCGTCCATCAGCCCCTTGCGCTCGCGCATCGTGTCCACCACGAGCAGCTCGTCGGACTCCTCGTCGGCGACCTCCATGTCCACCAGGGCGCGCGGGATCACCCCGACCGAGCGGCCGCCGGCGGCGCGGGCGGCCTTGGCGACCTCGCCCATCATCGACACCCGGCCACCGCCGGAGACCAGCGTCCAGCCGCGCGCGGCGATCCCGGCGCCGACCTCGGCGGCCAGGTCCAGGTGCCGCTGCTCGACAGGTCCGGACGCGCAGTACACGCAGACCGCGGTGCCCTCGCTCAATGCGTCTCCTCCCAGGCTCGGTACGACTCCTCCACGATGCGCACGGCGTCTTCGACGTCGTCGGTCAGGTGCAGCAGCGCGAGATCGTTGTCCCCGATCTTGCCGGAACCGTGCATGGTGTCCCGGACCCAGTCGTAGAGCCCCTGCCAGTACGACCTGCCGAACAGCACGACCGGGAACTTGGTGACCTTCTTGGTCTGCACCAGGGTCAGCGATTCGAAAAGCTCGTCCAGCGTGCCGAATCCGCCGGGCAGGCAGACGAAGCCCTGAGCGTACTTGATGAACATCGTCTTCCGGGCGAAGAAGTAGCGGAAGTTCACGCCCAGGTCGACCCACGGGTTCAGGCCCTGCTCGAAGGGCAGCTCGATGCCGAGCCCGATGGACAGCCCGCCCGCCTCGGACGCGCCGCGGTTGACCGCCTCCATCGTGCCGGGGCCGCCGCCGGTGATCGCCGCGCAGCCGATCCGGGCCAGCGCCGCGCCGAGCTGCATCCCGGCTTCGTACTCGGGGTGCTCGCGGGGCGTGCGGGCGGAGCCGAACACGGTGACCGCGCGGGGCACCTCGGCCAGCGCGCCGAAGCCCTCCACGAACTCGGACTGGATGCGCAGCACCCGCCACGGGTCGGTGTGCACCCAGTCGGTCGGTCCGCGGGAATCCAGCAGCCGCTGGTCGGTGGTGCTCGGTTCCTGCAGCCGGGAGCGGCGCAGCACCACGGGGCCGCGCCGCTTCTCCAAGGGGCGCTCCGCGCCGTTGGGGTAGCCCTCGATGGTCATGGCACGCACTGTATTCAGCTGCGACGAACAGCGGGTTCCGGCGTGGTGACCACGGCGTGGCCCCCGCCCGCAGATCCCGTCAACAGCCTTGCTGACCTGCGCTGACGGGGGTGTTCGGGGGCTCCGGCAGGCGTACCGTGAGCAGTGCGGCGGCTCCGCGCGCGAGCCGGGGCACCGCATCCTCGCCCCGAGGATTGGAGCCCGTCATGATCGTCGAAATCGTCGTCGGGATCGTCCTGCTCGTCGCCCTGGTCGCGGGCACCAGCATCCGCGTGGTCCGCCAGTACGAGCGCGGTGTCGTCTTCCGCTTCGGGCGGGTGCTGCCCGCCCCGCGCGGGCCCGGGCTGACCGCGATCACCCCCGTGGCCGACCGGATGCACAAGGTCAACCTGCAGATCGTCACCATGCCCGTGCCGGCGCAGGAGGGCATCACCCGGGACAACGTCACGGTCCGGGTGGACGCGGTGGTGTACTTCAACGTCACCGACCCGATCCGCGCCGTCGTCAACGTCGAGGACTACCTGTTCGCCATGGGCCAGGTCGCGCAGACCTCGCTGCGCTCGATCATCGGCAAGAGCGACCTGGACGAGCTGCTGGCCAACCGGGAGAAGCTCAACCAGGGCCTGGAGCTGATGATCGACAGCCCGGCGCTGGGCTGGGGCGTGCACATCGACCGGGTGGAGATCAAGGACGTCTCGCTGCCGGAGTCGATGAAGCGCTCGATCGCGCGGCAGGCCGAGGCCGAGCGGGAACGCCGCTCCCGGATCATCTCCGCGGACGGCGAGTTCCAGGCCTCCCGGAAGCTGTCCCAGGCGGCCGGGGTGATGGCCGACGCGCCGGCGGCGCTGCAGCTGCGGCTGCTGGAGACGGTGGTGGAGGTCGCCGCGGAGAAGAACTCCACGCTGGTGCTGCCGTTCCCGGTCGAGCTGCTGCAGTTCGTCCAGCAGGCCCGGCAGCCCGGCGCCGAGCGCAGCGAGCAGCCCGCCGGGGCCCCGGAAACGGCGGTCTCGGAATCGGCGGCCTCGGAAACGGCGCCCTCGGAAGCTGCGGCCTCCGAGCCCGAGACCTCCGCCGAACCGGTCCCCGAGCCCGAGCAGCTGGAGATCCCGCAGGTGCCCGAGCCCGCCGGCGCGCCCGACGTGGAGGGCCTGCCGCAGGTGCACGACGCCCGGCTGGCCGGCGAGGCCCGTGCGAGCAGCGAGGCCCCCGTGAGCAGGGACGTCAGCTCAGGAAGCGGGTGAGCACGTCCGCGCAGTGCCGGATGTCGGAGGCGGCGACGTTCTCCTGCTGGGTGTGCGCCAGCGTCGGCGCGCCCGGGCCGAAGTTCACCGCGGGCAGCCCGCGCGCGGCGAACCGGGCCACGTCGGTCCAGCCCAGCTTGGCCACCGGCTCCCCGCCCGCGGCCGCGACCAGCTCCGCGGCCGCGGGCGAGCTCAGCCCGGGCAGCGCGCCACCGGAGGCGTCGACCACGGTGACCTCGAAGCCGTCGAAGATCTCCCGGACGTGCGCCTCGGCCTCGGCCAGCGACTTGTCCGGGGCGAAGCGGTGGTTGACCGCCACCACGCAGGAGTCCGGCACCACGTTGCCGGCGACCCCGCCCTCGATGCGCACCGCCTGCAGGCCCTCCCGGTACTGCAGGCCGTCGATCACCGGGTTCCGCGGGGTGTAGTCGAGCAGCCGGCGCAGGATCGGCTCGGCGGCGTGGATCGCGTTCTCGCCCATCCACGCGCGGGCGGTGTGCGCGCGCGTGCCGGTGGTGCGGATCTCGACGCGCAGCGTGCCCTGGCAGCCGGCCTCGATGGTGGCGTTGGAGGGTTCGCCGACGATGGCGAGGTCCCCGGCCAGCCAGTCCGGCAGCTCCCGCTCGATGCGGTTGAGGCCGTTGTGCTCGGCGGCGACCTCCTCGCAGTCGTAGAACACGAAGGTCAGGTCGTGCCGGGGTTCGGTGAGCTTCCCGGCGAGGTGCAGCATCACCGCGTCCCCGCCCTTCATGTCCACCGTCCCGCAGCCGTGCAGCACCTCGTCGGCACCCGAGCCGGTGCGGCGCACCGGGAGGTTGTCGTTGATCGGCACCGTGTCCAGGTGCCCGGCCAGCACCACCCGGGAACCGCGGCCGAGGTTCGTGCGCGCCAGCACGGCCTGCCCGCTGCGCACCACCTCCAGGTGCGGGGCCTGCTCGCGCAGCGCGCGCTCCACGGCATCGGCGATGTGCTGCTCCTCGCCGGAGACGCTGGGGATGTCCACCAGCGCGGCGGTCAGCTCGACGGGCTCGGCGCTCAGATCCAGGTCGGTCACCCCCGGCAGGCTACCCGCCTGATCGCGGAGTGATGCGCAACACCACGATCATGTCCACAGAGGACACACCGCGGCGCGGAATTCGTTGCTGCGGTGGGCAATCCGAGCATCACGGTGCGTGTCCGAGCGCGCCGCGGCCGGACCCCTGGGCGGCGTGCGGGTGCTGCGCCGATTACCGTTTGCGCCATGACCGGCACCCAGACCCCCGACCCGCAGAACACCGGCGCCCACGGCGTGGGCCTGGCCACCGTGACCGACGACGGCACCGTGCTCGACACCTGGTTCCCGATCGTCAAGCTCGCCGAACCCGGCGAAGGCGGCAGCAAGCGGCTCAGCGCCGCCGAGGCCGCCGAGGCCCTCGGCGAGGCCGGCGCTGAGCTCGTCGGCCGGGACGACGCCCGCGGCGTCGAGGTCGTCGCGGTGCGCACCGACATCTCCCGGCTGGCCGACGCGCCCGCCGACACCCACGACGTGTTCCTGCGCCTGCACCTGCTCTCGCACCGGCTGGTGCGCCCGCACGGGCAGAGCCTCGACGGCATCTTCGGCCTGCTGTCCAACGTCGTGTGGACCAACCACGGCCCCTGCCCGGTGGAAGGCTTCGAGGCCACCCGCGTGCGGCTGCGCGCCCGCGGGCCGGTCACCGTCTACAGCGTGGACAAGTTCCCGCGGATGGTCGACTACGTCGCGCCGTCCGGCGTGCGCATCGGCGACGCCGACCGGGTGCGGCTGGGCGCGCACCTGGCCAGCGGCACCACCGTGATGCACGAGGGCTTCGTGAACTTCAACGCCGGCACGCTGGGCGCCTCGATGGTCGAGGGCCGGATCTCGGCGGGTGTCGTGGTCGGCGACGGCTCCGACGTCGGCGGCGGCGCGTCGATCATGGGCACGCTGTCCGGCGGCGGCAAGGAGGTCATCTCCATCGGCGAGCGCTGCCTGGTCGGCGCGAACGGCGGCGTGGGCATCTCCCTCGGCGACGACTGCGTGGTCGAGGCGGGCCTGTACCTCACCGCCGGCACCAAGGTCACCACGCCGGAGGGCACGATCACCAAGGCCGCCGAGCTGTCCGGCTCCGACGGCCTGCTGTTCCGGCGCGACTCCAGCACCGGCGTCGTGCAGGTCAGCCCCCGCACCGGCGGCAAGGTCGAGCTCAACGCGGCGCTGCACGCCAACGACTGAGCCCACCGCACGGGCGCGGCAGGCGGAACCTCGACGGCTCCCCGCGCGGGATCTCCGGCTCGGCCGGGGCCTCCCGCCGGGGAGCCGTTTTCGCGCGCACCGGCGGGCCGCCGTCCGTCGGCACGCGCGGCGGCACGCGGAACCGATTCGTCCGTCGAACGGCGGGGACTCCGCGGCCCGGGCATCGGCGACACTGGTGGTATGGACCGCGCGCCCGGCCGGCCCGCCCTGCCCGGTGCTCCTCCGGCGCCGGGGCGGGACGACCCGATCTCCGAGCACGTCCGCGCCGCCCTGCACGTGCGGCTGCGGGCGGTGCTCGCGCACGAGGCCGGAGCGCGGCAGGGCGCCGACCCCGAGGAGCTGCACCAGCTGCGGGTCGCGGTGCGCCGGATGCGCGCAGTGCTGCGGTCGGCGCGCCCGTTCCTGGACAAGAGCTGGTCCGAGCCGCTGCGCGCGGAACTCGGCTGGCTCGGCCGGTCGCTGGGGCCGGTGCGCGACCTGGACGTGCTGCTGGACCGGCTGCGCGGGGACGCCGCCGAACTCGACGAGGCCGAACGCCCCGCCGCCGAACAGCTCCTCGCCGGCCTGGACGCCGCGCGCGAGCAGGCCCGCGAGCAGCTGATCGCCGCGCTCGACAGCGACCGCTGCGCGGAGCTGATCCACAGCTTGGCCGAGGCCGTGCGCGGCCCGCTGCCCACCTCCGGGACGAGCGAGGACACCGCCCGCGAGCTGCGGGCGCTGGTCGCCGCGCAGTACCGGAAGCTGCGCCGGGCCGTTGACGAGCTGCCCGCCGACCCGACCGACGAACAGCTGCACGAGCTGCGCATCCTCGGCAAACGCCTGCGCTACACCGCCGAACTCGCCGGACCCGTCCTCGGCCGACCCATGAAACAACTGCTCACCGCGGTCAAAGCGGTCCAGGACGTGCTCGGCGAACACCAGGACGCGTGCGTGGCCGAGCAGCGCGTGCGGGACCTGCTCGCCGAACGCGGCGACGCGGCCGATGTCGAGGTCGCGTTCGCCGCCGGGCGGCTCGTGGAACGCGAACGCGCCCGGCGCGCGGAGCACCGGGCGCGCTGGTGGCAGGCGTGGCGCGAGCTGCGCAACCGCGCCGCCGCGGTGTGACGCCTCAGCTCAGTCGCTGCGCGGCCGCCTCGACCCGCTCGTCGGTCGCGGTCAGCGCGATCCGCACGTGCCGCTCACCGCCCGGGCCGTAGAACGTGCCGGGCGCGGCGAGAACGCCCCGCTCGGCCAGCCACTCCACGGTCTCCCACGCGGAAGCTCCGCGGGTGGCCCACAGGTACAGGCCCGCCTGCGAGTGCTCGATGTCGAAACCGGCCTTCTCCAGCGCCGGGCGCAGCAGGGCGCGCCGCCGCGCGTAGCGCTCGCGCTGGGCGGCCACGTGCTCGTCGTCGTTCAACGCCGCGGTGACCGCCTGCTGCACCGGGCGCGGCACGATCATGCCCGCGTGCTTGCGCAGCTCCAGCAGCCGCCGCACCAGCTCCGGGTCGCCGGTGACGAACCCCGCGCGGTAGCCGGCCAGGTTCGACGACTTCGACAGCGAGTGCACCGCGAGCACCCCGTGCTGGTCCGGGCTCACCGACGGGTGCAGCACCGAGACCGGCTCGGCCTCCCAGCCCAGCGCCAGGTAGCACTCGTCGGAGGCGACCACGGCGCCGACCGCGCGGGCCGCGCGCACCGACTCCGCCAGCGCCGGGGCGTCCAGCACCCGGCCGGTCGGGTTCGACGGGGAGTTCAGCCAGACCAGCGCGGTGCCCTCCGGCGGCTCCTCACCCGGGGCCAGGCGCACCACCTCGGCACCGGCGATCTTGGCGCCGACCTCGTAGGTCGGGTACGCCAGCTCCGGGATCGCGACGAGCTCGCCCGGCCGCACGCCCAGCAGCGTGGGCAGCCACGCCACCAGCTCCTTCGAGCCGACCGTGGGCAGCACGGCGGCGGGTTCCACGTCGACCCCGTACCGGCGGTGCAGCGCCGAAACCGCGGCAGCGCGCAGCTCCGGCGTGCCGTGCGTGGCCGGATACCCCGGGATCTCGGCGACCTCCGCCAGCGCCGCCCGCAGCGGCTCCGGAACCGGGTCGACCGGGGTGCCGACCGACAGGTCGACCAGGCCGTCCGGGTGCGCCTTGGCGCGCGCGGTGGCGGCGGCCAGCGAATCCCAGGGGAAATCCGGCAGCTGCGGACCGCGCGCGCGGTGCGGTCCGCCCACCGGAGACGTCTCGGTGCTCATTCTCCCTGCGGGGGGAGGCTGGTCACGGGCTCGACGTCCTTGTCGATCTTGCCGACCTTGGCGGCGCCGCCGGGCGAGCCGAGGTCGTCGAAGAAGTCGACGTTGGCCTTGGTGTAGGCGCCCCACTCCTCCGGCACGTCGTCCTCGTAGTAGATGGCCTCCACCGGGCACACCGGCTCGCAGGCACCGCAGTCGACGCATTCATCGGGGTGGATGTAGAGCATCCGCCCACCCTCGTAGATGCAGTCGACAGGGCACTCCTCGATGCATGCCTTGTCGAGCACGTCGACGCAGGGCTCGGCGATCACGTAGGTCACGGTTGCTCTCTCCTGCTTGTTCGATCTCGGCCAGACGTCACCGCCCGGCTGATGACAGTATCCCCCGTGCCCGGCACGGCGGACGAAGCGGTCCCACCGCGCGGGAGACCGATTCGACCATACGACGGGGCGAAGCAGCCGGTAAACGACGTAAACCCCTGGATCAGCTCCGCGCGCCGGAGTAGCCCGCGGCGCGCAGCCACTTCGCCCCGCGCTTGCGGACGCGCTTGAGCGCGGAGCGTTCTCCCAGGTAACCGCCCACGACGCCGACGACGGGGACGTTGCCGATCAGCTCGTGGTAGAAGCGGCCCTGCGGGCGCTTGTCGAGCTCCGCATCGATCTCCCACAGGGCACGTGCCATTCGCCACACCGTGCGCACGACCGCCTTCGTGCGGGAGCCACCGGACCGGTTCGCCTCCTCCAGCTCGGCGGTGAGCTCGGCGGTCTCGGCGTCCTCCCCGGCCGCGGCCGTCGCGGCGACCTCCTCCGGCAGATCGCGGTCCAGCAGCACCTTCGCCAGCAGCCGCACCCGCACCGCCGGGTCGGTCGCGCCGTGCTCGCCGGCGATCGCCGACAGCACCAGGCCCTGCCCGGCCAGGCCCAGCGCGTTGCGGATCGGCAGGCGGGAGGTCACGAAGCCGCCGAACCGGGGCAGGCCCGCGGCCACCGCGACCAGGCGGCCGACGCGCTGCACCCACCAGTCGCAGCGCTCCGGCACGGTCATGGCGTCCCAGGTGGAGCTGCCGGGCAGGCGCATGCCGTCGAGCTGGCGCAGCAGGCGGTGGGTGAACTTCTCGCGGCCGTCCTCGCCGGGGCTCGCGGAGCCGCTCGCCGGGTCAGGACCGGTCGTGGAACCAGGGCCGGGTCCGGAATCCGGTCCGGTCGCGGAGTCCGAGCCGGTTGGCGAGTCCGAGCCGGTTGGCGAGTC